>ERZ826220.193-NODE-193-length-77360-cov-56.362357_pt1 | contig 77360 bp, 61 predicted proteins | sample MGYA00519927_ERZ826220 | MGnify/ENA primary metagenome ERZ826220 (study PRJEB31778, sample SAMEA3449225) | human gut metagenome | biome: human gut; feature: human-associated habitat; material: faeces | place: United Kingdom | collected 2010/2012 ... | reverse complement strand
TAAACAAGCTAAGGCTACAGGAACACAATTAATTTGTAATTGCACCCTCGGACTTCCAAATATATTAGCGTAATGGCAAAAATTAAAGTAACTGATAATCAAGAAATAAAAGAAACTGTTCTTGCAGGATTAAAAAGGAATAAAGATAAGTATGGAAAGAAATATTGCCCCTGCTCTCTAGAGAGAACAGATGAAACAGTGTGCATGTGTAAAGAATTTAGGGAGATGGAAAAAGGAGTTTGCCACTGTCAACTTTATATAAAGGAATAACCCTCAAGGAAATTTGAGATAACTTGTTTATTAATTAATCATTTTACATCAATTAATAGATGATTGGAATAAAGCCCATAAGCCTTATTTCGTAGAATTCTGTGTATTCCCATATTTAAAATCTGGTAAATCTTTAGAGGAATGGACTATGTCAATTTATAATCTTGATACTGACACATTAATATATAGGTCTAGAGGAAATAGTTTTATTAGATTATACAATAAACTTGAACATGAATGGGATAAAATAAAAGGCGACTCCGAATAAGAGCCGCCTTTTTTCATTTACAATATTCTCGTAAATTATTAAAAGATATTTCCATAGTAGAACTTTTCATGTAAGGAGCTACTTCTTCGTCCTTAGCCATATACTCCCAACATTCTCTATCGGAAGGAAATTCTTTACACTCAATTCTAATACTTTTTAATGGCCTGGAATGTTTATCTTTACTCCAAACCCATACATCAAAAATAAAATTTCTCATAGACGTAATTTAAAAATCCCCAAATAAATTATCTTTAAAATAAAGCCAGCCCTACAAATATTCCAAGTAGGTCAGCTACAACATCTTTCCAATTCCATCCAGAACCATCCTCTGTAAATTCATCATAAGTTTCTTTACAAAAAGAAGCTATTACAGCCCCAGCTAAACCAATTACTGGATTAAAGATGATTCCTAATATTACTACAATTAAAAAGTTACAAATGAAATGAGCAAACTTATCATTGCTTTTCATCCACTGCATTATTTTCTTTATTATTTCCATTATTAAATTTTTTCCAAATACCTGTTACTGAATCGATGCCTAATAAAGCCATGACACAGATTAAAAACGTATCTATCATTAACGGTGCTTGAATTGTAGCTATTGTACAATATATCAATACTCCAATAGCCACAAACCACCCTGTTACTCCACATAGCCTTTTAGATGATATTCCAGAATGTGAAGATATTACACCTTTTAGAAATTCAGTGAATCTCATTGCTATTTGGTTTTATGTACTTCCACCATGAATAATGCTTGCGAGCCTTTAAATAGTCTAAATTTTTCTCATTGTTATAGGCTTCTTCCTCAAAACTAACATCTCTATAAGTCTTATGTTGTCCGTCTTTAGTAAGATGAAATAGCCTTATAATAATATATTCCAGCCCATACCAGATATAGAAGAATATATAAAACATCTCCTTTATCTGTTCTGTATGAATAGATTCATGGTTTATAGTAGTTTTACTTAGATTATCTCTCTTAGTAAATAGTACTCCAAATAAGTTAATAGTACTATATCTTCCAAAGGGGAAATGTTTAGTGTGAATTATTTTCATTTTCTATATTTTGATTATATTGTCTCTAATATTATAATAGATTATCAGGCAGGGCAGATTCCATATAAATTGTAAGAGGACGTAAGTTGAGTAACTGTCCAATCAACTCCGTTAGTAGATGTAGCAACAGTACCTCTATTTCCTGCCGCCACAAATTTGCCATCCGAATAGTAAATTCTATTTAAGCTGTTACCTGTTATTGTAGTAGTTGTCCAATTAACCCCATCAGTAGAATAGGTAACTATTCCATTATTACCCACTCCTACATATTTTCCATCTCCATAGCAAATTCCATAAAGATTTATATTTCCTATAATTGCCATATTATTAAACCTCTATTTTATCAATATATCCATTAGTTCCTGTAATAATGAAGGAAACAAGACTTAGAATATCTCCTTCTGCTACCATCTGCATAATCTCCATTAATTCTTAATCCTGCTGACAATATCTCTTGTTTTGTTGGACATTGAGTTAATTCTGAATCTTTATTTTAGGAGAGGTTTTAACTAATTTATCATCTTGTATAGTCCACTTAGGAGATACAAATTCTATTTCAGAAGTTGGCTTATAATTTACATCTTTATAGGGACTACTATGATACGTAGGAGATATATATGTAGCATCCCTTCTTTGAATGCCTTGTGCTGGCTCTTGATACTTAATTATATTTCCAGTTAAAGGTACTATCATACATCTGTCTATTCTGATTTCTACGAATCTTTAGACCTCTTGCTTGGTGTTCTCCATGATTCATCTCTTTCTTTGCGCCAGCATCATTACCAGCCTTTAAATGTGATTGCAGTCTTTTACTATTCTTGAATTTATTCCAGCCAATATTATAGATTAAATCATTTAACGCTGTCTTTTCTCCTAAATTCAGATTATCGTAATAGGGCATTGTCGCCAGAGAATCGGCTCCCATTTGTAAGTGCTGTATCAAATGTTTAGATGCTTCCTCTTCTGTAATGCCGTTTCTGTATTTACGTATTAGCTTCGGGTCAGTAAGCCCATATCCTACAGTCCATTTACCGTCTGTCTTATCTCTTTCTGGTTTAGGTCTAAATCCTTCTTTGTTCTTTATAAAGTCTATCAGTCTTACATCATAAGGAGACATTTTTTCAAATGTCTTTTGTCCAAATTCAAGGGCTTTCTTCACTAACAGTTCTTCAGATTTCTGCATTTTACCACCTTCTTCATATTTATTATATACATTTATTAAAGATGTGGCATAGTTCTTTGCTTCTGCATATCTTCTTTTGCCTTTATTAGCTCCAGTCAATTTTGCAGTAAATCTATTAATATCATCGTTTTCGTCAAAGTCATATAGTCTTTTCAAGAACTGTACCTTATCTGCTGCATATTCATCCATAGAGTTATAGGCTCTGAACCTCTGTTTAATTGGGTTTCCTTTAGCATCGTGGTCTTCGCCTTCTACGTAATTACCTCTCCATTTAGTTCCAGTAGTCAGATTTCCAAAATTGAATTTACCTTGTGCAGAACGACCCCAACCACTCTCCAAAGCATCTTGTGATACTAACATTTTTATTGCGTTATCGTTAGTAATTCCAGCTCGTTTATATGCATTAGTTAAATCTGCTATCCACTTTTTTCTATCAGTATAAGGACTTTTCCATATTTCTGAATCTAAACTAGAATCTTTTTTTGCGATATCTTCTACAGGCAATTCTTGGTTTTCAGAACCTGCACTTTCAGGAATAGTTTCTTTGACTTTATCTATTACTTTTTCTTGTTTCTTTTTTATAGGATTTACAACAATCTCAGTTTTTAACTTGGGAGTGCTTAAATCAATAATAGGGGGAACATATGGGTCTATACTATTATAAATAGAAAATAAAGTTCCTCCTTCTTGTTTTTTCACTACAGCTCTTTTTAAATCAGGAGTGGGAGAAGTAGATTTTATTATCTTTTTTCTTTTGTCTCGTGTATTTCCTAAAAGTAACTTGTGATTTTTTAATAAGCGAGACTCTTTTAATTTCATTAACATTTACTTGTTTAAGTTTAAAGTTAATTAGCGAAAGTGTTTCGTACTAAATCTGCAAAACTTTCACTATTCAAGTTATTTAATCTACAGATAGTGCCTCCAGTTTTATGTTTCCATTTGGCGGCATTTCTGGCAAAATTAGCTCTTTTTTTCTGAAGTGGAGTTGCATTAGGATTGTTTAGAACTGAACGAGCATGTTCTTGAACACTTTGTCCTGCCCTTTTAGCCGAAGCTGTAAACTTCCCTCTATTTTCCTTTTTTATATGTATACCACTTCCGCTTTTATATCTTGGAACTAAACGACCTCCTCTTTTAAATCGAAGAGCACTTTCATAATCTAAACTTTTTAAATATGCTAAAGCAGCACGTTTTAAAGATTCTGATAAGTTAATTTTTTCTACCATACTATAAATTATTAATATATTCATTTTGTAGACTACAAAAATATCGCTAAATTTGCACATTATCAAATGAATAATGATATTATATGGAATAATGTAGAAAATGTTTAAAAAGATTTTAAAAGCAAGTATTTAATTAAATTTAAAAAGAAGTATTGTATTTAACATGTTAGATTTCTTCAAAAAGGTGTTCAACTATATAGACAAAATCAATCCTACAATCAAAACAGTTATCATTGTAGCTTTACTGTTTTGGTGTACTCAAATATGCTTGGTAAATCAGGGTAAGGTATTTATAACTGATTATATTGAGTTTGTCGAATATAGTAATAGAAAAGCAGAAGAATACTCTATTAAAATGTCGCCCAAAATTAAACAGCAGATTGAGAATATAAAGAACAAAGATTCGGATGCTACAAATGTAATTTTAATTTCGTTTCATAACACAAAGAAAAGTCTGCAAGGGTTTTCATATATGTTCTTAACAGCATTGACTGATTCTCCTACTGAACTTGCTGATAGTTATACTGAAATATGGAGTGACCTTCCTTACTTACAATATTCAGACGAGGTAGAAAAGATACGAAGATTAGGGTTTTTAAGAACCGATTCTATCGGATTTCTAAAAGAAGATTTTCCCAGATTTTATAAAAAGTTAAAACAATGCGAAACTCATGCTGTAGCTATCTATCCAATAGATGGAATAGATTCCGATGGTGCAACAGCGCCAATAGGGTTAATTGTTATACTTTATGACAAACCTAAGCAATATTATTTAGGATATTATAATACTTGTATTGCCCCATCTACACAAATACTTTCTACGTTATTAAACTATAATGCAACAACAAATAAAAAGTAATATGAATATGAAAATTGATAAGAGAAACGGTGAAGTTTGCTATAATGATGAAGCTCATCTTTACTGGAATGAACATGACAACTCTAAGTATATCTCTGTGACTACTTTAATTCATCAATTTACTCAGCCATTTGACAAGGAATTCTGGAGTGCCTATAAAGCTTTAGAAAAACTTATTCCTAAAGATAGTTGGGGAATAGAAAAAAAATCATTGCTTTCAACAAAAAGATTCGATGTATCAATCTTGGATTTATATGATATTTCCAACGAAGAATTTAATAAAGTACAAGAAGGAATACTAGAGGAATGGGATAAGGCTAATAAAGAGTCTTGTGAAAGGGGAACCAAAATTCATGCAGAGTTAGAAAATCAGTATTATAATAAATCTAAAGATATCAGCTTAAAGAAATTTGGACTTGGTGGAAAGTTTGAATGTAAACAAGGATACACAGATTTGGATTTAGAAAATGGAGTATATCCAGAATACTTAATTTATTATCAATCAGAAGACGGAGTTCTCAAAGTAGCAGGTCAAATTGACCTTTTAATAAAAAATGGAAACGACATCTATATTGTAGATTATAAAACAAATAAGAAAATTGACCAAAAGTCTGGATTTGATACAACTACTAAAAAGAATGCAACTATGTTATATCCTCTTAATAATTTGATGGATTGTAATTATATGCACTATACTATGCAATTAAGCACATACGCTTATATGCTACAACAATTAAATCCTGACTTTGTAGTTAAAGAATTAATAATGGTTCATTATGACCACGAAGGAAATGAAACCATTTACAATCTGGATTACTTAAAAGACGATGTAAAAAGACTATTTTCATTTCATAAAAAGAATGTAATTAAAGAACATCAACGAGCAAAAAGACAAAGAATAGAATATTAATCCGAGTAGAAAAAGTAAATAAAGAGAGCATTATTAAAGCCAATATGCTTTAAATGTTAAGCAATGATAAGTAGTAATCGAAAGGATTAATACTGTTCTACATAAGTGTTATGGAAATAGGAAACATAGTAACTGGACATTTAAATGAGGTTCTTAGTCTTAATCAAGATATATCAGAACCTAGGATGAGGATATGTTTAAAATGTCCTCTATACACTCCAAAACTTGGAGGTGTGTGTAATATAAGATTATGGCTAAACCCTGAAACGGGTGATGTGAGTACAGAAAAGAAAGATGGATATTATAGGGGATGTGGATGTAGATTACGAGCTAAAACTACTATATCTAAAGAAAGTTGTCCCGCAAGAAAATGGTAAATTTTTTAAAATGTAAATGAATTATGGAAAACAAAACGTACAATCCACAGTCACTAGAGCTACATAATGTAGAAGAAGTTAAAGTTGCACAACAAGTAGTGGGTCTTGAGTCTGGAGCTCAACACTTTGTTCTAAATTCTTCTGAAGACGTAGAAGAAAGAATGAAACGTGATGCAGCTGTTAAATTCAATGATGCCGTAGATGAATACACATCTAAAATGGATAACTATATTAAAGATGTTGAAGACAAGGCAAAGAGTATAGCAGAGAATATGAACGGATTAGAAATTATGCCTGTGTTTAATTATTTAATAGTAAGACCATACGACCAAAATCCTTATCAAAAAATTAAAGTTACATCCACTGGACTTATTTATGATTTAGGCGGACATAAGCCAGAATTTAAAAATCCTGATAATGGCCAGTTTGAAGAAGAGGAAAATTTTATTGTAGTAGGTAAAGTTATAGAAGTTGGCCCAGAGACTAAATATGTTAGAGAAGGAGACGACGTATTCTTTACTAAGCCTTCACAAACACCAATTCCGTTCTTTAAAATGGGACTTGTTTATGTATCTGAACAACGTGTGCTTGCGGTAGTGAATGAAAAATTGAGACAGCGTTTTTTAAAAGCTTCTCAGGGAAAATTAACAGCTTATAATAAATATTAATATGGAAGAAAAAATATTCTTTTTACCTGGAGATGTAGTTACTCTTAAGCAAGATTTGCCAAATAAGCCGATTATGCTAGTAGTGCAAAAAGAACTCTATTCTCTTCGTCCGAAAAGTAAGACGGAAGAAAAAAGTCCTTTAAAAGGAATTAAATGTAGATGGTTTACATCTGATGGGTTTATGCAAGAAGCTATTTTTAATACAAAGGATTTAGTAAAGGTATAATATATTAACAGATAAGGAAAGTTATTAAGTTAGCTTTCCTTTATTTTTATAGACATGGCAAAGAAAATAAATTTTGACCCAGAATTGATGGGACATATAAAAGCTATTTATGGAGATGCCGACCTAGATAGCAGAAGTTTAGAACAGATTTATCAAACATGGGAAAGTAATCCTGATATAATAAGGAATACAGCAAGACAAAAGAAAGCGGGTTCCGTTCAATTAAATGGACCTAAAATACAAGTTCCAGGTGCGTCTGCAAAGCCGTCAAGATTACAGCAAACTGTAGAAATCGCACAAGACGATTTGAGAGGAGTGAAATCATTTAACGATGCTTTTAGAGAGGCAAGGAATAGGGGACTTAAACAATTTCAGTGGGGGAAAGGCACATATACTACACAGATGGGAAATACTTCTAGGGGAGACTCTAAAAAGAAAAGCACACGAAATAATGTTCTTCCAGAAGTTGTAATAACAGCTCCCAGACTTCCACGTTCTTTTCAATATTATGGAAAAGAGATAAAAGCTTCTCCTAGTAAAGAAGAGCCTGCAACATTAAAATCATATTCTTACTATAGGAATAGTATAGAACCTATGATTCCATCTGAGCCTTTAAAACAGTTCCCTCCAATAACTTCTCTTTACGGAGAACCGAAGCTATCAATAAACCAGCTTCCGGCTATGGAGATAAATACTCCAAGGGGGCCTTATAGAACAGTAGGTCCTGACTCCAGAAGTTTTAATCGAGGAAACGATTTTATGTTAGTAACAGGAGAGAATTTAACTGCTTCTCCAGAAGATAATCCTTCATATGATAAGATGGGAACTGTTTCTGAATATCCTTATTCTAAGCAACCTATATGGTGGGCCGGCAAGTTTCAACGAGGTGGAAAATTAGACGAAAAGCAGAAAGCTTTTGTTGCCTACCTTATAGAAATTTCTGGAGCTAAATCTGAATCTGAACTAAATGATTACATTCAAAATCTAGGAGAAGATGGTTTACAAGAACAATATAAACAATTTGAACAACTTATGACACAAGGAACTGAACAAGTATCTGTTGCAGCTAAAGGTGCTAAATTAAATTACATCAAATCTTTAAGAGGACAATGTCCAGATGGATTTGAAATGAATTACTTTAAAAAAGGCGGAGTAATTTGTAGTAAATGTATAAAAAAAGCACAAGCACAACAAGCAACCCCGAAAGCAGAAAAAGGGACTAAAGTAGTTAATGATTTCAAAGCTGAAATGGAAAAGTGCGGAGGCAAAATGAAGAAAAAATCAGCTAAGAAACAAACAGGAGGTCCAATCATTGAAAAAGACCAAAATGGGAATAAGATGCTGAATGAAAAAGATTGGAAAAAGAAAGTTGATAGTGAAGCTAAGGCTGATTCTGCGGCATATGCTAAAGCTTATCCTAAGAGCGAAATAGCTAAGAAGTTTAACAAAGAAAATTCTAAAAAGAAGCCAGCCAAAAAGCAAAATGGTGGAGTAGTTAGCGATTTTCAAAGAAGTATTATGAATAAACAAATAGCTAAAAAAGGTTTAATAGGAGCTTCTGGTATATTTCAAAGAATTGCCAATAAGAAAGGAGCAAACGCTCAAGCATTTGGAAATATGAAACAATCTATTGATAATCAAGTGAATGCAAATGCTCCACTTAATCAGCCAGTCTTTTCAGCAAATAAACAAGTAGCTCCAACTCCTAAGTTAGGATATAGAGCTTCTAATCAAATTCCAGTAAGTTGGCAATCTAGACCAGTACAACAGAACGGAGCAACTTTTAATCAAAGTTCACCAGTTTCGTTTGAAATAGGAACAGCGTATCGTTAATATAATTCCATTATGCAGAAAATATTTCTATATGATAGTGTTAATAATAGAGTAGAGCTTAATGTGCCAGAGATTCTCTTAGTAAGGGAATTTGAGGCGTTGATGGATAATAAAAGAAATATTACGCCTAAGGATAAGAAAGGAGAACATGGAGAGCGAGCCTTTAAAGAATTCAAATATATATGGCTCGCTTTAGATTGGCTATCTCCCTACTCAGATTATGCAGAACAAGAAAGACATCAACAAGCATTGAAAGATTCGGGTCTTACTGAAGATGAATTTAATGACCCTATATTTAGAGCGGCATGTAGAAAATACAGAGCTCTACAAGAAGAAACTCGCTCTATTAAAATGCTAAAAGCCGCACAAAATACTGTTGATAAATTTATTGATTATTTTAATAATATAGACCCAGAAGAGAGAGACTTGCAAACTGGAAGACCTATTTACAAAGTGAAAGATATTATGGCGGAAATCTCTAGTTTGTCTAAAGTTAATGGGGAACTAAAAGATTTAGAAAGTCAAGTAATGAAAGAAAAATCTGAAGAGTCTACTCTTAGAGCTGGAGCTAAAGAAGGATTTGTTCCAGTTGGATTTTAATTATGGCAAGAGGTAGAAAAAAGAAAGTAGTAGAAGAACCGGCGGTTACTATACCTTCTAGAATCCAGAAAATTATTAAAGAAACAGAGGCTAAAGAAGAATCTGAATTTAGAGAAGTTATCGAGGAAGTAATAAAAGAAAAAGTACATTCTGAATGGGATGTAAGAATAGGAGAAAAAATAGACTTTTTCGATTCTACTTTATCTTATGAACTTACTGGATATAGGCCTATTAATGGAACTAAGGGATTAGATTTTAAATGGGAATGGTTTACAGAAGCCAGAGAAGGATTTCTTAGAACCGGACACTATGGAGGATATAAACCTGGCTCTAAGGCCTATGCTGATTTTTGGACTCAAGAATATATAAGATGCCGAGATGGAATGACTGTTAATGGCTATACTATTACTGGTGATAACTATTTTTTCTTAAATTATTATCAACTAATGGATTTAACTTCTGCAGATAAAGCTGGAGCTGGTAGAGTATATGCCTTTCCAACATTTTTTGTAGCACAATACGAGTATTTTCATTATATAGAATTATGTAAAAGACTTCGTAAAAATGCTATTGGATTGAAAGCTCGTGGAGTCGGATTTAGTGAAATTGGTGCAGCTATAGCTGTAAATACCTATAATTGTAGAAGAAATGCTGTTGTAGTTATTGCTGCAGCTTTAGATAATTACCTTACAAAAACTCTTGATAAATGTTGGAAACAATTAGACTGGTTAAATGATAGTACAGATGGAGGATTCTTTAAATTAAGACAAATTCAGGATACATCTATGGCGAAGCGCGCTTCTCACTATAAAATTCTAAATGGACAAAAAGTTGAGGACGGGTGGATGTCAGAAATTACAGGAATAAATGCGGATAAACCAAACAAAATTCGTGGAGACCGAACTGATTTATTAATATATGAAGAATCCGGTTCTTGGCCCAAATGGAAGAAGGCCTTCATGCAAGGAGATGCATTAGTAGGTATTCAAGGAGCTAGGTTTGGAATTAAGATAGGATGGGGCACAGGAGGAGATAGTGGTCCAGCCTTAGAAGGGCTTGCTCATGCTTACGAATATCCGGATGTATATGATGCCTTACCATATAGACATCATTTTACTATGGATGGAGGTGAGACAATAACTGCTTATTTCATTCCAGCATATTCTATTGTAAACGACCCGAAATACACAGATAAAAGAGGATGGACAGACCCAGTCAAAGCTAAAGCTTATTATGAATCAGAACGTGATAAAAAAGTAAATGACCCAGAGGCTTTAGTAATTTACTGTGCTGAGTATTGTTTTAATGCCGACGAGGCTTTAGCTCTAGAAGGTGTAAATAAATTCAATAAAGTTTTAATTGCTGAGCAAATTGCGACCATTAGAGCAGATAGAGCTGGAAAACCTATTGAGCATGGAATGTTAGAATATACATTCAATGGAGCTCATAAAAAGGAAAATATTACTGGATTTAAGTGGATAAAAAATGCCAGTGGTAAAGTTCATATATATGAGCATCCGGTTTGGACTGTAACAGAATACGATGATTTAGGAAGACCTATTACTAGACCTAAAATGAACGACCTGTATGTTGCTGGCATAGATAGTATTGATATTGGACAAAAAGATACGTCAGAAGCAACTAAAGACCCATCTGATTTTTGTATTGTAATTAAAAAAAGAGTCTTAGGACAAAGTGACCCAGCGTATGTCGCTTATTACAAAGATAGACCTAATGATGTTAGAGAAGCCTATAAAATGGCGATTCGATTATTAGAATATTATAATTGTAAATGTGTACTGGAGGCATCTAAAGTATCTCTTTTAACATGGGCAAGAGAAAATAAATATTTAAAATATTTTATGCGAAGACCTAGAGCTACGATGCCAGATATAAACTCTGGATTAAGTAAAGCATACGGTGCTCCTGCCACAGTCGCTGTTATTGACCATCAGACGGATTTAATTGCTGCTTTTGTAAATGATTATTGTCACACTATTTGGTTTTTAGACATGCTAGATGAACTAAATAGGTATACAGACGAAAATAAGAGAAAATTCGATATTATAGCCGCTATGGGTATGGCCGAACTTGCTGACGAAGAATTAGGAAGTGTTATTGCTAGACAAGTAGAAGATGTTACTTCAGGATTCGAAGATTTCGGTTATTACTATGATGAAAACGGCCGAAAAAAATGGGGAATTATTCCAAAGAATAATCCAAATATACCTAAATATAATTTATTTGAACATTATGACTACGGCGGAGCTAGAAGCAGCAATCCGAGGTATAATTCGGGATATTTATTGTAAAGAATATATAAGCAAATTGATTATAACAGAGTTACCCGAAGGAGGGTACTCTGCTAAATTTGCGTTGAATAATATAGACAAACCTTTAGTAATATCCGCTCAATTAAACGCTACTGATTTTCTTAAATTTATGAAAGAAGAACTTAGAACAAAAAGCCTTTGGAGAGTAGAATATTCACTTGGGTACAAAACATATCCAGAAGATTGTAAAGACGCGGATGTTAATAGACTAGAACCAATATATGAAAAATACTAAAAAAGATAGTGAATTAATAGAAAAAACTGATAGAGCTATCTCAGAACTGGTATATCCTAAATATAGATTACAGAAGGCTTATAATTATTATAATTGTAAAAGAGATGCAGAACAATATAGGTATTTAGAAGAAAATTTTGGGCTTGGGCAAGCTACCTCAGTAGAATTCATACCTTTAATTAGAAAACATGTTGATGCACTGGTTGGAGAGTTTTTAGGAACTCCAATTATTCCTAAAGTATCTTGTAAAGACTCCGAAACGATTAGCAATATAACAAGAGAGAAAGAAATTTCTATTTCATCAGAAATATATTATTTTCTTCAATCTCATTTACAAAATACTTTATTAAAATTTGTAGACGGGCAAAATATAACTGATACTTATATTGAGAAACAAATTCAGAAACTTGTTAGTGATTTAGACCAATCTTTTGTATCTCAGTATGAAATAGCTGCACAGAATGTTGTAGAATACATTATGCAGTCTAGGAATACAGATATGCTAACTAAGTTAAGAACACTGCTTCTCGATTTACTTATTACAGGATACACATTTTATAGAATAAAACCTTCTCCGGAAAAAACTAATGTCAGTATTGAGGTTTTAAATCCTCTTAATACGTTTATTGACAGAAATCCGGAATCTATTTATATCAAAGATTCATACAGAGTAGTAGTACGTAAATGGTTAACTAAAGCCCAAATACTTAATTGCTACGGAAGAGATTTATCTAAGGAAGATATTGCTAAGATTAAAGATATGTGGCATGAGAGCTTTGATACTTCTCATTATTACGTAAGGTCCTTTACAGACCAAAAAACAGGAGAACCTTTAACAGACGGACTTGATGCTGGAAGAGAAATAGTTCCGGGATTCCCAGATGAAAATATACAATCATATAATTATAAACTAATTCCTGTCTATGAAGTTGAATGGCTAGAAACGGACAAGGATTTTGTGATGCAAAGATATGAAACCGTAAGAATTGGGCAAGAAATTTATATTCTAAAAGGAGAATCTGAAAATGTCATAAGAAGTAAAGATAATCCAGCTTATTGTGGATTAAGTGTCAATGGAGTTTATTTTAATGATAGAAATAATGAACCTTTTTCTCTTGTATTGGCTTGTGCAAATTTGCAAGATAAGTATGATTTGTTGCACTTCTTTAGAGATAATCTAATAGCCAATAGCGGAACTGCTGGAGACTGGCTGGATTTATCAGTACTTCCTACAGCATTAGGAGTTAAACTTCCAGAACGTATTCAAAAATGGATAGCTTATAAAAAATCCGGAATTGCTTTAATCGATACTTCTCAAGATGGACGTCAATTTAATAACAATACAACATTTTCTGGATTTGATGATACTGTAAAAGCTCAGACCATACAAGGGATTCAGTTAGCCATTGAAGCTACAGAACAAACTACTAGTTCTATAACTGGAGTTTTTAGAGAGAGACTTAATGGAATACAACAAAAAGATGCAGTTACTAATGTGCAAACAAGTTTAAATAATTCATTCATTATTACTAAAAAGTATTACCAACAGATGGATTTAGTAACCAATGAAATACTTCTAGATTGTTTGAACATTGCAAAAATAGTATATAAGAATGGATTAACTGGAACTCTTATACTTGGAGATAAATTTCAAAAAGTTTTTACTGCACTTCCCGAACATTTTACTCTTAGCGATTTCGATATTCATATTATCACAAGTACTGATGTTATTCAAGATATGGAAGCCATACGTGCTGTTATTCCTGAATTTATAAAAGCTGGAAATTTGGACCCTAGTATTATATTTGAAGCATTAACAGCTAAGAGTTTAACTGAACTTAAATATAAAGCTCAAAAAGCACTTAGTGTTCAAAAAGAAGAGAATAGCCAAGCTCAGCAACTAGCTCAACAAAATGAGCAACTTCAACAACAGCTTCAACAGCTTCAACAGCAACTTCAACAAGCTCAGAGTAAATTAGAAAGTCTAAATGAGGCTAAGTTACAGCTTGAACAACAAAAGGTTGAAAATGAAAGAGAGCTTGGATGGTTTACTGCTAAGAACGATGCAAAATATAAGAATGCCCAAGCAGAAAATGACACTAAGAGAACAGAAGTTGAAATACTTCAGTTATATGATAATAACCCGTACAATGATAAAATAAAGCAAGTTTAAAATGGAATTAAAAATGCAAGTTTGTACTGATGATTCTTGTAAAGTAATCATTAAAGATGTCACAGATGTAGGAGACAACGGTTATTTACCAGAGTCTTCTTCTGTAACTGTAAAGAATAGATTTAAATATTCTGATACTGTCTCTATAGATGTTTTACAATATAATAAAACTACCGGCCCAGAAGTTCAAGTTCCTATATATACAGAACATACAGATACAATTAAACCTATTACTCTTCCAGTTGGATTCGATGGATGGTTTGATGTAGTTCATATTGTTTTACCTTCTCAAGAATGGTTTATAAGAGAACAAGAGAAGGAATCAGGGTCAGCTCTTCCAATATACGATACCGTATATTTCTCTGACGGAAAGAGTATTTATAAATATATAAACGAAGAAGTATCTGCAGTAGAGTTATCAGAAGTTATAGAAAGAAACGAAGAAGGTACAACTATTTCTAGAATAAGTGAAAATTATGTGTCCATTTGTTTTCTTAAGAAATGTTATATATCTTTGTGCCAGCAAATATTTAATAACCGAGGATTTAGTAAATGTTGGAGCAAAAGCACTCAAATAGGCGAGCTGACTTATAGAAGAGATTTAGTTTGGATGGCGATAAATGTTATCGAGTATATGACTGAATTTAATCAACTTGCTGAAGCAGAAAGAATAATAGAACAAATAGGAGGTTGTAATGGATTATGCAAATCAGAATTTAAGCAGATTTCTAATCACGAATGCGGATGTGGTAAGTAATCTTAAGGAAAAAGTTATTTGCGAATACCAAGATTTACTTTTTTCCTTAGAAAAAGGATATAAACTAGATTATCAATTAATTCTTGAACAAATAAGTTTAATTGATTTACTCGAGAATAATGAAATAGATGATAAAAAATCTATATTTATTTCACAATTTTATATTAATAATAGATGGCAGGTAAAGCTATTTTAACCCCTGGAAATTCTGGAGGACAAGCTTGTCTTCAAGCAGAACCAACAAAAGATACTTCACAGTATCTAGAAAGAGATAATTTTCTGGGAGAATATAGTGAGGAAAGTGAAAAGCAATTGGTAAGAGAGAATTTAGAAGTTTATCCTAAAACTTCTGTATATACTAAACTGGAATCGGATACAATTGCCAAACAATTAATTAAAGATGCGTTTACAACACATCTAAATTCAGACGACCCTCATGGTATTTTACCTCAAGTAAATTCGCAGTTAGAAGGGATGGTGAAAGATGATGGAAGTACTCCATTTAAAGCTCCTCAAACAGGAGTTGACCCTATTGCAGAATTCCACTTGACTACAAAGAGATTTGTGACTAGTTTATTAGATAGTCACTTACGTACAGATGACCCACACAATATAATGGATAAAGTAAATGAGGCTTTAACTGCATATACAAAACTTTCTCAAGTATATTTAAAGCAAGAAGTTTACAAGAAGAACGAAGTTGATGCTTTATTCAGTCCTTTCATTAAAAAAGATGGAAGTACTCCTTTTATAAAAGCTCAATTAGGAGTTGACCCTGTTGCTGAGAGTCATCTAGCTACTAAGCGATATGTTGATTCTGTGATGAATAATCACTTAGTAGATATAGACCCTCATGGATTTATGTCGATTCTTAATCAGAGGCTTGCGCTTTACTATAAAAAAAGTGATACTTACTCCAAAGCAGAAACTTATTCAAGAGCTCAAATTGATAGCATCATAAACAGTTTAGTAATTGAAGCTGCAAAAGGTGCTATTGAAGAGCATATAAATTCCTACGACCCCCATGGAACTCTTAAAGAAATCTATGGAAAACATTATGTACAACGAGATGGCACCATTCCTTTTACTGCCCCTCAGTCTGGAGTTGAAGGTACTGAAGAGAATCATCTGGTCGTGCTAAGTCAATTGAATGAACAAATAGGAAACCTTAAAAAAGAAATTAAGGATAATCAGCCTGTATGGAAAACTAGTGGGCCAGTACAAACAACAGTAGGATTTGTAGAAGATAATTCAGAAGTTGCAAACGAAGTTACATTTCAAGAAGCTATGGATGCAATTTTTTATGGACAGGCGGTTGCAGTTAGTGCTCCTCCTACAGCAGTTATTGGAGAATCTGTTGAAGTAAACATGCAAGTTCATGGCATAATTGCTCTACAGCACGCAGAATTATTTCAAAATGAAACACTAATCGGAACCTTTACTGGAGAAGATTTTAAAGATGGATTTCATTCTATTCAATCAAATCCAGTTACAGAAGATACGGTGTTCAAATTTGCAGTAACGTTAGTCAGCGGAGTTGAACATACAGTTACTTGTACAACTAAAGTTGCTTTACCAGTATTTGTAGGATTACTTCCTCAATGGAAGTCGGCATACACTGTATCATTTGAGTATCTACAGGAATTAGTTGGAGCAGATTCAATAAATAATGAATTTACAGCTTTTGGAGATGAAGCATTTGAAATTACTCATAAATATAATTTCTCAACTCCAGAAGAACTTAAGCATTTATTTATTGCAATACCAAAAAGTTATCCAGATTTAGTGGAAGTTGTCACTCCTGCCCAAAATTTTGGAATAGATGCTTTCGATGTAATTAGTGATATACCATTTCAAGTTCCTGGAGCTGCAGAGGATGTAATATATAAGCTTTATGTTTATAAACAAGCATTAGCATTCCTTAATTCTGAAATAATATATAAATTTCAACCACTTTCACCGAGAAAATAAAAATGGGACAATATAGTGAATTAATAGGAAGTTTTCGCAGAACAGGTAATTTTCCAATAGAGAGCAATTACATTTTTGAAAGCGAAACTGCTTTAAAAGAATTTTATAATCTTCCAGAAAATAAAGCTACCTTGCATAAAGGACTGCTAAAAATAGTAGCAGACTCCACTACAAATAACCAATCCTTATGGTGGGCTATTAAAAAGGAAACTAATGATGAATTAGAATTTAAACAACTTATTACATTTACAGATGTCGGAGATTTAAATTCTAAACTTGCTGAGCTGGAAGAAAAATTAAATAAAGAGATACTTGATAGAAAAACTGCTGATGATGCTATTTGGGGAGACTCTGACCATACAACTATTCCAGAAGGACTAAATAGTTTAAAAAAGTTAGCTAAAGCCATAGAGAATTTAAGATTTGATTTAAATACTTTATCTACAAAAGTTTCTTCCGTAAAAGAAGAATTACAAGCTACTGTAGGAACTTCTGTAGAAGATATAAAAGGATATCTATCAACTCTTACATACTCTTCGTTAACTTCAGTATCTAATGAATTACATAGGTTTCTAAGTACTAAAGATGTAGCTAACATCCAAATTAATACATTCCCAGAACTACAAGATTTTTTAGTAGGATTTACTGATTCAGATACATTAAAAGATGCGCTTGCTAAAATAGTTTCTGATATTATGGGAGACCCAAGTCCCACTTCTAATTTCAGAACTCTAAGAGGAATTGAAGATTTTGTAAGGGCATTACAAAGTACCTTGGAAAATAAACAATCTAATATCCAATCCGAATTAGACCAAACTCAAATAGGGGTAGGTTTAAGTGGGGATGGCTCTTATAATCCAGACCAATCTACTACGTATTTAAAAGAGGCAACATCAGTGATGAATGCCTTAAAAATACTCGATGGATTAATTAACGAAGCTATAAATAATGTTAATATTCAATCAGTTGATACAGATACAATTGATTTAACAATCAATAAACTTTCTGATAAAACTGAAATATCTGGTATTGTAAGAATTTCAACAGCTGACGGAAACAATGTTATAGTAAAAAATGATGGACTTTTTTGTAAAATTGTTTCCACCTATGAAAACGGAATTTTAACTATTAAAGTTAATGATGTAATTATTGGGCAGCATATTATAGGATTATCTACTGTAGTAGAAGATGCAAAATATGACCCTGGCCAAGAAGCTATTGTTATTACATTTAAATTATTAGATGGAACAAAGCAAGTAATCAATATCCCAGTAGGAACTTTGATTAGAGAATGGATTATTGATAATTCTGACCCAGATAAAGTAGTAGAACTTGTAAAAGTTGAAGAATTAGGAACTGGGCCAGATAAATTATCCGCGGATGTAAGATTATTTGTTGGCGATAACAACTTGTTACAAAAAAGAGGAAATACTTTATATGCTGGAGGTACTTCTGAGAATATTACGCATGACGGAAAAACTTTAGCAACTGTAATTAATGAACTTAGCACAGATACACAGACTGTTAAAACATCTGTTGAAAAGGTAGCTAGTGACTTAGCTACAGAGACATCAAGAGCTTTATCAGCAGAAGCAAAAAACGCTAATGATATTGTTACAGAAGCTTCTAGAGCTAAAGTAGAAGAAAATAGAATTGAAGGATTAGTAACTACTAATAAGGAGAATATAAATCAATTACAATCTGATATAAAGTTAAAAGCTCCAATTGATTCTCCAGTATTTACTGGAGTCCCTCAATCATCTACTTCTCCCGACGCTAACGACAGCTCTCAAAGACTTGCAACTACTAACTGGGTTAGAAGTGTTGTTCCTAGTCAAGACACTATTGCATCATTAATTTGGGGTAACTACGATGAATAAAAAAATAACAAGACCACAGAATATGAGCCAACTAGACTATTTATGGACTACGTATGGCTCATACGAAGTGTCTAACAAAATAGACACAGAAAATACAATTCCCACTTCTACAGCGATTAAAGAATGTATAAGTGATATTGAAGCGGGAATTACAGAATTAGACACAGAAAAGGTGCCTGATAACAAGATAAAAATTTTAGGCAAAACTCCCGATGGAGAGGAATTAACGTCTATTCTTATTGACGAAGATACTAAAATCTTAGGATTTAAAAGACATACCATAACTCAAGAAGACATAGATTCTGGTTGGGGTACTGCAATAGGAGAGGAGTGGATACTATTAGAAACTTCCGTTGGAAATTTTAAAATCCCTATTGAGGACCTAATAATTAAAGGACAAGAATCAGATACTGTTATTAATCAAACAAAGGATGGAAAAATAGTATCTTCGATTAAAATTAATAATCCTATTATTAATAAGTCCGTTACTTTAAAAACTACTTCTGATGGTTTATGGGCTGATTTGATTCTAAATCCAGATACCGAATCAAAGGTGTTAATTATAAAAAGCGATAAAGGAGTTGAGTGTAAATTTAATTGGATTGGTACAAACATTCCTGTAGGATTTAAGGTATTTAACACTTTCGATGAGTATCAACTCGAAACTGCCGAATCCGGTGTAATATATCTAGTTAAAGATGTTAAATCTATATACTTTAATGGAATTAAGTTCTCGTCTGTAGGAGTTGACCCTCAAAATTATTACACTAAGGAAGAAGTATATAATAGAGTGCAAGTGGATGCCATGATTACTCCTCACACAAATGCATACACCAAAGAGGAATCGGACGCATTATATTCTAAAATAGAAACTACTAATAAATTAAGAATAGATTTGGACTATGAATCTTCTAGAGCTCTAGAAGCTGAATCTAATATAAATAAAGAATTAGATAGAAGAGTTACATGGGATGAATCTAAATCTAAGGTTGTACTGCCTTCAGGGGGTCAATTAGTCGGCATTAAATACGGCTCCGATGGAAGTAATCCGGAAGATGGGGCTACGATTGCTCAATTAAGTAAATTTGATAAAATGGATTTTGGGTCTTCAAAATATCCATTGAATCTAAATGTTCCAGCTGGACAAAGACCTACAGTACAAGAAGCAGGTCAATCTGGTGAAGAAGCTCACCAAATAGCATACTTATCCGATATTCAAACTAGCGTAGATACCTATACTAAACAAGAGAGTGATGCTAAGTACGCTACTATTGAAGTCGTAAATACTAAGGTTGATAAGGTAGTCGGAAAACAATTGTCTACAGAAGATTATACCTCTGAGGAAAAAGAGAAGTTAGCTGGACTTTCTAATTATGACGATTCTAAAGTAAAAGAAGATATTAATAGTAATACTCAAGCTATAAGTACTTTAACCCAAACAGTTGATTCTAAAGTAGATAAAATTGAGGGAAAGAGTCTTTCTACAGAAGACTATACTTCTAATGATAAAACTAAGCTTGAAGGAATAGAAGAAGGAGCTCAAGTTAACACTATCACATCCGTATCTGGACGTACTGGAAATATTGTTTTATCTAAAACTGACGTAGGGCTAGATAATATAGATAATACTTCAGATTTAGAGAAACCTATATCTATAGCAACACAATCTGCCTTAGACCTTAAGGTTGATAAAGTTTCTGGTAAAGGATTATCGACTAATGATTATACCTCTGAGGAAAAGTCTAAATTAGAAGGAATAGAAACAGAAGCTAATAAATATGAGCATCCAACAACATCCGGTAATAAACATATCCCTTCCGGAGGAACTTCTGGGCAAATATTAGTTAATACGGAAGACGGAACTGCAGCATGGGCTGATACAAGCAGTAAAATTGAAGAACAGTTTCAATTACTTAATACTATGTGGGAACAGCTCCAAAAAGAACAAGTAAATCTTCAAAGTCAAATAGATTCTATAACTGTTAACGAAGATGTATATGCTTACGGAGTTGAATGGGACGTGACAGTAGCAGACCCAACTTTGACAAGAATAGGAAATCCGCTATTACATAAACAACTTCCTATCCAATCTTCTTTTAGAGGTTGTGTTGCGCAGGGTCCAGTTATTAAATATTGGTTAAATCCGAACAATTGGGCGTATAAAGAAAATGGAGAAGCTTCCGTATTAGATGGAACAGATGGTACTGTAAAAGTACACTCTATAAAATTTTATGGTAAATCTGGAAGTAAAGAAAATAAACGATGGGTTAAAATTTCCACAGTAAAAGTCGACGACACCTGGGTTGAAATTCCAGAATTATTAATTGATGCATATAGATGTACAGTGGATACTATTAATTCTGATACACCCAAGGCCGTATCGGTAGTAAATACTTCCGCAGAATTTAGAGGTGGAGCTAATAGAGCCAATATGGACAGCTATCTTGATTCTGACAAATTTAGAACAGACCTAGGTAAACCTAGGACTAGGGTTCCTAGAATAACTATGCGAACCTATGCTAAAAATGCTGATTCTGAATTACTCTGTTATGAATACTATAAATGGATATTTTATTGGTGCTGGGTAATAGAGTACGCCACATTTAATTCACAAGCAGCGTATAATGCTGATTTAACAGCTGAAGGTTATCATCAAGGCGGATTAGGAGATGGGGTTACTACGTGGGATGGTACTAATTGGAATAACTATAATGGTTATTGTCCACTAACACCATGCGGATACTGTAATGAATTTGGTAACTTTACTGGCGTAAAGGATTTAGTGATTCCTGAAACTGTAAAGAATGAGTCTACAACAATAGCTTCTAAGACATTTAAAGTTCCAAGATGGAGAGGATTTGATAATCCATTTGGAGACATCTGGACTAACTTAGATGGAATAGTATTAAAAGGAGAAGCTGCAAATGAGGATAGTAATGTATATACAACAACTAATCCCGAAGAATTTACAGATGAAATAGGTAGTAAATCTATTGCTGGAATAGAAGTTGCAAAGGAGGGTTATACAAAAGCCTTCGACCTAGGCAGGACTGGAGAAATTATTCCTTCAGAGGTTGGTGGTTCATCAACAACATATATGTGTGATTATCATTGGTGCAATGTTTCGAGTACATCGTTGAGGACGCTCCTCGTTGGCAGCGACGCTGATGATGGTGCTTATTCCGGTCTCGGTTACTTCAATTCTCACAATGGGGTCGGCGTTGCCTCTGCCCATGTCGGCTTTCGTACAGTAATTAGACTAAATTAAAAGAAATAAATATAAATTAGGGTGCTATTTCTTTACTTTTGTATTGGTTCAGACAAGATTAGTAGCAAACACTCCTCGTTAGCAGCAACGCTAATAATGGTACTAATTCCAGTCTCAGTAACTTCAATTCTAACAATGGGGTCAGCAATGCCAATGCCAATGTCAGCTTTATTATATATTAAGTCAAGTAAGAATAGTTTTTGTCTGAAATAGTATCCTTGCCCCTTGGCAAAAAATGACGTAGTATTTAACATAACGGGTGTTAGTAGGATTATTCTCGAACGCTTCCAACTAAAATATATAAGACCTTGAAACGAATAGGATATTTACACGAACAGATATATTCTCTCGATAATATTTATCTGGCAGATAGTAAGGCTAGATTAAATAAAAGAAATAGGTGGGGAATAAACAAACATGATAAGCATAGAGATATAGAAAACATCGAACTAGCTTTGAAACTGAGAGACCTAACATATGAAACCTCTCAGTACAGCACATTTACAATATATGAGCCTAAGGAGAGATTAATCTTTAGGCTCCCTTATTATCCAGATAGAATAACACACCATGCTATAATGAATATCATGGAACCGATTTGGACAAACATTTTCATAAAACAAACATATTCGTGTATAAAAGATAGGGGAATACATAATGTAGCATATGATTTAAAAAAGGTCTTAAATAAATATCCAGAGGAAACAAAATATTGTTTAAAAATGGATATTAGAAAATTTTACCCCTCTATTAACCACGACATCCTATATAATGATATACTCACAAAGAAGATAAAAGATAAGAAGCTTTTAGCACTTCTTCGAGAAATTATTTATTCTGCAGAAGGGGTTCCTATTGGAAATTATCTATCTCAATTCTTTGCAAATCTATATTTAACTTATTTTGACCATTGGGTTAAAGAAGAGTTGAAATGTAAATTTTACTTTAGGCATGCTGATGATATAGTTATATTGAGCGATAATAAAGATTATTTGCATAATATTCTAGTATCAATCAAGACATATTTAAAGGAGGTCTTAAAATTGAAATTAAAGCCAAATTACCAAGTTTTCCCAGTAGCTAGTAGAGGAATTGATTTTGTTGGTTATAAATTTTTCCATACCCATACTTTGATAAGAAAATCTATAAAAGTTAAACTTTTTAGATTAATTGCAAAGTATAGAAAAAAGAAAATATCGAGAACTGAGTTAAAACGAAGAATTCAAGCCTATTTAGGCTGGCTCAAGTATTGTGATTCTAAAAATTTATTAAGAAAAGTTCAACGACTAACAGGGTTAAGATGTACAAACTGGAATGGGAAAGAATCTAATATTTGTAGATTTTATAACAAATATATCCATGTTGTAGAAGTAATCAATTTCAGTAAGTGTTTCAGAGTTGATTTTGTCTACAAAAATAAACCTTATTATTTTAAAAGTAAGGACAAACGATTATTTTATTCCTTACTTAGATATACATTTCCGGTAAATTTTAAAATAAGACCTAATGTTAGAACCAAAAAGAATAAGTATGAACGTTCAGCCAGATAAAATTCAATTTCTTGGGAACAGAACATATTACTATAATTATGACATTCAATCTGAACAAGTTTTAGTAGATAACATAGAGACTGATGAACCGCATGAAGAAACAAGATGGAATTATATCCAAGTACATTTAAGAGGTTTTCCAGACTACAAAAAATGTATCGAAGCTGTTATTAGAGCCTATTTAACATTAAGTGAAGAACTCGCAATAATTAACAAATATAGTTCGTATCAATTAGGAGTAATAAAAGACCCTTCTGCTAGTTCTGATTATTATGAATATACTAGTTTAATAGCAACTATAAAGGCTAATGTGAAAAAGGACTTTGAAATTCTAGAACCAGAAATTTCAGAAGAACTTGTTCCAAGTCAAGCGGATATGATTAAACTACTACAAATACTTATAACAACTGCTGAACTTTCTGATACTCAAGCATTAATGTGCAAATCCTTATATCCTACTTGGAGGAGTTGTATAGGAAAAACGTTAAATGCTGGTGATAAAATAACGTACAAAGGGATTTTATACAAGGTAAAACAAACTATAAACACCGTATTGGAAAACCAAGCACCTGGTATAGAAACTGCAGCACTATACGAAGAAATTGATGAAAAACATAAAGGTACAAAGGAAGACCCTATTCCTTATAATGGAAACATGGAGCTTAAATTAGGCAAATATTATTCACAAGAAGGAGTAATTTACCTATGTTCTAGAGATAGTGGGCAAGCAGTTTATAATTCCCTAAAGGATTTAGTTGGAATATATGTGGTTGTTGCTTAATAAAAACTATTAATAAATAATATTTATGGCTGAAGAAAAAAGAGTTATATTTAGTTTCTTGACACTTGATGGCTTTAAGGCAAGACTTGCGGATGGAACATTTACCCCTCAAGGGAATTACATGGTCTTTATTCAAGACAAGAAACTTATTTGGACTAAAGGGCAATATTTTGCTGAATCTAATGTAGCTATTATTAAATTAAGTTGTCCTACTCCTAAGTCTCCTGGATATAATATAACAGAAGAGGAAGCTCGAACTATTGACGAAGCTTATGCTAATGGAAAAGTATTGATTTTTATATATGACAATATTCCTTTGCTTGTTAAATCAATAACCCCATCTGAATCTGAAGATTTAGGCTCGTATGAAGCTTTTGCCACTGATGTGATTTACAGTGATTCTCTTGGATTTAAGTTACTACATTATAGAATTTCTATAGATACTAAATCATTACTTGTCACTATACTTTTTTCAGATGATGAAGAATTGTCTTTAACTAATACAGGAAGTGGAAATGAGTATCTAGCTAATGATGGAAAATACCATGTTATAAATACAGAATCTGTTGAAACTACAGAAGCAATTCCTGTTGCAGGAGGGCCTCTTGCCGAATTACTAAATAATGCAGGAATTACAAGTATTTCATCTAAGACTAATATGCAGGATTTACTAATGTCGTTGTTTACAAAAGAGTTATGGCCTTCTCAACTTACGTTTAAAGAAGGTACAATTACTTCCTCTATAGGACAGCCGACATTTACTTTAAATAAGAGTGGATTAGTAGAAGTTGGAACCAAGGTAACTATATCAGAGATTACTATTAATGCTGCATCTTCGGGCTCAACAAATCGCAGTTACAGCGGATTCACCTATGGGTATTCTATCGCTAATGATAATACAAAAGACAATTCTAGTACAACTATTAATGTTTCTGCTACAGGAATAGCATCGACTAATGATGCTTATACATTAAAACGCACTATTAATTCTGCAGAAGTTTCTGCTCCAACAAATACAAACCCTTCTCAAGTCAAATTAGATACTACTACGTTTGAGGCAATAGAAGGAAACAACAGCGTTAAAGCCAAAGTTACTGGAACTAAATATTCAGGAACATTCGCAAAGATTCCAGTTTATTATGCTTGTTCAAATCTGGGCAAAACCAGTGCAAGTCATAAGTCAGATGCAAAGAGTCAAGTAACTATTACTAGTTCAATCCCTTCTAACTCTAAAACGATATCTATTACTGGAGTATATCCATATTTTACAAATAAAGATAATATTGTTGAATTTGCTAAACTTGCCTTAACTACTAATAAAACTTTAGATATTACATTTGTATCTGAGACTGCTAGTAATAAACACTCATTTAAGTTGCCTGCTAAGTTTAATGTAACTAAAATTACATTATTAAATACTCTCAGTGGACAGTATGAAAACTATGATGTGAATAAATTTACTACAACTGAAGAGAATATAGATGTTCAAGGTAAGCAAGTAGCTTATAAAGTATATACTCGTAATGATGGAACCAATGGAAGTTCATCATTTAAAATCACATTCGCATAATTATGAGAAATAAAGGAACGTTTGAATTTAGTGGTAATTTAGAGGTAAGGCAAGATGGGCCTCTTGAAGCCAAAAGTCTTGCCACTAATTATGCCGACTTAGTTAAAAAAGAAAACTGGACTGATTCAGATGGAGTAGTTTGGGTATATCCAGGACTTAATGTTACTTGTAAAGATAGGCCTGGAAAAATATATCAATTAGCCTCGGATGATTATACAAACGAAAATAACTGGATTCCGATTGGAGATACATCAGAAATTAGTTCTAAATTACAGGATTTTATAAATAGCAAAGGCTCTGCTAATGGAATTGCTTCCTTGGATGAACAAGGGGTAGTTCCATCTGCTCAGCTTCCATCATATGTAGATGATGTAATCGATGTTTATGCTACTTATGATAAATCTGCAGAAGGTGTTTTAAGTAATATACAATTATTTTCTAATCAAGAAAAAACAACTCCTATCACTCCAGAATCAGGTAAGATTTATATAGATGTAGAAGGAAATTATCAATTTAGATGGACTGGAACGCAATATGCAACTGTAGGTGCTCCAACTGTATTAGGAGAAGTTACTGGTACAGCATATGATGGAGGTAAAGGTAAGGCTTTGTCGGATACAATAAATAAAATGTCTAACAAAGTAGTTGTTGGACCTACTACTGTAATTTCTTCTACTAATAATGTAGTAATAAAGTACCAAACACATTTTACATCTACTAATTCAAATAGCGAAGATAGCTCTGTAATTAATGCTGCTACTACATCTCGAGCAGGTGTAATGTCATCAGCTGATAAACAAAAATTAGATACTATAAATCAGGCTAAAACTCTATCGAGTGCAACTGCTGGGCAGTGGATTAGATTTGCAGAACTTTCTGATTCTGGGTATAATTCAGCTTTAGTAACTATAAAAGAAGGAACAGCAGGAGCTACTTTCTTTTTTAAATGTAGAAGTAACGGGGAAGTTACAGTTAAAGTGATGGATGTAACTCCAAATATTTATTTAACTAAAATAAGAGTTATAAAGCAAAATGGACAATCTAATGGATATTTAGAGGCTTATATCGATACTGCAAGTTCTTCTATAGCTGCAAATATCTCTTTAAGTATTAATATAAACCTTACGGATATAACTGTCACTAGTGGAATTCCAGGAGGGTATACATCAGAAGAGGTAAGTTTAGTATAAATTATTGGGAGAGGTAATCTCTCCCTCAAATTATCTATTATGACACAAGAATATGTTATTCAAAGAAAAGGAGCAGTTATATCAGAGGGAGAAAATTCTTTTGTTCCAGAGAAAGGTTTAAGAGCTGCAGAATATAGACTTATAGGTAATACTCCAGATGCTCAAGCTTCTGCAATATTACTTTGTGAAAGCCGAAATCCTTCTCAATGGGCTGGAATAATTGGAAGAATTTATGCTCTTAGGGGTTGGAAAGAATCTTTAAATATATCCTGGATGATAGATGTAGTCTGCACTCAATCTTATGCAGACAATAAAATCTTTAATGTTGGGGCTAAAATAGGAACAGGTCAAGCATCAATACAAGCTGGAATCAGAGCGACCTTAATAATGTATCTGGAAGAGTTTCTACTATTGAAGGACAGTATGTCAAATCTTCTAATATTAGAACAATTACTAAAATGACTTCCTCTGAATATGCTTCTTCAAGTAAAGATGCTAATACAGCTTATTTTGTAACCGATTAAATTTATAATTATGGGAGAAGTTAAAGTTAATGCAGATAATGTTAATGAATTGTGGTTAGATAACGAGCAATTCCTTGCTTTGATTTTTGATTTTACTAAGTTATTTAGTCAATTAAATTTAGATACAAGTGGTGGAAGCAGATTAGGTAATTATATACATGTTTTTAATTTAAGTACCAACAATGTACAAATATTTGGAACTAATGTTCCAGACACTACTGTTCTTGCAAAATCAAGTAAACTTATTGAATTAACTAATTTTGTATCTAATGCTACTATAACATATAGAAATTTAGGTAGTGCTGAATTAAAACTTATGTTGAATTTTCATTATAGTAATACAAATAATCGTTCTAACTTTAATTACAACACAATTAATTTGAGAAATACTGATTATTCTGATAATTACGAATTTGTTACATTCGGTGGAGTTATTATTATTTTTAATGCTTAAATATATAAAATTATGAATGAAAATAATAATCTTAGAATTGGAGCCAGTGGAGCTGGACTTTTTGTAGGTAGTACTGAGATAATGGGGGGGGCTTGTAATTCAATATGAAGATGACTACGACTATAGTGAACCTACTTATTTTATTTTAAATAAATCAAATATTCCTGTTCATTTTGTAACGTCTTCTGGTGAGGAAATTACTATTAATCCTAATAGTATTTATCATACTGTTGTCAATACTAATGATTTTTTTGTTCTTAGAGATAACATAGTATGCAGCTATAAATTTATTGTTTCTAATTCTTCTTATGAATTTCACGAACAATATGCTGCTCAAGTTGAAGAATATAGTGGTACTCAGTTACCACCTAACTCAAATGAATTTGCGCAAGGAATGGGAATAATATCTATAACTCAAGTATTTTAATAATCTATTAAACTAATAGGGGAGGGAGACCTCTCCTCAACTATTAAATATGAAACAAGAATACGCTCTTAAAGAATATGTAATCGAAAATAATTATGGTAAAGTTATAAATGGCTCCTCTTCTGAAATATTAACCAATTGTAATCTTACTGGAGATGAAGCAGAAGCTAAAATAGTAGCTCTATTTGGCAGCATTGATTTATTTAAATCGTGTGTACAAGATATACTAGATAATCATACAAGATATTTTTATCATACAGAAGGTGGTACAAATAGTTGTAAAGAAATAAATGGACTTGCTTGGAAAAATGCAGATACATATGAATTAGATTTTCTTTATGAGTACTGGACATCTGGTATTACTTATACAAAAAAAGTTGTACTACAAGTTACGGATTCAAACAATACTAGATTTGCTATTATAGAAGATATTTCTACTGACAAAAGTTTAGATCAAAAACTTACACCTAGTGAAAAAAGGCTAGAAAGTAATAGCGATTTAAATGATTATAAAACTCAAGGCTCATGGTGGGAATCAAGTACCGCAACATTAAATACTATAGCCAATAAACCCGTAGGAAGAGTAGAAGAAGCTGTATTACAAGTCTTTAGTTGCGGTAATAATTATAAACTTCAAGTATTTTATAATATTACTCAAAATCTTGTTTTTATAAGAGCATATCAAGCTGACCATTGGACTTCTTGGAAAGATTGCAGCGGCGATGTTACTCAAGGTGGGGATGGAATATGGTCTATTAGAACCGATGGAAATGCTCAGTTCCAAAGAGTAGCCTCTGTTAATGGATTCTTTAAAGAGTCAGATAAAAGATTAAAATCCGATATCAAACCTTTAACTCATACATTAGACCAGATATGTTCTATACCAACTGATAGTTTTACTAAATCAGGAATAAAACAAATCGGAACAATTGCTCAAGACTTAGAAAAAATAATTCCAGAAATAGTTTCTGAAGATTATAAATTAGCTTCTGAAGTTCCTAACAAAGAGGAGTTTGAAATTATTCAGCATCAAAACAAAGGCCAAGTTGATGATTACATAAAAGTGAAAAAAGTAGAATATGATATGTTAGGAGTCATAGCTATTGAAGGAATTAAACTTTTAAAACAAGAGATTGATAAATTGAATAATCGAATAAAAGAATTAGAAAATGGCAGAGATAGCGACGTGGAGCATGATTAACTCTAAAACTGGGTATGGTTCATCGGGCTCTTACTGTCCTACAAAATCAGAAATATTATCTTACAATAGATTATATGTGGAAGGAAGCTACTCCGATAATCAACTTGTTCAAATAGACGATGTTAGAAGAAAGACGGTAGGAAATATATACATACTCAGTATAGATAACAATAATGGATGGCTAACTGTCGCTGATAATGCTTTAGATAGAAAATCTCAGCTGTCAGTAACATATACTCTAAGATATAACGGTAAAACTTTATCTAATACTAAAGTGATGTATACAAACGTACATTCATTTATGGTATATTTTACTGCAAATACTTTTAAGTCATTTATAATAGATTCTGTTAGCCCTACTGAAGATAATGATTATATTTACGTAATAGGAAAATGATTAAAATTTCGTGGTATAAATATGCTATTATTTCCATGATAATAGCTGCAGTATTTGGAATCACATTGGGTATGGGAACCGCATGTCTGATTCCTGTGTCATTTGCAGTACTAGGTTGTAGTGCTTATGAAAACTTTCATAATGATTTATCTTATAAAAAATCTCTTTTAGAAGGAGGGTTGCCTTCATTAATTGGAGGAATAATTATTTGGATATGCTTTTTATTAGCATAAGATAAAAATTTTACAGTATATCTACATTCATCAATAGTCTGTACGGATAAATTTTGAGTGCGATTATATTTATTAAGGACTTTTAAAGTTTTTTAATAATTTAGTTGCAGGACTCAAAAATTATCCGTATTTTTGCATTGTTATCATAGGATGTAGACCGAGACGTCTAAAATTATACTAAGGTCGAAATTCATTGGTGACAGGTAATCTAACGTCGGATTACTTAATTTTTTAACAATTTAAAAATTTTAGAAATGGCAGAATTTTTAACAATGGAAGAAGCCGAAGATAAATTCGGTAAAAGGGGAGAACGAACGCAGCCTTAACTCTCGGTATTATTGGTACTGCACTTGGTGCATTTGCTAATAACGGAGGTTGTGGATGTGGAAACAACGGTGGTATTTTAGGCGGACTCTTTGGAGGAAACAACAACTGTTGCGCTATGCAAGCTGCTGAACAAGCAAAAACTATTGCAATGGCTCAAGGACAACAAGCTGATAATTTAGCTTGGGCTAACAGAGTGGAATCTATGCAAAATGATATAGATTTATATACCTATATCAATGGCAAAACACTAGCTACAAATGAAAGAATCGGAAATGAATCTCAAGTTTTAACTAACCAAATTTGGAAAGGAAGAGTTGAAGATTTACAAGAAAAGAGTGGAATGTACATCGATTTAATTACTCGTGACAACGCTCAAAATCAAAGACTTTGCGATGAATTATACAAACGCAGAGAACAAGATGTTCAAGAAAAAGCCGATTTATTTGCTAGATTAGGTTCAAGAATCTCTGAATTAGAGAAGAAAGAAGCTGCAACTGCTGCTGCTCTTCCTTTAATGTTCGAGCTTAATAAAGTTAATGCTGAAAGATATGCAGATAATTGCTGCTGCAAAACTGAAAAATCAATCATGGCTGTTGATGCATATCTGCAAAGACAATTAGACCATAAAATTGATGGACAGTTGAAGTATGCTTATAGCGATTTATGTGCACCAGTTCCAAGCATAGCTCCTTTATATTGTAGTCCTTTTACTCAGTACGGTACAGGAATGTACGCTGGTCAAGCTGCATCCAATTGGAATGCAGTTAACACAGCCGTAAACGGGGCTTGCCCTACTTGTGCTGCTCAGTAACTAATAGAGATATTAAAGGGAGATTATGAAAGTAGTCTCCCTTTATTTTTATTTACCTAAAAATACACTGTGTAATGAGTATAAAAATCACTCCCTTTGGGACTACCACTGATACACAAGGAGCACAAATGCTTGAGTTTAATACATCTCTACCATGCGGTGCAAGAACAGATATAGCTCCTACTTCAACACTAACCGTAACTACAAGATGGGCAGAAGTCGAAAATGGACTTCAAGTTACTAAACTAGATTTAATTCATAATTTACAATATGTAGACTGTAAAGGCGCTACCAAAGTCGTTACACATCCTTATTCTACAATCATTGCAACAACCAACGCAACAACAACTCCGGAGACTATAACACCAGTTGTTACTAAATATGTTGACGTTTTAATTCCGAAAGGAGTTGATTATGTTACACAACAGGTAATTTCTGACTCTCCTACAGTTAATGCTCAGATAGCACATTGTGCTTATTCTGTATTTACAATTACGTTACCTGCAGCTTAAGATTAGTAGAATAATAATTTAAAACTCGAATGACATGTTTGGCAATGCTTATGGCTCTACTAGCTTGGGTGATTTACAGAAATCTTACTATCAACAACTGGAAACGTTAAGTAAAATGCAACAACAGCAGCAAATGCAGAAGCTGTCTGTACTTGATGAAATTAATAGAAGTGTAAGTTCTTTATCAAACGAGGAACAATCTGTATTAGCACAATCTCATGATTATCAACTAGCGAAACAAACTTACGAAGCTGGATTTATGGCATTTATAAGTAATAAGTTTGCTGGAGAATATGTAGCTACTCCTGATGGAAAAATAGCTGCTGATAATCTATTAACTGCAATAAATCGCTCAAAAGAAAAGATTTCTGAGGAATTAAAAGCAAAACAAGAAAAGATAGACACTATGCTAAGTCTCCTTGAAAATGACCCAGAAATCAAGAAAAGATACAATGAATTAATGACAGGCAAAGAAATACAATAATGGTTAGTGATAAAGAAATATTAATGCAAGCTGCTGAAAAATATGCAAAAGGAATCGCGAGTAACTTTTTCGGATTATCCTCGCTACCAGTTCAAACGGCAGTCACATATGTTATAAGAAATTGGGTCGATAAACATAATGATATGATTGACCTTTTCGTTGACAAAAATGGAAACATTAATACTAAGATACTAGGTGATGCAGCGAAAGCTGTACTAAAAGAAAACAGTGGATTCACTTTGGGAAAAGTCAAATTTGGAGAAGCCGATGTAGATGAATTATTTGGAATGTTCGACGAAATCAAACGTAAGAACTCATAATATAAATACCATCGGCAATCCTTTGTCGGTGGTATTTTTGTTTAAATCAAATAATTATGAAACATATTTTAGTACAGAGAACATATAGAGGAAACGCTTATACTATCGGTAAACTTTTCATTGATGGAAATTATATCTGCGATACATTAGAAGATGTTGATAGAGGATTAAGTAATACTATGACGGAAGATGAGATAAAAAAAATAAAGATATACGGAGAAACTGCTATTCCGACTGGAACTTATAAAGTCGTTATGAATGTAGTCAGTGAAAAATTTAAAGATAGAGTATGGGCTAAACCTTATGGTGGAAAACTTCCCAGATTAGTTAATGTTCCAGGATATGAAGGAGTGTTAGTTCATGTGGGAAACATTGCTAAAGATACTCTTGGTTGTATTTTAGTAGGAGAGAATAAAGTTAAGGGCCAAGTAATATCCTCTACTAACGCGTTTAATAAGGTAATGAGTATTTTAAAAGATGATAATGATGTTGAACTAACAATTGAATAACATGGAAAAGTTATTTGGAAGAACTTATGAAACTATAGGTTCTACTGGTTCAGACTTTATCATTAAAACCAAGGGTCAAGTAAAAATTCAATGGGGAGGAAAATTTATTGATATAGTCAAGGATGGGAAGTTAAATGTTGATGCCAATGTGGTTAAATCTGTCAAGACTAAATCTGATATAAGTACTAGTAATGGAATTTATAAAGTTGATGAGGATAATTCTATCTATATTGTAATAGATGGTGAAATAATTAATTTAAAAGGAAAAGTAGATGGAACATATGTCGCTTTTATAGGGAAACAAGACGCCACTCCTGAACAAAAGTATAATGCTTTAACTAACATAGGTTTGATTTACGAGTCTGAAGAAGAAGCTATTTCGTCTGGCCTTACAAAAGGGCTGATTTATATAGAAAATACTCATAAACTATATACAGTGATTGATTCTACTTTAGCTGAATATTTTCTTGATTTACCAAACCCATATCCTAAACAATTGATAGTAGAAAAGAAAACACAGGCTTCTGATGGAGCAGTTGTGGTTAAGGGTTATGGTAAAATTAATAGTTTTGCTGCACAGGATACCTATTTGTATCAAGACGGAGATTCTTCTATTCTTGAGGGAAAAGAAATTACTTTAATAGCCGGAAATTCAAAAATTATAGAAGCTACAGATTCGTCTCTAACAATAAATAAATCTTCTACGTTTACAGAAAATACTCTATCTAATATGTTTAAATCGATTGGTGGAAGTAATTCTTACGGGTTTAGGTTATACATGTCTGGAAAAGAATCTACTTTAGAAGTAGACAATATAATATGGAGAAATAAGCCAATTGACGAATCGGGATATATATATCCAACAAGATGGCTACAGAAAGAATCTGTTATAAAAAATTTAGAAGAGATAGAAGCTCCGGAAAATGATGATTCTGATAGTAGATGGAGAATAACTACGTTGCAACCTAATAGCTATGAAATTGGAAATTTATTATGCACGTATGTAACTATTTCATATACAGATTCTGAAGAAAATGATATTGTAGAAGACATACAATTAGCCTTTAATGTAGAGAATGTGGAGGATTCCGTACTTACTACTGCTGTTCAAGTAGTATCAGGTTCTATAGAAGCATCAGAAGTTTTTAAATTAAGTATTCCAAATTATTTATCTGGAAAGAAACTATTTTTTGTTGCGAGCGGAAATCCTATAACTAGAATAACCAACAACAATATAGACTTGCTAAATATAGGTAATTTAGATGAGGAGCGAGATATTAACAACGTAAAAACTAGAATAGGAAGTATTCAAGACCTGAATTTTACAAGAGAAGGGCATAATATAGGAACTTTGGCTGAAGGAAACATTGGAATTTATTCTGATAATCTTATAACTGTTGGAGCTAAACAAATAAAATCTGATTTATATGCCCCTACATTTAAAGCTTCTCCTAGTGGGGAATTTCCAAAATATGATACAGGGTTTGATATTCCGGTCGATGACGATTCTAAAACAATAGTAACTTCTGAATGGGTAAATGATAAAACTGATAAACGTTTAGAAGAATATGTTCGCAAAGACCAAATTATATCTTTAATAGAAAGTTATATCCAGCCGGTCGATGGAACAGATTCTAATCCAGCAGTTTTATTAAGCGGAACTGTTAGAAGAGCTACTAACGCTTCTACAGAATGGTATTTTATAGGTAGTAAAAAAGATAAAATCACTAACGTAAAAGTGACTGTAAAGGGAGGATTAATGACAGTCTATTTAGCTCCGGCATCGGGCAAAACAATTTTTATAACTTCAGTTTCTGCGGTAATTGGCGATACTGGTCAATTTAATGGTAATTTTAGTGCTATAAATTCTGGCGGAAGAAGTACAGGTGGACACTGGTGTAATGCAATCCAAGACCCGAATAATTTAGGTATGATTAGAATTAGGGAATATCATCAGGCTAACAGCAATAATGATAGTTGGTCAACAGATAATTGGAACCCATCAAATGGTCCAATTTCAGTATCTCTCACAGCTTTCGGATATATAAAATAGTAAAATTTATATTTACACTTATTAATAGTGTCTAGCTTAAATTTACTTATAAAAAAGTTTGCAAATATGATTATATTAAGAATAAATTAAGTTTTGACTTAATTTAGTTTAATGTAAGAAAAAATATCACTAAATTTGCAAATAACTTTTAAAAGGATACATATGGCAATGAACATTGATGATTTAGACTTTAACGACGACGACCCTATCATCCAAAACATTAACAACGATGATGGCTCTCAACAACCAGATTTTGATTCTCTAGACCAAGAGAAACCATGGTTAGATGGGGCAGAAGGAGGAAAAGGCACAACTTCCTCTCCTGCTGAACCAGAACCTAAACAAGAACCTGAAATAGAAGAAGATATTATTCTTTCTTTACTAAAAAGTAAAGGCATAGAAGACCCTTCTAAACTTAAATTTGAAAATGAAGAAGGGGAAATTGAAGAAGTTAATTGGGAATCTCTCTCAAATGAAGAGAAATTGAATATTTTAACTTCCAATGATTCAGATATAGATTATGGATTGGATGAAGAAGAACAGAGTCTTTTCAACTATTTGAGAACTAATGGAATTTCTCCATCCGAATATATTCAATATCGTGAACAAGTAGCAATAGAAAACTATAAACAATCATTAGAAGGCAATCCTCAATATGAGGTCGATAATATTACTGATGATGAATTATATGCACTAGATTTAGAATCTCGTGTAAAAGATATCACAAAAGAAGAAATCGATATTGCTCTTGAACAAGAAAAAGCTAACCCAGCTTTATTTGAAAAGAAAATGCAAGGTATTCGTCAAGAATACAAGGAAGCTGAAGACGATAGGCGTCAGCAAGAAGAACTATTGCATCAGCAAGAAAGACAAGAACAATTTGAAGAATTTCAAGATGGAGTAATGCAGGCTTTAGAAAACCTGACAGAGATTGGAGGCGTAGAGCTTAATCTAGGACAAGAAGACTTAAGCGAAATTGCCGATTTCATACTGACATCAGATGCGGCAGGAGTTAGTTGGCTAGGCAAAGCACTCGATGACCCAGAAACATTAGTTAGGATGGCATGGTTTGCTATTAAGGGGGACGAGGCTTTTGAATCACTCACTGAATATTATGCTAAAGAGATTACACAGCAAAAACGTGAAGCATATACTGCTGGATACGAGGATGCTAAAAAAGGAGTTCAACCTAGAAGAAATTCTAAAGTTGTTTCCAAACCAGTCCCTAAACAGGACAACGATATTCCACCTACAGACGTAGGAAAGAAAACTATTGATGATATAGATTTTTAATAATTTAAACAAGTATGATAGTAGCAAATTTTGTATCAAACAGACCGACTATGTCGGAAACTAGAACTTATGAAGATTTCTATAAGTTTTTAGGAACCAGACCAACTAAGTTAGGCGTTGTATCGAGACTTTATCCAGAACTTACAGCCTCTTATCTAACAGAGTCTTTAAGAAATATCTTTTATCAAGATGTTAAATCTGGCAATAGATATCAAAGCATCGACGCAATGTATTTTGAATGGGAAGTAGAAACCAACTATATTAAGAGAGTTGAGTTTGCTGATGTTCCTACTGAAACAGGTGAAAATGGTTCAGAAATTGTAATGGCTTTCAAAGAAAGATATTACGAAAAATATGATATTTTTAAGATTGATAAAACAATGCAGCAATGTATTGTTGTTAGTCGTCCAGTTCGCAAGGCTGATAACTATTGGGAAGTAGTTGTAAGATTAATTGATAACGATTATTCTAGCATTCTTGACCTTAGTGGATGTCAAATAGGAGATACTACTCGCTTCCAATCTAATGCTATGCCTGAAATGCATGAAGAAGGATATGTTAAATATCAATCTAACATCGAAAAGCATAGAAACTTTATTACAACTCACCGCGTTGATGATAGCTACTCTGCTCTCTACGCAGCTCATGAAAATGTATTCATCAGCATTGCAGAAGGTAAAGACACTGGAAGTTTAAAAGAAACTTTATATAAGATGGACAAGAAAGAAAAAGTTCTTCTTGATAACTTCTTATATGTAAGAAATAATGGTTTATTGTTCAACAAATGTAATGTTGATGTTAACGGTAAGCCTACAATTGTAGACCCAGATACTCAACGTCCTATTTATATCGGAGACGGCATTATTCCTCAAGTAGAAAGATTCGCATCTAAGTATGCCTTTGCTAAGCTTTCTATTGATGTATTCCAGACAGTTTTAGCTACTATGAATGAAAAAGCAGCACAACCAACTGGAAACAAGTATATGTTCATCTGCAACGAAAGAATGTGGTTCCTGATTCAAAGTGTTCTTGGAGATTTCTTAGCTAAGTACAAGACTACAGGTACTTACTTATGGTCTCAAGCAGCTAATGATTATATTAAAGTTGGCGCTACATTTAACTCTTACGAGTTCGCAGGAAATGAAATCACTTTTAAGGTTGATAGAACATTCTCTCGTGAATACGGAATGGAAAAAGGATATTGTTTATGTCTTGATTTAACTGCAGATAAAACTTCTGCACAGCCTCCTATCCAAATGTTTACATTGAAGGGTGGAGATTTCATTACTAATAAATATCCTGGAGTTGGTGGTCTTGATGGATTAAGCTCTGGAGTTGTTTCTAGTCCAGTTGCTGCTTCTAAGTTAATTAACTGGGGCTATTCTGGAGTAGGAGTATTTAACCCTTATAGAAGCTTCATTTTAAGAGAAATCTAAGATAAATAAGATAATTAAACAGATATAGTAAGGGAGTTGAAATAGGACTCCCTTACAATTTTTTATATTGTAACCAAATTTAATGATTTAATATGAGTAATGTTGTAACCCCTGCTGATGATATTATCATTCTTAGAAGTGTTTATGGAAAAGTTGGAATGAAATATTATATTCAGCCATGTAAAGACCCTAAGACAGGCCTATATCCAGAATGCGTAAAACCTGTAAATAGTTTAGGAGATATTGTTTTAAGTGAAAAAGAAAGACAAAGCGGAAAGGTTTTCGTTAAAGAAACCGAAACTTTTATTATTGAAGACGGAACTACTTTAGATATTGGCAGAAATCCTCTTCATGCCGCTGAATGGGAAGCAATTAAAAATTGTGTTCTTATTGCTCCTGAAAGATATGCAAAAGACCCAAAGACTGGCGATTACTTGATTGATGGTACTGTTGGATGGAAATCCCAAAGACCTAGATATGGTGTTGCAGAGCTTTATGTTGATAGACCTGGGTATGAAGCACAAAAAAGAGTTTCTAAGAAAAAGAAAATTCATAATGCAGGCTCCTTTATTCTAGATGATTCAGAAGAAGGAAGACTAAAGATGGCTAGATTATTAGGTAAGCACATGAAAAATATTGCTAGTGCCGATATAACTGATTATTTATTACTTGTTGCAGAGAAAGACCCAGATAAAATTATTGATTTATATACTGGAGACGATATTAATCTTAGAATCCTATTTATGGATGCTAGAGATGCACATGTAATATATGTAAAGAATAAGTTGTATCTATACGGAGATAGCGTAATTTTGGGTGCAACAGACGATGCTGTTATTACGTGGATGAAAGATTCTCGTAACAGAAAGACTCTTGAATTAATTAAAAAGGATACATATCCTGATTTTTACGAGGATGAGGAAAAAGAAGAAAAGGAAGAAAAATCTTCAGAGCCTAGTACTGCATCAGGAGCTAAAAAGTAAATAAATGACTTTAAGACAAGTTTACAGAAGAGTTCTTATAGAGTTAAATAAAGAACATGCCCCCGCCCTTCTTATAGATGATTTTAATCACTTTGCAATGAGGGCTATATATCAATATATAAATAAGAGATACAATCTTTATGATACTACTCAGCAAACTTCCGATGATTTAAGAGTATTGAGTACTACTGCAATTCTTCCAGCTAAACTGTCTGATAAATATAATATTACTAATGTGGAAGGCATTGCTAGTAACTCAATTTATGAAGTAATGCTTCCTACAGATTATTTTCATATCTTAGGATGTACCTGTAAATTTAAGTCAAAAAAAAATATAGGATGTCTAAATGAGGGAAAATTTATTGATAAAGTGGCAACTAGAATGACCGCAGATTTAAATGCAATTATTAATAACTATTATTTTAGACCTTCATTTAAAAGACCTTACTATTATATACATAATGTAAATACTAATGTAGATAATCCGACTAATCCTTACAGTGAAAATAATATTTCTGGAACTGATATAAAAGAAATCGATGATTCAGGGCAAGTTATCAGTGAAAGACCAAGAAGTATAAAGATTGGAAATAAATCTACTTCCTTAGTAAAAAGACAAGGAGAAGTACGCTATGGAAACGTATCTCCAATTAGAATGGAAATTCGATACGGAAACGACGATTCTAAATTTGAATTGGTAAGTGTGTATGTAGAGTATTTAAAAGTTCCTCAACAAATGGTACTTACTAAAGAGCAAGTAGACTTAGTAGAGGATACTTCACAAATAATGGAATTTCCAGATTACGTCTGTTTAGAGATAATTAATGAGCTGACCCACATAATCATGGAAAACTCTAGTGACCCACGATTAAGTACCCATATTCCAATATCAGTTTCTATTGCTGATTCAGCTCAGGCAGTAGGTAAAAATAAAAAATAAGTAACGTATGTTTCAATTTACAACAACTACACTAATCAACGACAATTTAGATTATACTACTAAATTACCTAGATGGACTGTTCAACAAGAAGAGAGCGATAAGGTAGGTAGTTTTAATATTAAAAGAGTTGGAAATTTTAAAAAGCCTTATGTAGCTGCTATTTATAAAAAAGAATATTCTGCTCCAGTATTAGCTAAAGCTACATTAGACCTTACAAAGATTACTTCTGATTCAGGAGTATTTAACATCTTTATGTATATTAGACTTTCTGGAAATCAAAACTCATTGTATTCTAATGATATGGTATTCAAAGGAAAGCCTTTTAATATCCAATTTGAAAAGAAAACCGGGGAATCTGCTAGCCAATTAGCAACTAAGGTTGCTGGTATTGTTAACAAGTATTTAAATATGTATAACTATAAATACTTTAACGTAAAAGCTGTTGATTCCAAATTAGAAATTAAGGCTGTTGATGAGTATCAAAGATTTACGGAGTTAGACGTTCAGGAATATGATGAAAATGCTGGACCTGTAGTTTATGCTGATAGAGCTGGTGGTTTTGTTACTATATTCTCTGCAAAAGAAGCCTCTGACCCAGAATATGATGGAGCTAATATTTTAGTTCAAGGTAAAGAAGGCTTCGGAACATATCAGCATATCATTAAGGATTTAAGAATTCCTACTTTAGATGTGCGCAGATGGGAAGCACCTCTTCAAGATGAAGTTCCTATTATTAATGGTAAATATAACCAATATATTATTTACTACAAGAAAGATAGAGGTCTCATGGGAGGAGCTGCTGTAGGACAACAAGTTATTTCTCAAACCACTCATGTATTCTATGTAAATCAGTCTATAGCTACTGATTTTGAGGCTGGACTAACAGCTATTGGATTTACTGGAGGAACTGGAGGTCCTACTGGAAATAGTACTTCCTTTGAAGAAACTCAAAAGATTGCACAGGAAGCTCTTACTAAAGCAAAAGCCGTTGAAGCTAAATTAGCTGAAAAAGCAGATACTACTGCTCTTGAAGAAAAAGCTGATGCTGATAGTGTATATACAAAAACAGAAATATATACAAAAACAGAGGCAGATGCTAAGTTTGAAGCAAAAGCACAAGAATAAATTATAAAATTGTAAGAAGGCGAGGGCTCTATTAGCCTTCGCCTTTTTTATTATATAACTATGGGATATTACGGAAAATTAGCATCTGCAATATATAATGATGTTGTTTCTGGACTAAGAGGAATTCATTCTGGGCCAACAATGTCACTAGAACAATTAGAAGATGATATAGCAGATGAAAGGTTACAAATTATTAAAGAATATTCTTTAAAGGGAATTTTGCCTAAAAATGATTTGTACCTTTCTATAAATTGCATTGAAGTCGATTGTAAAGATTTGGATAGATGTAGATGTGGACAAGGAGGATGTGAAACACCGGTAGCTCATTTTGAAATTCCACAACTATTAAATGATTATGGAGAGCTTGCTGTAGATTATATAGGTTCTACCGATAGACAGGTTCCGTTTATATATTATACTTCTTCTCAGGCATGGCAATATCATCAATATAGAAAAAGAGGGAGATTTCTTCCTTATGTATATATTGATATTACTCCTAATGAAAACAATATGTGTGATTGTTTTATCTTTAACGCTCCTCTTATAAAACAAGTAAGTGTTGTAGCGATATTCAAAGACCCTAGGCAATTAGAGGAATATGGATGTTGTACTCCAGCAGATATAGAAAATATGTCATTTATAAATAATGAGATAAAGAAAAGACTTACAGAGAAGAAGTTGAGATATTATAGACAGTTTGCAGCTCCAATTACTCCTAACGACCAAACTCCTAAATAATGGCACAGTACAATTTTCATCAAGCTATGTTTCAAGCTAATCTATTATATGGAATTGAAATGCTTCCTCAAGATTTTGAAGAATATGGATTAATTGCTTGGAATTTAATCGGAAATAAAAATGTTAGATTATATAGATTTTGTACTAAAATCCAATGTCCAGATTTTACAGTAGAATTACCCTGCAATGCAGATATTGTAGAGGCTGTAACTTATCGCGCAGAAGATTGGAATTATGTAACAAATAAGACTCCTAATGGAGATTATAATTCTCAATTTATAGAGAATTACATTGAAGGAAGAAAGTTGTTTGAGAACCCCTTGTACATGTCTGGGAAGTATGCAAAATATGAAAGAGTAGGGGATACCTTATATTTTGATAAAAATTATGGGGAGGTTCAAATATTATATAAAGGAGTTATTCTCGATGAAGAAGGACTCCCAATGATAAACGATAAAGAAAGTATTGCTATTGCTACATTTGTGGCTTTTAGAAAAAAGTATAAAGAGGGTCTGATGACTAATAATCCAAATATTATTCAATTATCACAATTACTTCAACAGGATTGGTATAGGTATTGTGATGCAGCTAGAGTTCCCGAATACATTGACCAAAACGATATGAATGAAATTTTAGATGCGAAAACAAATTGGAATAGAAAAATCTTTAATAAATCTTATAAACCAATACGATAAAATATGAATTATGCTGTAGGTCATTCATTTAATGTGGATGAGATGTTTATGAATTTCCCGTATAAAAAATTAAAACTTACATGTGAAGATTGTAAACGAATAAATGGGAATAAAGATAGAGACACTCTTGTAAAAAAAATTTTTAGAGATTCTGTTAAAGTTATTTTAAATGATATAATTGACAATAATGTAACTTTTAAGCTTCCTACAAATAAAGGTATTGCTGATATTCATGTTAGAAGAACTTACGGTGAGGATTTTAAGAAGGCTAGAAAGAGAGGAAAATGGAAAAATGTAGATTTTCTCTCTTCTAACTTTTCTGGCAATGAGCTAGTTCTTAGTATGAAGCACAATGTTTTCTCTAAAGAAAAAATAATTTATGTAGATAAAAATCTGAAATCTAAAATTACAGAAAACACTAATAATGGAATGCAATATTGTTAATTATGCAAATAAAGAAAATATCAGACTATTACAAAGCTCTTTATGAGTTGTATCCAGAAGTTCCTAAAAAAGATATAGAAAGGATTATGACTTATGGATGGAAATTATTATATTTGTATAATATTTATGGGGGAGATACCTTAATACAAGATAGAGGTATTTGGTGTTATATTGGAAGGCTTACAAAAGATTCTGTTAAACATTTTCACTATTATATAAAAAAATTAACTATCAAGTTTAGGGTTCTGTATAAAAAGAAGAAAATTCCATATAACGGATATTACTATTTTGCTTTATCGGATTCTCAATATGAAAATTTTCTGTCTCAACACAACAAAAGAGGCAGAAAACGTAAGACATTTCAATACGGAAATCAAGTTCTATATAAGATTCTTGATGAATGTAGAATAAATGAATATAACAGAAGATATATATTTAAAGTTCCAATAATAACGGATATGGGCTTTAGGTTATATAAAGAAAATTTTATATCTGGAGAAGCAGAGCTAGTGGAGACTAGAGACCCCATGAAATTTAAAGATATATTAGTTAACAATAATGAAAAATATGAATATTTGAAAACATGAGTAAACAAGAAACAGTTAATACGTTTACTGAAGGTTTAGTTATGGACCTTAACCCAATTACTACTCCTAATAACGTATTAACAAATGCTTTAAACGCAACTCTTATTACCTATAACGGTAATGAATTTGTGCTTCAAAATGATATGGGTAATGGTAGAGTAGAAACTGCTTATCTCCCTGCAGGATATGTACCTGTAGGTATAAAAGAGTACGGGGGAATTATTTATGTTGCATCATATAATCCACTTACTAACAAAGGGCAAATAGGTTCGTTTCCATCTCCTGAGAGAAATATTAGTAGCAATGAAATCAGTAAAGCATCAGACCCGATTATATCACCGGATAAGTTCTCTATATCTGGCAATTCGCAGTTTATATACAGATTTAAACTTTTTGGCGATGATACTAGTACAATTATTAGACCAGGTGATAAATTTTCTATTATATTCGAATCCTCTCAAACAATAGAAGCATTAAAAAAGTTTGTAAGTAATTGCCTTAATGTGGAAACTAACGGTAAAATTAGTAGTCCTAAGAATAAATTACTCACTATAACAGTAGCAGTGTTTGACTCTAATAACAACCTACGTGATATAACAGAGCAATTAAAAAGGTTCAATCCAGACAATACTGAGATAGTATTTGATTTGGAAACAGTTCCCAAGGTTAAATTTAATTCTGGATATTTTGCTCAAACATTTCCATCGTCTGCGATTACCGAAGATTTAGTTGATAATTATAGAAAACGAAATGCCGTTAACATATATAACAATAAAATATCTGGAGAGTTATATATAATAACTCAACTTAATACAATTAATTCAATAGATGTAGCGGTTAGAGGATATAGAAATGAAGGGGATTCGATGACTGCCGAAGGAGTTGAATTTGGCAAAGGAACATTATTAATATTTGATAATACTTTTAAATATAATTGTCCAGATGGGTATTATGCAAATAATACAGCTAAAGAGGGAACATATGATATATATGAATCATATTATGGTAAGGAAGAAGATTTTGAACCGGCACAAACTATTAGTGGCATAGAATATGATATCAAGAGCCCAGGAGCTGATTTTACTAAATATATACTTCCATTCGAGGTAGATGAGTCAGAAGAGGGCTCAATACCCTTATTAGATTTAAACACTTTACTATATACTAAGAAGCAATTAGCATCTTATTACTTACCTAATAAGTTAACCGGAATTGTAGATTATAAAGCAATTCCCTGGATGACTTATGGTGCTATTAATGGACTCTCTGTAGAGAGTACTATAGAACTAGATTTACTCGGCACTGGAACTGTATCTATTAACGCCTGGAGATATTATTATGGGACTACATCGGTAACACTCACATGGGGATTAAAAGCATATCCTAAAGAAGGAACATCAATAGCTGAAGTATCTTTTGTATTCTATAATGCTTTTACAGGAGTTGAAGAATATGTATATGTAGCACCTAAGAAGAGAAGCTATAATGGAACATTTACTGATAATATAACATTAGGAAGTATAGCTTCTAATTCTTTATATTTGGTAAAATTGCAATATAGATTATCTGACTCTCCTGACAATATAATACTAGGTTATAGATGGATATTTACAACTCCTATATACAATGAATATTATTTTGATAGTGTAAAAGACTTTAATGATTTAGTCGTATCTAACGAAGTTAAACTTAATCTTAATGTTACAACCGGTACAACATCTAGAACTGTAGTAGGTTCTATTACACAACCAGAACCTAAATATAGTAGTCCTACGTATAGTTCTGCAGATACTGAACAGCTGGATGTAAGGAAAGAAACTGAAGTTAATATGATGACTCCTATCTCTAGTAATTTATCCATAGATAATAGTCAATATTATCCATTTAGTCTTTCCAATAATTATGATGTTATGTATAATGTAGAGTCTGCTCAGTACACTGTTCCAGACTTAGTAACTATAGGGTCTAAGAATGTTGAGAGCATGTACGATTACTCTACCAGGAAGTTTATAGTGGGAGAAACAGCTAATAATTCTACTTATGATATAACTACTGGCAGTTATGATTCTAATAAATTATATGTGTCTATAAAAGATGGCTCTATAAGAGCTCATGTAATTGCAATATCTAGAATTTATGCTAATTTACTTAATAAATCTATAACTGTCACATACAATAATGCTTATACTCCGTTTTTAGACAAAAGGAACTCAGCTTCATTTTCTAAAGTGTTTGGATATAGTAATGGTACAGCCGATGCTTATGCTGCTAAAGAAGTAGCATTTGTGTCCAGAGATAAAGGTAAAAAAAATCATCCAAAAGTTGGAATGATGAATAGAACTTCTAAGTCTTCCTCAGATAGAGAATATAAATTAACAGAATGGAAGGATTACGGTGAAGCTAATTGCTATTTATCTAATCATATGCAAGAAATCATAGATTTTATAAAAAGGCGATTTGGGACTGGAACTCCTCCAACTTGTGTTGTTATGGGTAATCCTGGAGCAAGAGCTAATAATAGACATGCTTATGACGGAGATTCTGATTGTGCGTTGATAGATATAGTAAACAATGTAGATGTTAACACAAATCAAATATTATGGTGGTGGAATGGTTCTACTTATGTGATGGTGAATCAGTTTATATATACTACAACACAGAGCGGTTCTATATATTTCCCTAGTGTGGAAATGCCTGAGATTATATACAGAATATTTAAAGATATCTATATACAATCTGGTGAATCATATAATGACACATATTATGGAATGGATAAGGATTCATATGTATATAATAGTAGTCTCACTGGAAAAGTGACATCGAATATAGGTTGCACAGCAACTTTTAAAGCTGACACTCCTATATTTTTAGTTAATGGAAGTGATTACATCACGTTGATAGACGCTACTGTGCGTAGTATAGTCTCTGATTCAGATGAAGCATCTACACTTATTAATAAGGTCAAATTTACCGCGAATAGAATAATTGAAGGAACTACATCAGTTATATCTGATATAGTAGTGCCAGATATGTCTTCAGAATATTTTGCAATGGATACATTAGCTAGAAGTGAGGGTGGTTTAAAAACAGTAGCTATTACTACTACTAATGTTCCAATTTATCAGGATTATTTAGGCAATCAGTTATTACCTGATAAAATTTATTGTTTAGAATCCGACGGCACTTTAAAGTTAGCCGACACTTCTTCTAAATCTAATGTTGTAAAGAACTTAAAATTAGATAATGGTACATTATTAGTTAAAACAGCAGCTGGCACTACTAAAAGCTTCTATACCAATAGAAGTAATGACACGTTCTGGAGATTCCAGGGAATACCAGTTGTTAATATAGAATTAAAGACATATTTCCCCGCCCAGGGTAATGTTAAATGGGGCAACACAGCGTCATGATAAAATCTTTAATACAAGGAAGTTTTACGAAGCAGCCTCTATCGTTTCCAGCAATTACTACCTCTTACTATCTTAGTCAGATAAAACCAGAGGGCAAGATAGTATATGAATATAATCCCTTTAGAAATTATAGGCTATCTGAAGACGAAGGAGATATGGAAGCAGGTAGTATAGTAGATTTAGATACATCTTTGTTGAAATTTGACTTAAACCATCCGTTGGAAATAGAGGCGCAAGCCTCTTACGATGGGTCTGTTAATTTAATCTTCAATGATAATAATAACATACCGAGATTAATAAACAGTAGGTTTTCAGTATTGCAAAATAATACTTATGAAGTAGTAGACAGAATAGGTAATAATGATACTAATCTGTATGATAGTGGGCAATTTGATTTAGATACATCTCTATATAAAAGGGTTAATTCAATACCTAAACTTGAGTTTGCAGGATTGCTACATTCGGGAAATTTAAAAGTCGGCAATTATGTAATATACATCAAGTATGCAGATGCCGATGATAACGAAACTGATTTCGTTGCAGAATCTGGAATTGTATCATGTTTTATAGGTAACGATGGGGACCCTATGTCTATTAATGGCGGAATTAGAGACGAGAACAGTAATAAATCTATAAATTTAGTCGTTACTAACATAGATGATAGTTATGATTATATTAAAGTATATTATACTAGAGCTACTTCTGATATAGATGAGAATAGAATTGTTACAGCACATAAAGTAGTTAAAAAGTATCCAGTTCGTAACAGAACGTGTAATTTAATAATTACAGGTAGCGAAGAAACTGACGATATATCTATTGCAGATATAAACGTTCAGTTCTTTATGGTAGATAAAGTAAGGGCGCAGACGGCTTGTCAAAATATGTTATTCATGGGTAATGTGAATAAGCCAGATTTAATGTACAGAGATTTATCAGATATAAGTCTTAGAATGCTTCCGTATTTAGAGCCTACAGATGCATCTGAACTTATTGGCAATGTTAATCATGATTACTACGACGAATCTGCTTCATCTACACCGTTTGAATATTATAACAGTAAGAATATTTATTATCATGTAGGGTACTGGAACGAAGAAATATATAGGCTTGGCGTAGTCTATATAATGAAAGATGGGTCATTATCTCCTGTGTACAATATTAGAGGGAAAGATGGAATTCCTGTAATATCTAACTTAATATCTCAAAGTAATGGATATATTTGGAATGACGAATTATTTGATGAATTTGGAGATAGAAAATATTTAGAAGTTGATGAAAATACTTACGAGCTTAATAATTCACACAATTTAGAAAATGCTAAAGGTGTGATTAGGATTAATTATACAGCATCTACTAGGTGTGTGTATGGATTGGGAGTGTTTATATCTCAAAATGTACTAGAGTATTTGAAAGGGCTGGTATCAGGATTTTTTATTGTAAGACAAAAGAGAATTCCTACTATTCTTGCCCAAGCTTATATATTACCAAGAGATAGGGAGTCTGAATTACCTATTATTAATTATGGGGGCAACTTTATTGCCGAGAGGTTTTTAGATGATAATCAAATACTTAATCAAGATTATAGAGCTAGACTTTATACTATCAACGATTCTGAATCTGTAAATCTTGGAGCTAGAGCTGCTATATGTCCAGAGTATACTAATAGACAACCTTATTTTAACCAATTGTTTACTGGAACTAATTATATAATTAGGAATTCAGAAATGATACCTACTATGTCCAGTCTTGAACGTAATATGTATCAGGATAGACAATATTATGTATCTGCATACAGCCCCAGAAATGAAGATTCTTATAAGGAAGTAAAGGTAGTTGGCGTAGGTGATAATGTTCCACTAGTAACTGTTGAAGATGATACATTTAGAGGTAGAGCGGGAGAGGCCGAAGAAGCATTTAGATTTAGATATTTAGAAAATGAGAACAAGAAAAATACTGCAACTAACTTAATAAGAGGTTCATACTCTCCATACCTAGGTATCATTGGTAATGCTAATATAGGAACGATAATAAATATATATATCCCAGGGTATTCTTCTGCTTTAATGTCTTATTATTTTGCAGATAGATATGAAGATAATTCTCCATACTATGCAATTAGCGATAGGGTTAGTATAGAGGATATGTTATATGAGAATCAGTTAGTTAATCCTATTGACAAATACGGGTATCAGCTTAAATTCTTTAGAGGTGATTGTTATATATGTACTTATACTCATAGACTTAATAGAAACTTTCAAGACCCTGATGCTCCAATAAATGATGATATTGTAGACGAGAACACTTGGAAATCATCTTATGATATTGATAATAAGGAAAAACTTATAAATATTAATAGAGGTGATATTAATGCTATAAAAATTGGAAATTGGATTACTTTCAAGTTATGTACATCGTATAATCTATCAATAAGGTCGCTAGACCCATCCTGGCCTGAAGAAGAAGGTCTCACTGGCTTAAAAAGAGGTTTTTATCCACTGCAGGACTTAAGTGTGGATGGTAATACTAAAATTCCAGAGTCTGCAATAATAAACACCGGATTAAGTTCAACTGTTAGTGAGAAACAACAATTTGTGTTACCCGATGTTCCATACATAAAAAATAGGTACGATACTAGAATTATCTATTCTGATATATCAGTAGGAGACGCATTTAAAAATGGATATAGAGTGTTTCAATTAACACACTACAGAGATTATCCTAGAATCTATGGGGGAATTATGAAGATGGTTGAGTTATTTGGAAATATTCTCTGTATTTTTGAACATGGGGTGGCTTTAATTCCAGTTAACGAACGTGCCGTTGCTGGCGAGGGTTCAGGTGGAAATGTCTTCATTAACACCTCTAATGTGCTTCCAGAGAATCCAAAAATGCTGTCGGATACCTATGGCACTCAGTGGCCGGAAAGTGTCATCAAGACTCCCTATTACGTCTATGGAGTGGATACTGTTGGAAAGAAAATTTGGAGAACTAACGGAACTCAATTTGAAATTATTTCCGATTTTAGAATTCAACAATTCCTAAATAGAAATATTTCATTATCAGAAAGGGAACTTACTCCAATTATAGGAATCAGAAATGTAAAGAGTCATTATAATGCATTTAAGCAAGATGTAATGTTTACTTTTTATGATAATCTTCACGGATTTGAAGAAAAAGTTTGGAATATCTGCTACAATGAAGTATTACAAAAATGGATAACTTTCTATTCCTGGGTTCCTTCATATTCTGAAAATATAGATAATATATATTTCAGTTTTGATAGAAATACATCTAAATGGATTAGTAAATTAGGAACTACTTCTAGTGAATCTACTTCCGCTGACGGAATAATTTTAGATAGTGCAATTATTGATGAATGGGAAGATTTTGAGGGGCATAAAGCTACTAATCTTGATATAGTCAACCGAGCATTACCTAACATAGATAAAACTGGGGTACTTATGAAAAAAGAATTTGTATTGGTTAGAGACAATTTTAAGCAATACAAAAACTTTGAAATCAGAAATATAAATGCCTCAGAAAGCAAGTTAATTTATTTAGGAGAATTATATACAGACGAATCCGGAGCTAAGCATCCAGTTATTGATAATTGGAAAACTCCTGTTATTCAATTAAATATTCAATGTAATGTATCTGTAGATTATAAATCCGGGACAGTGCCTGCAGATATAAATGAATATCTAAATGGATGGCATGAATATGTTACCTATAATGTAGGGCTTTATCAATCAAGTATAGCAGTTACATCGAAGGCTATTATTGAAAACGGAGTAAATGATGGATTAAATTTAACTACTGATTTCTGGAAACATGGTCAGTCTGGAATTATAGATATCAAAGATAAACTTAAACCAACTTATTGGTATGGTAAGCAACATCCATTTGAGTTTGAATTTGTTGTTGTAGATAACCCATCTACTCATAAAATCTTTAATAATCTTCAGATTATTTCAAATAAGGCTGCACCTGAGTCTTTCCATTACGAAATTGTAGGAGAGGCTTATGATTTTAATGAAGATAAGCCTAATATGTATTATAGACAGGAGGCTACTAAAGAATTATATCAAAATCTTGGTTCGGATATATTATTTGATTCTGAATATACCGACATTAAAAACCAATTAACACATCCCAAATTAAATAATGGATTTTATACTAAGTCTACTCTTCTTCCATCTTATTACACAAGAGTAGATACTTTCAATGAAATTGAAGACTTCTATCATAAAAAAGATGCTATAGAAGGTGCTACTTATGCTGGATTATCAGGAACAGAAGTTGTTAGAGAAGATTTATTAAATGAATTTAGACTATGGACTCACTCCGAGGCTTTAGACCTTCAAAAAGTGGGAAGAATGAGGGGAAATATGGATTATCAAGAAGATAAGTGGGATGTTCAAATTGCTCCTATTACATTTATTCAGAAAAATGAAGATGCTTGGCCTACTTCTGATGAAGATTCTCCAGGACTTCCTCCTATAGTTTTAAATCATTTCCCTGAAGATATTACTAAAGAGGAAATAGCTGAGGAAGATTTACCTAGAGATTACAAAGATTATGAAGTTCCAATGTATGATGCTGTAGATATTTCTTTACTTGAAGGTGCTGAAATGGAAGACACTCAAGACAAAATAGACTGGAATAAACAAACCTCTAAATGGACGAATCGTAAAGAAACTAGACTTAGAGATAAGTATATAAAGATTAGGGTTAGATATTCTGGAAAAGATTTGGCAATAATTACGGCATTAAAAACATTATATACTATAAGTTATGCTTGAAAAACGAAAAAGAGTTAGAAAGTGGCAAAGTGGAGGGTTTAATACCCTCTTCTCGGCTGCCGGATTAAGTCAAAATGGAACATCTACAATCGTTCCTCAACCTCCTAAAGCACCGATAGATTTTGGGAGCCAGACTAAAGGTATATTCAGTAAAGCTAATATAGGAAATACCATGAATATCGCAGGGCAGGCTGCTAATATATTAAGTTCATTCTTACCACAAAAACAGGAATATTCTGGAGATAGAGGAGGTCTAACTGCAGGATTAGATGCTGGATACGATGCTGTTGCTTCTGCTGCTGGAGCTATTCCAGGAGTAGGTTCTTTAGTAAGTGGAGCTATGCAAGTTGGAAAATTTGTCGGTAACGGATTAAATGCTATTACTGGAGGAACAGATGGAATGACTGGAGGAGATGCTTTTTTAGGAAGTACATTTGGTACTACATTAGCTATGCCTTTTAGTATTATAAATAGTGCTTTTGGAAAAAAGGCTGATACTATTTATAAGGATAATGAAACTTGGGAAAGCCAAGGTTCGGCTTATGGAGGCTCAATGGCTAAAGTAGATGATGCTCTTACTAAGAGTGGTAAAAAATATGGTGCGTTTAGTAATAAAGCTAGGAAAAAAGCTAATAGGCAAATCGCAGAAGCTAAACGACAACAAAATGCAGTTTCTGATATTAATGAAGAAGCAAGAGATGCATTCCAATCTCAGGCAGGTTCCATTGATAGACTTAATAGAAGAAATGCTTTATCTATGGCAGGCGGATACCAATCTAGAGGAATGAGAATAGGAAGAGTTGGAGTAAAGTTGCCCACTCAAGAAGAATTAGCTAGAGTAAGAGAATTTTTAGCTTCAAGAACTAAAAAGTTTGCAGAAGGAGGAAAAATGAACGTAATTCCTGACGGAGCTTTACATGCCCATAAAAATCATATGAATGTAGATGGGATTACTCATAAAGGAATTCCAGTTATTACAGAAGAGGACGGTGGAGTCATACAACATGCCGAAATAGAAAGAAATGAAATTATCTTTACTAAAGAAGTTACTGAAAAGCTAGAAGCTTTAGCTGAGAAAGGTACTGACGAAGCTGCAATTGAGGCAGGAAAAATTCTTGCAAGAGAAATAATAGAGAATACTCAAGATAATACTGGATTAATGCGAGAAGTTACGGTATGAAAATTGAAATAGGTGATAAGGTTTACAACGTGAAAGTTGCTAAAACTGACGAAGAAAAAATAAAAGGGCTGCAAGGAAAATCAGCTCTAGCTCCTGATGAAGGAATGCTATTTGTATATGAAAAGCCAGATACTATTGCTTTCTGGATGAAAGATACGGAAATACCTCTTGATATAGTTTTTATAGATGAAGATGAAGAAGTTATTTCTGTAAAGCAAGGAATTCCAAATGATGAAACTCTACTAGAAGAAGATAATGTAATGTATGTTCTAGAGGTTAATAGAAATTCTGGAATTAAACCTGGAGATGAGCTTGACGAAATAGACGAGGATGATTTAGAAGTACCTATAATGAAAGTACTTGCTCCAGATGGGTCTACTCAAATGGAATTAGAAGGAGGAGAACGTATTTTTAGTAGAAAAAATACAAAGACTTTAATAAAAATGGCTAAACGAGCATATTCTTCCGAGAAGGATAGAGATTATAAAGCCTTAGGAAAAAAAGTTTTTAAATATTTACATATACAAGATACAAATACTCCCGAATATGTAGATGCGCCTAGAAGCAAAGAAGATTAAAATACTTTACTGAAAACAGACTCATATTACTAAATAATTATTTATTTACTTTGATATGTCTGTAAATATTATTAACTTTGTCGAGTATTTAAACGTTTAATATAAAAACACTGAAATTATGGAAGTAAAACCTAAAGTTAAGAAATTTCAAGAAGGTGGTCAAGCTCCAATGCCTGCTGACCAGCCAATGCCTGCTGAACCTCAAGGTGGGGCTCCTGCAGAAGGTGGAGTAGAACAAGTACTAATGCAATTAGCTCAAATGGCTTCTGAAGCACTTCAAAGTGGAGATTGCAATACAGCCTTGTCTGTATGTGGTGGTTTTGTACAACTAGTTCAGCAACTCACGCAGGGACAACCTGGACCAGAAGCTCCTCAGGGAGAACCTGTTTATAAAAAAGGTGGAAAATTAGTAGGTAGACTTAAAAAGTAAGAGTTTAAAAGGAGTGTACAGATTTAATGTATACTCCTTTTTTATTATAATCAAATAATATATGGCACAAGCGGTAAGAAAATTTGAAAATGGAGGCGGTGTCAATCAGGGTACTAATAATACAACAAAAGAAACTCCTGAAACTAGACTTTTTAAAGTAGATAATAGAAATATAGCAACAGACGATTTAATTCGTAATGCTAGTTCTAATTTGGAATCTTACTTAGAAAGTACTGGATGGAGTAGAAGAAAGAAGGATGCTTTTAGAGAATCATATGGAGATTATATAAAAGCAATTGATTCTGGAAATATTTCTTCTAGAGACCTTTCAAGAAATTGGATTGATTCTTCCGGAGTTCTTTCTAATACAACTGGTCGAGGGTTTGATGCTAATGGAGCAGTTGCCCACTATTTAGACCAAATAGTAGATGTTATTCCTGATTACACGAAACCTACTGTAGAAAAGAAATCTAATCCAAAGTTAGATTTTGGAGTCGGATTTAGAAAAAGATTATCTGATAAGATATTTGGAGGAAATTCCTTTAATAAATCTGTTTGGTATGGTAAAGACCCTATAGACCAAGCTACTGGAAAAAGAGGGATTTCAAATAGATGGAAAGAATATGTATCTATATTTAACGAATACGCAGATAGCTTATTAAATGACCAGAATGTCAATTTAGAGGGCACTGCATTTCAGAATAGGGACGATTTAATTGCAAGAATTAATGCAGCTAAAGAGGAGTTAAATAATTCAGATTATACTAATGCAGATTGGGAAAAACTTGCGGCATTGGGAGTTAATAAAGATGATTATAGAGATTGGTTCGGAGAAATTGACAATGAAGAGGTTCCCAAAACCGACAATTTTGAGGGAAGACAAAATACTGCTGGAAACTACAATAAAAAAGCTACAGATTCTGGATTACTTGCTAGAATAGATGATAAAGGAAATACTTTTTATTTAACTCCAGAAGGAAATAGAATTCAAAATGGAATAATTTCTAAAACATTTAATCCTACATTAGATAAATTAGAAGGTTGGTATTCTGTAGATGGTCAGTTATATGACCCTAGTGAATATTCTAGTTGGAAAGATGATATAAAAAATTCGTATAATAGACTTTTAAATCAAAAAGATTTAAATACTATTTGGACTGACCCGTTGTATGATTTTCTTAGAAGCGAGCATGGATACACTCATATGTTAGATGCTAGCTCATTCTTCGAAGGATTAAAACCTGGAGAATTAATTAGAGCTTATACAAAACCAAAAGCTGGGGATTCATCTAGCTATAAATCTCAATTCTATCAAAATATAAATGGAAAATTAGTTCCTGTTATAGTTGATTATGACAAAAATAATAATCAATACTATATCAATAACAATGGAACTACCAGAATGCTTGGAAAAGCTAGAGCAGTTGGAAGTCAAATAGCCGAAGGAAGTAATGAAAAGGTTGGATGGGGTAGAATAAATCAGTATTCTTTATCCAATAATCCATATTCTCAAGAGAATGTTATAGGTTTACTGAAAAGAATCTCCTCTTATCCAGAACTTCTTAAGAACAGTAAAGTGAAAATTTGGCTAGAAGATTTATTTAAGGCTAAAGAGCAAGGATTGTTGGACGACTATATAATAGATGGAAAACCTTTATCTAGATATATTCAACCTGGAGTAATAAATGCTGCTCTTGTTCCAAACACAAATAATGCTCCTCTAAGAGCTATTATTGATTCTAATGGGCGTATTACTGGATTCACCTTTGATAAAACTCCTATCTCTAAAGAGCAGAAAGAAAAATCACAGGGATACAAAGAAAATGTTCCTTCGTTTTTACGACCAAGACCAGTTAAACCCTTATTTAAAAAAGGAGGAATTATTAAAGAACAATGGGGAGGAACAGTAAGTAAACTAGTTGATACCAATATCCCTGTAATTAAGGATGAAAAGAAAGCTAAAGAAGATTCCAAAGTAAATGAACGTGCTGCAGACAGTTACAATAAAGTTTCTGGAGTTGCTTCACTAGGTAACTTGCTAAATGATAAACCTTCTCCGGAAGAACAAGCATTGATTGATGCCGGTGGAATAATTAAAACTTCTGATAAAGTAAAACTTGGAGCTGCTATTACAGACTTATTAAGTGCCGGATTGGGTTTTGTACCAGGAGCTCATGTAGCTTCTGCTGCAACTGGAGCAATTTCTTCAGCAGCGACATTTGGTGCAGATTTATCAGATGGATTTGATTGGAGTGATGTAGGAAATTTAGGAGTTAATTTAGGCCTTGATGCTATTTCTTTAATTCCTGGACTAAAAACAGTAAAAGCAGGTAAAGCTTTGCAAGTCATTTCTAAATTAGTTCCAGCGTTGAGTACTGTAGTAGCTATGTCTGGAATTCTAGATGAAGAACAAAGAGCTTCTATATCTAGTACTTTAGCTAAAGTAGGAAATCTTAATGTTAAAGATTTAAACACTAATGATTTTAAAAATTTATCTTTAATTGCAAGTACTTTATTAGGTGCAAGAAATTATGTTAAAGGAGGAGATTCAGGAGTTGCAAAATGGATTAGAGGAGAGAAACGACTTCCATCTCAAGAAAGAACTATTCAAGTATTAGTTAAAGGAGAGTCTACACCATTGAATGTAACTCTTAAAAACTCCCAAATAACCGGAAAATCTTCAGAAGAAATTAAATCAGCAGCAATTGAGGCAGCTAAAAAGAAACTTGTTTCTGAAAGAGGATTATCTAAAGAGGGGATTGATAAATTAAATGATGATGCTTTAACAGTTATAGAAGGAAGAAAAAAATATGGATTATGGGGAGAAAGAAAAATCCCTACTAAAGAAATCCCAGGGCAAACATATTCTGAACAAGGATGGTTTAGAAGAGCATTAGGATTCACTCCTTATAAAGCAAAAGGTACGGATAAACATATTTTTAGACGTATTTCTCCAGAGTATGAAGCCTTAGTAAAACGCAAAAATTCTATTAAGTTAGTTCCTACTTATATAAATAAAAGCAAGCCGGGTTATATTCAGCTTCCTAAATATCTAAATCCTAAAACTCCAGGCTCTTCTATACCTATGATATTTAGAAATAACTCTTTTACACAGAGAGGTCAAGATATGTATCAAGCTTATTTAAAGCGCAATCAGTATTTAAGTAATGTAGGTAATAATTACATGGAACCATGGTATAATCCAGGAGCATATAAAAAGGGTGGAAAAATTCCTAAAGGGCAGAATGGATTAATTACTGGGGTTAAACAATTAAAAGGAAATTGGTATAATGATATATATACTCCTTATTCACAAGGACTTTTAGATTCTTTAAAATCGGGAAAAATTACCTATCAAGATATTAATGAAATGCAAAAGCGTCATGCTGGGCTATATAAAGATTGGGGAGTAAAGGGAGATTCTTATAGAGGAGATAATGTAAAACAATATCAGACTGATATTAATAATAGCTTTAACTATGTTAATGATAAAGGCATTCGTAATGCTTTTAATTCAGGAAGATATGGAATTTCTAAAACTGCATATACTGGAGATAATCCAAATAAAAATTATGTAGCTGACGGATATTACAGTAGTATTACTGATGATAGACGATTACTTGGAAGAGAAGGAGATTATACTCCAGAACAGCTTCAACAAGTACGTAATACATGGAGAGATGCTGGATATAATATGGATTTAGATAATACTACGGGATATTATATGTTAAATCCTTTGAATACTCCTCCTCAAATTCCTATATCTGAAATCTCTGAAATAGATGATACTGTTCCCGAAGTTGAAGCTACTCCTCAAGATATTAAACCTTCTCTTGCTTCAAATACAAAAGGCACACAATCGAGAAATGGATTTAATTGGGGAAACCTTTTCTCTAAATTAAATCCCGCAGCTTTTATTGGAGCAGGACGACTTGCAGGAAATATATGGAACAATAATAGAGTTGCTAAAGAAACCATTAAAGGGCTAAAACCTTTATATTTAGATACTTGGGAAGTTCCTAGACAAGTTGTTGGAGATTTAGCTACTAAGCAAGCATATTATGGTCAAGCTGCAGGACTAGAATCTTTAGCTGCCAGACCTCGAACTTCTGATGCGTCTCTTCAATTAGCTGGTCAATTGGAAGCAGGTAATAAAGCAGCGGGACTTAGAATGGAAGGGGATTTAATTGACAATCAACGTATTAGAGAAACTAATGAAGCTGCATGGCAAAATACAAGGGATGCAGTTGCACGTAGAAGTGATGTCACTAATAGAAATAGGGCCTCTGCTCTAGGAATTGATAAAGCTAAACACGATGTTGAAGCTGCAAAAAAATCTGCCAATTGGACATCTATAGAAAATTTCTTGAAGGAAAGACAATATAATTCTACACTTAATAGAGATAGGCAAAAACAATTTCAATTAGGGGTTGCAGAACAAAACATTCAAGATGTAGCTAATGCTAAACTTGAACCTTTAAGACGTCAATTACAAGCGATGGAAGATAAGGGAGAAGATTATACTAAATCTCCTCTCTACCAACAATATCAAAGACTTGTCGATTCTACTGGAAGAGATGTGCAAACTCAAATGAATAAAGCATACTCTGATATTTATGGATGGAGTCTTCCTTCTATTAAATGGAGAGCTAGATATAATAAAAAAGGTGGGACTTTGACATATGCAGAACGTTCTAAATTACAAAGACAAAAAGATATCTCTGCCGCTGAAAGACAAAACGCCAAACTTTTTCAAAGAACAATAGAAAAGTCAATAGATACTAATATAAAGATGATTAATAATTTATCATCTGTATCTAAACAACTTATAATTAAATCAATGACTTTATGAACTTAAAACCGGTGGTTAAGATGCAGAGTGGGGGTGGAATGCCCCCATTTACTTATTATGTTCCTTTAGGCATGACTCCTCCAGCTCAAACAAATACTGCGTTAGCAACTAGTTCTGAGTCTGCAAAATCTTCTAATGAAGGAATTACTGATAAAGATGTGTTAAAGATGATAGGAGATATTGATGCTTTACCTAGTGACACCAATAAAATTATAAATGGATTAAGTTGGATTTATAGAGGAGATAGTTTGTTTTCTAATGGGAGAATAAATACTTCTAATATAAGTTCAAGATATTTGCAGGCGTTAAAGCAAGTAAAAAATGCTGCTTTTAGTAGAAAAGAATATGATTCAGCTTTTGAAACTGTTCAAGAAAATGGAGGATTAAATGAAATCGCCATTTCTAATACTGGTAAAGTCGTAGTTCAAGATGAGGAAGGAAATATGAAACAAATTTCTCCAGAAGAATATTTAAATAATCAGGATAAATATTTTGCCTTAAAGAATTCTGATTTACTTTATTTACGTGCCCACAACGACCAAATGGCAGGTAGAAATGAAGTTTTTAGTGTGGTGAAGAATGGAATTGGAATGTCTACAATTAACAAAGCTATTCAAGACACCATTACTAAAATAGGAAGTACTACTGTTTCTAAGGAAGGATATGCTCATAAAAAAGGAGATAAAATACTTCAAGGTTTAGAACATTTACAACAGTTAGTAAACGAAGGAGCTGATTTGTCCGGTCTAGGACTTGATGGAATTTACAAAACAGGGCTTCTTAGTAAAAATCAAATGCAACAAGCTGCTGATGCAGTTAAATATATAGCGAGTACGTTAGATACGAATGCAATGACGTTACTTGAACTTAAATCCGGAAATAAAAGTAACCCTAGAAAAGGAGCTCTGGATTTAATAACTACTATGGTTACTAGTCAACTAGATAATACAACTGATTTTAAACTTAATTTTGAAGATAAGCTTACAAAAGACTTAAGCGGGTCTGGAGATGACGGTAGTGGGAGCAGAGGTGATTTAAAACAACTTGACGCTATCGCAAGTGGAATTGCAACTCAACAAAAGGACTTTGTATTAAACCCTCACTCTAATTATCAATTAGTATCTCCTCAATCAAATTGGTGGACAGCCCCACAAGATGTGGAAACTGGAAAGAGCATAGGTTCTGATACTTTAGCTTCTCTATTACAAAAATCTGGATTCGATTCTTTAATTTTACAAAATTCAATATATTTTGGCTCCGATAAAGTAGAACCTGTTGCTGCAAAAAATGTTATAGTAGACTCGTCAGAAGGAGTTGCTCAAGTATGGCTTCCTTACACAGAAACATCTAATGGAGGAATTGCTCCTAATTACGCTTTATTAGATACAATTAAAAGAATCGAAGATAGTCTTTCTAGAAAAGGAAATATTTCTGAATTAGAAAGGCGTCAAGCATATAGAGCAGAAGGTATAGAACCTTATTGGAACGTTATGAACGACCCAAAAACTGCTGGAGAACAAGGACTTCTTCGTCCATTTTTAGCAATGACTGGAGTTGCTCCTGACACTACTGCAACTATTGGAGGTATAGTCACTGACCAAAATAAAGCAGTAGACAGACTTAAAGGAGATGAAGAAGCTAGTTGGAAAAAATATATGATGGAAATTTTAAATAAGCCTGAAAAAAATGCAGGAAAAAAAGGACATAATAAAATAGATTCGTGGTATGAATGGGAATGGTTAGGAAATACTGCTGATATGTTCAGAGGAACAATATTAATGCCTCTTGCAGGAGATAGAATTAGTGTTGCAACAAGAACTGGGAATATTAATCTTCCGAAACCTATGTTTGATGCAAGAAAAATTCAACAAAGAGGCCAGATACAAAGTAATTTTAAACCTATGGGTCCAACAAATTTTTAATAAGTAACAATGAATAATGAACAGCAAAACGATTGGCTAGCAACTATACTTTATAATCCAGACAAAGATTTCGCAAACTTTAAAGCAGCTGGATTAGATGCCTCCAACACTACTCTAGGAAGTAGGGATTCTTACTTAGATATCCCTGCTATCCAAGAAACTTTTAAAGATTCAGAAGGAAACTTCGATAAAAAAGCGTTTGACCAATTCTATGATAGTGCTAACAGAACTTATAATACATTTGTGCAAGATGATTTAGAAGATAAATTTCTTCACAAATTAGTTACAAGTCCTCTAGATATTTTTTCAGATAATGAATCTGTAACTCGTACTCCATTATTTGTAGTACAGAAAATATCAAATCCTACGTTAAAATCTCAAGGAATTAATGGACTATTTGGTGAGGGTGTGGGAACTCTTTCGATGAGACAAGCGGCACAAACTCAAAGGGTATTCGACACTAAATCTGGTAAGGAATTAGACTGGACTCCGGATGATGATGATAAGAGTGGATTTTTTGATTTTATGTTTATAGACCCACTGGCAGAAGCTAGATGGGAAGAAGACGGATATCATGAAGACGCGGATGGTAGAAAAATTAAACATTATAAAGGAGATTATAAATTAAATGCTAATGGGATGCCTTATTATGAAACTTTAGGAGATAGAGATGCTGCCGGTAAAAACTTTTTACATTGGACTGATACACTTACTTCTGCTGGTTCTAAATGGGAAAAATATAATTTCTTAGCTTCTGATGGAGTTGAAAAAAGTGCTTTAGGAACAACTCTAAAGCTTGCTGCAACAGTTGCTCCCATGCTAGTTCCTTATGTAGGACAGGCTTATGGAATTGCTACAGGAGCTATGTATTTTGGGCAAGCTCTTTCTATATTTGGAAAAACATTAATTGATGCTGTGTCTGATAGCGATGCAGAGGATAGACCTGGAGTATGGAAGTTATTAAACAAAACTGATGCTTTTGTAAGAAAATTCGATTCTTCTACTAGCGATGAGGGCAGCCAAGGAATGTTTAATTATGAACAATTTGCTACACTTATTAGTGATGTAGTTGGACAATTGTATCAACAACGTTCTATTGCAAAAATTCCTCAATGGATTGGATGGGACGGAGGAGCAGCTCGTAAAGCTAAAGCGTTTGTAGATTCTCATGAAGCCGATTACATAAAAAAATACGGAAAAACATTGAAGCAAGCTATATCTGATGGAGATGTGGCTACTGATTATAAAAATCTAGTTAACAACGATTTATTAAATATATTAACAGATTCTCAACTTGCAGTTAGTAAATTTGCAAAAAATAGTTCTCAATTTTACATGGCAATGACTCAAACAAAAGACATGTATGACACATTTAAAGAGAATGGTTTTAGTGATGCTACAACTGCAATTGGAATGGGAGCTGCACTATATGGATTTAATAAATTATTTAATACCTCTCTTGGAGAAATTGCTTTAAGCGGACTTGGATTAGATGAGTTAAAACAAGCTAACAAAAGACTCGTAAAAGGATTTATAAATGAGTTAAAACCTCAACTTGATTTAGTAGAAAAGGGAGCTGGAACAGTATCTAATGCTGGAAAACTAAAGTGGATTAAGAGCTTAGGAACTAAATTTAAGGATTTCTATGAAAAACATATAGTTTCTGACCCCGAAGGATGGATTGCTAACTCTTTGAAAGAATCTGTTGAAGAGGTATCAGAAGAAGCATTACAGGACGCTGTATTTGAAGCAAGTAATAAACTTGACTGGGCATTTAATCAGCTTGGATGGACTCCTAAAAAAGGAAATTATAATTTTTTAGCTAGCAGTCCTTTAGAAAGATATTTTATGTCTGCTTTAGGTGGTGCTGTTGGAGGGGCCGTTTTTCCAGCAATTACTAAAATGGAAAATCTTAGAGATGGAATACAGGAAATACAGAAGAAAATTCCAGAATCTTTAGCGATGGATATTGCAACCACTATTAGAAATAATGGTGTTAAAAAATCCATTGAATATATAAAGAAAGCAATGGATAAAGGAGAACTTGGTTCTACTACTCTATCAATGAATCTCGTTACTAATAAAACTGACGATGGTAATGTTTATTACGATGTAGCTAAAACTAGAGAGGAAAGTCAAAATAATGTAATAGGAAATTACTTGATTAATTATTTAAATTCTCTAGATTCTATTATTAATGCTGAAGGTTATAACATGAAGGATTTCGAGGTTATTGATAATGCTTTGATGAAAGATTCTAGACTTACAAAGCTTGCTCAAACAGGAGTAGGAGAAGACATTTTATGGGATTTTAGAGAACAATTAAAGGGTTACATAGATTCCACTATTGAACTTCGTTCCGCAGGGGAAAATGCAGATGTTGGAGCAGCTAAGAGAAAACAAGGAGAATTTAAACAAAAACTTGACGATATTATAGCTGGAAAAAAGAATGGAGAATATGTAGAAAAAATGGCTTTTAGACTTAGTAGAAGTTTAAGTAATCCATTTGTTGCGCCTGACATCTATTCATATGCTAAATATGCTAAAGGACTTAATTATTCTACTGCCACAGAAGAACAAAAGAGAGACATTGAAAAAGCTTATGAGGGATACACTAAATTAGGAGAAACCGATAAGTTTAACTTAGGCTTTGAAATGTGGAGAAACATGAAAGCCGAAGTATCTCCTGCAATTTTACGTTATAGAGATTCAAAAGTCTCAGCAATGAAAAAACAATTCTATAATGTGGTAGAACAATTAAACGCCTCTCAAGGAATAAATCAATTATCTGAGGATGAAATAGTCGCGTTTAAAGATGAGGTTAGAGCAGGGCGAACCGATGATGAAATTATCGCTGAAAATAATCTTAACCCTAGAGAATTTGCTTTAAGTCCTACTGAAAAAGAAGAAATTGTTGATGCTTATTTAACTAGAGAAATCTGGAAAACTGGAGATGATTCTAGCAAAATAGGACCTGCATATAAACAACAACTGTCTAAAATAGTTAACTCCATGGGTCATAATATGGCTATCGGAGTAGACCCTATTCTTAATCAAAGGAGGACCGGAGAATTACAAGTCTTATTTGAATCTATAAAAAATTTAGTGGCTCAATCTGGATTTATAGATAATGAAATCAAAACCATGATTGATTCTGTGAAAAATGGATATAATAAATTTAATCCAGAAAACTTTATTAGATATTTATCTGAAAGAACTAGTATGGAAGCTTTAAAAGGCTTTACTATAGAGGATGAATATGAAGGAATTCAACAAGAATCTACATATATTGGGACTAGTGATGAAGTATCTCCAGATGATATGCAAGATATAAATTTTGATGAATTAAAATCTGAAAATCCTAATTATACTGGATTATACTATATATTTGAAAATCCTAACGGAAATTATGCTTTAACCCAAGACCAATTACAAGAAGCCTTTAGAGATATGTTTTATACAGAATTTAAAGGCGAGGCATCTGATGTTCTAATTGGAGGAATATTATCTGATGGAAATCTTTCAATGAACTCTTTAAATGCTAAGGAAAGTTTAAAGAAAGTTAGTGATTATAAGAAATTTAATGATTTCCTATTAGATTATTTAAAGCATGATGAAGAAAGAATTGCATTGATTGCAGAGGTAGATAGATTATCTCAATCAAGTATGGTTAATAACCCTATGTGGGAAATGTTATCTACTTTATCTCAAAGCATATCTGGAGAGGATGTGTTTAAATTAATAAGGGATGAGGAAGGGAATTATTCTGGATTAAATAATTTAAGTGATTATGTCATTAGTAATAGCCTTACAAGAGACCAATTACAGGTGGCTTCCGCGGCAATTACAGTTCTTAATGAATCTATATTACCTTATCTTGTACAAGGTACGGATTTTATAGATATGTCTAATCAATATAAACGAAATATTGGAATGGTAGAGGATATTCCTTTAACTTCTGAAGAAGTTGTGCTGATTAGGAAGGAACTTGACAATTTACAACAAAAAATATCCTGGCTTACTTCAATTTCTGATATGAATAGTTTAAGTAAAACTGCGGACAGTAATAAAACAATGAGTAGAATTAACAGCATGTATGCACTTATTTTTAGTGGAAATGTTGACCAAAGTTCTCCTTTGTCTAAATTTAAAACTATAACATATACGGACGACGATAAAAATAAGCACAATTTAATTACAGAAAATTTTCTTACTGGAGACGAGATAGCTCTGGCTAACGATATTATCAATAGTGGAAAAAGTGATATTCCTGCTATTTCTGCATCAAATGAATTAATACTAAAAGTTCATAAGCAAATATTTGATAGATTTACTAATTTATCTTCTGACCAAAAAGAGGAGATTATTTCTCAACTAGCAAGTGGTCAAATAATAGATTTTAATAATGCTCAATCTACTAAGCTAAAAAGCAATTCTACTTATTCTGACTTAAATGAATTAGATTTAGCACAATACCTAATAACTATGATGGCTGTTGAGCCTGAATATTTACAGGGAACATTAAAGCAAGCAATTCTTAATAATAAATTACACGCCCCATTCTTTAATCAAATGATGAGTGTTCAAGAAATGTTTGCATTATATAAAAATCCTGATGTATTTAATACATTCTTAGAAAAAGTAAACGAGTTTAAGCCTTTTCAGGATAAATCTTGGGGAGATTCTAATACTATTACAAAGAATTTAATTACTTTATTGGGTGGTGCTGGAACTGGTAAATCTACTGGGGTAGCTTTAACAGCTTACAATATGATTAAGGTAGATAATCCAGAAGCTAAAATTATGATAGCCGGGTCAGCAGAAGATGTTGCCGAGAGACTTGCCACAACTTTAGGTGAAGAAAAAAGTTACGATAGGCTTCAACTATTTAAAACACTATTAACCGATAGTGGATGGAATAAAATGAGGGATGCTATAGCTGAACTTAGAAATCCTGAAACAGAGCTTTCCGAGTTAGAAGAAGCTAAGTATTTAAAAAATGGAGCTTATTCTATCTTTAATCCAGACTTTTTAACAGAAGAAGATGTAAATGTAGCAGCAATTCCGGACGTGTTATTCATAGACGAGTATACTCATTTTACGGGGATAGAAATTCAAGCTTTATCCAGTTTAAATAAGTTCCTGCCGAATGATAAAAAAATGATTATATTTGCAATTGGAGATAACAAGCAAGAAGGAATCATAAATAAAAAATCTCATATAGACATTGATTTGTCAGGAATGTATTTAAATACTCCTACTCTAATGTCTAGTATTAGAGCAAATAATGTTCATAAAAAAGATAATCTTAGCAAAGTAAGCGGATTGTTAAATGTGTTGCTAGATATGCAAGAAGCCTCAGCTAGAACAAATACTCCTCTTAGAATAGACTCTTTAATGAGAGAATTAAAATCTAAAACTGTTCTTAAATATTATGAGTCTGATGAAGAAGGAATTGTATCTATACATGGAGATAAACTAGCTAATGTATCTGAATTAACTGAGGGATATCTTAAAAAGATAGCTAAGGGATTAAAAGAAGGGGAACGAATTGCCTTAATTACTGACAACGTCCTATCTGATTTTAGAACTAGTGTATTTAAAAAGTTGGAGGATGCTTATCCAGGACAAGCTGTAGTTAGAGATTCTCATGATGTTCAGGGTTCTGAATTTAAATATACTATCGTAGATGTTAATTGGGCGAATTTAAATACTCCTACTGCATTTCCAAGTAATTTACGTTATTTTTATACTTTAATGAGCCGTTCATCTGATGGAAACATTATTGTTAAAAAAGATAGAAATATAGTAAATAAAGCAGACAAAGCAAATACTACAAGTACTTCTGAACTCAAACAGGAAGATATTTCTAATTATAAGAATACAATGTTAGAAATACTAAAAGGTAAGGCTCAAGAAATTTTTGAATCTGAAGAAGAAACTACTGGAGATGCTACTATAGCCCCAACTATTACTAATCCAGATTCTTCTGATAAAGTTGAACCTATTGTCGATAGAGCTGATGAACAAGATGCCGCTAATAGAGCAGAAGCGAAAGAAATAGATGAAAGAGAAGCGACTAGAGTAGAAAATGATGAAATAAACTCTATTAAAGGAGATAAAAGAGGAAATCCAGGATTAAAGGCTTCTACTTTCCAGATGAACTCCTTTTATAATCATTTAGCTCTTAATATAAAAGAAGACGGAGTTATATCAACTCTTCCTGTTACAAACAATATTTCAGAAGATTTACAAGGATTTTCTGAATTTATTAATGGAAAAACATTAGATGACATAAGAAGTATAACACTTTATGGAGTACATGATGTTGATTTATTGAAATCTCTCGCATATTTACGTTCATTATTTATGAGAAAGAAGTCTGAAATCAATCAAATGTTAAGTTCTAAATTAGCCCCTGCAAGTGATTACTATAGATTTTTAAGGCCGTTTATAGAAAGATATTTTGATGGAGATTCTAAATCTAAATTGCTGGCATTTAAATCTGCAATAGCTAAAGGTAATTTCTTATTCAAAATAACTAAGTTTAAATCGGGATACGACAATGCTTACAATGTAGAAAATTTTGAACCATTACAACAAGACACTTTATTTGGCAGAATTGTTTATCAAATTCCTACTGATAAAGGTAATTTAGATATTACATTAGGTTCAACTTCTGACTTTAGTAAAATTATAGAAAATTCTGAATATCAAAATATAGTTAATATTCTTAAAGATAAGAAAACGCTGTCATCTAAAATAGATTCTAAAGGTCAGGTGTATTATAGGCTTTCTGATTTTGATGCAATCAAAACAAATATATCTTATGGACAAAATATATATGGGTCAGGATATAAATGGAAACCTGAAGTAAGAAACAAATTTAATAGAGGTAATACTTTAGATAAAACAAAATATAATCATCCAGAACTCCAATTCAGTCAGGTTTATTACGATGCAGACCAAGATAGAGGATTAGGCAAAAAATCTATCACTAAAGGATATCCGGTCGTATTTATATCTGATGACTTATGGAAACAAAGTCCTGGTGAACTTTTAGGTAGACATGCTGAAAAAATTTCTACCATCCTATCGTATAAAAATACAGAAGAAGGAAGACCTCCTAAAGATGTAGTATTTGGAGTAAGTAAAGCAGCTTTAAATATGAGAGGACTTACTATAAGAGAGTTTTTTAGCGAATGGAGTAATATGGAAGATGGACGTAAGGGTGGAAGAATTTACGGTGTCGGAGAACTTGGAAGACTTGCTAGGCCAGTAGAAGCTGCAAGATTTCTGTACAGTCTTGCTGCATTACAAGCTGCAACCATAGAAGAAGTAGAAAACTATAACGAAAGGATAAAAACTTTTAATAATTCTTTAGTTCTTCCGGAAGAAGCAGATTGGATTAAATCTCCCATAGCGGTTGGAACTGATGGAAAAGTAGACGAAATTGAATTAAATAAAATTAAGGATACCATCAAGGATATCTTCGACGATTTAGAATCTCAGTTTCCTCAATTGAAAGTAGGTAAATTATTTAATTCTACCACAAAAATTGTTGGAAGATATAAGAATGTAAAAAAAGCCGATGAAAGTAATACACAAAGTAATCCATATACTATAAAGAGTATATCTGAATATCGCACTCAACCAGTTTCTCCAGAAGCTGTAATTGAGTTATTTGAAGATATTGGTTTGGTGACTAAGCATAAAACAGTGGATTCTGGTATAGTCAAAATTCTAAACGGATTATCTGGAAAATATAGAAATATGACCAAGCTGCTAGAAAAATTGACTGACCCAAATAACGATATTTATAGTTCTCCGGAAATTCCAGATATCTATAGAACTGGTTCTGAGAACTTTAATCAAGTATCAAAGACCTCTGCTGTAAACACTTTTGTAGAATTACAAACTATGTTAAGTGAATATGCAATAAATGCTTCAGAAGCTCTACTCCCTAACATTAGAAAAGGTTTAATTGCTGGATTTACTCTGTCTAATTCTGTAATTAGAAGATTGTTTTATAATCATTGGAGTATAAGAGATAGTGGAAAACGGGAAGTATTCCAAAACGCTATTGATTACGCTGGATTGTATAAATTTGGTATATGGACTAATGGCTTAGATTCTTCAAATGTTAAAGAACCTCAAAATGGATACTATATATCTCCATTACACGACATAGATTTATATTTTGATGGCCCTATACAAGCTCCTAATTATTATGTTGATTATAGTGCAATAGATACAAGTGTAGAATTCGAGGTAAATAAAACTCCAGAGATTGTTGCGGAAGAAACTCCAGAAATTGTTGTTAAAAATCCTGTTTCTCAGGAATTAGAAGATAATGCTATATTAGAAAACGCTAATAAAAATTTACAAGAATCTATTAGGAATTCTATAGAAAATAATGTATCTTTGCAGAAAGATGAAGTTTTAGAAATGGTTAATGCTGTTATTGATTCTAATATAGTTCCAATTGGGAATACTTTAGAAGAAAAGATAGCATCCTATAAAACTCAACTAACGTCTAAGATAAGAGAGAATTTAAGAGTTCTGCCTAGAAAATTATTTATAGATTCTAATGGAATTGTTTCCGTTTCTCCTACGTATTCTTTCTCAGGAGACTCTGAAATAGTAGTCGATGCAGATAGTGAAGTTGCATTATCTAATTTTATTACTAAGAATGAGTTGCTTGATGGAACTGATATAAGCTCTGTCATACTTAATCCAGAAGATGTTAAGTACAATGAATCAGATGAAACCTTTTCTATTAAAGTAAATGGTTATACATATACATATACATACGATGGAGAGTTAGGAATTGAAGAGAGGTCTGTCACTCAAGATGAAATTGTTTCGAACACAGAACAAGAATTAGAAAAATATAGAAATATCGTTACAAAAGGTATTCAAGATGCTGTAAAGGAAGGAACGAAACCTGTTGATATTACTAAACTTAGCAAAAAAGAACTTATTGCTTATAATAAGGCGGCTAAAGTTGCAAATGCTTTAAATTCATTTAATCCAAAACAATTGGACGAGATTATCAATAGAGGGTTTGCAAGTAAAGAAGCAAGTTTCTTAGATATTATAGAACAAGTAACAGGATTTGAAATCACTCCCGAATTAAAAACTATTTCGAATATGTTCTCTTCATTAAGAACAGAATATATTAGTGATAAAGACGGAAAATCTAATTGTTAATGGCAAATTGTAAAACATTACCATCTCTGGAAGAAATAGGTGCTGCTTACGATGCAGCGTTTGAAGTTCTTCCAGATGATTTATTAGGAACAGTTGAAGGTAGGAGAGAATTTATCTCTTCTGCCTTAAACTATTTAAAAGATAATTGTGCTGTAGTTCCATCTAATCAAAGTTTAAAAATGATTGTTAAAGAACTAATCTCCTACGATACAGAATGCTACGAAGGAGCGATGGAGTTCGCTGACAATGTAAATGATGTAGAAACTTTTGTTACAGAAAATTGGAATGAAGTATCAATAGAAGAAGATACAAAAAATATAGCTCCTGAGGCTAATGATTTTCCACAGGCCCCAATCCCATCGTTGAGAGACGGATTAAGTACTATATTTGATAACATCAATGACCAAGAAAGATTTATAAGAATTTATCAAAACGATATTGTACGTTTTTCCTTTGTAAATTACAATGGAAAAAATGGACCTGAACTAGTATCAACTACAAGGGAACTTAATGCTTCAATTAGAAACTATAAAAATGAATTGTTTCAATCATTAGCTAGAGATTTAAATCAACCAGTTACTTCAATGTATATTGGGGAAACTTTTCAAGTAGATGAATATAATAAATTAATTAATAATGCAAGGATATTCTTTTATCCATATACATTAGATGGAGTATTTAAGTCTGATGATATAAACATTATTAATGCATATAATAAATTTGTTATGCTTACTAACTTTGATAATTTTTTATACAAGCATAGCAAAGATTTAATTCAAGTTGCTCGAGGATTTATGGGTGGACATATTGAACCTAGAGCTGGATATAAATACACTTATAACCTGGGCAAACATATAAAGCAAGATTATAATAACGAACTTCAAGACATGAATGAACATGTTAATGGTGCTGTTCAACTATTTATTAATTCTTTACCTATACTGGACATTGACGGAAACCCTACTGGGCAGTTTGTAGAATTTAAAACTTTCCAATCTTTGATTAGGATTTTCAGAAATATTTCAGAATCTAATGATGGCATTTCTAAGGAAATCAGAAATAATCCCAGGGAAGCTATAAAAGAAATTGTAAAAATAGCCTATAATAACAGACGTACTTATTTTACTGGAAATGACGCCACTTTATATCCGGCATTTAACAGCATTTATCATTATGTATTTGATAAAAATAATCCATCTAGTTTAGCTTCTTTAGAGAGTAGTATAACTTCTCCAGACCAAATGAATATCTATTCTATGGTTCTTAATCATATTAATAAGACTTCTCCTGTTAGTTATTTACAATATAAATATAGTACTGATACTGGAGCTTATGTTGTAAGTTATCTTGATAGTGAAGCAATTTCTCAAAAGCAATCTGACCTAGAAAAACACTTAATGATTCAAAGCAAATTTGATAATTATACTAGTATGTTTGCAGACCACGGGATTTCTATAAACGAAGACCAATATAATCAAGTGGTAAGTGTTAATTTTAATATTGGAGGGGCAGATTATAATTTTAATCTAGCATCTAAAAATCTTACGAGAAATGGAAGTCTTGTACAAGATTTTAAATCTGATATACTAGGAAATAAACAAGGTTGGAGTGACTTCTTGTGGGATGTTTTAGAAAGACCAATTGATTCTACACTCCTTGAAACTGCGATAGAAATCAATAACAACGAAGACCTAAAAGGATTTGTTAATGTAGCTGTAGCAACGATAATTAGTGCAGAAATTCAAAATAGAGCACGAGCTACAGGAAATACTGTTAAAGAATTATTAGAAGGAGAATTTTCTGCAGTGCTTCCAGAAGGAAGTAAAGCTAAAGTATATTATGAACCAAATCTTGAATCTCCAAGAATTGGAGGAATTTTAAGCTCATTAACCGGACTAAAAGCATTGAGTAGAACAATAGCTGCAAACAATAGAGACACCACTAAAAGCTATGTGAAAAATGCTGAAGGTAATAATCTTCCAAAATATCGTTTAACTAGTGCAGGTAATGACGACATATATATTCTTAATGATGTTAAAGAGCAAGCTGCACTAGAACCTGGGCATCCAATGAATTCTAATTTATTTATTTCAGTGGATGGATTATTAAAAGGAACAGCTCTAAAAACTGATTTTACGAATGCAGATAATCAAACAAAAAATATATTTAAAATGCAAGCTAATGAATTATTGTATTCACAATTTGTGTTTGATTATTTGCAACCCAGAAGTAAAAATACAGCTGATAGACAATCAAATGAACTGGCTGGAATGGCAGCAATTCAACCTACAACTTACTCTGATAAGTCTAATATCTGGGTTAAGCTAATTGACATGGAGACTAAATTTACCTATAGAGATATTTACGGTAATGAAGTATTTACCAATAAGAGTTTGGGAGAAATGTCTGCTGACGAACTTAATCAGCTGAGATTTTCTACATTGCATGGAATGTATGAAAGTTTGTCTAGACAATTACTCTCTGATTATAAGCTATTATTTCTAGGTACTCAACTAATTACTCCTAGCGAAGATGGGTTAGGTTTATCACTTGCAGAATATAACTCATTATCTCCAGAGTTGAAAAATTTATTTGAAGAGACTGAAGAGTTTATTGGAGACAGTTCTATAACTACTTATAATTACAAAGAGAATTTAACTATCAACGATTTTGTTCCGTTAATTTCAAAACTTGATGAAGCCAGAATTTATCAAGCAATATTGTTCCTCCAAAAAGAAGGATTCTATATAGAAATTCTTCCAGAAGTTCATTACAGTAAGACTAAAAAAGGAATACAGTTTAATACTACTTTATTAGAAAATATAAAGAATTATTCTTTAAAGAACCTTTCTAATAAATCTACAATAAATAATATTCCTGAATCTTATTGGGATAAGAAAAAAGCAGAGGATAAATTATATGCGTTAACTCTTAAAATGGGCGGAGTTAAATTTGATTTATATGATGAAAACGGGTCTGAGATTAAGACATTGACCAATAACATAGATATGTCTGTACTTCAATCTGATTTTATCAGTAAATTAACTTCGAAATCAAAACAAGTTCTATACGATAAATTAAAGCTTACCTCAGATGAACAGGCAACGTATAAAAATATATGGGTTGATAATAGAACTCAGCGATTAAATAATTTTTATATCCTTAAAAAGAACGGAAATAAATATGATATCGTTGATAATATAGATTTAATGAGTAAATCTTCTGACCCGGAGTATGAGGTATATTTAAATCCTGAACTTAACACATTTAAATCTTTAGATAATTTAGTAAGTGATAATTATAATACAGCTACTATTGGATTGCCCTTCTTACATCCAGCCAAGGGAGCGTCAACAAATAATAACGCTTCTACTATGGATAAACTAATAGAAGAAGCTGCACGTACTACTGCTATGTATAAACGTGGTGTGGTTGTAGGAGCTACAATCCATCCCTTTATAAAAGGAAAAATTACAGGAATTCCAGATAGATATAAATTAGCTGTAATTGAAGACCTTTCTACTCCTGTATTTAATATACAAGGAGATAGTGACGGAGCTAAACAATTTGATGGTGGTATCTTTTTACACCCAATGATTGCTAGATATGAACAGAATTCTCTCGAAGAAATAGAAATGAGTCCTATTCATAGAAAACCTCTTGGGTACTTTTCTATGTCTAAATATCTATCTTCGGGATTGTTAAAATGTGCAACTTTTGCAGTTACTAACGAGTATATGAGAAATGCACAGTCAGGCTCTATTATAGGTAATTCCTTAATGAAACAAATGGCTGACAATCTTTGGGATATTCCTAACTTAGATATTACTGTAGATAGGAATGGAAAAAGAATTTCTTATAACGGAATAATCTACAGAGATATAAATACTTTAAAGTATTGGAAAATACGAAATATAACAAAAAATTATAAGTTAGGATTTGACGAAAACGGTAAATTAAATAATCAATATACAATTGAAAGAGTTCAGTTAAATAGTAAGGGAAGTCCTATTTTTATTAACGGCAAAGAAGTCATAGAAAAAATCACTAAGGATATAAGTTCCAATTATGATTTATGGATGGCTTTAGGTGGAGAATTTTCTGCACAGTTAGAAAACGGACAAATAAAATATTCCGAAGCATCTCTTGATAAAATTACAGAAGTTGGAAATCTTGTAGCTTTTAATAGAAATACTTATAATCAGCATCCATTAATAATGGAAGCTAAACTTCGCGGTTACAAAATCCATATTCCTCCTTCTTCAACTCAAGAAGTAGATGTTTCTCAGAATACTTATTACCAACCAATGAAGTTTTCTGATATTGCTTATTTAGCAACTGCTGGAGCCGTAAAGAATGGAATGGCTAACTTAAATCCAGGAAATTTATTTAAGAACGGATATAACCCTAATATTCCTGTATTATTAGATTCTGATAGAATAATATATGGACATCCTACAATAGGAAAAACCTATTTAAAAACTATTCATGACTCTTTTATATCATTTGACGATGATTATAAAAGTGATATAAACAGTTTTATTGATGAAAGATTAAAAGAAGGCCAAACTAGACAAGATTATAAAAGAGAGGCCCCTAATGAATATAAGCAACGCCTATTAGAATTATATGAAGAAGCTAAAACTAGAGCTAATCAAGAAAATAAAAGATTTTTCTTCTCTGACCAAGCTCTTCTTAAAGCTTTAGATGAAATAGGAGAATTAGAACAAATTGATAAAGTTCTCAATATTAAAGAAGCTGAGTTTGTTGAAAGAAATAGAAAAAGAGGAGAAACGAACGATGAAAATACGAGGGATTGGAAAAGAGGAATTGACACTTATATAAGTAAGCTTTCTGATAGAACTATCGATGTTGGAAGATATTACTTAAGTGATATTCTTGATAATAGCATTAAAGGAAAGCAACGCTCTTCTCTTACTTATATAACTATTAAACCTGACTATATTGGAATACAGCTAAACGCAGAACATGCGGTAGATGAATCCGAAGTATCAGAAATGACTCAAGTAATTTCTGCATTGGAACAAATGAGTGCAAGTCATGAACTTGCTAATCAGGTATATGAAGATATCGGTAGGGTAATAGCAAAAGGATTACAAGAGTATAACTTTGATTTAAATAGTGAAGAAGACAAAACAAGAGTATACAAAATCTTAGGTAGAAACTTATTAAAAACATTTAGTGGAGGAAATACAGATAGATTAGGACTTGCTTCTGCATACCTCGATTTAGTAAAAGAAGATATTTTAAGTGATAAGAGTTTAAATCAAATGCAATATAAAATTCCATTTGATGATAATAATATCTTCGGTATTTTTACTAATGGATTTACTAATGGAATAAATAGAGATATTATTAAACGTAAGTATAGCGGATTGCAGGCAATCTTAAATCCTTCTCACGATATTGTGACTGTTTATGATAACCCAGCAGGAGGAGTTTGGAAATATACTGATATTTTAGATAGAGTATCTACTCCGGAAGAAAGAGATGCTATATTTAGAGCGATGGATAAAGAAGTTGATATAGGTGAAATAAGAGCTGGGGATTGGATTCAAATAGGTAGAGAGTCTCCTGTTCAGGTTATGAATTATAGAAATAATAAACCTGGACAAATTGGATTGCTTGACCTTAAAGATTTAAGACTTACAAGAACAATTACTGTTAAAAGATTAGGTTCTAAAGGAAGAAATCTTCGTTCTGCAAATCATGTTCTAACATTAGTAGACGGTTCTGCTTCTAGAGGAATTGTCACTTTTGATACTTATGATTTAGACACTTCAAGATTATCATGGACCTTAAACGATAAAAAGTGGAAAACTCTAATAGAGTCTGATGTTAATCTTCAAATTGCTTGGAATGAGGTTGTAGAGCGAGTAAACCAAAAATTTGGACATACTCTAAAGTTAACAGATAATAAAGATATAATAAATAGTTATCTCCGAGACCTTATCAATGAAGATTTAATGGATTTATCAAATGGAAGATTTAGAATTCCAGTAGCTTATAGAACGACTGATTCTATTTTTGCTAATATAGCTAATGATAGGTTTGATGCTAACGAATTAGCTATCGGAAAAAATACAGCATCTAAATTCGGATTAAGGGTTGGAGATTCTCTTGATGAAATTGAGGCACAAGGACCTAAGTTTTTTGAAACAAGACAAAGAGAAACTATAGAAACTGATATAAGCTCTAGAAATTATGATATGTATTTTGTAAAAAACAATAAAGAGCATTTACATATAATGCTAAACAATAGCCCAGAAGCTAGAGCTAAAATTGAGTTATGGATTAAATCAGGAATGCTTGTAGAAGACCAATCTATTGATAAAGGTACTGTAAATGGAAATGATTATGTATTAGTTGATGGAGAAATAGGATATAAGATATCAGACGAAGATAAATTCTATACTTATATTACTTCCTCTGGAAAGAGTAGAAAAGTGTTAGTAACTTCTAATTTAGACACATTAAAAGCTATTGACCAATCTAGACTTTACAGTAATGTAGTTTATAATTATACCGGAAATAATATTGCAACGCTGTTTCCTTTACAAGTAAATTCTACATTTACTGCACTAGAAGACAGAGAAGCATTAGAAAATTGGGAAGAGCAACTTAAAACTGCTAACTCAGAACTAGAAAAAGAAACTTTAGCTCAGCAAATAAATTCTAGTTCTCATGCTGCATTGAACAATAGAATAAAAAAATCTTCTCAGGATATGTTTACTTCGTGGCAAGAAGCAATCAAGTTCATTGTAGCACGTATTCCATCTCAATCAATGCAGTCATTTATGAATATGAAGGTTGCAATGTTCACTGAGAGCGAGACTAATATATGTTACGTTCCAGTTGAACAAATTTGGTATCAGGGTTCTGACTTTAAATTAAAATTTTAACCTTTAGGCTACCACAAAGCTTATAAAAATATTGAAGTCGTTAAATCTCGTGAATTGACGGGGAACTCCTTAGAGCTTAACCTACTAAATTAGAGTAGTAATACATCTAATGGCGATAATCAACTACTATCGGTAAAGTAAAAAAGGTTAAGATTGGACAATCCGCATCTAAGCATCCTAGATAAATATATTGATATTAGACTTGTCAATTGACAAAACATTCATTATCTTTGTATTTTATAGGATGAAAGTTCATCGACTATCCTGAAAGGGAGTAGGGACTTTCATTTAATACTAACAATTAATATTAAATGGAAAATGTCTAGAAAAATTGCAAAGAAACTTAGTAAAGAACAGAAGAGTAT
>ERZ826220.187-NODE-187-length-79300-cov-30.056937_pt1 | contig 79300 bp, 58 predicted proteins | sample MGYA00519927_ERZ826220 | MGnify/ENA primary metagenome ERZ826220 (study PRJEB31778, sample SAMEA3449225) | human gut metagenome | biome: human gut; feature: human-associated habitat; material: faeces | place: United Kingdom | collected 2010/2012 ... | reverse complement strand
ACAAGCGTCCGTCGCAGCTGAAGAAAGCAAGCGGCGAAAAGTTCGAGCTGCTCAAGGCAATCGAACATGCGAAATCCTCGGTTCGTTCCAAAGTGGAACATGTGTTTTGCGTAATAAAGAGAATCTTTCATTTTTGCAAAACACGATTCCGAGGACGGGAAAAATTGCATCAGCATTGCTGCACGCTGTTTGCACTTGCGAATTTATACCTTGCTCGCAATCGAATGAAGGTTGCGTAACGAGGTTTATTTCGCGTGCAAACAGTGCGCTTGAATTGCGCTTTTTCTCGAAATTCGGGTCGGCGGGGATGATGTGGCGGGGTTGGGCACAATTATGAGGGGGATCCTTAATCGCCCCGGACAGGAAGCTCATCTGATTTCCCTTCAGGAAAGAATCGACGTCGCTTTCGTCCTTTGTCTCGATGATGGAGTCAATTGCAAGGCTCAAAAGCTCCGACATTTCCGCCATGTTCCGCCCGTCGTCCGTCTCGGCGTTGAACGCATTGCAGAGCGCCGACACGGGCTTGTCCTGTCCGCGGCAGAGCAGACGGATGGCGTCCAGCAGCTTCTTCGGGTTCAGATAGTCGCAGATGATTTCGCCGTCCGTCCCAATATACACCATGTAGAAGGGATGGATGCGGTTCTGGTTATTGATGTTGACGCCATCGTTGACGTTCTTCAACACGAAGATAACGCCTTCCGGGCATTCCTCCGTCGCGGGAACGACGGCGTGCAATCCTTTCGGCTTGCTTTCCAGGCTGCCATGCGTCTTCATGTAGTCCAGCAGGTCGAGACGGAATTCATTCAGCCCCAAATCCATGATGGAGATGCCTGTGGACATATCCTCGATATCAACAACTTCTTCTTGCAGCCGTTTGAGCTGCGCCTTGCGGTATTCGAGGTCGCCCTTTTCTTCCGCGTTGATGAGGTCATCGTCGCCGGTGGAGGTCATGACCGAAATCTTCATGCGCGTTTCCACGCGGGATTTCAGGTTGATATACTCATCCAGCGTCATATCCGGCCAGAAGTTCACGAGCTGTATGACGCTGTTGCGGCTGCCGATGCGGTCGATACGCCCGAAGCGCTGAATGATGCGCACAGGATTCCAGTGAATATCGTAGTTGACCAGATAGTCGCAGTCCTGCAGGTTCTGACCTTCGGAAATACAGTCCGTAGCAATCAGAATGTCGATTTCGGCAGGATTGTCCGGCATGAGCACATCTTTGCTCTTGGAAACCGGAGAGAAGCAGGTCAGCACATTATTGAGCGTTGCTTTCAAGCCGCGAATGGTCGTTTTGCCGTCCGCACTTCCGGTAATCACCGCCGTGTCCAGTCCATGGCGCGATTTCATACGGGCGCTGACCTGATCGTACAGGTAGTTTGCCGTGTCCGCAAATGCCGAAAAAATGATGACCTTCCTGTTGCCCGGATTAATCGGATGGGCGATCTTATCGTCCAGCAGCTGAAAGAGCGTCTGGAGCTTGCTGTCATGCGCCGGTGTGATGTCGTTCATCATCAGGAGAAGCAGCTCCAGATTCTCCGCGTCCTTTGCCAGCTCGCTTCGCCACGAAACGTAGTCCATGTCGGCAATATCAATCTTGATTTTTTTGCCGATTCGGGTGAAATCCGTGTTTTCATCTTCCGCGTCAAAGTCGTTGTCCGACACATCGCGCATCTCGATTTCTCCGCCGCCTCCCGCCATAAAGTTATCGATGATGGTGATGGTCGAATTGATTATACCCAGTATGCGCCCAAGCGTCAAGCGGAAAGAATAGACCGAGCTTTCAAGGCGCTTCAGCAGGTTGATGCTCATCAAACGCCTGATGCCGGATTCGCGCCCGCGCATGGACATGTTGGCGACCTTTTCCAAATCAAGATACTTCTCCAGCTTACTGGGAAGAATGTAGCTGGACGGCGTATAGACGCACAGCGACAGCAGCCCCAACTGCTCGAATATTTCATTATAGTTGATCGCGCTGTTCAGGTCGGTCAGTTTCGGGCGGAGGCTGATGGGTTTCAGCCTTTCCGGGAATTTGCCGATGGCAGCGGCATTGTAGTACTTTTCGATATGCTTTCGGGAGCGGGCAATCGTCACGCTGTCCAGAAGCTCAAAGAAATCAAAATCGAGCATCTTGAGCAGCGCGTCCGTCGTGCGCTTTTCCGGCTCCAAATCGCTCCATTCATTGAAAGCGCGCTGTGCCTGACGGAAGATTTCATCAATGGATTTTTTCGTATTCAGCTCCTTTTCGAGCATTTCCGGGTTGCCCTCGTAGGCCAGCGCAAGTTGATTGCGCAGATCGAGGAATCGATTATTGACTGGCGTCGCCGAAAGCATCAGCACTTTCGTCTTTACCCCGGAGCGTATGATCTTGCGCATCAGAAGCTGGTAGCGGTTTTCGCCGTCGCGCTTATGTGTACCGACGCCGCCTTCGCCATTGCGAAAGTTATGTGACTCATCAATAACGACGAGGTCGTAGTTTCCCCAGTTCAGTCGGTCAAGGTCAAGCCCGTTCGACATACCGCCCTTGCGCGAAAGGTCGGTATGGAAAAGCACATCGTAGTTCAAGCGGTCTGCCGCAATCGGATTGTTGACATAATTGTCTTTGAACGTGTTCCAGTTCTCCGATAGCCGCTTGGGGCAGAGCACAAGCACGGATTTATTGCGGTTTTCATAATACTTGATGACCGCCAGTGCCGTGAATGTCTTACCAAGGCCAACGCTGTCTGCCAGAATACAGCCGTTGAACTTTTCCAACTTATTGATGATTGCCAGCACGGCATCGCGCTGGAAGTCGTATAGCATACTCCAGATTTTGCTCTGCTTGAAGCCGGTCGCCTCGTTGGGGAGAACATCTTCGGAAATATCCTCGAGGAACTCGCTGAACACATGGTACAGCGTCATAAAGTAGATGAATTCCGGAGAGTTTTCATTGTAGGCGTGGCTGATGTTGTCCAGCACAACATCCGTCACATCCTGCATCTTGGTTTTGTCATTCCAAAGGGAATCGAACAGCTGCATGTACTGCGTGGCGAACGGCGCTTCCATGCAGTTGACCATGTTGTAGGTGTTGTTGCCGCGCTCACAGCCAATATCAACTGTGGTGAAACCGTTGATCGGCATATAGGCCGTTTGCTCCGTTTTCGAGGTAACGGTCATAAAACCGCCCATATTCTCGCCAGTTGTGTTGGATTTGAACGTTGCCTTGCTGCTGATCCACCGAGCACATTCTTTTGCAATAGCGCGCTGCGTCATTTCATTACGCAGTTTAATCTCAAACTCAGTACCGTACAGGCTGCTCTCACGGCTGATACGGGGGATGTAAAATTCGCGCTTCTGCTTTTCGGCCCGCTCTTTGATAAAGGTTGGCGAAGTAAAGATGAAGCGAAACTCATCTACTTGCTCAAGCTGTTTTTTCAGTTCCTCAAAGGCATACATGGAGAAACAAGCCGCGGCAATGGATACACGGCTTCCCCTCTTAATGGTTTGACGCAAATCATCCTTGACGAGCGAACTAATATTGTCCAATATTTTCATTGGCGAATCCTTCCCCGAACGGTATCAACCGTATTTTGTTCAAGTTTTACTTTGATGCTAAAATTCACATATAATATTTATACTATTATAGAACGCTCCGATGCCCATAACGACCAGCAGCTTCCACAGCTTATTACAACGCATTCGCATCTGCTTGCTTTTCCTCCTGTTCCAAGGTTCGCCATACAGTTCGCAGCAACTATTCGACAACTGCAGTACAGAGTTGCGCAAGTTACAGAGGGCTAAACTGCCTACTACTGATCAGGCTGACCGAGCATCCCCGATAATGGCAGCATTTATGCCGCAATGGGCAGTGTTGCCCGTGCGCTGTGCGAGTACAAGCGCAGAAAGCTACCGGGCATGGAAGCACAAACACCGCTGCATACTCCTACATTATACAGCATTTGCAAGGTCAAATCAAGAGATTTACATCGTCTCTCAATTTTTTGCCACTTCGTTTTGTTTATCTACCTTTCAATAAAGTGCGAAATAATAATTAGAAGCGGCAGGAAAAGCAACCCTACATAGCGAATACTTCTATGACAAGCAACAAAATTTGGTGGAATTTCGTCACAATGCAAAGTGTTGCATCGGACACTTTCCATTCCAGTAAGATGAGCGGTCGAAACTTACTTACGCTCACGGATAGGGGGAATGTTATGATTATTAATGCAGAATGGCTGGATGCTATGAGTAAGCAGCATCAGCGGGATTTTCAAGAATTACTGCCCGAACTTGTGAAGAAACTTATCATTAACAGCTGCACTTCAATTTCCAGCATTCGTATGCCGCATGGTGACGACATTTGGGCACCGGGCTTCGATGGTGTTGTTGATTGTTCCGAAGGGAATCGCTATGTTCCTACCGGACGCAGCGTCTGGGAATTTGGCACCAATGAAAATACGCTTCAGAAAATTAATGATGACTATCAGAAGCGAACGCAGAACCCATTAGGAAGCAAAATTGAAGAAACGAGCTTTTGCCTTGTGACACCCAAGGTATGGGCGTATCCGCAGACAATAACCGCATGGGAAGCAGAACACACCGATTGGAAACAGGTAAAAATATATGACGCCAGCGTGTTATGCGACTGGATTGAGCAAACACCAGTTGTTTGTGCTTGGCTATTGGAGCAGTTTTCGGATAATCACACCATTGAATTTTCTACTTTGGCCCATGCATGGAATCTGTTTGCCCAGAAAACATCGCCTGCAATGTCCGATTCGTTATTTCTCGCCGATCGTGAACAAGAAATGACGTGTTTTTTCAATAAATTAGGAAACGAAATTGTCCGCGTAAAAGCCGCAACTCGCGTAGAGGCAACCGGATTCGTTCTCGCTGCTATGATGCAAAGCCCAGAACTTCGAGGGCAATGCATCGTTATCAATACTCCAAATACCTACCGGGAGATCAATCAATGTGTAAAGTCAAAAACGCTTATATTGAATTACTCTTGTGACCATGACATCAACATGGAAAATGGAAATCATGTAATCCTATGTTATGGCACAGAAGCCGCCAGCATTCCGTGGAATGTCAATCTTGCAGAACTGCCTAAATTTCATTATATTCGCGCTTTTAAGGACATGGGCGTTCCTGATGCAGAAGAACTGTATACCTTTACGCATGGCAATCTCAGAGCGTTGATTCGAAGAATTCCGGGGACATCAACCGAAAGCATGCCTGAATGGGCAAAATGCGAGGATAAAGATCTCCTTGCGCCATTGCTGTTTATGCGGAGTTTCAATAGCAACTCGGATATTGAGCGTGCGATTGTTGAACAGTTGGCTGGTGTCTCTTACGACTGCGTAGATAAAGCATACACAGAAATGATGCGCAAGGAAGATTCGCCAATCAAGGCAGTAGATAGCCACTACATCCTTGTGAATTACGAAGAAACATGGGATGTATTGCAATATAACGTTTACAGTACGCAGTATGACCGCTTGACCGGTACGATTCTTTCCATATTTGATGCGGTTGATGGAGAATCAAAGTTTGCAGCAATATTCAGCACTCGTGTAGGACGGTCAAACTTGCTGCAAAATCTCCTTGAAAACTACGTTTACTTTTCCTACAACAATAACAATCCACAGAAATCGGACAAGACAATCCATGATTTTATGGCGTTCATGGATAAACCCAATGCATCGAATATCATTATCAATCACTTATCAGTACTCGCGCAAGCAGCGCCGAAGATAGTGGTGGATGCATTGAAGGCTGAAATGAAAAAAACAAATGGAATAATTATGTCTTTATTTAATCATCCACAGCAATCTGATAGCCGATACATGAATATACTATTTGCACTAGATAAACTGACATTCTATTCGGAAAGTGCTGTGCCAGCATGTCGAATTCTCTTTCGACTGTATCAAACAGATCAAAATAAATTCAGAGATTCTAATTCACCATACAGTTCACTACTTAACGCTCTGTGCTTTATCAACACTTATTTTCCATTTCCAATAAAAAGGAAAGTTGAGCTGCTTCTTAACTTTTTGAAAAAAGATTCCTACAATGGTGGGAAGTTGATTGTTGGCATACTAAACAAAGATGAAATTTCTATATCTTCGCCATATGGTAGAATAGGGCAATATCATGAAACCTCTCTTTCCTATGAAGAATATTACCATGCTGCTGAGCAGATTGTCGAACCATGCCTTCAGCATTTCATCAATGTTAACGATATAGAATCAATTATAGAAATCCTAAATTGTTATGCAAAATATTATCCACAGTTCCTTACTCGCTTAGCTTCTCTACTGAAAGGAAATACTATCAATGATGCTTTGCTTGCAAAGCTCAATTATTATTTACGCAAAGAACGATTCGAAATTTTGAGTTTCCGTATAGAAGAAAAAGAGTATATTCCCGCGTTTGAAACATGGATTAAACAAACTGATGATCACGTGCTTCATTCCCGCTGGTTATTTTGGAATTACTATGATTGTCCGGATGACAGATTAATTCATGTTGATGATAACGGAACAGACGAGGAAACTCTGACATCTGATATTAGAAAGGATGCCTTCAAGAAGATATGGAGTCAGTTTGGGATTCAAGGAGTGCAAACACTGCTGTCACAAATGGAAGACATTTATATGTGGGGAAAGTTTCTTGCAAATGTGTTGCCAGAAACGAACCACACAGAAATTGCCAACACACTACTTCAACTAAATAAACTGCGGATTTTTGCAGGGCTTCTTGATGCCTCCGCAAAAGAGACATTCTACGTCGTCTACGACCATATTCCTGTGGATAAGCGCTTGCAAGTATACAGCGCCATGTCGCGAATGGATGTGGTTGATTGGCTATCAACAGAAGAAGAAAAGCAAGCATACTGTTCTGGAAAACAGATGATTCAATATGATGAAAACACATATCGAATGCTACTAACTTACTATCCGGCAGGTTTACTGCACTATTGCGTCGCAATTAGCAAAACCTCTTCTGCGGAAGACATTGAGACGGTCATGAATATCCTCACTGCTATCAAAAATGTTTGGCAAGCAGATAACATACTATCGTTTGCGGAAAAATGCTTTTTATCTAAAAGTTTGAAGAACGTCACTGATGGTTTTTATTCAGATAAATGGGGAGAGCTCTGCACTGAGCTCTATTTGACTAATATTCTAACGGAAATCTCCAAACCGATTGCGCGATATTTATTTGAACATCCACATGAATTTATTAGGAATTTGGAACTTTGCAAAGATATGGATTGTGAAAAAAAACGGAATCCATTTTCCAAGTACAGGCTTCCCGCCGGTGCATATACGGATTCTGAGTCCTTAAAGCGCTTTTCAGAATCATTGATTGCAGCGAACCAAACTGGTTTGCTTGGTGGAATCTATGGGCGTGCAATTGCAGGGAAAGACGGTATTTTCCCTCATGAATCAATTCGCGAATTGTTAGAGCGGTTTGATAGTGATGAATTGGATTTGCAAGTCTACGATACGTATATCAACAATCAAGGTGCGCGATTTATCAAGGATGGAAGTGATCAAATGCAAAAAGCAGCGAAATTTACGGCTGACGCGCAAGCTTTAAGCATTAGCTATCCGCATACAGCAGCAATACTTCAAAAGATTGCAGACAACTACCGTAGAGCAGGAAAATGTGATCGCTTACGTTCTGAACTTTAAGCAGATAATATGTTCTGCTCAGAAAGCTATTAAAATAGGAAGCGAATTGGTACGAATGCAAAAGCCTCTTATCAGTGCAGGAAGTTAGCAATCTCAATTAATAGGGCTGCGTTCCATCGCAAGAAGATAATCTTCTTTATCCACTTTGCACCAGTCCATTACCTTGCCAATTTCGGATTTCAGGATATGGTCAAGCAAAAGGCGGGTGCTGCACTCATTGCTTCCTATGGAGCACGAAATGAATAATAAAAGATAAGAAGAAAAAGCAAAAAACTCACAAAACCACTTGACAGAATGCACAAAGTACTATATAATGAAAATGAACCATCTGGAATGGTATAGTGAGTCAAAACCAAGGATTCCGAGGTTCGCCGAGGATTTCCCCACTCCCTAATCGATTGCGAGCTTTTAGAGGCTCCGCCGCGAAAGCGGCTTTTTTCATAAGTGCGCATATCGTGCAGGAAACAACTTCACCCGTTTGCAAAGGCGATTCATAAAACGACAAACGAAGGAAAGAGGCGCACCATCATGAAAGAAGTCTACAATATCGGGCTGGATATTGGCACAAGTTCTGTTGGCTACGCAATGACGGACGAAAAAGGACGGTTGCTGCGCTTCCACAAGCGGCCGACATACGGTTCGGTTCTGTTTGAGGAAGCGCAGACGGCGAAAGAACGTCGCCAGAAGCGTTCAGCGCGGCGTCGTCTGGCACGTCGGCGCAAGCGTATCAAATTGCTGCAAGCACTGGTTGCGCCGGATGTGTGTGCGGCAGACCCAGCGTTTTTTCTTCGGATGAATGAATCGTTCTTATGGGCAGAGGACAGCAAGTATGAGAAGTTTTATGCGAAGCTGCCCAAAGCACTGTTTGTGGATGGAACAGTATCCGTTGAGACGCTGCCGACGATTTATCATATTCGCAATGAGCTGGTGAAAAGCACAAAGCAGGCGGACATCCGCTATGTCTATCTGGCGATGCACCACATCATCAAATATCGCGGGCATTTCCTGATGGAAGGGCAAACGCTGTCTGACATCGGTGCGGAAGCACCGCAAAAGATGCAGGAGCTGCTGGAATTGCTGACAGACCCCGAAAGTTTTGTCTGCGGGCTTGCGCCGGCAGAAAATGCGGCAAAGGAACTCTGTCACGCGATGGAAAATCACTCGCTCCGTGGCATGGCGCGCAAGGAGCAGATTCAGAAGCTGCTGTATGCAGGCAAGAAAAAAGAAAGCAAAGAGGCTGCGCAATCACTCGCATCGCTTCTTTTGGGCTATAAAGGTTCTTTGAAAGCGCTGATTGGCTATGAAAGTCAGACGGATGCACCAGAAAAAACCTCCTTAGGCGCCATTGAGGGCGAAACGGAAGAAACATATCTTGCTGGGATGACGGAAGCGCAGGCGGAAGTGTTTGCTCTGATGCTGGAATTGTATCGCTGGCAGCTGTTTGCGGAAATTCGTCAAAACGGGCAGACGATTTCCGACACGATGGTAGCGCGTTATGAGAAGCACGGGCGTGACTTGGAGAAACTGAAAGCATGGGTGAAAGCCTATCAGCCGGATAAGTTTTATGCACTGTTTCGTGATGATGAAAACGCAAAAGGCTATGCGGCATATACGGATCACCTGCGCAAACCGAAAAAATTCAAAAAAGAGAAGTTGCAACGCTGCACACAAGATGAGTTTTACAAGGTGCTCAAAGCTATGCTGACAGGCAATAAGGATGCCGAAGCAGCGGCAGCCGCACAGCCGATGCTTGAAGCGATAGATGAGCCGAACGGCTTTTTGCCGCTGCAGCGCATCAATCTGAACGGTCAAATCCCGAACCAGATTCAGGCGGAAGAGCTGGCGAAAATACTTGACGCGCAGGGAAAGTATTATCCGACGCTGCGGGAAAATCGGGAGAAAATCCTCAGCATCTGCACGTTCCGTCTGCCGTATTATGTCGGCCCGCTGTATCAAGATAAGAACAGCCCGTTCCAGAAGTGGATTGTGCGTGACATGACCCAGCCCGCCTATCCGTGGAATTTCTTTGATGTGGTGAATCAGACAGAAACGGCGGAGGGGTTCATTGCGAACTTGACAAACAAATGCACCTATTTGCCGATAGAGGACGTGCTGCCGCTGCATTCCCTGCTGTATGAAGAGTACCTTATGCTGAATGAGCTGAACCGCGTCCGCGTAAAGGGCAATCTGATTCGTGACGTTCAGCTGAAAAAGCGGATGATGGATGAACTCTTCGCTAAGAACAAGTCAGTTTCCTACAAAGTGTTTGCAAAGTGGCTTCGGCAGAATAGCCCATACACGGATGTTACGGAGAATGATATTTCCGGCACGCAGGAGTCGGGGAAATTCACGGCGAGTCTGCGCACACGGTATGACTTGGAGAAGCACGGATTCACCGTGAACGACCAGACGATGGAGCAGCTGGAAACGCTGGTGCGCTGGAGTACCATCTTTGAGGATCGCAGCATCCTGAAAAAGCTGATTCAAGAGCAATATCCGGAGGTCACGGACAATCAGCTGCGTTTTCTGGTGCAGCGTCGCTATACTGGCTGGGGACGACTGAGCGAAAAGCTGCTGACTGGTGTGCTGGGTGAATATGAGAATCAGCCGGCGACAATCATGGACGTTCTGCGCGCGACGAATGAGAACTTCATGCAGGTGCTGAATAATCCGCAGTACCATTTTCAAGAGAAGATTGCAAAAGAGCGGCTGATGGAACTGGGCGAACCGAAAGAGGAAATCGAATACGACGAGATTCGGAAATTGCAGGTTTCTCCGGCACTGAAACGCGGAATTTGGACGGCAGTGCGCATTGTGAAGGAACTGATTGAGCATCAGGGCTGCCATCCGCACGCCATTTATCTGGAAAACACGCGCGAAGAAACGCCGGATGAAAAGAAACAGCGCACGCAGTCACGTCTGAACCAAGTGGAGCAGATGTATAAAGAGTTGGCGGAAGATAAGACAGCGGAGAAAGTGCCGTCAGAGTGCTGGGAAGTACTGAAAAACTGCAAGGATAAAAAGAAACTGGATGACCAGCAGTACCTGTATCTGCTGCAGCTGGGGAAATCGCTTTACAGCGGCAAGCCGCTTGATTTTGACCAGCTTTCGGCAACAACGGAAATTGATCATATTCTGCCGCGATGCTATATCGTGGACAATTCGATTGAAAACCGCGCACTGGTGCTGAAAGGTGAAAATCAGCGCAAGGCAGACAACCTTCTGCTGGCGGATAGCATTCGGGATTCACAGCGCCCGTGGTGGAATTATCTGCGCCAAAAGGGATTCATGGGCGAAAAAAAGTTCAAGAATCTGACGCGCAGTATGGTAAGCGCTGATGACAAGCAAAAGTTTGTCGCACGGCAGCTGGTGGAAACGGGACAGATGGTGCAGTGCGTGACGGAGCTGTTCAAGCGCTATTATCCGGATGTGCATGTGAGCGGCATCAAGGCGGGGCTGTCCTCGGAACTGCGTGAGCAGTACGGGCTTTACAAGATTCGTGAGCTGAACGACATGCACCATGCGTACGATGCCCTCCTTGCGGCGACAATGGGGAACTTCGTGGAGCGCTTTATGCCGTGGCTTGACAGTGAGTCGTCTGCGGCAATTCGATTCAGAAAGGCACAGGAAGCAAAGAAAGACGACGATGATAACAAGGTTGATTTAAGCTCGAAGCATGGCATGATACTGGCGAAATTCAGCCGGGATCAGGAGGATCCGGATACCGGGGAAATCATCCATAATGCACAGCAGGAAATTTGCTACTTGAAGGCGGTGTGGGGATACCATGATGGGCATGTGGTGTTCCTGAAGCGGCAGAAGTCGGGTGCCATCTATGATGAAACACGCTACCGCGCCGGAAGTGTAAAAGCCAAATTTGCTTTGAAAAAAGCGCTGGGTACTGAACGGTATGGCGGGTTTAACAGCATCAACCCTGCCTTTATGACCGCAATTCAGTATACGCAAGGGAACAAACTCTACCGCAGGGTTGTAGGTATTCCGATTTACGCAAATGTTCCCACTGGAGAGGCAGACGAATTGATTCGTGCTTTTGCAGCAGATAAGATTTCCGGCGTAACCGTGGTGCGTCCGCGGCTTCTGATGAACCAAATGTTAGAATGGGATGGCGGCATTTTTGTGCTTCGCGGAGGGCAGACGATTGATATTCTTACGAGCAAGGAAAATGCTACAAGGGTAACGATTACCAACGGAAAACAGCTGTTTGTTTCGGGAAAGGATATGACAACCATTGCCTTGCTTTTCCGTGGGGAAGAGAATGGTTTGAATCCGGAACAGCTTAAGGAAACGGTGCTTCATTTGCTTGAAAAGTTCAAAACGCAATATGCTGTATTTTATCAAAAGTGCAAAGCCGATGATATTAACCGTATTTTGAAAAACCTTGAGACCCCTGAGCAGCTTACAACTGCCGATTGGACAGCGATGGTGAGCGAGCTGCTGAATGCGATGGGCAAGCAGCGAAAAGCTTCAAAAGAATGGATTACCTGCGAAGATTGGAGAATCCGAGGCATACCGACAAAGAACGTTGACCTGATTGACCAGTCCATTACAGGACTGCGCGAGAAGAGGACGAAGCTATGGCCGGATTCCGAACCGTCGTGATTCAAAGCCCGTGCAAGCTGACGTATAAGGACGGTTTTCTCATCATTCGCGGCGATGAGGTGCGGACGGTTCACATTTCGGAACTGCACACGCTGATTCTGGACACGACGATGGTCACACTGACGGGCTACCTTATCTGCGAACTGATGCACGAAAAGGTGAACGTCATCTTCTGTGATGAAAAGCGGAATCCATGCGGGCAGGTACTCCCCTATGCCGGAAGCCATGATACAGCGGCAAGGATGATGGCGCAGGCAAACTGGAGTGATACGCGGAAAGCGGCGCTGTGGCAGCAAATCATCCAGCAGAAGATTCTTAATCAGGCGGGCGTGATGCAGGAAGTTTCCGTGGAGGCTGCAAGACAAATTGCAGCCTTCGCGGAGACCGTCACGCCTGGCGACGCGACGAATCGCGAGGGACACGCAGCGAAGGTCTATTTCAACCGCATTTTCGGCAAGGATTTTTCGCGCGATTTGAAAAGCGACCGTAATGCAGCATTGAACTATGGCTATTCGCTGCTACTTTCCTGCTTTAATAAGGAAGTTACGGCACGCGGCTACGCGACGCAGCTGGGGATTCACCATCGGAATGCGTACAACAGTTTCAATCTTTCCTGTGATTTGATGGAACCATTCCGCTTTCTGGTGGATGAGGTCGTGCTGCATCAGGGAGAGCGCACGTTTGACAAGGAATATAAGTACGAACTGCTGGACATCCTGAATACAGAAATTTGCTATCAGCAGCAAAAGATGTATGTCAGCACTGCCATCGCCCGCTTTGTGCGCAATACAACGGATTACCTTGACGGTCAGACGGAGTGGACAGAGGGAATGATGATGCACTATGAGGATGCGAGCCATGAGAGTCATCGTGATGTTTGATTTGCCGGTGACAACGGCGGAAGAGCGCGCCGCATACGGGCGATTCCGCAGAGACCTCATCAAGGACGGCTTTCTGATGATGCAGGAATCGGTATACTGCAAATTGGCAGTCAATGCGGTGTCGGCTGACCTGATTAAACAGCGCGTTAATCGCATCAAGCCAGCAAAAGGCGTAATCCAGCTGATGATTATCACGGAAAAGCAGTACAGCCAGATTGATTATCTGCTGGGCGGCCCGCAGGAAAAACAGCTGGATACGACAGAGAGGTTGTGGTTCTTTTGATACTGAGAAACATCAGCTTCGAGCATGATTTGCCAATCGTCGATGACCATGCGGCTTCGATGCAGATTGCCTCTCCGCACCTGTACGCGCGGGTTGTGCAGAGTTTCCTTGCGCTGGAAACGGGCGAAGAATCCTTGGAGTCCTTCTTATTCTTGCAGGACGATGACCTTCTGGATGCGTCAAAACTGTTGTACGTTGTTACCGATCCGTTCCACATTGATTTTGCGAACAAGAAAATCATGACGGCACTTTACGGGGAAATCAATCAGCTCATTCGCAAAAATCCGCTGCGACAGGTCCGCTGGGAAAAGCAGATGGTGGAGCTGTCAGATTTCATTCAGGACGTGACGCGCGAAATCCCGCTGGAAATCATCGCGCCGGACGAAATGACGGTACAGGATGTTTGCAAAGCGTTCGGTGTACAGCTGGATTGCCCGCTGAATACGTCACCGCTGGTGCGGATTTGCAAGCTGCTGGATGTTCTTGCGGAGTGGATGCCGAAAAAACTGCTGGTTCTCTGCAATCTTGACAACTACTTTTCGGACGCGGATTGGCAGGAAATCATCAAGTATGCCGCCTACACGAAAGTAAAGACGCTGCTGATTTTTCAAAATCAGGCGATTCCGATGCATGAGCAGGAAATTCGTTGGCAAATTGATCAGAATTATGATGACAAAATCATCAAGCTGTGATATACTGAAAAAGAAAAGAACCATCCGGCGTGGCAGCGGCTCACGACCGAAAGGTTCCTACCTCATGGATTTGAGGTTTTGGAACTATGTCATTCCAGATGGTTCTACTACGATTCTTCCACAAGTCGCGGACAGTATTTTGTTTTGGAACTATGTCATTCCAGATGGTTCTACTACATGGTGGAGCAAGTACAGCGCGGAGCACATGTTTTGGAACTATGTCATTCCAGATGGTTCTACTACTGCTGTCACCGCCCCCCTGCCGATCCCGCCGTTTTGGAACTATGTCATTCCAGATGGTTCTACTACAGCGTACCGCATGACTTCTTCCCGGTCAGAGTTTTGGAACTATGTCATTCCAGATGGTTCTACTACAAAACGCATGATGCCATTAAGTCATCCCCGGTTTTGGAACTATGTCATTCCAGATGGTTCTACTACTGAACGCGGGGAAGCGTATCGTGAATATCAGTTTTGGAACTATGTCATTCCAGATGGTTCTACTACGTGGAAAAGTCGTACTGCCACATCATTTCTGTTTTGGAACTATGTCATTCCAGATGGTTCTACTACGGCGCACAACAAAACCAACATGGACAGCGGGTTTTGGAACTATGTCATTCCAGATGGTTCTACTACTGGCATATCATCACAGGTATGCTATCAACGGTTTTGGAACTATGTCATTCCAGATGGTTCTACTACGTTTCCACCACGCGCCCGATTGCGTATTCGGTTTTGGAACTATGTCATTCCAGATGGTTCTACTACAAAATGCGGAAAAGGGCTTGACAGGTTGCGGTTTTGGAACTATGTCATTCCAGATGGTTCTACTACCTGACGCGCTTCCATGTATTCGACGATGGGTTTTGGAACTATGTCATTCCAGATGGTTCTACTACTGGAGGTGAAACGCGATGAATGACCATAAGTTTTGGAACTATGTCATTCCAGATGGTTCTACTACATCTTATAAATCTACGCAATAGCCCGATTAGTTTTGGAACTATGTCATTCCAGATGGTTCTACTACTATATAGGTGTAGCGAGGCAAGCAAGCCCAGTTTTGGAACTATGTCATTCCAGATGGTTCTACTACCATCAACGAACAGTATCAAAGATGGTACGAGTTTTGGAACTATGTCATTCCAGATGGTTCTACTACCAGGGGAATTTGTGAGCGGTTCAACGGTTCGTTTTGGAACTATGTCATTCCAGATGGTTCTACTACCGATGAAGTCGGCGCGTTTTCCAAGCGTGGGTTTTGGAACTATGTCATTCCAGATGGTTCTATTACCCACCAGCTGCATTATATCGCACTGGTAACGTTTTGGAACTATGTCATTCCAGATGGTTCTACTACACGTCAGCAGATTCCGCTGGGCGCGTATGTGTTTTGGAACTATGTCATTCCAGATGGTTCTACTACACGTCAGCAGATTCCGCTGGGCGCGTATGTGTTTTGGAACTATGTCATTCCAGATGGTTCTACTACTTCAACAACGCCTTCAACCAGCCAATCTATGTTTTGGAACTATGTCATTCCAGATGGTTCTACTACTATATGACGAGGCAACTGCAGCGTTTGCGGAATTGGGAGATTAGAGCGGCGCGAAGGCGCAGATTGCGGGCATAATGGAATTAAAGTACCAGCAAGCAGTGATGCTGCGCGAAAATGGACAATATGAAGAAGCCATTGCCACGTTTTTGCAATTGGGCGGAAATTCTGACAATAACCGTTGACAATAGCAGGAATCAATGTTATAGTGATTGACGTACAAGCGGCGGTAGCAGCGTGCGCCGAGTTGTGCGGAAGCAAATCGCAATCCGACGCAGCGGATAATCTGTTTCATACCTGCAACAATATCGGAGAGAAGCTGTGCTTCTTGCGCAAAGCAGACATGAAACCGCTTTGGGAAAGGAATGGATGAGTGTGAAAATCAGCCAATTGCATCTGTCTGATTTTATGCTGTTTCAGCAAGCCGATTTTCAGTGGTCGCCGGGAATCAATGTGATTTGTGGCACAAACAGCACGGGCAAAACGGCGCTGATAAAGCTGATGTACAGCCTGCATAAGTCCTATGAACAGTGGAACTCCACAGAGACGAAGGAAGCAGCGGTGAACAGGTTTTCCGAAAAGCTGTGCGGCGTATTTCGCCCGGACAACGGGAAAGTGGGCAGACTCGTGCGGCGAAAGCAGGGCAATGCCCAAATGACAGCCTCGATGGGCTATGAAAACGGCACGAGCATTGATGTGAATTTCGGAAATCGAGCAAGCAAAATTGCCACGCTTATCTTGCCGAAGATGGAGCATACGGCATCGCCTGACCATACGGCGGTGTATTTTCCGCCGAAGGAAATCATTTCGGCGACGGAGAATTTCACGTCGCTGTATGAGGAATACCATATTGCGTTTGAGGAAACGTATTATGACCTTGCAAAGCTGCTGGATCGTCCGTTGAAGCGCGGGAAAAATTCCGATGAGCAGAATCAGGTGTTAGCCAGTTTGGATGAAATTCTCCACGGGACAACGGTGCAGCATGATAAAAAATTTTATCTCAATGCAGAAAATGGCGGAGAATTTGAAATGGGGCTTGTCTCCGAGGGCTATCGCAAGCTGGCAACCATCACCTATCTCATTCGGAATGGCTGCCTGAATGCCAATTCGGTGCTGTTCTGGGATGAGCCGGAGACGAACATGAATCCCGGCATGATTCGCCCGCTGGTGGATGCTATGATGCAGCTTGCAAAACTCAAGGTGCAGATTTTCATCACAACACATGATTATTTCCTCCAGCAGTATCTGAACATGTATATGGCATTCCCGGAATCCAATACCGACCAGATTGACATCCGTTTCTTCTCCCTTTTCTTTGAGGATGGCGCAATAAAGGCGGAAATGGCGGATACCATCAGCGAACTTCAGCACAACAGCATCATGGAAGAATTTGATGCGATATACAACAGAGAGCAGGGATTCATCTATGATCGTATCAGAGAGTGATATCGAATTTACGTTCGGCGAGCAATATGGCAATTTGGTGCTGAAGTATGATGATACGCCGTATTATACCGAGCGGTTCAACGCACAGCCCGGCGCGAAAGCTGTGGATTTTATTGCGGTATCGGACAAGCACTATGTGCTGATTGAGGTGAAAAACTGCATTGGTGATGAGTCGGGCAACCGCTGGCGGATTGCTCCGAATAATCAGAAACGCGACACGGCGGGCGCTGATGGACGCGACGTATCCACAAGAGACAGCCTTGATATTGAAGTTGCCCAGAAAACGGCGATGACGCTGGCGGGCATGGTGGGTGCATTCAGCAATCCAATGCCCGCGACGAAGCATGCATCGTGTGATGCGTTCGCACGAGCATTATGCAGTCAAGAGATTACAAACGGTCAGCGAAAAATCGTGGTGGTACTGGTGCTTGACGGGAAGTTTGCCTGTGCGAGCCGCGATGAGCATACCATCAGACGACGGCTGCGGGAAGAACTTGAGAAGAAAATCAAGTGGCTTTCTGCAACGGTGCTTGTGACCACTTCTGATGAGCTGGAGCAAATGGGGCTGCACATTACGGCATCAAGAAACAGCAGATGAGCAATTGATGAAAACTGCATACTTTCTCACGGCGACTTTCCCCCGGAAGCCGCCGCATTTTCTTGCATCCGGGCATAATACTATTTCCAAATTCACCTGCACATCTGCTCGTGTCTTGGCGCATTCTCATTTGGAACCCGGAAACGCGCGAAGAGGAAATCCGTAAAGCCGAGGCGGAAGCGGCATTCGAGCATAAGCGAAATTGTATACAACCAAACAAGCCCACTGACCGCCTGTACAAATCACAGGCAGCCGATGGGCCATTATTTCGCTTGATACACCATTTCCGCCTGCTTCTGCGCAATCAGGCACAGTTCCGCCGCCTTGAAGGCGCGCGCCTGCGTCATCGCGTTTTCCGTACGGTTCAGGCTGTCCAGAATCAAATCGCCGAAGAACGGGTAAAGTGAGCCACCTCGCGGTTGACCTGCCGCGAACCTTCTGCTTGAACTATTCGTAATTTCCGGATAGTTGCCGCTTCGGTCAATTTTCCGTCCGCATATATCTTTTTGATGTGCTCATTGATGGCGGAAAGCAAACCTCCTGTGCTTATTGTCGCCTTGGCATTGAACCGCATACACAGCACAGGGGCTAAAATTGTTCCGTTCATGATGACGGGGTTATTTCGGGGTTATTAGCCCCTTGTGAAAGTGCCGCAAAGCCTTGTGGCGCAAGGGTTTGCGGGTCGTCGAATGCTTTTCATGGGGTTCAGGAGGGCGGAAGTTCGAATCTTCTCACCCAGACATCGAAGCGATTGAAAAATCGCTTCTTTTTTGTGTTTTATGGACAATTTGCTTCCCAATATCCGTATAGTTCGACTTTGCTGGCGCTGAGCGCACCATTTCCGGCCTCCTGCGTCCATGTGTGCCACTTTGAGTTTCATTGCCAGTCAGCGCATCTTTACTGTTTCCACCCAGACAATTCCGCATCTGTTTTTGAGCGTATCACTTTTGCTCTTGCCATGTACCACTTTTCTCGAAAGACACAGCTGCCTGTTTCAATAAGAAACTCGATTATTTCAACAGGTTGCTGCCTTTTGTGTATCAAAATATCAAAGTAGCACTTTTTATACACCCCCCTGCATTCAGCACACGCGCATGTACACACGCACACGCATTGCACATACAAATCACATGCATCTGAAAATAAATGTTACTCTGCTACTCTTAAAATCGCTTCCTACTTTTATCGGTATATCACTTTTTGTAGCAGAATTATTTTTGTAGCAGATTTTCTGATACTTTCTCCAAGTCTCCCTCTCCGCCCCTCTCCCCTATCTGATACGCAAATTGGTCTGAGTTAGGCCGGTTTTCTAAACCCTGCTTTAATGCAGCAACAGCCGTCCGACGCGATGGTTTTGGAACTATGTCATTCCAGATGGTTCTACTACACGCACCATCGCTGTTAGTTGCTCAACCTTCTCGTACTTTCTTGCCATACGAATTGCCTCCTGTCGCAGTTTCTATTCTACGGCAGGAGGCCTCTTTTTGCTGTCCACACTATGCTGGACATTCCTTTGTTTTTCCCTTGTTCTTATTTTTCCTCTGTGCACTCCGCTTTGCACATTTCATGCTTTTTCGTTCATCGCCCCTTTACTTTTTCTTGATGGTATGATTCGTCCATGAAATGCAAGTTTCGTGTATCGTTCCTGCATTTCAAAATATAGAAAGGGTGAAACCTGGATGAAAAAGTGGATTGCGTTGTGCTTGTCCCTGGTGATGGTGCTGTCCTGCTGCGGCATGGCTGCCAGCGCCGAGGAGCGCTACTTGGGCGTTATGCTCAGTACGAACGTCATGTCTCTGGACACGAATTTGGCAACCGACGGCGAGTCGTTTGAAGTAATTGCCGACTGCGTCGACGGCTTGATGCAGATGGATGCGGACGGTGCTGCCATTCCCGCTCTCGCAGAAAGCTACGACCTTTCGGAAGACGGCAAGACGTATACCTTCCACCTGCGTGATGCCAAGTGGTCGAACGGAACGCCCGTAACCGCGGCGGACTTCGTGTTCGCATGGCGTCGTATCTGCAAGGAAGCCGGCGAATATGCCTACATGTTCGATACCTCCGTCGGCTGCGTGAAGGGTGCTGATGCGATTATCTACGACGGCGCTGATCCTGCAACGCTGGGTGTTTCCGCCCCCGACGATAAGACGCTTGTGGTGGAGTTGGAAGTTCCTGTTTCCTTCTTTCCCTCGCTGATGTACTTCCCCACCTTCTATCCCATCAATGAAGCATTCTACACCAGCTTGGAGGATGGCACTTACGGCACCAGCCCGGAAACCTTCCTCTCCAACGGTGCTTTCGTGCTGGAAAGCTACACGCCCGGCACGGCGAACCTGACGCTGAAGAAGAATCCTGATTACTGGGATGCTGACCGCGTGCAGCTGCCAGGCATCAAGTATCAGGTCGTCGGCTCGTCCGACAACGCGCTGACCGGCTTCAAGACGGGTGCGCTGGATGTTGTTACCATCAGCAGCAATCAGGTTGCCAGTGCCAGCAAGGATGCTTCGCTTGCCAAGAGTCTTACCGTTACTGGTGCAGGCTACCTGTGGTATCTTTCCTTCAGCCAGACGGAAAACAACGCGCAGGGCGGTATGCTCGCCAATGTGAACCTGCGTCTTGCTATTTCCAACTCGATTGACCGTGAAGCGCTGGTAGAGGACTACGTCATGGATGGTTCTCTTGCCACCTACACCGCTGTTCCGCCGCAGTTTGCTGCCAGTGCAACCACTGGTGCGGACTTCTCCGCCGATCAGGATGCCTTTGCGGACGTTTGCGGCTATAATCCCGAAAAAGCTGTTGAATACTTCAACGCGGCTGTGGAAGAACTGGGAACGGATACGTTCACCTTCACCATGATTTACGGCAACAACGAAGGCGACTCTGTGTCGAAGGTTGCGCAAGCGATCAAGAGCGAGGTAGAGGAAAATCTGCCTGGCGTGACCATCAACCTGCAGCCGATGACCAAGGCCGAGCGTCTGGATAAGATGCAGAATGACAACTACGATATTGCGCTGACCCGCTGGGGCCCGGACTATGCCGACCTGCTGACCTATTTGGGCATGTGGATTACCAACAACTCCAACAACTACGGTTTCTGGAGCAATGCGGAATACGATCAGCTGATTACGGACTGCACCACGGGCGCGTACATCTCCGATTACGACGCGCGCTGGGAGGCGCTGTTCAAGGCGGAAACCCTCGTCATGCAGGAAGCTGTCATTGCGCCGCTGTTCACCAAGGCAAATGCAAACCTGATTACTGAGGGCGTTGAGGGGATTGATTTCCATCCTGTCGCGCTGAACCGCGTGTATAAGAGTGCCGTCATCAAGTAATCAGTCGTGTGCGATTTTAGAAAAGGCTGAGCCAATCTAAAATCGTATCGAAATCTTCAGGCAGAGCGGTTCTCCTCAGGCAGGCCGCTCTGCCTCTTGCATCTGGAAACATTTGAAAAGGGATGACGGATTGTTATGACAAAATACGTGCTCAAGCGAATCGGCATGGCGCTGCTGACGCTGCTGATTATCGTCTTTCTGCTTTTCCTGCTCGTCCGCATCATGCCCGGCAATCCATTTCCTTCAGAGCGCATGAACGCACAGCAGATTGCCAACAAGCGCGCGGAATTAGGGTTGGATGACCCCATTCTAACGCAGTTCTGGAATTATTTGACGAAGCTGCTGCAAGGTGATTTCGGCAAAGGCACTTCGCTGTACAACGGCGCGCCGATTAAGACGGTGCTGGCGACGTGCGTCTCCAACTCTTTCCGCATCGGTGGATTGTCGGTGCTGCTGGGCACGCTGGTCGGGCTGCTGCTGGGCATCTGCGCGGCGCTGCATCGTGGACGCTTTCTGGATCACTTCTGCACTGTCTTTTCGATTCTGGGCGTCTGCGTTCCCTCCTATGTGTTTCTAATCTTCCTGCAATACAACTTCGCCTATCAGATTCCCCTGCTCCCTTATTTCTTTGACAGCACGAATTTTCTGCGTTCTTCCGTCATTCCCGTGGTGTCAATGAGTTTGTTTACCATGTCCACCATTGCGCGCTTCACGCGCAACGAAATGGTGGAAGTGATTGACAGTGACTACGTTCGCCTGGCAGAATCCAAGGGGCTGTACGGCGGACGGCTGGTGCGGCGGCATGTGCTGCGCAATGCGCTGATTCCCATCGTCACCGTGCTGGCGCCGCTGGTGGTTGATTTGCTGACCGGCGCGCTGGTCGTAGAGAAAATCTACGGCATCAACGGCATCGGCAAGCTGATGGTGGATGCCATTGCCGGCGAGGGCGTTGACTACAACTATGTGCTTGCGCTGGGGATTCTGTATTCGTCGCTCTACATTGGCATCATGCTGGTGGTAGACATTCTCTACGGCGCGCTGGATCCCCGGATTCGCGTATCGGCCAAGGGAGGTGCAAACGAATGAAACAGTTAGAAACCTGCCCGCCGGTGCAGGCAGCGGAATACGTCCCGGTCGCCGGGGACTTTGCGCAGTTGGAGCAGGCAGACATTGCGACCGACACCAACTATGCTTCCCAAGGCTACTGGAAGGGTGTCGCAACGCACTTTGTCCGCAACAAGCGCGCCATGATTGGGCTGATTCTGGTACTGCTGATGATTTTTCTGGCGTTCGTCGCGCCGCTTTTCAGCGGATATGCGTATGACGAAATCGTCACGGCGCTCAATGCCAAGGGACGCAAGAAGGCCGCCGTCGGCATCAGTCCGCGTGTACCTGCCATCCACGAGATGGTGACGGGCGAACCTTACGACGACATTTATGCCGATAAAACATTTCTCTTCGGCACGGACGACCTCGGCCGCGACCTCTGGACACGGACGTGGTACGGCGCGCGCGTATCACTGATGATTGCCTTCGTCACCATCATCATTGATATGCTCATTGGCATGAGCTACGGGCTGCTATCCGGTTACTTCGGTGGACGTGTGGACAGCATCATGCAGCGCTTCGTCGAAATCGCCAACAGTATCCCGCGGCTTGTGATTGTGTCCGTGCTGGCGATTTTTATGCCCAAAGGCATCGGTCTGGTGATTGTAACGCTGCTGCTGACCGAGTGGATTGGCATGAGCAAAATCGCCCGCGCAGAAATGCTGAAGATGAAGGAGCAGGAGTATGTTCTCGCCAGCCGCACACTGGGTGCAGGCAGCGGGCACATTATCTTCAAGGAGATTCTGCCCAACACCATCGGCCCGATTATCACGCAGGTGATGTTCTCCATCCCGACTGCCATCTTTACCGAGGCGTTTCTGAGCTTCGTGGGCGTCGGCATTGTGCTGCCGCAGTGCTCCATCGGCACGCTGATTGAGGACGGTTTCAACAACATCACTACCCTGCCGTATCAGATTATTCCGCCGATTCTGGTGCTGGCGCTGCTGATGCTGGGCTTCAACTTCATCGGCGACGGACTGCGCGAGGCGCTCGCGCCCAAGCTGGAAGACATGTGAAAAGAGAGGATTCAAGATGTCAGCAAAGACCATTCTGCAAATCAAGAATCTGGATATTTCCTTCCGCACGAACGCCGGCGTGGTACATGCCATCCGCGGCATCAATCTGGATTTGCAAAAGGGCGAAACCGTCGCCATCGTGGGCGAATCCGGCTCGGGAAAATCCGTAACGATGAAAGCCGCCGTCGGCTTGCTGGACAGCAACGCCACCATCAACAGCGGCGAAATCCTGTATACATACGATGACGGGCACGGACAGGACAAAACCGTTGATTTGCTGAAATTGAGCAAGAAGCAGCTGCGCACGGAATACAACGGTCAGCGCCTCGCGATGGTATTCCAAGACCCCATGACGAGCCTTGACCCCACGATGACCATCGGCAAGCAGATTATGGAGGGCATGCTGCTGCACAAGCACATGCCGAAGGACGAGGCGCGCACGAAAGCCCTGCAGCTGCTGGAACTGGTGGGCATCACCGATGCCGAAAAGCGCTTCCGCAACTATCCGCACCAGCTTTCCGGCGGTATGCGGCAGCGCGTCGTTATCGCCATTGCGCTCTCCGCCGAACCGGACATTCTTATCTGCGACGAACCCACCACCGCACTGGACGTGACAATCCAGAGCAAAATTCTCGACCTCATCAAACAGATTCAGCAGAAAATGCACCTGTCCGTCATTTACATCACGCATGACCTTGGCGTCGTCGCGAAGGCGGCGGATTATGTGAATGTGATGTACGCCGGGAAAATCGTCGAAGTGGGCAATGTGGAGGAAATCTTCTACGAGCCATGCCATCCCTACACATGGGGTCTTTTGTCCGCCATGCCGGATTTGGAGACGGCTGATGACCGCTTGTACTCCATTCCGGGCAGTCCGCCCAACCTCCTGCATGAACCGGTCGGCGATGCCTTTGCCGCGCGCAACCGCTTCGCCATGGTCATCGACAAGAAGGCAGAACCGCCGCTGTTCAAAGTTTCCGAAGCCCATTACGCCGCCACATGGCTGCTCCACCCGGACGCACCCGCCTTTGAGATGCCGAAGGAATTGAAGGAGCGCCTTGAACGGGCGAAGAAGGAGGCTGCCAAGTATCTATGAGCGAGCCGCTATTGAAAGTAGAAAATCTTGTTCAGCACTTCCCTGTCTCCCGCACCTACACGGTCAAGGCCGTCAACGGCGTGTCCTTCAACATCTATCCGGGCGAAACCTACGGGCTGGTCGGCGAATCCGGCTCCGGCAAGACGACCATCGGGCGCAGCATCATCCGCCTGTATAACCCGACGGACGGTCGCATCACCTTCAACGGCAAGGTGATTTCCGGCGCGCTTGACCGCAACACGCGCAGTATGCTCCGCTCGGATATGCAGATGATTTTCCAAGACCCGATGGCGAGTCTGAATCCGCGCAAGAAGGTCGGCGACATCATCAGCGAAGGCATGGACATCCACCACCGCTTCGCCAATCGGCAGGAGCGCGAGGAGAAAATCAGCGAAATGCTCAAGAAAGTCGGACTTTCGCCGGAGCACGCTGCCCGCTATCCGCACCAGTTTTCCGGCGGTCAGCGTCAGCGCGTCGGCATTGCCCGCGCCTTGATTATGAACCCCAAGCTGATTATCGCTGACGAGTGCATTTCCGCATTGGATGTGTCGATTCAGGCGCAGGTTGTCAACCTGATGAAGGACATTCAGGCGGAAACGCAGTGCGCCTACTTGTTTATCGCACATGATTTGAGCATGGTGAAGTACATATCCGACCGCATCGGCGTGCTGCATTTGGGCTACATGGTGGAATCCGGTACGAAGGAGGAGATTTTCTCCCACCCGGTTCATCCGTACACCAAGAGTCTGCTGTCCGCCATCCCCCACCCCAATCCCGTGGTGGAAAAGCATCGCGTCGCCCTAACCTACAACTACGCCACCAGTGGCATTGATTACGCCAAAGGAACGGAACATTCCGCTGGCGGCTCACACACCGTGCTTGCGACGGATGAAGAGTTTGACGCGTGGACGAAATAACGTGCTATCGCCTGAACACGCCATTTTGACTTTACAAAAACAGCAGCAGAGACGCTTGTCGCCCTGCTGCTGTTTTAATTTTGGCATTATTCTACCCCATTCACCACATGCGCCGGTCGTTTTCCCGCCAGTGCATCCGCAATTTGCCGTGCGCACCCCTCCGCCATCCGCTGCCTTGTCTCCTGCGTGTTTGTGCCGATGTGCGGGGTCAGGACAACCTGCGGCAGCGCGATCAGCCTCGGCGGAATGTGCGGCTCATCCGGGTACACGTCCAGCCCCGCGCCGCGCAGATGCCCCGATTCCAGCGCATCCGCCAGTGCGTCACAGTCCACAATCGCCCCGCGCGCCGTGTTGATGAGGATGCTCCCCTGCTTCATTCGCGCCAGCGCAGAACGGTCAAGCAGCCGGCGCGTCTCCTGCGTCAGCGGGCAGTGCAGGGACAGCACGTCAGACTGCGCCAGCAGTTCCGGCAGGGTCACGCTTTCCACCTGCGGATGATTCACCCCGTGCCGGCTGTACCCGATGCAGCGCATTCCGAGCGCCGCCGCGATTTCCGCCGTCCGCTTGCCGATGCGCCCACAGCCGAGGAGACCCAGCATCTGCCCGCGCAGACTGCGCCCCATGCTTCTGCCCATGCCGAACAGGTTTTCCGGCGCTTCCTCTCGCGCGCGGAGGCTGTTTTCCCCAATTCTGCGCGAAACTGCAAGCATCAGCCCGATGGCGAGCTCCGCCGTGCTGTCCGTCACGGTGTCGGGCAGGTTCGTGACCGGTATGCCGCATTCCGCCGCTGCGCGCACGTCCACGCCGTCATAGCCCGCGCCATAGCCCGCGATAATGCGCAGCTTTCTCCCCCTGCGGATGATTTCACCCGGCAGCGCGCCGCACGCAACGACCGCATCCGCTGCCGGAATCAGCGCCGCGAGTTCGTCCTGTGAAAACTGCATGAGCGGCTTCGGAATCACGATTTTCTCTCCCGAAAGCAGCGAAAATCCCTCTGCCGGGATGCCGTGCGTCACCAGAATCGTCGCCATAAGCTGCTCCTTTCAAAAAAGCGCCCGTCGTGTGACGAGCGCCATTGCTTATTCTTCAAATACCGTTTCAGCTTCCGTGAAATCCGGGTCAGCCGCCGGCATGTGGTCGCAGACCATGATGAGCGCATCCTCGCCATTGTCGGCATAGTAGCGCTTGCGAACGCCAAGCTGCACGAAGCCGAGCGACTTATAGAGGTTTTGCGCAATATCGTTGCTGCGGCGGACTTCCAGCGTCGCGTATGCCGCGCCGAGGTTGGAGAGGTATTGCAGCAGCCCGTGCGTCAGGCGTTTTCCCGTCCCTTGCCCGCGGTGTTCCTTCAGCACAGCGATGTTGGTGATGTGGCTCTCGTCAAGGATGACCCACGCGCCCGCATAGCCGATGATTTTCCCGTCCTGCTCCGCCACAAGGTAGCGCGCAACAGGATTTTTCATGTCGCTGACGAACGCGTCGCGGCTCCACGCATCGACAAACGTGCCGATTTCCACGGCATACACGCCGTCCACGTCGTCCATCGTCATCCGACGAATCGTGCTTTCAGGCATGGAGACCCTCCGTCAGCTTCTTGTTGAGTGCGGCGTTCGGAGCGCGCAGGTAAAGCGGCATCAGCGTCAGGTAATCAACCGTCTCTGTCTCCAGCGACGCGAGGTACGCCACTGCTGCCGGGCGAAGGAACGCCTGATGCGGCTGCGCGAACACGGCGGCATCCCCCAGCAGAGTTTGCAGCTTCTGCCGATGCACGGGCATACCGTCGCCAAGGAATAGGAAGCGATCGCCGAAGCGGCTGATTTCCGCCGCATAGTCCTCAACCTTCATCGGCGTGTCAGCCATCAGCCGATTCGGGCGATTTTCTCCCGCGGAGAACGCTGCGCCGTACACCTGCCCAGCGCGCGCATCCTGAATCGGGCAGACGACACCGCTGAATCCGCTGATGCCCGCCGCCATTGCTTCCAGCGCGTTGACCGCGACGCAGGGCTTCCCCGCGCCGTGCGCCAGCCCCTTCACCGTGCTGACGCCGAGCCGTACGCCCGTGAACGACCCCGGCCCGACCACGACAGCCAAGCGATCCATGTCCTGAATCGTCAGCCCCGTGGACTGAAAGGCGTTGTCAATCATGGGCAGCAGGTTGACCGAATGCGTCTTGTGGTTCATGACGGCGCACTCATGGCGAATGCCGTCCTCCGTCAAAATCGCCACGCCGCACACCGGCCCGGATGTATCCACAGCAAGCAGCTTCATTGTTCTTCCTCCAAGGATATTTCACGGAATCCGCCCATCGGGGTAATGGTCACATCGCGTGTCGTTTCGTCCACCGGGGTCAGGCGGATGGCAAGGTGCGTTTCCGGGATGGCTTCGGGGCACTGGCTGGGCCACTCAACTACCGCCACGCCGTCGCCGCCGAGAAATTCCTCCATACCCATTTCGTACAGTTCCTCAACGCTGTTCAGCCGATACCAGTCGAAGTGGTACAGGGGAATTCGCCCATCGTCGTAAACGTTGAGGATGGTGAACGACGGGCTGGTGACGGTCGCCGTCACGCCAAGCCCCTGCGCCAGTCCGCGCGTAAACTCGCTCTTGCCCGCGCCCAAATCGCCCCACAAAAGAAGCACATCCCCCCTCCGAAGCTCTTTCGCCAGCCTTTTCGCCAGTTCGCGTGTTTCATTGGGAGAATGTGTTCTCATAGTTATGTTCCTTCCTATTATAAGGAGGCGCAAGGGGCGTTGCCCCTTGACCCCACCAGAGACGCTGTCTCTGGACTCTGCAAGGGAGTTCCTCCCTTGACCCTTTTTCGCGATTGAGTTGTGCGCGCTTTCAGGCTGTGTCCGCGTGTTTATTTTCTTTACTTGCGGACGTGCAGCAGCGGAGACAGGCGCTTATACAGCACAAACGTCAGCAGGCTCAGCACAAAGCCCTTCAGCAGATTGAACGGTGCCGTCACATACAGCAGCACCTTCCATTCCGTATCCACGAACGGCAGTGCCTTCTGCGCCATGCCGATAATCGCTTCCATGTCCATGTGGAACGCGGTCATGTAGAACGGAATCATCATCTTCCAGTTCACCAGCACCGACACCACAATCATGCACAGCGTGCCGACCGCCATGCCGACCAGCGCGGTTTTGCGCGTCTTGTGCTTGCGGTAAATCAGCGACGCGGGCAGGATGAACGCCGCGCTCATGATGAAATCCGCCAGTTCCCCAACATACATGCTCGACGAATACGCCAGACGTGACAAGTCCTTAATCAGCAGAATCGCCAGACCCGGCAGCGGACCCATCGAGAACGCGCCGAGCAGCGCCGGAAGCGTACTGAAGTCGAGCTTGTAGAACGCGACAATCGGGATTTCCAGCGGGAACAGGACGGCGGACAGTGCGCCCAGAATGGCGATGCGCGTCATGTACTGGACAGAGAGATTGGAACGGGTTTTCTGCTTTGTCATAGGACAAGCCTCCTTAAAAATATGCACGCCCCTGAAGCAGGTTCGCTTTTCAGGGGCGGAACATCACGGAGCTTCGGCATACTCGCCAAATTCCGCGCATATTTCCAGCTTTCCTCTCTCATCCAGACTATACTGTTGGCGCCGGAATTGACTTTCGTCTCACCGGCTCAGCCTTCCTGCCCATTGCGGTGCGGAAGGGTCGCGGGCTGTACCGCCAGTAGGGAATTTCACCCTGCCCCGAAGAAGCTCCAAGTGGCTTGTGCAGTTGTTTCGCGCGTTTCAGCAAAACCTGCCGCCCGCGCCATCGTTATGATAGCACAGGCGGCAGGCCTTGTCAAGATTTTGCCGAAATTATTTCATCATTCCAGCCGCAGCACGGCCGCGCCTTCCGGACGGATGTCCAGCACATTGCAGCAATGCTCCCCAAACGTGCCCTCCATCGTCTCGATGAACTGACTCAGCAGCTTGTCCGGCACGAAGTTCAGCGTCGTACCGGCAAATCCGCCGCCGTGCACGCGCCACGCGCCATCCTTGTCCAGCATCATGTGTTCCGCCATCGCCAGCGCAAGCGACAGGCTCTGATCCTTCGGGTTCGCATAGACGTTTTGCAAATACATATACGACGACCGACCGGAACAGATGATTTCCCACAGGAACGCAAACAGGTCGTTGCGGTCAAGCGCCGCCACCTGACGAACCACGCGCTCGTCCTCTTCAAAGAAGTGCATGGCGCGCAGCAGCGCCCGGTCACTCACCTTGCCGCGCAGGGTCGGCAGCGCCTGATAGAACTCCTCCGGGCGCACACGGCGCAGGTACGGTTCATTGAACAGTGCCGCCACTTTCTTCATTTCCGCCGGAATCGCCGCGTAATCGTCCGTCAAATCAGCGTGATTGCCGCCCGTCGCCACCACGACCAGCGAATAACCGTACTTGGCAAAGTCGAAGTGCATCGGGCGCACATCGGGGTCATCATGCTTGAAGTCCACCGTCACCAGACCGCCAGCAGAAGACGCCATCTGGTCAAGCAGACCGCTGGGCTTGCCGAAATACACGTTTTCGGCATACTGGCTGATTTTCGCGCGCGTCTTGTAGTCGATGGTGAAGCCATTGTAGAGCGCGTCGAAGATGGCGCACGTCATCACCTCGAACGCCGCCGAGCTGCTCAAGCCGCTGCCGGACATGACGTTCGACGTCACCGCCGCGTTGAAGCCGCCGATTTTGTAGCCCAGTTCCGCCATCCGAGCCGCCACGCCGCGCACCAGCGCATGGGTCTTCCCCTTCTCCTTTTCAACGACATCAAGGCTGCCCAAATCCACCTTGATGGCAGGATAGCCGTCGGAGTGGATTTCCACCATCATATCGTCGCGCGCGGAAACCGCCGACAGCGTATCCAGGTTGATTGCCGCTGCCAGCACACGCCCGCGGTTGTGGTCGGTGTGGTTGCCGCCAATTTCCGTGCGTCCGGGGGCGCTAATCATCAGCACTTCGCGGTTCTCGTGGAACAGCTCTTCATGCCGTTTGAGCAAACCAATATAGCGTCCCGTCTGCTCCACCAGCATACCGTCGCGGCGGCCATACAGGTGTATCAGGCGTTCCATCACCTCAGGCGATTTTAGGTTGCGGATCATCGTGGCGTACTGATTCATGTTTGTTCCGTCCTTTCATTCAATGGATGGTTTCTTGAATGGTTTGCGTATGTATATACTATTTTCAAATGAGAATGCGCCAAGATGCGAAGCGAATTTTTCATTCTGGCTAACGGGAGTGAAACGCAGCGTAGCGGCGCTACGCTAAGTGGAACGACCAGACGCCAGAAGGGAAAAGGCGCGAGCAGATGGTGCAGGTGAATGCAGGAAATAGTATCACTTGTCAAGATGCCATGCGTTGTCATAGGCGTTTTGCCAGATGCTGACCATCTCGTCGATGCCCAGTGCCTTCACCTGCGCGCAGAAATCTGCCCACGTTTCATCATTAAGTTCCACGTCACCCGCGACGAACCACGCCATGCGCGTTTCTGCATAGGTGCTGATGCCGCTTTGCAGCTCCGTGACACGGTTCATCTGCTCCTGCGTCAGGTAGAGCAAGGGCATTGCACGCTTTTCCCATTGCCGGACGCGCGCCAATTCCGCTGCCAGTGCGTGCGTTGCGTCATCATCCATCTTCATCTGAATTTCCGCACTGGCATAGGAGGGCATCGAGGTTGTCCAAATGGTGTTCGTGCCCTGCATGGCGACAACTTCCTCCGCCGTGCGGGCATACGCCCATGTGCCATCGTCGTTCCAGTCGTAGTCCTCGCCTTCCTTGCCGACCTGCGCCGCCAAGAAGCCCTCGTCCGTGTAGAGATAATCAACCCATTGCAGCAGCTTTTCTGGCTCTGCGCAGGTGGATGAAATTGCGAACGTGCCGCGATAGAGGTCGCCGGTGAAATCGCGGTAAACCTGCTGGCCGTTGTACACCAGTGGATCAAGTGCGATATACTCCGACGCGAGATTCACGCCGACCACGTCCTGCGGCGTTGCACCGAAGAATACGCCATACTTCGCCGTTTCGCTGCTGCTGGAAGATGACGAGGACGTTGCCGCCTCCACCAGCCGCATGGCCATAAAGCCCTGCGAATCCAGCAGCCCCTCAGTGTACAGCTCGTGCAGCCACATCAGGAACGCGCGGTTTTCCTCTGTCGTCAGCACTTCGCTGATTTTTCCATTCTGCTCCGTCAGATAGTAATCATCCGCATTGATGCCGAATGCGTGCGCCAAGAAGCGCAAGTCCCACATGCTCACGAAGGACAGCGGGATTTCGTCGTTGCGGCTGCCATTCTGGTTCATGTCGCGGTCGCGGAATTGACGAAGCACCTCCGTCAGTTCCTCTGCCGTCGTCGGCACGCCCATTTTCAAGCGGTCAAGCCACGTCTTGTTAATCCACAGGGTATTGTTCGGCGTCAGTTCGTTGATGCTCGGCAGTGCGACAATCGCGCCATCGGGCAGCGAAACGGCTTCCATCCATTCCGGATTGGCTTCCAGCAGCGCCCAGGCGTGCGGCGCGTACTCCGCCAGATACGGGCGCAGGTCAATCAGCTTGCCCGCTTCATAAAACGCAAGCGTCTCCTGCGGGGTCAGTTCCGCCTTGAAGAACATATCCGGCATGGCAACCTCGCCCGCCAGCATTTCCGTTTTCGCCTCCGTCCATGCCTCTCGGCTGACGTATTCGGTAAAGGAGAAGGCAATCCCGGTTTTTTCCTGCATTGTTTGGAAGAATAAGTTCGTATCCCAGTCATGCTGCGCTTCCGTGCTGCTGGAGGACGACGCAGCTTCCAAGCCGGCAAGCATAATCGGCGCTTCGGCGGCGAAAGCTGTCGGCAGCGCCATTGCTGCCATCAGCACGAAGATTTGCAGAATCGCAAGAAGTTTCCGCACAGTTTTCCTCCTTCAATCAGACGGGCATCTGCCGCGTCTATCTGTCTGTGCTTTATTATAGACCAATTTCACCCGTTTGACCAGTCTTTTTTCACAAAAAAAAACGAAATATCTGCTTTTTTTCGTAAACCGTCTCTCTATTGAGTGATGAAAAATATTTCCATGCAGATTTTTTTCATTTTCGGGGCAGGATGGAAAGAGAAATATGGGAGGCGTGGCAGGCATGAAGAAAGAAAGGCATTGGGTGCTTCCGGCGATTTGGGCAATTTTGCTGATGCTGCTGCTCGGCGGCGCGGTTTGGGCGTATCAGGCGTTTTCCGTGGCGGATTGGCAGTCGCTTGACCCGTCCCGGCTTACGTCGCTTGCCCAGACCGGCGCCATTCACGATAAGAACGGCGATTACGTCACCTCGCTCGTCGGCAAGGAGAACCGCACGGTCATCGACACGTCGTGTCTGCCCGCGCACGTCGTAAATGCGTTCCTTGCTGCGGAGGATCTGCGCTTCTACAAGCATCCGGGCTTTGACATCACGCGCATCATCGGCGCCATGCTCACCAACGTCCGCGACGGCGCGTTCAGTCAGGGCGCATCCACCATTTCCCAGCAGCTGATTAAGCTCTCCCACTTGTCCAGCCAGAAGACGATTGCGCGCAAGCTGGAGGAAATTCACCTCGCGCTGCAATTGGAAAAGCAGTACACGAAGGCCGAAATTTTGGACATGTACCTGAATTTCATCTACTTCGGGCAGGGCGCATACGGCGTGCAGGCGGCAGCAGAAGTCACGTTCGGCGTCGATGCGGCGGAGTTGACCCCTGCGCAGGCTGCCTCCCTCGCTGCTGCCATCAAAGCGCCATCCGCGTACAGCCTGCAATCCGCGCCGGAGAGCAACCGCGAGCGCCGGGAGTATATTCTGTCCATCATGCTGGAGGAAAATATGCTGACACAGGCGGAATACGACGCGGCAATGGCGGAGGAACTGACCGCCCGCGGCGCGCCGCAGGTGCAGACAGATTACGGCTGGTTCGTCGATGCCGTGCTGGATGAGGCCGAATCCCGGCTGGACGTGAGCGCCGAAACGCTGCTCGCGGGCGGCTACCGCATCGACACGACGCTCGACCCGGACATGCAGCGCATCATGGACGAGCAGTACCTGACGGATGTCTTTCCCGCCGACAACAAGGACGGCACGCCCGTGCAGGCAGCATCCGCCGCGGTGGACACGAGCAGCGGAGCAGTGCGCGCCATTGTCGGCGGACGCAAATACGTCACCCGCCGCGGATTGAACCGCGCGACCCAGCTGCGCCGTCAGCCCGGCAGTGCGCTCAAGCCGCTGGCTGTCTACGCCCCCGCGATAGAATCCGCCGGATGGACGTGCGCCAGCGTGATTCTCGATGCGCCAACCGCTTTCGGCACTTACAAGCCGCGCAACGCGGGCAATGCTTACTACGGAAACGTGACCGTCCGCACGGCGCTCAAAAACAGCCTGAACATCCCCGCCGTGAAGGTGCTGCAAGCCATTGGCGTCCAGACTGCGCAGCGCTATCTGCGAAGCGTCGGCATTGAGCTGGATGAACGCGACGCGAATCTCTCCCTCGCCTTGGGCAGCATGACCTACGGCACCTCCCCCATGCAGATGGCGGCGGCGTATGCGCCCTTTGCCAACGGCGGAACATACTACGCGCCGTACTTCATCGAGCGCATCACCGACCGTGACGGCAATGTCATTTACGAGCGCGAAACGATCGGCACGCGCGTGCTTTCGGCGCAGTCCGCGTATCTGATGACGAGTCTGCTCAAAACCGTCATTTCTTCCGGCACGGGCACACGCCTCTCCAGCGCGGGGACGCCTGTCGCGGGCAAAACCGGCACGGTCAATGAAAGCGGCGGCGGCAACCGTGACGTGTGGATGGCAGCGTACACCCCGGAATTGTCCACCGCCGTCTGGATGGGCTACGACGAGCCGGACGCGGCGCACCGCCTGCCCAACCGCGTCTCTGGCGGCACGAATCCCGCTTCGCTGGCGCGCAATTTCCTCCGCGCGTGGTACACAGGACGCAAGAAGCCCGATTTCACCAAGCCCAAGGGCATCGTCAGCGCTGATATCGACAAGAAGGCCATCGAGTGGCGCGGCGAACCGATGCTGGCCACGTCGCTCACACCGAGCGCCTACCGCCTGAATGAGGTTTTCCTCGACGGCACACAGCCGAAGAAGAAGAGCGATGTTTGGAATGCACCCGCGTCCGCGAAATCCTTCTCCGTTTCGCATTCTGACGACGGGCAGCCGCTGCTGGTCATTCAGGCCAGTGATGCCGCCGTCTACCGCGTTCAGCGCGACGCTGCCGGAGAGAGCTTCATCCTGACTGAGCTTCGCGCCGCCGCGGGCGAAACACTCTACTACACCGACAACCGCGCCCAGCCCGGTGTAACATACACATATCGCGTGATTCCCGTGCACGCGGAGCTGCTGGACAATGGCATCCTATTGGAAGGAACGCAGAGCGTGCAGGTGGCGCGGGTGGAGAAGCCGAGTGCGCTGAGCCGGTGGTTCAGCGGGCTTTTCGCCCCAAAGCCGGAGGAAAAGCAGGAGGAAGAACTGCCTGCATCGATTTTTGCCCCGTAACAAAACGCGCCGCCGCACCGTAATTTGCTTTCCGGTGCGGCGGTGTTTTGTTATGGATATTCTGCTTTGGGGCGCAGGGCTTTCCGTTCGCCCCCGACACTCCTTCGGTGCCGTCACTTTTAGGATTCGCCCAATCCTTGCGCGGCGTTTCTTTGCTTACTGCGCAGCTTCCGCCATGTCCGCTAAATCACCCTGCGGCAGGATTTCCGTCACTTCAAACGGGACATTGTTGCCGGTGAAGTAGAACATCAAGTCCGTTGTGTTCTGGCAGTTTTCCAACTGCGCCGTCGGGAAATAGCGCACATGCAAGCACGAAACGCCGTTCTCCATGCTCGACATCACCAGAATCGGCGCGCCTTCATCGTACAGCAGTACGTACATGGCATTGGTGCGTTCGTTCAAGTCAAGGTACAAGTGTTTCTGCGTGGCTTGGTTCATAATCAGCGAGTAGCGCGCGTCGATTTCTTGCATCAGTTTCTGGAAATTCTCCGTTTCCGTCTTCAGGGATTCATCCGGCGTATCCGTCTCACTCGTTTCGTCCGTGAAGAGGCTGTCGCTTTCCTCATCCTCGTCCTCTTCCTGCTGATACAACGTCCGCACGCCCGCGTTGTATTCGTCGTACATGGCAAAGAGTGTCACCATGTGATACATTTCCATTGCCCACGAGCAGGTTACCTCGTACAGCACCTGCGGCGCTTCTGAACGGTAAGTCAAACGGAGCATCTGCGCCATCGACGATTCCATCAATTCAATACGGTAGATGCTGCGCGGCGACTGCCCCTCATGCGCGTATGCCGCCAGCTTCGCCACATCCTCGTCGCTGATGCCCCACGTTGTCTGCAAATAGCGGCTTTCAATCAGTTCATCCAGCGCATTGCCCGCTTCTGCCAGACGCTCGAACGGCACAGGCTCGCCCTCGTCGCCGAACGGATCCTCCGTAAAGGGATACGCCGCAACGCCCGCCAAATCCACCGCCGTGCAGGCAAGTTCAGGCATTTGCTGCGCCGCGAACCACGCCGTCACTTCTTCAGCGGATTTGCACGCCGCCAATTCATCCGAGAGCACCGGCGTGCAGTACATGTCGTTCACCGTGCCATCGCTGATCCAAAAGCTCATCATCGGCAGCGCATCCGCGTACAGCGCGATATACATGCCCATTTCCGGCTCGCCGTCCGGCTTGGGATACTGCGTCGAGCGCGCCATTTGGTTCAGCATTTGCTTGCCATATGTATCCTGCTGCTCCATCAAAATGCGCTGCGGCATCAGCTGAATCACCCTGCGCTGCTCCGGCGTATCGGTGTAATCCGGGTTATCGCCGATGAAGCCTGTCAGCAGCGTTTCGCCCGTGACATAGTAGACGGCAGATGGCATCGTGCGGTTTCCCGCGCGCAGGCGATTGACAATCTTCTGTTCCTCGGTGATGGCGGCGTCCGTGTCGCCCACCAAATCGGTCACAACGCGGTCGCTGCGCAGGAGGATATCCACGCGCTGGCACAGTTCCAGCATATGGCTGATGTTCGTGTTGTTATCCGTCGTTTCTTCCGCCATCGCCATACCGCTGAGCATCATCAGCAGGGCAAGCAGAATTGCAAGCATCTTCTTCATGGGGTTCTTCCTTTCTTTATTTCCCATTTCATTTCCCTTGCAGGATTATTCCAGCACAATTCCCGGCACCTGCGCATTCAGCAGCGCCGCCAAGTCCTCGTTCGTTTCGCACGCGCGAAGCTGCTCCGACGGCATCCAGACAACATGCGCGCGCATCATACCGTTCTGCACCCGCCACAGCATTTGAACCGGCGCACCCGTCTCCGGAATCAGCACAGTCATCCCCCAGCCTTCTTCCTCCGTCGTCACGCCTTCCGCAGTGCCATGCCGCCGCATGTACTCCATGATGTGTGCGCTAATCCACTGCTGACTTTTCTCTTTCTCCGGGTCAATGATTGCCAGCTGATTCATCGCCATCTCTGCCGGATAGTGCAGCCACGAAGCCTGAATGCCCGCATCCGCATATTCCGGCGGAATTACCAGACTTTCGCACACTTCCGGCTTTAATCTCACTTGAAGCAGATATTCCTTGCCGTTCAGCAGGTCGCCGCCGTCTCCGTCATACACAATGTAGTTCCGCAAAATTTTCTCCGCCGTGTCGCCAAATATGACTTCCGAGCGAACCCAATCCAGCGTGTCTGGCAGATTCGCCGTGTCCCACAAATACGCGTTGTCTCCCCAGTCGTGCAGTATTCCTTCCTTTGTGTCCCGCGGCACATGGGCAGAATAGTCGTTTTCCTCCGCGTCGCCCGAGATTTCCACGCAAATCAGCGCGTCCGGCGCAAAGCACAGCAGCAGCGACAGCGTATGCGGCTGATTCGTCACCGTCAGCATTTCATTGTTGCGAAGCGTCACAGCGCCCCATTCATTGCTCAACGTGTCAAGACAAATCCAGACTTCCGTCAGGCGCGAAACGTCAGCACTGCGAAGTCGGTCAATGTCGCTGATGGTGTCCTCTTTCCGCCACTGCTGCCAATCCACAAAAGCGTCGTTTGACACCATGTCCACCAGCTTCCGCGCCGTCATGATGCCATTGATGACCGCCGTCTGCTCCCACGTATCGTCCTCTTCATCCTGCGGCGCGTACACGCTGCGCATCACCACCGCGCCGTTCATTGCCTGCCACGCCACCACAATGGGCGTACCCGTCCTCGGTCGCAGATACAGCAAACCGCCCGTGTCGTGCGCGTCGCAGGGGTACAGCGCAATCGCCAGTATGTCGAGGAACTTGGTCTCCGTCTTGCCGCACTGCTGCATCTGCGCTTCAAACGCTGTCATCTGCGACGCATCGTAGTCGAGTATGCTGATTTGCACCGCCGTCTCCGCTGTATTCCACGGGACAATGCCCTCCTGCTCGCCGCTCAGCGCCGCCCAGTGCTGCATCTCCTGCGCTGATTGCAGGGCAAGCTGCCGGATGGTGTCCTCATCCGGCTGATGCGGTTCCAATTCCGCCAATGCCACCGCGCAGGACAAGTCAACTTCCTCAAATTCGCCTGCGTAGAATTCGCTCAGCTTGTCCGTTGTCAGCTCGGTCGCCTGATGCGCCACCGGAATCGCCGTCAGGCACACACAGCCGTTTTCCGCGAACCAGCGCAGCAGCACCACGCCATTTTCGCCGTAAGACAGCAGCAGCAGTCCCATTTCCGGCGCATCCCCGGCGTAAAGCAAGTTCGCGGCGGCACTCGTTTCCTGCGCGTCCATCCCGAATTCCGGGAATACCGCGAACGTGCGCTCTACAATCCGCAGATAGGCGTTTTCCGTCTCGTCCGTCGCATCCGTGTCCGCGCTGGCATCCATCATCATCAGCACAAAAAACAACACCGACGCCGACTTGTCCGTGCCGTTGACGCTGACGCTGATGAACGCCTGCCGGGGCATTCCACGGTCAATCGGCTGCGGCGTTTCTGTACATGCCACCTCTGTAATATTGAGCGTGTCCTCAAACAGCCGCCCTCGCTCCTGCGCATCCATCTGCCGCACAAGTTCTATTGCGTGCCCGACCAGCTCGTATTCCCAAGCGTCATCCGGCGCATCCTCCGCCGTCGCCATGCCCAGCATCAGCAGCATCAGCGCCAGCAGCATAGAAATCCATCGTTTCATCATTCTACCTCCTATTTCGCTTAAACGCATCTTTCCTATCAACGTCATTTTGCCATATTTGCGCAAGTTTTGTCAAGCGAACAGGCCCTTTTCTAATGCAATTTTCATCCTAATATGCAAAAAGCCCTGCTTCCACGTCGGAAACAGGGCTGGTAGTGTATATTAGTTGCCGCGGCGCTTCATGAACGAAGGTACGCCGTTGGCGTCTGTCGTCGGGCGCTTGGGCTGCTGCGGCTGCACAGAGGGCATCGGGCCGGTTGCACCGCCCGCGTACTGCTGCTGCACAGGCTGCATATTGCCAGTGTAGCCCTGCTGCGCGTAATCCAGCTGCTGGGGCTGATTTCCAAACAGCTGCGGCTGACCATACGCCGGCTGCTGCGGCTGCGCGGGCTGCTGGGGCGCATAATACGCGGGTTGTGCCGGCTGCTGCGTCATCGGCGCTTGCGGAACGCCCATGGTCGGATGGCTGTTGTAGCTGTCGCTGCTGGTGTAGGACGGCGTGTACCCGCCCGTCGCACCGTAGTTGCCGGGCGTATAGCTGCCGGTCGCACCGGTCGCACCGGTCGCACCGGTCGCGCCGTAATTGCTGCCATAGAGGCGATCGCGGTTGATATCGCGCGCCGACTTAACCGGCTCACGCGGCGGGAACGGCGTTTTCTCAAAGCCCGTCGCAATCACGGTGATGCGCACCTTGTCGCCCATGGACTCGTCGATGCCCGCGCCGAAGATGATGTTCGCATCGGGATCGGCTTCCTCCATGACGAGGTTTGCCGCTTCGTTGATATCAATGATGGAAATATCCTTGCCGCCAGTGATGTTGATCAGCACCGCGCGCGCACCGCTGATGGACGTCTCCAGCATCGGGCTGGAAATGGCGTTCTTGGCGGCGTCAATCATCTTGTTCTCGCCCTCGCCGTAGCCGATGCCCATATGCGCCATGCCGCCGGATTCCATGACGGTCTTGACGTCCGCGAAGTCAAGGTTGATCAGCGCAGGCACAGCAATCAGGTCGCTGATACCCTGGATGCCCTGATGCAGCACCTCGTCCGCAATGCCGAACGCCTCGACCATGCTCGTCCCCTTGCTGACGACCTGCAAGAGCCGGTCATTCGGGATGACAACGAGCGTATCGACGCGCTGCTTGAGGTCAGAGATGCCCGCTTCCGCATTGCGCATCCGCTGCTTGCCCTCAAAGGCGAAAGGCTTGGTCACGACCGCAATGGTCAGCGCACCCTGTTCGCGGGCAATTTCCGCCACGACCGGCGCGCAGCCCGTGCCCGTGCCGCCGCCCATGCCCGCGGTGACAAACACCAGGTCAGCGCCCTTGAGTGCACCCGCGATTTCCTCTCGGGATTCCTCTGCGCTGCGGCGGCCGACTTCCGGCACCGCGCCTGCGCCCAGACCCTTGGTGACTTTCTCACCAATCTGGATTTTCGTCTGCGCGCCGGACATCTGCAAAGCCTGCATGTCGGTATTGATGGCGATGAACTCCACGCCGCGCAAGCCGGATTCGACCATGCGGTTGACCGCGTTGCCGCCGCCGCCGCCGCATCCCACGACCTTGATGGAAGCATAATTGCTGGTCAATTGGTCATTCTGAATTTCAATCACGTTGCATCCCCCTGACTCATATGCTCATATGGTATCTTGCCCTGTATGCCGCGTTTTCTTGCAATCAGTAGCCCATCAGCCAGCGGAATGCACGGCTGAACAGCCCCTTTGCACCGCCTTCTGGTGCTTTCTGCTCTTCCTGCGTCGTCACGACGAGGATGGTCAGCCCAACGGCACTGGAGAAAACATGGCTGGTCATTTTGTTGTTGGTGCGCTGGGCCTCCCGGATGATTCGGTGGAGTTTGCCCGCAAGGAAGTCCTTGCCTCCCTTGTTGAGAATCAAGCCGCCGCCGGTCAGATAGACGTTCGACCACTTTCCCAGCTTCACGCCGCCTTCTTCCAGCGCTTTGTTGATGGCCTCCGCGATTTCCTCCACTTTCGCTTCGATAATCGGGGTCACTTCGTCGCGCCGGACAGTGCGGGCGGGTTCATCCTCCGTCGCAGGAATGACATACGTCTCATCCTGATTCGTGCTGTTGAAGCTGTACGTCTGCTTAATTTTTTCCTCCACGAACGGGAATGGAATATTCAGCTGCTCCGCAATGTCCGCCGAAATATGACCGCCGCCAATGTCGAGGCACTTGTGGAAAATCAGCGCGTCGCCCTCCATCACCATCACATCGGTGCACAAATAGCCAATATCGATGAGCATTGCCGTCTTGTCGCGCTCATCTTGGCTCAGGGCATATGTCGCTTCCCCGGCGACGGTGGAGTAGAACTCGCGGGGCTCAATATCCATATCGCGCAGGCGGTAGGTGATATCATCAATGAAATACTTGTCCGCCGTCACCAGCGCAATCATGGCGGACAGTTCACGCCCCTTGATGCCCACGGGCGACAGCGTCTTTTTGCCGTCATCCACGCGGAACCACGCGGGCGCGGAATGAATGATGCGGTCGCCGCCGGATTCTTCCGCCAGCTTGAAGCACGCGCGGACATCCTGCGCTGTAACATGCGGATCAGGCCCGGTTAGCGACACATGCACTTCCTTGACAATCACGCGTGTAAACATGCCCGGCACACCGACATTCAGCTCATGAATGCGGCAGTTGCCGGTTTTCTGCGCCTGATCAATGGCAGTGCGAATCACATCCCGAATTTCATCGGGGTTGTTCCAGCCATCCTGCAAATATCCGCTGTACGGCACAGCGCCGGAGCCAACGATATCACAGCGTTCGCCATTGCTCTGCGCGACCATCGTGACGATTTTGCTGGTTCCAAAGTCAATCGTCGGTACCGTAATCTTCATGAACTCTCATACCCCCTGTTTCCCGGTCTGGCCGTTCTGCCGGACGGCTGAAGCCGGGAAAATTGCGGTTCTGACACCCCTGTACCTTGGTTTCTGCCAGCCTGTCAGCAGACGGCTTTTCCCCGCCAGACAGGCGCAGTCACCTATCCAATATACCATTTTTCATTATAAGCCTTTTTTCTCTGGAATGCAAGTGCTTTCGGGCGTTTTGAATGTTTTTCGCCGTCATTTTTATCCGATTTTCATGTTTTGCGGTGCTGATGATGATTGTATTACACCGTCGGCGGCGCATAAACCGGATTCACCGCGTCCGTCAGTGTCAGTGTGCCGCCCGTTTTGCCCATTGCCGAAAGCTCCGTGCGGACGATCAGGAACGCCCGCAGCTTCTCATGCAGCAGCGATGAATCCCCCAGCACAATTTCCATGCCGTCCATCGTCTGCATCCGTATTCTGTCCAGCGAGCTGACATCTAATACGGCAATCTGGTCAAGTCCACCCATGACGGTCAGCTGCAGCAGCACCTCGGTCACAGCGTCCAGCTGCTTCTGCTGATTGGCAATCAGCTTCTGCCCGATGATCGTCTTTTTGACGCTTAAGCCCTGCACGCGCACCAGTTCCGGATGCGATTCGTTCGCGTTCTGCACCGTGCGCAGGACGTAGCCATGCGCGTCGGTAATTACGCCGATGCCCGACGTAGTCAGGAACGTGACCTCCTGCCGCTCCTTAACTTCGATGCAAATCGTGTCGAAGGATTCCAGAGACACCATCCGACAAATTAGATACGGATTCTGTTCGATACGATTGGAGATTTCTTTCTCGTTAATCAACGACGACTGCCCAAGTTTCAGTTTGGACAGGCGGATGATTTCCTCCGCGCTGATGCGCACGTTGCCCGTCACCTTGATGTTGCGGACAGTCAGCACACCCCCGAACAGGAACGCGACAAAGAGAATGGCAAGCGCAAGCGGCACGATTGCTTTCCACACCCGCCGCGTGCGGTGGTGGCGCTTCTGCGTTTCCTCCGAGTAGCTGTCTGTGTCCAGTACAGGCGGATGGCTCCACACCGACGCTTCCGGCGGGGGGCTCTGCGGCGGCTCACCCAAATCAGGGGGCGCAGAAGCTGATTCTGCGTCCCGAAACGGCTGATTCCAGAAGGGGTTTGTCGCCCGGTACAGATCCGGCGAGCGTTCCTGACGCAGTTCCGGCGACTGTTCCGGTTCCTCAAATGGGTTTTCTGCTGTCGGATGCTGTGTGCGCCGTCTGCCACCCGGCGGCGTGCCCGGCTGCCAGTTGTCCTGTGTCACGGGGGTCATTCCTCCTTCCGTGCTGTCCTGATTATGCGTTCGCGTGTACGCGGCGGATATCCGCGCCCAAACAGGTCAGCTGTGTCTCAAAATGCTCATAGCCGCGGTCGATGAGCTCCGCGCCATCCACCTGCGTTTCGCCTTGTGCCTTTAGTCCCGCCAGCGTCAACGCCGCGCCACCGCGCAGATCGCGCGCTGTCACCAGTGCGCCGTACAGTTCCGGGACACCGCGGACAACCGCCGTCCGCCCGCTGCATAGGATGCGCGCACCCATGCGGTTCAAATCCCCCGCGTGGGTAAATCGGTTCTCGAACACGTTTTCCACAACCACGCCCGTCCCCTCGGACACGGACAGCAGCGCCAGCATCTGTACCTGCATATCCGTTGGAAATCCGGGATACGGCTGCGTCTGCAGCTGTGCAAACGCTGTCAAGCGCTCCGGCGCAGTCAGAATAACGCGTTTTTCTTCCTCGCGCACGTCGCAGCCCATTTCGCGCAGCTTCGCATTCACCGCCAGCAGTGCCTGAACCGGGGCGCGGGTCAGCTCAATGGTGCCGCCTGTAATTGCCCCTGCCGCCAGCAGCGTTCCGGCAACAATGCGGTCGGGCATGGGCGTCCATCGCGCGCCGTGCAGGTGTTTCACGCCCTCAATCGTCATAACCGCGCTGCCCGCGCCGCGGACGCTTCCGCCCATTGCGTTGATGAAGTTCGCCAAATCGACGATTTCCGGTTCACGCGCCGCGTTGTGAATAACAGAAATTCCCGGCAGCAGCACCGCCGCCATCAGGATATTCTCCGTCGCGCCGACGCTGGGGTAGTCCAGATGCACCTCGCCGCTGTGCATATTGCCGCCGTCGCAGTGAATCACACCGCCTTCCTCGTGAATCGCCACGCCCAGACTGCGCAGTCCTGACAGGTGCAAATCAATGGGGCGCAGTCCGATTTCGCAGCCGCCGGGATATGTAACCGTCGCCTGCCGGAAGCGCGAGAGAATCGGCCCGAGCAGGAAGATGGACGATCGAATCTGCTTGGAGAGCGCGTCCGGCATTTCCGTGCGGTTCAACCCGCCCGCGTCAAGCGTCAGCGTGTGTCCACCGCGGCGAATCCGGCAGCCCAGCATCGTCAGGATGTCCGTCATCTTCCGCACGTCGGAAATCATCGGCACGCCTTGCAGCACCACCGTTTCCTCCGTCAGCACCGAAGCCGCGAGAATGGGCAGCGCCGCGTTCTTCGCGCCATCGACGCGCATCGTACCCTCCAGCTTTCTTCCGCCCCGCACAACAAACGCTTCCATCCGCGTCCACCTCCTGTGCTTCAGCCTATGCCGGAAAACAGGCGCTGTGCCAATTTCGCAGTTCAAATAGCTGATTCACGGGAAATATTGAGCAGGATGCCGATGGCTGCCATCGTGATGGAAATCGACGTACCGCCGGCGGAGAAGAACGGCAGGGGCAGCCCCGTCGTTGGCAGAATGCCCACAACCACGCCCATGTTGAGGAACGCCTGCACGCTGATGCTGCTGGTGATTCCTGCCGCCAGCAGCGTTCCGAACTTATCCGGGCAGCGCATGGCGATTCGCATCCCCCGCAGCATCAGCGCCACGAACAGCGCCACCACAATCAGGCAGCCCAGCAGCCCGAAATCCTCCCCCACGATGGCGAAGATGAAATCGCTCTCCGGGTACGGCAGATAGGCATACTTCTGCCGCCCCATGCCCAGCCCCATGCCGAAAATGCCGCCCGACCCGAACGCAATCAGCGACTGGCTGAGCTGATAGCCCTCATCGCTCATCATGGCAAACGGGTTGCGGAAGGACAGAAGGCGCCGTCGCCGATACGGCTCCGACCATGCGTAGAACGCGCCCACGCCCAGCCCGCCGACGAGCATCAGCAGAATATGCCGCCACTTTGCGCCCGCCATAATGATGAGAATCAGGCTGACGATGAGGATTGACCCCGCGGTGGACAGGTTCGGCTGTTCCAGAATCAGCAGGAATACGACCCCCGGCACGACCAAGGCCGGCACAATGCCCGTGAAGAGACGGCGGATGCGCTCGCCGCGGTAGGTCAGCGTTGTCGCCATATACAGCACCACGGCGAATTTCGCGATTTCTGACGGCTGGAAGGACAATCCACCCAGCGACAGCCACCGCCGCGAACCGTTGATGTACACGCCAACGCCCGGTATGATGACCAGCACCAGCAGCACCGCGGAGAGCGCCAATCCGCCCACCACGACATACGGATGCTGCCAGCAGCGGTACGGAATGCGGCTGGTGACGATGCACGCCGCCGTGCCCAGTCCGATGCCCAGCAATTGCTTGAGCACCTCGCTGTACGGGCTGCGCGTGGACGTGCCGGTATAGAACGTCGCGGAAAATAGAACCAGCAATCCCGCGAGCAGCAGCATGATGAGGATGATCACCAGCGTACCGTCCACGGGATTGCGTCTTTTCAGCGGTATTGCGGTCTGTCGCTTTTGTGCGCTTTTTGCCTGAAGCATGTCTGCTCCTTTCTCAGCGCACAGGGATGGGATTATTTCAGTTCGCGCACAAGCTCCTTGAAGATGCGCCCGCGGCTCTCATAGTCCGAGAACATGTCAAACGACGCGCATGCCGGGGACAGCAGCACATTCCACCCGTCGGAAGAAAGCGCGCGGCACTGGTCGATGGCGTCTTTGAGCGTCCCTGCGCGGTGCAGGTGCGTGTAGCCGTTTTCGCGGCAGGTGCGCTCAATCTGGTCGGCGGTCGCGCCAATCAGCACGGCTTCCTTGATGTAGGGCGACGCCAGCATTTCCTGCACCATCGGGGTGAAGTCGCAGTGCTTGTCATAGCCGCCGAGGATGATGGCAGTCGGGCGCGTCATGGTCTGAATCGCCTTGATGGTGCTATCCACGTTCGTGCCCTTGCTGTCATTGATGTAGCGAACGCCGTCCAGCTCGCGGACGAACTCGATGCGGTGCTCCACGCCTTGGAACGTCCGCAGGGTGTGGGCAATCACGTCCGGCTTCACGCCCATCGCGACCGCAATGCAGCACGCTGCCAGCGCGTTTTCGAGGTTGTGCGGGCCGGGAATGAACACGTCTTTCGCCGGGCAAATCGTCTCTTCCGCACCGTGGAAGCGCACGACGATTTCGCCATCCCGGACGAACGCGCCTTGCTCCACTTCCCGCTTGCGGCTGAACAGCATCACCTGCGCCTTCACCTGCCCAATCAGCGGTGCAAGTGCCGGGTCGTCCGCGTTGAACACGGCGACGTCCTCTGCCGTCATGTTCTGGAACTGCCGCATCTTCATCGCCGTGTAGACTTCCATCGTGCCGTGGCGATTGAGATGGTCTTCGGTAATATTGAGCAGCGCCGCCGCCTTCGGGTGGAACGTCTCCGCCGTCTCCATTTGGAAGGAAGAGACTTCGCAGACGAACAGGTCGCCGTCCTGACTGTCGAGACCTGCCGCGCTGTACGGATAGCCGATGTTGCCCACGACATGCGTCGTGCGTCCGGCATTGCGGAAGATTTCGCCCAGCAGCGTGACGGTCGTCGTCTTGCCGTTCGTGCCGGTAATCGCCACCATTTCGCCAGAGGACAGCTGATACGCCATTTCCAGCTCGCCGGTGACGTATACGCCCATTTCCTTCGCCTTCAAGACGAACGGCGCGTTGTCCGGCACGACGGGACTGATGACCATTGCGTCGATGCCGTCCAGGCACTCCATCGCCGGGCAGCCCAGACGGCGCTCCAGCGGCAGATTTTCCAGCGGCTTCAGGCTGTCCCCCAGCTGTTCCGCCGCCTTGCTGTCATTGATGATAACGTGCGCGCCTGCCTTGCACAGCAGCTGTGCCGCCGCAATCCCGCTGCGCGCCATACCGACCACCAGCACGCGCTTGCCCGCGTATTTTTCCGTATTGCGCATGATTTTTCGCTCTCCTTACACGATGACCGAAATAACCGCCAGCGCCGTCAGCACCAGCGTCACCACGGTATACATCAGCACGATTTGCGTTTCCTTCATGCCGCACTTCTCAAAATGATGGTGCAGCGGCGACATCTTGAACAGCCGCCGGGGCGTTCCGTAGATTTTACGGGTCGCCTTGTAATAGTAGCGCTGCAAAATGACGCTCACGCTGGACATGCAGCAGGTGAAGCCAATCAGCAGCAGCAGGAACGGCTGACGCAGCAGCATCGCCATACCGACCACCGCGCCGCCGATGAACATCGACCCGGTGTCGCCCATGAACACCTTTGCCGGATAGCGGTTGTAGCGCAGGAAGCCGAGACAGCCGCCGCACAGCGCCGCCGCGAAGATGGCAATCGCGCTGTAATTATCCTGCAGCGCGCGCGCCGCATCGGGGTCATCGGGAATCTTCACCATCGGAATGCCGAACGAGCCGCCATTCAGGTGCTGATAGACCGTCACGGCGCTGAGGCCCGCAATCACTGCCCAACCCATGCAGCCGACACTCGTCACGCTGGACAGGATGCCGTCGATGCCGTCCTGCAGGTTCGCGCTGTTGGTCATAAACAGCACCGTCAGCGCCAGCAGCGGAATATACCACAGCCCTAAGTCCCATTCGGTATTCGCAAACGGCAGCAGCACTTTGCTCCCCTGCGTGAAGTAGCACCAGACCGAGAAGCCGAGGCACACCACGGACAAGCCGATGATCTTCTGCCACGGGGTCAGCCCTTCGGAACGATGCTTGACTGCCTTCGTCCAGTCGTCCGCCAGACCGACTGCCATCGACCCCAGCGATACAAGCAGCAGCGGCAGAATCGTCGTCACCCACGCGCCGGTATACGCCGCGCACAGCACAAACGATACGATGCAGCCCAGCGCAATCATCAGCCCGCCCATAATCGGCGTGCCGCGCTTTTTCAGGTGCTCCTTCGGGCCGAGTTCGTTCTCGCTCGTTTTCATTTGGTGACCGCGCAGCCATTCAATCAGCTTCGGGCCAGTCGCCAGCGCAATCGCCGCGGACAGCACCAGCGCAAGCAGTACATTTGTCAGCATAGGTAATCCTTCCTTATTATCGGGTATTCAATGCGCAGCGGCTTACTCGCCGCGCAGTTCCGTCAGCAGCTCCTGCACGACAACTTTCTCGTCGAACGGCCGCTTGACGCCCATTGTCTCCTGATACGTCTCGTGACCCTTGCCGCACAGAACGATGATGTCGCCTTCCCGCCCGATTTCCAGCGCGTGGCGGATAGCGTCCCGACGGTTCTCGATGACGACGTACTCGCCCGTCGTCTCTTTGATGCCCTCCTCGATTTCGCGCAGGATTTCCATCGGGTCTTCCGTGCGCGGATTGTCACTGGTGAGGATGCACAAATCCGCCAGTTCGCCGCCGATGCGCCCCATAATCGGGCGCTTGCCCTTATCGCGGTCGCCGCCGCAGCCGAAGAGCGCAATCAACCGCTTCTTGGTGAACGTGCGGCAGGTGCGCAGGATGTTGCTCAGCGCATCCGGCGCATGGGCGTAGTCCAGAATCACGCGGTACGGCGTGTTCGTCGGCAGCATTTCAATGCGCCCCGGCACACTGTGGATGCTTTCCAGCCCCGCGCGGACATTCTCCGGCGACACGCCCAGAATCAGCGCGCACGCCGCCGCGGACAAGGCGTTGTAGACATTGAACATGCCCGTCATGCGCAGGTTGATTTGGATGTATTCCGCGTTGCGCAGCCGCAGCTCAAAGGACACGCCGTTTTCGGTGATTTCAATGTCGCGCGCGAACAAATCCGCCTCCGCCGCGATGCCGTAGGTCATATGCGGAATCGTCACGTCGCGCAGCAGCTCCGCCGCCCGCTCGTCATCGGCGTTAATGGCGGCATTTTTCGCCATGCCGGAGGTGAAGAACGCCTTTTTGCACTGGAAGTAGTTCTCCATCGTGCCGAAGTAGTCCAGATGGTCTTGGCTGAGGTTGGTGTAGCAGCCGCACTCGAACGTCATGCCGTCCAGCCGGTGCATATCCAGCGCATGCGCCGACACCTCCATAACGACCACCTGCACGCCTGCCTGCACCATCTCGTTCAGGTCACGCATGAGATCAATCGGGTCGGGCGTGGTCTTGCTGGACGGGATGTGCTTCTCGCCGATCATGTTGCCTGTCGTGCCGACCAGCCCGCACTTGAAGCCCGCCTGCTCGCAGATAGACTTGACCATGTAGCTGGTCGTCGTCTTGCCCTTCGTGCCGGTGATGCCCACAAAGCGCATTTTCCGCTCCGGATGATCAAAGAACGCCTCGCAGATTCTCGCCATTGCCGCGCGGCCGTTGCTCACCAGCACCTGCGGCACGTTCACATCGTCCAGGAAGCGTTCCACCACCAGCGCCACGCAGCCATTTTGCACCGCCTGCGGGGCATACTGATGCGCATCAAAATGTGCGCCGGCAAAGCAGAAAAAGATGCCGTTTTCGGTCTTTTCCCGGCTGTTGGAACACAGTGCCGCAATCTCCACGGACATATCGCCCTTGGTTTCCAGCAAGTACGGCACTTCCTTGACAAGCTGTCTCAGTTCCATCGTCAATTAGCTCCTTTATTCGTCATCCCCGGCCATCAGCAGAAAAATCGTTGTGCCGGGCTGTACATATTCTCCCGCTGCAGGGCTTTGCTCTATGCACAGCCCCTGCCCCGTCATGGACATCATTAGTCCCCGCTGGCGCACAAGGCGCGCGCAGTCTACATCGCCCAAGCCAGTCAGGTCAGGCACGCAGACCAGCTCCTCCGGCGTCATTTCCTCTGAACCGGCGGTGTAGAGCATCACATGCCCGCCTTTGACGAGCTTCGCGCCCGCCGGTGGCAATTGATCCAGCACGACGGTGTTCGCGCCGTCCGTCACGCTTTCCAATCCCACCTGTGACAGTTTACGCTTTGCATCGCCAATCGTCAAGCCTTTCAGCGCAGGAACTTCAATTTCTTCATCTTTTTCATCATTTTCCGGTTCAATTCCGAGGTACGGCAGCATTTCCTGCATGATTTGCCGGGCAAAAGGCGCCGCCGTCGTGCCGCCATAGTCAATCGGCACGTCTGCCTCCTTGACAATGACAAGGATGCTCACCTGCGGATCATTCACCGGCGCGAAGCCGTAGAACGACCCGATGTGCGTGTCGCGCACGACGCGTCCATTCTTGTAAACCTGTGCCGTGCCGGTTTTGCCGCCGATGCGGTATCCAGCAATCGCCGCGTTCTTGCCGCCGCCTTCTGAGACGACACGTTCCAGCAGCAGCCGCATCGTGTCGCTCGTTTCCGGGCGAATTGGCGCTGCCATCACCGTCGGGTGAAAGCGCTCCAGCGTCTCCCCGTCCGGCGTTTGAATTTCGCTGACGATGTAGGGTTTCATCAGCTTTCCGCCGTTGATGACGGAGTTCGCCGCCATCATCATCTGAATCGGCGTGAGCGCGACGGACTGTCCGAAGCCGATGCGCGCCAAATCCACGCGTTTGACGTTCCGCGACGTAATGAGGATGCCCGGCGACTCCCCCGGCAGGTCAATGCCCGTCTTTTTGCCCAGCCCGAACGCCGTCAGGTAGCGGTAGAACGTATCCGTCCCCATCCGCAGCGCCAGCTCGACAAACACCGGGTTGCAGCTGTTTTTCAGCCCATCTGCCATCGTCTCCGCGCCGTGCGGCCGTCCCCAGCAGCGGATGGTGTCGCCGTCAACGGTGATTTTCGCCGAGCAGTAGAAAGAATCCTGCGGCGTTGTCACCCCGCTGTCCAGCGCGGATGCCGCCGTGAGAATTTTGAACGTGCTGCCCGGCTCGTAAACGTCGGAAATCGCAGTCAGGCGCATCAGCTCCGTCAGCGTTTCCGCGTCGTTGCGCGGCGGATCGTTCGGGTCGTAGCATGGGTTCATGCACATTGCCAGAATCGCGCCCGTTTTCACGTCGCTGACAAGGCAGATGACCGACTGCGCCTGATTGACCTCAATGCACTCGCGCATCGCCTTTTCGACCATCTCCTGAATTTCCGCGTCAATCGTCAGCACCAAACCGCACCCCTGCTGCGACGGGATGTACCAGCCTTCCGTGCCGTCCAGCTGCCGATTGCGCGCGTCCACCTGCCGCAGATAGCTGCCCTCCGTGCCGCGCAGAACATCCTCATAGCGGCTTTCCAGCCCGGACTGCCCATCGCTGTCCACCGTCGTCAAGCCCAGCACTTGGCTGAGCAGCGCTCCATACGGGTAGTAGCGGCAGATATCCTCGTCAAAGGACAGCGCCTTCAAGCCGCTGTCCTCCGGCGCCTCTGACCGCAGCTGACGCAGGGCATCGACCGTCTCGCGGCTGACCTGCCGCTTTAAGATAATCGACCCCTTCGTCTTGTCCTGCAATCGTTTTCGTGCCGTCTCTTTGTTGATGTTCAGCACCGGCTCGATGCTGTCGAGGAACTTCTCCGTGTCGCTGACAAGCCGCGGGTCAGCGGTGACGATGTACGCCGTCGCGGAGATGGCGAGCGTTCGTCCCTTGCGGTCAGTAATCGTGCCGCGCCGTGCCGTAACAATGCCGGCTTTCGTCCACTGACGAATGCCCCGCTCGGTCAGCGAGGCAGCCTCGGAGGTAGTGAGAACGGCAATGCGCGCCGCCGCCAGCAGGAACAAGCCCGTCAGCACCAGCGTCATCAGCCAGATTCGCTTGCGTACCAGCAGTTCCGGATGCATGTCCGTCCTCCTGATTCGCGTTTTTGCGGCTTATTGCTGTGGATTGCGGATTCGATTACTGCATGTGCATCAGCAGCGCCACGTCCGTGGTGGTCATGGTGTTCTGTGCGCCCTCCTGCAGGCCGCAGATAGCATCCGGCACGCCGGACAGTTCCACCACCTGCACGTTCTTGCCTTCCTTCATCCCCAGCTTCTGCGCCCGCTGCAAAAGCGACTGTTCCTTCGTCGCAACGCTGATTTGCGCCTGCAGGGTGTCATTCTCCTGCTGCTTCGCGTTGATGTTCGTCGTCCGGACACCAATCTGGGTGCTGACGTTCTGGATCTGCGACTGCAAGTTCAGCCAGAAAACACCCATCACGAACAGGCACACCGCCACTACCAGCACCGCCAGCCCCGAATGCAGCCCCTGCCGCGAAACGAGAATACTGTGCTGCCGTTCCTGCTGCTGCGGCACATCCGCCCGGCGGCGCGCGCCCGTGTTCTGCCAGCAGCCTGCACCGAAGCTGACCGTCGCCCGATAGTTATCCATATACGGCTGCTCACCCTTGAAATCGATGTTGAAGTTGAAGCTATGGTCAATGCTCTTCCGCATTTCGCGGAGAGCGCGTTCCTCATCGCGCGGATCTGCGAAGGGGGCGGATTTGCGCTTGCTCCACAGCCGCGCCCTGTCGTTCATCATACTGTATGCCTCCTCTGCCTGAAAAATGCCATTGTTTCAGCGGATAGAACCGTTATTCTTTCTCGTCCTCGCCGTCTTCCAGCTCGTCAATCGCTGCCCACGTCGCATTCAGGTTATCCTTGAACAGCTCGAAGTTCGCCATGTTGTTGATTGTCGCCGCCACGCGCAGATGGTCGTCGTTGCCCATAATGTCAACGTCCTTCTCTTCGCCCAGCATCATGCTGCGCAGTTTTGCCGGCAGCAGCACGCGTCCCTGCGCGTCACACTCCTGATCCGCATAGGACATGGAGTTGAACCACTGCATGTAGTTCATCAGCTGTGCATTTTTCTTCTTGCGGTTCAGCCGCTCATAATGCTCGCACAGGCGCATAAAGACCATTTCGGGGTAAATTGCAATGGACTTGAAGTCAAATTCCGGTGCAATCACAAACCGCTCGCCCAGTTCCTGCCGGAACGCCAGCGGAATCACCAGACGACCCTTGCCGTCCAGCGAATGATTATAGGTGCCGCGGAAACGCTTTCTCTGTTTTTCAAGAATCTGCTCGTCAGAAAGGGGCACATTTGTACGCATGTTAGTGGGAGTCAGGCGTTCATTTTGCCCAACCTGGTTCTCATCCACACGCTCACCCCCACCAAATTCACAAAATAGGTCGTCAATCACACGAAATGGCACTCTTATCATACCGCCGCGATTCGGAAATTGCAAGTGTTTGCAGGCACTTTTTTCGATGAAATTTTTGCCCGTTTCCAGTTTTCTTTCATCTTTTCGTAATATTCGACAGGGGCAATGTGTCATCGTCGCCCAAAAACGGGAAACAGTCGTTCTTTTTCGAGCGATTTTGTCCGTCACTTTTGGGAGTGCTTCTCCATTCGGGCGTATTTTTCGCTGAATAAGTGGTTTCTACGCCCAAAAAACAAAAAAAGACGGCATAAACCGTCTTTTGGGGATGTAACAAATATTTAAGAATTGCTTATTGTGGTCATCAGCGGCACTTCCGTCAGCCGGAAGCCCAGCGCGTCGCAGGAGGTCAGCCGATAATGGATGCCTTCATGCTCGCCGTTGAACCCCGCGCGGATTCCTGCCCCGTGCAGATGGCCGTACACCACCGTATGCACCCTGTGCCGCGCAAGCACCTGCGTGAACGGCGTATCCAGCACGGTCAGCAGCAGCGGCGGATAGTGGAGCATGACGACAATTGGCTTCTGCCCTTGCGCCAGTTTCTCCGCCGCGCAGATCGCCATGTCCAGCCGCAGCAGTTCACGGTTCAGGATGCGCTCATCCTCCGGCGCAAGCGGCGCGTCGCCCGTGGGGAACATCCACCCGCGCGTGCCGCAGACGACGAAATCCCCCATATCCAGCGCGTCATGCTGCAAGGCGCTCATGCCTTCCGGCAGCACCCGCCGCAGTTTGGAGACACTGTTCCACCAGTAATCGTGATTGCCTTTGATGAGCACCTTGCGCCCCGGCAGCGCGCCAATCTTCTGCAAGTCCGGCACGGCGCGCTCCAGCTGCATGGCCCACGAGATATCGCCGGGAATCAGCACGACATCCCCGTCCTTAACACGCGCGCGCCAATCCGCCGCGATATGCGCAAAGTGATTCTCCCAGTGGTCGCCGAAAATATCCATCGGCTTTTCCTCGCCGCCGGGCAAATGCAAATCACCGATGGCAAACAGCGTCATGTGTCCTCCTTGCGCGGCGCGGACAGGTCACATATCGTCGTCCGCGTCCTCGTCGTCATCCTCGTTGGCTTCGTCTTCCTGCATTCCTTCCAAAGAAGTCATTTCGCCCGCCATCTTCGTGTATTCGCCGTCGGTTTCTTCCGGCAGCATCTGAATTTCGTCCATCGAGCCGACGTCGTCCATGTCCGTCAGGCTGCGCGGCGTCACCTGCTCGCCGTCGCCGTCGCCGGAATCGTCGGACGCAGCGCCCACGCTCTCCGCCGCCTGCGCGTTCATTTCCTTCAGGCAGAACAGGCAGATATCGCGTCCCGGCAGTGCGGGATTCTCGTTGCATACGCTGCACATTTCCACGTCGTCCTGCCCGCCTTCGCCCTTCATCTCGCGCATACACACCTTGCAGTACTTGTCGCCGGGCGTCGTGATGTAGTTCAGTTCACACCGCGGGCATTGAACATACTTCTTCATAAGAAGATTCCCTCCTAAAATTCAGACCGCCGGGTGCTTTTTCCGTCCGGCACATTCTGTGGTAGTTATTTCCTTGGAAAGTTGCTGGGGATTTTCTTGCGTCTCCAAAAGTTATATGTTACAATCATGTTACGATTTTTGTTGAAAATCGTAATAACTTTTGGAGGAGCTTGCAATGAACAAGAAGTACGCGGCGCTTTTCACTGCGTCCGCCCTGCTGCTCACCAGTCTATCGGCTGCTGAGAACTTCCCGACGTCGCAGTTCGACCATGATGGATGGTATCGCCCGAACGGAACAGTCTGTCCCGTGCAGGATGCCGTCGCAACACCCCGTCCAACCGCCACACCTGCCAGCGCACCGTTGAAAACGCCTGCACCTTCCACGGGGGATGATTATACTACACCATCGTCGCAAGTGCAAGAGGAAATTCTGCTGAATTTGCTCAATCAGGAACGAATTGCGCAGGGACTTTCGCCTTTGACGCTCGACGCGGAGCTTTCCCGCATTGCGCGCATCAAATCCGCCGACATGCGTGACAACCATTACTTTGCGCACGAGTCCCCCACCTACGGTCATGTCAGCGATATGCTGAAAACGTTCGGCTACTCCTTCTCTGGCGTGGGCGAGAACATTGCGCACCATGCCACCACGGAAAAGGCGCACGCCGCGTTCATGTCCTCGGACGGACACCGCCGCAACATTCTCTCCAGCGCTTGGCAGGAGGTTGGGCTGGGCATCGTCTACGACGCGAACGGTTACGTTTATGTGACGCAGATTTTCGTCCGCTGACCCTTTTTCGCCCCTTCCAGTCTCGGAAGGGGCATTTTGTCATGTACCAATCCTGATGGTCGGCTGCGCAACAGGGGGCAGCGGCACATCCGGCGTCTCCCTCGTTTCGGATGATTCCGCCGTGACGGACATCGTTTCCTTCGTCAGCGGCACGCCGTTTGTCACCTGCACCGGCCAATGGCAGCGGATGCCGCGGTTCATACCCTCCACGCCGGGAAGCGACACGCCCCGTGCGTGCAGGATGGCGCGTCCGGCGGCGCTTCGGCGCGGATTCGGCGCATTGAGCGGGGCATCCAGCGACATTTGCACGGCGTTTTCCACCGCGCGCGCCACTTCCGGCGTTACGGGCAGGTAGACCAGCTCGGCGCGGGGAAAAATCAAGTTGCGCGGCATTTCAGCGCGGGCATTGGGTTTCTTTTTCATTGCTGCACTCCTCCATCCAGCCGGATTCTCCGGGCAGTTCCCATCGTATGCGGCGGATGGAAGATGCGTGTCAGGCTTCCGGCGCTTCTTCTTCCGGCGCAAGCACCTTTTCCAGAAGCGTCAGCAGCTGGTCGCGCCCCGTGCCGTCTTCGGACGACCAGCAGATGACCTCCCACGGCTGCACAAGCAAGGCGCGGCAGATAGGTGCGAGCTGCTTCTGTCGTGCGCCACGGCTGATCTTGTCCGCCTTGGTGGCAATCACGGTGAACGGGATGCCCATCTGGCGGAGGAAGAGGTTCATCTGCTTATCGTCCTCGGTCGGTTCGTGGCGGATATCCACAAGGCACAGGACGTGGCGCAGTTCATCGGACTGCTCGAAGTAATCCTGCATCATCTTGCCCCAGCGGAGTTTCTCCTGCTTATCGACCTTGGCGAAGCCGTAGCCGGGCAGATCAATCAAATGAAAGTTGTCGTTGAGCAGGAAGGCGTTGATGAGCCGGGTTTTTCCGGGCGTTTGGGACGTGCGCGCGAGGGAGCGGCGGTTGCAGAGCTTATTGATGAGGCTGCTTTTGCCGACGTTGGATTTTCCGGCGACGGCAATCTGCGGCAGCCCGACACCCTCGAATTTTCCATACTGCGCCATAGAGGTAATAAATTCTGCTTTTTTGATTTCCAATTTCGTATCTCCTTTTGGGGTATGAGTGGCTTTTGGGGGATGTGCGACTTCTTTTGGTGTTCCGGATGCTCGGTCGCGCCAATGGGCGCGACAATATGCGGCAAGTTGAAAGAGCAAGTTGGGGGGCGCTTCTGAGGAAGCGCGAAGTTACTGGCAGGGACGCTTCGCTGCCTGCGCCTTGTTGACTTTTCCTTTTGGATTGGTCGGACGAGGAACAGTTGGGGCGTTGCCCCAAACCCCACCAGAGGCGCTGCCTCTGGACTCCGCAAGGGGCATTGCCCCTTGACCCCTTCGCGCGATTGAGTTGGTCGCACTTTCCTACTTCTTCCGCGTGCTTATCCGCTTTTTTCCCTTAACTCTTCCGTTTTTCCGGCATCCTCACCAGCGCATTTTCCAGCACCTGCTCAATCTGCTCCACGCACACAATCTTAAACTGACTCAGCACATGCGGCGGAATTTCTTCCAAATCCTTCTGATTTTCCTTCGGAATAATCAGCGTTGTAATCCCCGCCCGATACGCAGCCAGCGTCTTTTCCTTCAATCCGCCAATCGGCAGCACGCGCCCGCGCAGGGTAATCTCCCCCGTCATCGCCACATCATTGCGCACGGGAATCCCCGTCAGCACGGACACCAGCGCCGTCGCCATCGTCACACCCGCGGACGGGCCATCCTTCGGCACAGCGCCTTCCGGCACATGGATGTGGATATCCACATCTTTGTAGAAATCATCCGCCAATCCCAAATCAGCGCAGTGCGCGCGGACGTAGGAGAACGCGGCTTCAGCGGATTCCTTCATCACGTCGCCAAGCTGTCCCGTCAGGCGCAGACCACCCTTGCCGGGCATGGTCAGGCACTCGACTTCCAGCGTTTCGCCGCCGACGGTGGTGTACGCAAGACCGTTGACAATGCCCACGCGCGGCTCTTTCTCCGGCAGTTCGCGGGTGAAGCGCGGCGCGCCGAGGTACTGGTGCAGCACCTTTTCGGTCACGGTGACGTCGGTTTCGCCCTCGTCGAGCATCGTCACGGCGGCCTTGCGGATGACCTTGGCAATCGTGCGTTCGAGCGTGCGGACGCCGGCTTCGCGTGTGTAGCCCTCAATCAGGCTGCGCATCACGCGGTCGCTGATTTTCACCGTTCCGGCATCCAGCCCGTGTTCTTTCACCTGCTTGGGCAAAAGGTGGCGCTTGGCGATTTGCAGCTTCTCCTCCTCCGTGTACGACGGCACTTCGATAACCTCCATGCGGTCAAGGAGTGGGGTGGGAATCGTGTCGATGCTGTTGGCTGTGGTGATGAACATGACGCGGCTGAGGTCGAAGGGCAGTTCGAGATAGTGGTCGCGGAATGCGCCGTTCTGCTCGCCGTCGAGCACCTCCAGCATGGCGCTGGCAGGGTCGCCGCGGAAATCATGGCTCATCTTGTCGATTTCGTCGAACAGGAATACCGGGTTCATCGTGCCAGCCTGCTTCATGCCGGAGATAATCCGCCCCGGAATCGCGCCAATATACGTCCGGCGATGGCCGCGGATTTCCGCCTCGTCGCGCACGCCGCCGAGCGACACCTGCACGAACTGCCGCCCAACTGCCTTGGCGATTGCGCGAACGATGGATGTTTTGCCCACGCCGGGCGGGCCGACGAAGCACAGAATCGGGCCGCGCATATCCTGCTTGAGCTTGAGCACCGCCAGATACTCGACGATGCGCTCCTTGACCTTCTCCAGGCCGTAATGATCCTGCGCCAGCACCTTCCGCGCACGCTTCAAATCCAGATTGTCGGTCGTCTGCTTGCCCCACGGCAGGTCGAGAATCCACTCGATATACGTCCGGGACATGCCGACTTCCGGTGTGCCGGGCGTCATCCGAGACAGGCGCTCCAGCTCCTTGTCCACGCGTTGACGTGCTTCGTCGTTCAGCGGCGTATTCTTGGCGCGTTCGCGAAGTTCCTCCACATCCGTCGCGTCGGTATCGCCCAGTTCGGTCTGGATAGCCTTCATATGCTCGCGCAGATAATAATCCTTCTGGTTCTTGTCAATCTGTTTCTTGACGCGCTCCTGCACCTGCTTTTCCACGCCGGTCAGTTCAATTTCGCGGCTCAAAATGGTGCAGAGGCGTTCCAGACGGCGCTGAATATCGAATTCTTCCAGAATCTGCTGGCGATCTTCCAGCTTCGTCAGGATATTTGCGGCAATCAGGTCAGCAATCTGCTCAGCGTCATCCACATCCCGGATGGACGCAATCGTCTCCTGGCTGACCCGCTGGCTCGCGCGGGCATAGGCATCAAAATAATCCTTCGCCGTGCGCACCAGCGCCGCCAGCTCCATTTCATCCTCCGGTGCGGTCACTTTCGGCAGGTGGATACGTCCCAGCAGGAACGGGTCTTCCTGCGTCACAGTAGTCAATTCGCCGCGCGTTTCACCCTCCACCAGCACACGCAGGCTGTCGCCGGGCAGATTCATCACCTGCCGAATATTGGCGATTGTGCCGACGGTGCACAAATTTTCTGGGGTAGGGTCTGGGTCATCCACATCCTTCTGCGCCACGAGGAAAATCTTCTGGTCATTCATCATCGCTTCCTGCAGGGCGGCGACAGACTTCGGGCGGCCGACGTCAAAGTGCAGCACCATGTGCGGGAATACCATCAGCCCCCGCAGCGCCAGCACCGGCATCGTCAGATTGGTTTTCTTTCTGGGCATAGTTCCTCCTCATCGGACGCGGCGAACCAGAGCGTATCATGCCGCGTCCACGCTCGAACGGCGCATCCCGTCCGGCAAAGATATAGTATACATATTCCGCCACGGTTTGACAAGCGAAAAAACATATGATGTAACGATTTTTTTCTGCGAGAATGTAAATTTTTCGTCGTTCTGCGTCACGCACTGGGTTCTGCAGCGGCCGCGGCGACCTTCTCCGGCATCGGCAGTGGACTGTGAATCAGCTTCTTCGCTGTCTTTGTGTGCACAAGCATCGCTGACAGCGCCTGATGCACCTCGTCAATTTCCTGCACCTCAATGCCCGCGATGTGCAGCGTCTCCGCGTCGTTCTCCTTGGGAATCAGCACGCGCAGCAGCCCTGCCTGGCACGCGGCCTCCACCTTCTGCGGCACGCCGCCGACCGCCTTCACTTTCCCCTGCACGGTAATTTCACCCGTGACCGCCATCGTGCCGTCCACTGGCGTATCGGTCAGCGCGCTGACCGCCGCGACCGCCATGGCGACGCCTGCCGACGGGCCGTCAACGGGCATTCCACCGGGAAAATTGATGTGCAAATCGGTGTTTTCCAGTGTGTATCCGAGGCTTTTCAGCAGCGTGCGGACATTCTCCGCCGCGCCGTGTGCCGTCGAGCGGCGGCGCATCTTGTGCCCCTCCTGCCCGATTTCTTCCTCATCAATAATGCCCGTCACGGTGATTTCGCCGTGTCCCGGCGTCGCGACCGCCTCCAAATCCAGCAGTGCGCCCTGATTTTCGCCATATACCGCCAGCCCATGCACCACGCCAACGCGATTCGAGACATCCGCCTTCTGCTGGGCGTGGATGGTGTAATGCCCGCTCTGCACCACCCACGCCACATCCTCTGGCAGAATCATCGTGCGCTCGTCCATTTGCGCCAGTCCCGCGCACATCTGCACAATGTTCACCGCGTCGCGTCCGCAGGCGGCATAGCGCCCGATGGTTTCCGCCTCCTGCTTTGCCATCGCGCAGCCCGCGCGTTCCGCTGCGCCGGAAGCAATCAGGGCAATTTCTTCCGGTGTCAGCGCGCGAAAAAAGACTTCCATGCACCGCGAGCGCAGAGCGGGGCTGATTTCTGACGGGCTGCGCGTCGTTGCGCCGACAAGCCGAAAATCCGCCGGAAGCCCATTGTGGAAAATGTCGTGGATATAGCGCGGAATCGTCGCGTCATCCGGATTATAATACGCGCTGTCCAGCATCACGCGGCGATCCTCCAGCACCTTCAGCAGCTTGTTCATCTGCACCGGATGCAGTTCGCCGATTTCATCCAGAAACAGCACCCCGCCATGCGCTTTGGTGACCGCGCCGGGCTTGGGCTGCGGCACGCCCTGTGCGCCCAGCTGCCCCGCACCCTGATAAATCGGGTCATGGACACTGCCGATGAGCGGGTCGGCAATCGCGCGTTCATCAAAGCGCACGCACGTCGCATCCACCTCGATGAACGGCGCATCCTCGCGGAAGGGCGTCCCCTGCGACTGCTTCGCCGCCTCCAGCACCAGCCGAGCCGCACAGGTCTTGCCGATGCCGGGCGGGCCGTAAATCAGCACATGCTGCGGATTCGCGCCGCAAAGAATCGCCTTCAGGCTGCGAATGCCGTCCTCCTGACCAATCACGTCGCTCATTTTCGTCGGGCGCACCTTTTCCGCCAGCGGCTCTGACAGGTGAATCGACCGCAGGTGGCGCATCCGCTCCATTTCGCGGTTGCTCTCCCGCCCGTGCGCCGGCTCTTTCTGCCGCGACTGGCGCAGCTGCCGGAAAAAGTACAGTCCCACCACCACCGACACCACCAGCTGGATGACGACCAGCATTGTTGCAAACATGCGCAAAACCTCCCTTGGATTTCATCGACCGCAGTATGCCCGAAGCGGCGGAAAACCATGCCCGAATGAAGGTTTTGCTGCAATTTTTCTTTCTGCCGTGGATACAGTCCTTGTTTGTCCGCGCCGCCTACACCACAAGATATAGTGTACCGCTTTCATCCGCGAAAGCGGCATTCTTTCGCCCGCATTCTTGCTGTATCAACCGAAAACCCGCCATTTTCAAGGGTTTGTAAGGCTTTTCATGAAGTTGTCGATTTTTTGCGCGTTTTGTGATTTTGCCTATTGCATTATACAACATCTTGTGATAGAATATCTGTGGTTCGGAAGCAGTTCCCTACTGACCCCCATCCACGCGGATGATTTGGGGACGGCGGCGTTCATTCGCCGGTTTCCGGCACACATTTCAACATCAGGAGGTCAACCATCATGTACAATTTTGAGCAGTGGAATGGCTTCAAGGGTTCCATCTGGAAGGAAGAAGTCAACGTTCGCGACTTTATCCAGAAGAACTATAAGCCTTACGACGGTGACGAATCCTTCCTGGTCGGCCCGACCGAAGCGACCGACAAGCTGTGGGGCGCTCTGCAGAAGCTGCAGAAGGAAGAACGCGCCAAGGGCGGCGTCCTGGATATGGACACCGAGATTGTTTCTACCCTGACTTCCCATAAGCCCGGCTACATCGACGAAGACCTGAAGGATCTGGAGAAGGTCGTGGGTCTTCAGACGGACAAGCCCCTGAAGCGCGCTTTCATGCCCTTCGGCGGCATCCGCATGGCGGAACAGTCCTGCACCGAGAACGGCTACACCCCCGCTCCCGAACTGCACAAGATCTTCACCGAATATCACCTGACGCACTCCGACGCGGTCTTCATGGCGTACACGCCTGAAATGCGCGCGGCCCGCAAGTCCCACATCATCACCGGTCTGCCGGACACCTATGGCCGCGGCCGTATCGTGGGCGACTATCGCCGTGTTGCGCTGTACGGCATCGACGTGCTGATTGCTGAAAAGCAGCATGATTTCGCCAACTGCGGCGACGGCACGATGACCGACGACGTCATCCGTCAGCGTCAGGAAATCACCCTGCAGGTGAACGCCCTGAAGGACATGAAGGTCATGGCCGCGTCCTACGGCTACGACATTTCCAAGCCCGCCAGCAACGCGCACGAAGCGTTCCAGTGGCTGTACTTCGGCTATCTGGCCGCCATCAAGACCCAGAACGGCGCTGCAATGTCTGTCGGCCGTATCTCCACCTTCCTCGACATTTATGTCGAGCGTGACCTCGAAAACGGCGTCATCACCGAGGCCGAGGCGCAGGAACTGGTTGACCACATCGTCATGAAGTTCCGTATGGTCAAGTTCGCCCGCATCACCTCCTATCAGGAGCTGTTCTCCGGCGACCCCGTCTGGGCGACGCTGGAAGTCGGCGGCACTGGTTTGGACGGCCGTTCCATGGTCACCAAGAATGACTATCGTTTCCTGCACACGCTGGAAAACATGGGCCCGTCTCCGGAACCCAACATGACCGTTCTGTACACCTCCCGTCTGCCGGAAGCCTTCAAGAAGTACGCGGCGCACATCTCCATCGTCTCCTCTTCCATCCAGTATGAGAACGATGACGTGATGAAGCCCGTCTGGGGCGACGACTACTCCATCTGCTGCTGCGTGTCTGCTACCCAGACCGGCAAGGAGATGCAGTTCTTCGGCGCTCGCGCGAACCTGCTGAAGGCACTGCTGTACGCCATCAACGGCGGCATGGACGAGAAGCTGAAGACCCAGGTTGGTCCCTGCTACGCGCCCATCACCACCGATGAACTGACTTGGGACATCGTCAAGCCCGCTTACCTGCGTATGCTCGACTGGCTGGCTGGCCTGTATGTCAACGTGCTGAACCTGATCCACTACATGCACGACAAGTACTACTACGAAGCGGCTGAAATGGCGCTGATCGATACCCATGTGAAGCGCTCCTTCGCGACCGGTATCGCTGGCTTCTCTCACTGCGTTGACTCCATCAGCGCGCTGAAGTATGCCAAGGTCACCGCTATCCGCGACGAATCCGGCATGGTTTACGACTACAAGACCGAGGGCGAGTTCCCGAAGTACGGCAACGACGACGACCGTGCGGACGACATCGCCAAGTGGCTGCTGAAGACCTTCATCGACATGGTGAAGAAGCATCACACCTACCGCAATTCCGAGCCCAGCACCTCCATCCTGACCATCACCTCCAACGTCGTGTACGGCAAGGCCACCGGTTCTACGCCTGACGGCCGCCGCGCTTGGACGCCCCTCGCGCCTGGTGCGAACCCCTCCTACGGTGCGGAGCAGAATGGTCTGGTTGCGTCCCTGAACTCCACCGCGAAGTTGCCCTATCACTGGGCGCTGGACGGCATCTCCAACACCCAGACCATCAACCCCGATGCGCTGGGCCATGCTGCCGGCGAGCGCGTGAACAACCTCGTGCAGGTCATGGACGGCTACTTCGATCAGGGTGCGCATCACCTGAACGTGAACGTGTTCGGCAAGGAAAAGCTGCTGGACGCCATGGAGCATCCGGAGAAGGAAGAATACGCGAACTTCACCATCCGTGTTTCCGGCTATGCCGTGAAGTTCATCGACCTGACCCGTGAGCAGCAGCTGGACGTTATCGCCCGTACCTGCCACACCCGCATGTAATCCCCTGTTGGAAACCTTCACCCGGCGGACGGCAACTTCCGCCGGGTTTTTTCTGTCCAGATGCACGAATTTTCCCGCAAAAGCGGCTTTTCCTGTTTACAGGCGCGCTTTTTCGGGTATAATAGAGGTGGCGGGTTAACCGCCTGAATCCCTCGCAAGGAGTTTAGAAACATGAGCAATCCGAATCCCAACATCAAGGGACGTATTCATTCGTTTGAATCTTTCGCGCTGGTGGATGGCCCCGGCGTTCGCTGCGCCGTTTTCCTCTACGGCTGTGCGCTGCGCTGCAAATTCTGCCATAACCCCGATACATGGTGCCCTTCGTCCATCAGCCAAACGAAGGAAATGACCGCACGCGAGCTGTTCGACAAGGCGATTCGCTATAAGCCTTACTGGAAGAACAACGGCGGCATCACCGTTTCCGGCGGTGAACCGCTGGTGCAGCTGGACTTCGTGACCGAGTTCTTCCGGCTGATGAAGAAAGATGGCGTGCACACCTGCGTGGACACGGCAGGTCAGCCCTTCCGCCGCGACCCGGAGTGGCTCGACCGCTTCAATGAGCTGATGAGCCTGACCGACCTGTTCATGCTCGACCTGAAGCAGTTCGACAGCAAGCTGCATGTGGAGCTGACCGGCAAAGATAACGCGAACATCCTCGACATGGCGCGCTATCTGTCCGACAACGGCAAGGAAATGTGGATTCGCCACGTCCTCGTGCCGGGTGTGACCGACGACGAGAACGACCTGCGCAAGATGAGCGACTTTATCGCAAGCCTCAAGACTGTCAGCCGTGTGGAAATTCTGCCGTACCACACGCTGGGTGTATCGAAGTGGCAGAAGCTCGGCATCCCCTACCCGCTGGAAGGCGTTCCGACGCCAACCGATGAGCAGGTCAAGCGCGCCGAGGACATTCTAAACGTGACGGCGTATCACAAGTAATTGCATACGAAAAGGGACGAACCTGCATTTCCCGCAGATTCGCCCTTTTTGATTGGTTTAGCACACGTCCGGCTGTTCCACCAGCGCGTTTTCTTCCATCTTGCGCTTCGCCGTCCGGCTGCCCAGCTTGTGCCGCTTGCCCTCGATAAGTTTCGGCTCGCACTTGCCGTTCACGGAATCCGCCGTGATTTCGCAGCCGCAGATTTCCCGGCGGCCTGGCAAATCGAACATCGTGTCCAGCATGACATCCTCGATAATCGCGCGCAGACCGCGTGCGCCGCACTTGCGCTCAATTGCCATGTGCGCAATCGCCCGCACTGCGTCGTCATCGAACGTCAGCTCCACACCGTCGAGTCCCAGCAGCTTCTGGTACTGCTTGCACAGCGCGTTTTTCGGCTCGGTCAGAATTCGCACCAGCGCGTCCTCATCCAGCGCGTCAAGCGTCACTGTAATCGGCAGACGACCGACAAATTCCGGAATCAGACCGAACTTCGTCAAATCCTCCGGGCGCAGCTTTTTCAGCGCATCCGTGCTGCCCTCCGGCGTCTTGCTGGTCAGCTCCGCGCCGAAGCCGAGGTTCTTCTTGCCCGTGCGGCTCTCGATAATCGGCACAATGCCGTCGAACGCGCCGCCGCAGATGAAGAGGATGTTTGTCGTGTCAATCTGAATCATTTCCTGCTGGGGATGCTTTCGGCCACCCTGCGGCGGAACGGAGGCAATCGTGCCTTCGAGGATTTTCAGCAGCGCCTGCTGCACGCCCTCGCCGCTGACATCGCGCGTAATCGACGGATTTTCGCTCTTGCGGGCGATTTTGTCGATTTCGTCGATGTAGATGATGCCGCGCTGTGCCGCGTCAATGTCGTAATCCGCTGCCTGAATCAGGCGAAGCAGGATATTCTCCACGTCTTCGCCGACGTAGCCAGCTTCAGTCAGGCTCGTTGCATCAGCAATCGCGAACGGCACATTCAGGATGCGCGCGAGTGTCTGCGCCAGAAACGTCTTGCCGCAACCCGTCGGTCCCACCATCAGGATGTTCGACTTCTGCAGTTCAACATCATCCTTGCCGGGGCGCTGGCCGATGCGCTTGTAATGGTTGTACACCGCCACGCACAGGGCACGCTTGGCATGTTCCTGCCCGATGACATAATCATCCAGTACCTGCTTCATTTCTGCGGGGGACGGCAGGTGGTCGAACTTCTGCTCCTGCTGCGGATGCCCGGAGTGCATCATCGGCATTGCGTCGGAGATGATCTCCTGACAGAGCATGATGCACTCGTTGCAGATGCAAACGTTGTTCGCGCCTGCCACCATCCGCATGACCTGGCGTTCCGTCTTGCCACAGAAGCTGCACCGTTTCAGCGGCGTACGGGTCATATCGTCTTTTGCCATCTTCTACCTCTCAAGCTGTCAATTTGTCTTCTTGCGGGGATCGAAGATTTCATCAATGATCCCGTATTCGAGGGCTTCCTGCGCAGACATGAAGTGGTCGCGTTCCACGTCGCGGCGGATGCGCTCAATATCCTGCCCCGTCATTTCAGCCTTCATGCGGATCATCTTTTCCTTCGTTTTCAGCAGCCATTCCGCCTGAATCTGCACGTCCGTCGCCTGACCCTGCGCACCGCCCAGCGGTTGATGAATCATAACTTCGCTGTTCGGCAGGGCGCAGCGCTTGCCCTTCTGACCCGCCATGAGCAGGAACGCGCCCATCGACGCCGCCATGCCGATGCACACCGTGCGCACCTGCGGCTTGATGTACTGCATGGTATCATAAATTGCCATACCAGCCGTCACCGAACCGCCGGGGCTGTTGATGTACAGGCAGATATCAGCATCCGGGTCTTCCATTTCCAGAAAGAGCATCTGCGCCACGACGGTGTTCGCCACGTCGTCGTTGATTTCGCCGCCCAAGAAGATAATGCGATCCTTGAGCAGGCGGGAATAAATGTCATACGACCGCTCGCCGCGGTTGGTCTGTTCGACCACATAGGGGATCAGATTCATTGCGTTATCCCTCCTCGCTGCATATTTGTCCTTGCAGCATGGATAGCAGGGGCTTTCCCGCGCATTTTTCCCGCTCAGTGTACGCCGTTTGGGGCGCACCTATGCGTGCGGCGCATTTTTTGCTCCTGCTCCGTTTTCTGTATATTCTGAAAGACGCGGGAGCGGTCGCGACTGGCGTGACCTGTCTCCCGCGTTCATCAGCGTAAAATTAGGGGATTACTCCTCGGTCTTGGTTTCTTCCGCAGTCTCCGCCGCTTCTTCCGGCTTCTTGTCCACGACGGTCGCGCCAGCCTTCATCAGGTCGCACACCTTCTGGATGGCAGCCAGATCGGACAGGTACGCCTTGTGCTCGTCGGTCAGGTTCGCCTTGAAGGCTTCCACTTCCTGACCAGCGCGCTTGGCCTGCTTCGCGCTCTGCTCGTCGATGTCCTCGGCGGTGGGCTCAATGTTCTCCGCCTTGCGGATGGCTTCCAGCACCAGCTGAATCTTCACGCGGTTTTCCGCTTCGCCGCGGTACTGCTGCGCCATCTGCTCGCGGGTCTGACCCGTGTACTTCAGGTAGTCTTCCATGCGGAGACCCTGACGCATCATGGAGTATTCCACATCACGCATGACGTAGTTCAGCTGATCGTCAATCATCGCCGCCGGAATGTCCATCTGGGCATTGGCAACCGCCTTTTCAATCAGCGCATTCTCGATTTCGACATCGTAGTTGGTGTCGGCAATTTCCTGCAGCTTCTTGGCGACATCCGCCTTGTAAGCGTCGAAGGTGTCGAAACCGTTGTCCTGCGCGAAGTCGTCATCCAGCTCCGGCAGTTCGGTCTTGGTGATGCTGTTCACCTTGACATGGAACACGGCGTTCTTGCCCGCAAGGTTCTCCGCATGATACTTTTCGGGGAAGGTGACGTTCAGGTCCTTCTCTTCGCCGACGGTCATGCCGACCATCTGCTCTTCAAAGCCCGGAATGAACGCGCCGCTGCCGATTTTCAGGGTCTGACCCTGCGCCGTGCCGCCCTCGAACGGAACGCCGTCCACACTGCCCGCGTAGTCGAGGTTCACAGTGTCGGTGTAATCCACGCCGCGGTCGGTCACGTCGATGGTACGCGCGCCCTTCTGCTGATCCTGGCTGATGCGCGCCTGAATTTCGTCCTCGGTGACGACTTCCTTCGGCTCCACCTCAACCGTCAGGTTCTTGTATTCGCCCAGCGTCACGTCCGGACGCACGAAAACTTCCGCGGTGAACTTCAGTTCCTTGCCCGCGCCGATTTCCTGCACATCCACCTGCGGACGATCCACAACGTCGATGTTGTGTTCCTTGATGGCTTCGGCATACAGCGCCGGGAAAATCGCGTCCAGCGCGTCGTCGTAGAACACGCCTTCGCCATACATACGCTCGATGACCGCGCGGGGCGCCTTGCCCTTGCGGAAGCCAGGGACGTTAATCTTGCTGCGATCCTTGAGATAAGCCTGATTCAGGGCCTTGTCGAAATCTTCAGCGGGGACAACAAAGGTCAGCTTCACCTTGTTGCTGGAAATCTTTTCAAAATTGGTGCTCATCGGAATTTGTTCCCTCCTGCGCTCTCGTCGGGTCAGCTGACCCGGTCATGCGTTCTTGAATCTATACGCACAGGGTGTATTTTACCACATTTGCCGGGGCTTTTCAAGACATCCGTGCGCATTTTCTCAATAAATTAGCCACTTTCGGGGGATTTTCTCTTCATTATAGGCAGATTTCCCCTGCGTCAGCGGCAAATCTCCCCGTCCGTGCCGATGGTGATGATTTGCATCGGCAGTTTTTTGCCGCAGCGGGCGACGGCTTTCTCCGCCGCGTAGGAAATACCGCCGCAGCAGGGCACTTCCATGCGCACAACGGTCACGGAACGAATTTCGTTTTTCGCGAGAATGTCGGTGAGTTTCAGGGAATAATCCGTATCGTCGAGCTTCGGGCAGCCGATGAGGACGATTCGGTCGCGGATGAAATCCTGATGGAAGCGCCCGTAGGCATACGCGGTGCAGTCCGCCGCAATCAGCAGATCCGCGCCCTGATAAAAAGCAGCAGTCGGCGGCGCAAGGCGAATCTGCACCGGCCACTGGCGGAGGCGGCTCCCATTGTCCGCGTTTTCAGCGGATTCATTCGCGGCGGCGCGCTTCATCGTGCGCACCTTCATGCCGGGGCAGCCGCTCGCCTGCTGCTTGCGCGCCAGATGCTCCTTGACCGCTTCCTCGTCGAACGCGGCGGCTTCGCGCTGCACAAAGCTGATGGCGCCCACGGGACACGCGGGCAGACAGTTGCCCAGCCCGTCGCAGTAATCGTCGCGAATCAGCCTTGCCTTGCCGTTCACCATGGCAATCGCGCTTTCCTTGCACGCCGAGGCGCAGAGTCCGCAGCCGGAACAGAGTTCTTCGTTAATGTGAATGACCGTGCGAATCATGAATGCTTTCGACTCCTTTTGCCCTTATACTATTTCCAAATGAGAATGCGCCAAGATGCGAAGTGAATTTTTCATTCTGGCTAACGGGAGTGAAACGCAGCGTAGCAGCGCTACGCTAAGTAGAACAACCGGACGCCAGAAGGGAAAAGGCACGAGCAGATGGTGCAGGTGAATGCAGGAAATAGTATGGGCAACGGCTATCATAGCACATTTCTTTTCCGCTGACAAGAGGGACATTCTGCCTATGCTTGCAGTTTTCTGTGATGCGTGGTATAATTCTTCCTGAAATCCGCAAAAAAATTTGAAATTCCGGGAATGGAAGAGAGGCGTCAATCGTTAGATGAGTGAACCCACCTCAAAGCACAAGGAGGAATCTGCCGTGCAGCAGGCCCTTGATTCACCCGCCGCCGCAAAGGGGCTGGATGATTCTTATCAACCGGTACCAGATGTGCGGGACGACCCTGCGTACTTTGCCCGGCTCTATGATCAGTACGCCACCGATGTGCTCCGCGTCTGCTATTTCTACCTTTCCGACCGCGAAAAAGCGGAGGATGTCTGTCAGGACGTGTTCGTGCGGCTGATGACGACACATCCGTTGCTGCAGCCGGGGCGGGAAAAATCGTGGCTGCTGAAGGTAGCGCTGAACCGCTGCCGCGATTTATGGCGCGGTGCTTGGCTCAAGCGCGTCATTCTGGGCGGGCCGACGTTCGAGCTGATTCCCGCGCCGGATGAGTTTTCCCGCCGCGACGACCAGCAGGCGATGATGGCCGCCATCAACCAGCTTCCCGCGACCTTTAAGGAAGTTATCCTCCTGCATTATTATCAGGGCATGAACATTGCCGAGATTGCCCAAATGCTGGAGCTGCCGGAGGGCACGATTTCATCCCGCCTGAGCCGCGGGCGCAAAAAACTTGAATCCATTCTTTTGAAAGGAGGCGATGCCCGGTGAAGAAGCATCCTGAGCAGAACGAGCAGTTCGAAGCCCAACTCCGGAATCTGCCCGACACGGTAAACCAGTCGCTGGCAGGTCTGACCGCCGGGACAGAGCTGAACAATCGAATCCAGATGGCGGTGCGCGATTCCCGTGCATCCCGTCAAAAGAAGTCTTTCCCGGTGCGCCGCTTTGTGTCGGTCGCGGGCGTGTGCGCCGCGGCAGTAGCGCTGTTCGTGGGGCTGTCTCCCCTGTTGTCCTCCCCTGCGAATGCGCCGCTGATTCAATCCAGCCCCTTGGGCGACAAGCCGACCGCCACCGAGCGGACGCTCCGCGCTGACCTGACCGGCAGCGACGTATCCATCGGGCAGAAGCAGTCCGTACCCTCCTACCGTAACCTATGGTCGAACAGCAGCGACGGCAGCACCTTCCCGCTGATTGGCGTGAACGGCAGCTACTACCGCATGATGACCTCGCCACGCAGTGTGGCCTCCAGCCTGTTAGGCACGAGTTTAGGCACGATTGCGGAGTACACGACCGAGCCGTCTTTGTCCGGCACGAATGTCATGCTCTCTAACAAGGCAGCGGTCGGCACAGAGGTATATGGCATCAGCGGCATGAGCAGCACGTTTGTCGCGGCAGAAGTTGACGGGCAGATGCGGCTCTTCCAGCGCGTGAGCTTCAACGGCAACGCGCTGAAGGGTTCGGAGACGCTTGCGGACGTGATGCAGTTAAGCGGACACGTCGCGAGCATTGAGTTGAGCGGCGTCGGCACGATTACGGACACGAGTGTCTGCGCCGACCTGATTTCGCTGCTGCTGAATGACGCGACGTACGAAAGCAGCGGATCGCTGAGCGCGAAGCAGTCTCTGCTGATTGAACTGGACAACGGGCTGGTTTATCAGTTCACGGTGAAGAACGACAAGATTGCATCGTGCGGTACTTGGTCTTGCCCGGAATTCTTCGAGGCATTTGAAGCGGCGTGCGAGTAATTCGATGATATGCAAGCATCCCGGCAATCCTCTCCTGCACAAGGGGATTGTCGGGATGCGTTTTTTGCTTTTTTGGGGAAGTTCGTTTCCCTTGCAGCGGATAAAATCAAGCATGGAAGTGTTCATACTATTTCCAGATAAGAATGCGCCAAGATGCGCCGCGAGTTTTTCATTCTGGCTAACGTGAATGAAACGCAGCGTAGCAGCGCTACGCTAAGTGGAATGAGCGGACGCCAGAAGGGAAAAGGCGCAAGCAGATGGCGCAGGTGAATCTGGAAATAGTATCAGCCCGAAAGGGTCAAGGGGGCGAGCGGAAAGCCCCCTTGTCGCGTCCGCAGACGCGAAATCCCCTGCAATGAAAAAGACCAGCACCGGAATCGTCTCTCGATGCTGGTCGGTCGCGCCCATTTGGCGCGACAATGTGCAAGTGGTCGAATGAGCAGCTTGGGGGCGCGTCTGCGGACGCGCGAAGTTAGTGGCAGGGACGCTTCGCTGCCTGCGCCTTTGTTGGCGACTTTCTTGGAATTGGTCGCCCGTGGAGCAGTTGGGGCGTTGCCCCAAACCCCACAAGGGAGCTCCGCCCCTTGACCCCGCAAGGGACATTGTCCCTTGACCCTTTTTCGGCATCCAGGCTTGAGCGCGCTTCCTTTACTCTGCCTTTACCGGCGTTTTTTCTTCCCCTGACGTTAGTTTACGCGCCCAAACCAAGTACAGCGTCGCCGACAGCACAATCCCAACAATCCAGCCGATCGGCCACGAATACCACACGCCGCGAATCCCGAAAATCGGCGACAGCGTAAACGACAGCACCACCCGCAGGAACAAGTCCGACAGCGTCGCAATCATGAATTGCAGCATCCGCGCCGCACCGCGCTGCACGCCGTCCACCATCAGCTTAATCGACAGGAACACATAGAACGGCGTGACAATATGCAGGAAGTCCACGCCGACATCGACCGCTTCCAAGTTGCCGTCGCTGATAAACGCATAAACCAGCGGTTTCGCAAAGACATAGAACACAACCGCGAAAATCGCGCCCATCGTCATGCCGATGGTGACGCCGCTGCGGCAGCCGTGGCGCACACGCTCGTTCTTGCCCGCGCCGAGGTTCTGGCTGGTGTAGTTGCTCATGCCGTTGCCCAGCGCCGTCACTGACGTGACGAACATGTTGTTGAGCTTGATTGCCGCCGTGTAGCCACCCATGCACGCCGTGCCGAAGCCGTTAATGACGCGCTGCACAAGGATGTTGCCGACGCTGATGAAGCTCTGCTGAATCGCGCTGGGGATGGCGATAATCAACATCTTTTTCAGCAGCACTCCGGAGAAAAGCGGGCATTTCTCGCCGCCGACGACCTCATGCACCTTCTTCAGTACGAAAATCACGGCGACAATGCCGCTGATGGACTGGCACAGGAACGTCGCCCATGCCACGCCGGGCACGCCCATGTGGAAGTCACGGACGAAGAGGATATCCACAAAAATATTCGTAATCGAGGACACGGCGAGGAAGTAGAACGGCGTTTTGGAATCCCCCAAGGCGGAGAAAATGCCCGTCGCGACCTGATAGAGCATCAGGAAAACATAACTCATGAGGTAAATTTGGATGTACGCCACGGAGTCCTTCATCGTCTCCACAGGCGTGTCCAGCAGTGTCAGCATCCATTCGGACGTCAGTATTCCGACAGCGCTCAGCACCACGCCGAGAATGCCGCAGAAGATGAGCGCGGTCGTCACGCAGGTATGCACCTGCTTCATTTCCTTCTGCCCGAACAAGTTCGCCGTCACAACGGATGTGCCGATGTTGCAGCCAAACGCGATGGCGATGAAAATCAGCGTGATTTCGGAGCTGTTGCCGACAGCGGCAAGCGCCTCGGTGCTGATGAAATGCCCCGCAACGAAGCTGTCCGCGATGTTGTAGAGCTGTTGGAAGATGATGCTGCCGAACAGGGGCAGCGAGTAAGCGAGCAGCACCCGGCCGGGCTTGCCGACGGTCAAATCCTTCATGAGGAATGCCTTCTTTCTGTGCGTAATCCATCGCTCATTTTACGCTTGACAAGCCATGATGTAAAATATATAATTGCTATGGCATTCATATTTTGGAGGAATGATTGATGGAACTGACCCAGCTGACGTACTTCCTGACCGTTGCGCAAATGCAGCACATGACGCGCGCCGCCGAAGCGCTGCACATTGCGCAGCCCGCGCTGACGAAATCGGTGCAGCGGCTGGAGAGCGAATTGGGTGTGCCGCTGATTGCGCGCAAGGGGCGCGGCATTGCGCTCACGCCCTACGGTCAACGGCTGGCGGACGAATTGCAGCAGCCGCTGAATCAACTTTCGCACATTCCGGAAATGATGCGGCAGATGGCGAATCAGCAGGCGCGAACACTGCATGTGTGTGTGCTTGCTGCGTCGGATTTGGTGACGGACGCCGCCGTTCGCTTCCGCCAGACACACCCGGATGTGCATTTTGCAATGACACTGCTCCCCCGCATCAGCGACGCGGCGCATCCGCCGTATGACCTGCTGGTGGATTCGGACGGGATGAACGGCGACGACGGGTTTCATGAGCGGATTCTGCTCGCCGTGCCGCAGTCCTCCCCGCTCGCAGCGCGAACCTCCCTGCGCCTGAACGACCTGCGCGGGCAGGAGTTCATCAGCGTGATGGGCAACCGCCGTTTCCGGGAGCAGTGCAGCCAGCTTTGCCAGCAGAGTGGATTCATGCCGCAGTATGCCTACGAGTGCACCGGGCCGTCGACCGTCCGCAACCTGATTTCGCTCGGCTGCGGCGTTGGGTTCTGGCCGGAATACACATGGGGCGCGCCGGGCGAGGGTATCAAGCTACTACCCATTGACGACCCGCGCTGCGTCCGGCGAATTGTCCTGCGCTGCGATGCCAGCGGCGACATTCGCCCGTTGGCGGAGGAATTCCGCGCGGCATTGCAAGATGAACTTCAACTGCTCGCATCGAAAAAGCGCGCCTGACGTTTCTGCCAGACGCGCTTCGTTCATGTCAGTGAAATCCAGTAATGCTCCAAGTCGATATTCTCGCCGTCTTCATGCACCGTTTTCTCGTAGACGCCGCCGTTACGCAAAATTGTCTTGCGGCTGCCCACGTTCCACGGTTCACAGGCGACCATCACCCGCTTTAAGCCGATTTCGCGGCAGTACGTCAGCACGTTGTGCAGCATCCACGTCGCGATACCCTGCTGCCGCTCATCCGGGCGCACCGAATAGCCGATATGCCCCGCGTACTCGCGCAGGAAGTCGTTCAATTCGCGCCGTACCTGAATCATGCCGACGATTTTCTCCCCGCGAAGGCAGACGAACTGCGTCATCGGCACCCAGTTTGGTGGGGTTGTTGCCGGATTATCGAGCTGACGGCAGAACGCCAGCCACTCCGCCGGATTTTCCATGCGCTTCAGCGGCCCGCAGCCGTCCATGCTGCTGTCTGCGTCCAGCATCGCCTGCCGATATGCGGCAATCTCGTCAAGCAGTGATTCGTCCGGGATTGCCAGCCGCAGTTCGTCCATTTCTTACTCCTCCACCACCGCGCGAATCCCCTTCACGCGGCGCACCACGTCCGCAAATTCATCCGGCGTCAGCGACTGCGCACCGTCACACAACGCGTGTTTCGGGTCATTGTGTACCTCAATCATCAAGCCGTCCGCACCCGCCGCCGTCGCTGCCATCGCCATCGGCTTCACCAGGCGCGCAACGCCCGTCGCGTGGCTGGGATCAACCAGAATTGGCAGATGCGTCTTTTCGCGCAGCACCGGGATGCAGGACAAATCCAGCGTGTTGCGCGTCGCCGTCTCATAAGTGCGGATGCCGCGTTCGCACAGGATGACTTGGTCGTTGCCGCCTGCCATGATGTACTCAGCGCTCATCAGCCACTCCTGAATCGTGTTCGCCAGCCCGCGCTTGAGCAGAATCGGCTTATGCGTCTTGCCCAGCACCTTCAGCAGCTCAAAGTTCTGCATGTTGCGCGCGCCAACCTGAATGACGTCCACATCGTCGAACAGCGGCAAATGCGAGGCATCCATAATTTCCGTCACAACGGGCAGCCCCGTTGCTTCCTTCGCTTTCAGCAGCAGCTTCAAACCGTCCTCATGCAGGCCCTGAAACGCATACGGGCTGGTGCGCGGCTTAAACGCGCCGCCGCGCAGCAGCGTTGCGCCCGCCGCTTTGACCGCCTTGGCGACCGTAACCATCTGCTCTTCGCTCTCCACGGAGCAGGGGCCGGCGATAATCTGGAACAAGCCGTGCCCGATGGTCACGCCGCCGCAATCCACCATCGTATCCTGCGGATGGAACTTACGGTTTGCTTTCTTGTAGGGTTCCTGAACGCGGCGGACAGCCTCCACTGCATCCAGCGAGGAAATGAGGTCGGCGTCCACGCGCGTCGTGTCGCCCACCAGCCCCAGAATGGTGCTGTTTTCGCCTTTCGATTCGTCGATGCGCAGCCCCATGCCAAGGAGAAATTGTTTCAGTCGGTCAATCTGTTCCTGCCGTGCTTCGTGCTTCAAGATGACAATCATGGTGTTTCCTCCATACTTCCGGACATCATTGTCCACTACAATTTGAAACAGCGAAAGCGCCCTGCCGCCAATGGTCTGGCCAGCAGGGCGCTTTTCTCATCTCCGGGAGAATACGCCAAATCACGCCCTGCTTTCTTGATGCAGCGCGTAATAATAACCAACCGCGAAACGGTTCAGCATGGCGTTTCTGCTCCCTTCGTCTGTTCTTGGCATCTATCATAGCGCAAAAAGCGCAAAAAAGCAAGAGGAAAATTGTTTCTCTCCTGCTTTTCTGCATATTTTTATGTGGATTCATACTATTTCCAAATGAGAATGCGCCAAGGCGCGAGCAGATGGCGCAGGCGAATGCAGGAAATAGTATTAGTCGTTGTTCTGCGCTTCCATGTCCTCCAGATAGCGTTCGAGTTTGCGCTTGACGCGCTGGAGGGCGTTGTCGATGCTCTTGACGTGGCGACCCAGGTTGTCCGCGATTTCCTGATAGCTTTTCCCGTCCAGATACGCCGCCAGCACTTCCTGTTCTAAATCCGACAGTACCTCGTCAATGCGCTGATGGATACCGCGCAAATCCTCCTGGCTGATTATCAGCTCTTCCGGATTCGACGAATGCCCTTCAGCGCAGACGTCCAGCAGCGTGCGGTCGCTTTCCTCGTCGTACAGCGGTTTGTTGAGCGACACATAGCTGTTCAGCGGAATATGCTTCTGTCGCGTCGCGGTTTTGATGGCAGTGATAATTTGGCGCGTGATGCACAGTTCGGCAAAGGCGCGGAAGGATGCAAGTTTCTCCGGCCGGAAGTCGCGAATCGCCTTGTAGAGCCCAATCATGCCTTCCTGCACGATGTCCTCGTGATCCGCGCCGATGAGAAAGTAGCTGCGCGCCTTGGAACGGACGAAGTTCTTGTACTTGTTCAGCAGATATTCCACCGCCACCGAGTCCCCCGTGCGGCACAGCGCCACCACGTCCTCGTCCGTCATGCCCTCATAGACCGAATGGGCGGCACTGCTGCTCAGCAGCGGCACGGAAGCAGGCTGTTCCGGTTCGCCGGGCACAGCCTGTCTCAACGGAAAATCCAGCAAAAATGCATCGTCTTCCGGCAGCATCGGCTCTTCCTGCTCCATCGGGTCATTGTCCTGATTCATTGCATTCATTCGATCGTCTGACAAACTGTTCACCTGCTTTTCGGGCGGCGCAGGGCGCGTCTCCCGCTTCACTCTCCGCGCCGCAGCTTTTCCAGCCGTGCGCGGATGTCCTCCGGCATTCGGGAAAAAATCGTGTTTCGGTTCATGTTGGGCTGATTCTGGTGCGCCGACATGCCGCTTTTGCGCATTTCGCGAAGTTCGCGCAACAGTTCCCGGCTGGTCATGCGGATCGCGCCGCTGGACAGCACCTGCGATTGCTCCAGCCCGTCCGACGTAGCGACGCGCAGTTCCCGATAGCGCGGGGTCTGTGCCGCGGCGCGCTCGATGTAGCTGTCCGCCGTTTCGCCGTGGCGGGTGAAAATCAGCGTCAAGTCACCGTGCTTCTCTTCGGTCGTCGTCGTGCGCTCGGACTGGTAACCGTCAAACACCAGCAGGATTTCCTCGCCCGAAAATCCGGCGTAGTCCTCCAATTGGCGCATCAGCCGGTCGCGCGATTCGTCCAGCGACCAGCCCTTTTTCTCCGCCTCGCTCCACGCGCCAATGACGTTGTAGCCATCGACAATTAGCAGCGGTTTCATGCCCGGCGGCTGGACAGCACGCGGTACATCACCACGCCCGCCGCAACGGACGCATTCAGGCTGTCCAGATGCCCCGCCATCGGCAGGGACACCTTCTGGTCGCAGTTTTCCAGTACGAGATGGCTGATGCCTTCGCCCTCGCTGCCGACAACCAGCGCCACGCCGCCCTTGAAGTTGACCTTCTCATAGTCCGTGCCGTCCATCGTCAGCGCGTATGTCCAGATGTTGCGCGCCTTGAGCATTTCAATCACACGGGTCATGTTCACAACGCGCGCAACCTTGATGTGCTCAATCGCGCCCGCGGATGCCTTGACTGCTGCCGGGGTCAGCCCGACTGCGCGGCGTTCCGGCACAATCACACCGTGCGCGCCCACGCACTCGGCGCTGCGGATAATCGCGCCCAGATTGTGCGGGTCGGTGATGCCATCCAGCAGAATCAGGAACGGTTCTTCGCCCTTTTCCTCCGCTTCCGCCAGCATCGCCTCGACCGTGCTGTACTGGTACGCCGACGCGAACGCCACCATACCCTGATGGTTCTTCGCCAGCTCGTTCAGGCGCTGATGTTCCACTTCCTGCACCGGGATGTGCGCTTCCTTCGCCATCTGCACGATTTCGCGCGCAGAACCGGTCAGCTCGCCCTTCTGCACCAGCAACTTTTCGATATCACGACCCGCCTTGAGCGCCTCACGAATCGGGTTGCGCCCTGCCAGCAGGTTCTCCTGCACTGCTTCTTCCGCCACGGGCTGCGCCATCACGGGCGCAACAGCCACCGGGCGATACTCCGAATCGCGGTAGGACGGTGCCGGACGCTCGTCGGCCATTTCCGGGCGGCGATCATAGCGGTCGCGGCGCTCGTAGGGCTTGCGGTCGCCAAACGACTTCTTCTCGCCATAGGGCTTGCGGTCGCCAAACGACTTCTTCTCGCCGTAGGGCTTGCGGTCGCCAAACGACTTCTTCTCGCCGTAGGGCTTGCGGTCACCGAACGACTTCTTCTCGCCGTAAGGCTTGCGGTCGCCGAACGACTTCTTTTCGCCATACGCACGGTTGTCGTCGCGCTTGCCGCTGGGACGTCCGCCGTGGCGCGCCCCACGGTACTCCGAGCCTTCTTCCACCCACTTTTCGCGCCCAAAGGACTTCTTGCCCTGCGGCTTGTGGGACGGTGCATTGTCATAGTATGCCATATTTCAAATTCCTCTATTCTTATTCATTGTCGGTTGATTGATTCTGCTTTTTCTGTTCGTCTGCCAGCGAATCGAGCCATTCGCGCCTTGTCCGGCGAATCTCCCCTGCCTTGCCGCAGGATTTTTCCCCTTCCGGACACGCGCCGCGCAGACATCCGGGCCCCGCGTCCGCAAACAGCGCCGGGGCAATTTCCATGCACAGGCGGTGCATCTCCGTCGCCAGCGCGCGGATTTCCCACTGTGCGCGGCTGCACATGCGCAGGCTGAAGAAGTGCCGCAGCTCGCGCACGTTCATCGTCACCATCATGCGCGTTTCGCAAGCGCCGGGCAGCACGAATCGAGCATCCTCATTGCCGCCCTCGCCCGCGCCGAGCTTCTCCTGCCACCCAGTATACCACTGGTGCATGGTGTCCATCTGCCGCTCAAACTCCGCGACAGCATCTTCACCCAGCGCCTCGATTTTCGGCGGAACGATGTAGCCAAAGCCCTTCTCGTAGCTGACGTAGCGCTGGCTCTGCACCGAGAAGCTGGCAAGCCGGTGGCGGGTAATCTGCGCCAGCAGGACGCGCGAAACGCCCTCCATCGCAAAGGTGAAGCTGGCATGTTCCAGCACGGATTCATGCCCCATCGACAAAATCCGGCTGACGAATTCGCTCTGGTCGTCACGGCTGACGCGCTGCTGCAAGCTGTCCACCGTCGCACGGGAGTAGCACAGCCGAGCGCCGAGCGCCACGACCTCCTCCGGCGAAAGCGTATGGCGAATCAGGGCAACTTTCATGGTTGAGCGGGGCATGATGCAACCTCCTGACTTTTTCGGAACAATTCAAGCAGCCGCGTCTCCTGCCCAGTCAGGTACAGATACCCGACGAGGGCTTCCAGCGCCGTTGCTGCCTGATAGTCCATGACAGTCTGATTTCGGGGGGCAGCGTGGTGCGCGTGAGTATTGCGCCCACGGCGGACAATGGCGTTTTCTTCCTCGGTCAGCGCTCCCTCGATGCGTGTCAAAGCCTCCGCCTGTGCGTGTGCATTGACGACCGTGACCGCCGCCTGATGGCAGTGATGCAGATTATACCCCCGGTACAGCAGGCGCGACCGGGTCAGCAAATCATAGACCGTATCCCCGATATACGCCAGCTGGAGTGGATTCAGGCGGCGTGCATCATCTTTGGTCATCGGCGCTTCTTCGCGCAGGGTCAAAGGCATTTCCTCCTTCATATGCCCGAAAAAGACAGGCATACCGAATGAAGCGTCCTTTACAGACACAACCAGTGTATTATACCATATTTTCGCCCTGTCCGACAAGGGTTTTCCGCACCTTTGGGGAAGAAAATTTGTCGCGCGTGCCGTTTTCCGGACACAAAAATACCGAACCGCGATTGCGATTCGGCATGTAGTACACCATTAGGGACTCGAACCCTAGACACCCTGATTAAGAGTCAGGTGCTCTA
>ERZ826220.176-NODE-176-length-82000-cov-31.673220_pt1 | contig 82000 bp, 59 predicted proteins | sample MGYA00519927_ERZ826220 | MGnify/ENA primary metagenome ERZ826220 (study PRJEB31778, sample SAMEA3449225) | human gut metagenome | biome: human gut; feature: human-associated habitat; material: faeces | place: United Kingdom | collected 2010/2012 ... | reverse complement strand
GTTGGTCGCGCTTTCATGCTCCTTCCGCGTGCAGCTTTTTGGTGCTTCGCCTAAGTCCTTGTTTGCTCCCTCAACTTTCCGTGAAGAACCTACTTTTTCCCCTCATCCAGCAGCTTCTGCAGTTCCTGCATGAACGTTCCAATATCCGTGAAGAGGCGATACACCGCCGCAAAGCGCACATATGCCACGTCGTTTGTTGCTTTCAGCTCCTCCATCACCATGTCGCCAATGCGCTGGGAGGAAATCTCCCCTTCCATGCTGGCATAGGCGCGCTGCTCGATGCTCGTGGTCATCGCGTCAATCTGCTGCATGGACACCGGAAGTTTCTCGCAGGCATGAAGAATGCCTGCCTTAATCTTCTGCGCATCAAAGGTTTCCCGCCGGCCGTCGCGCTTGACAACCATCAGCGGCAGCATCTCGATTTTCTCATACGTCGTAAATCGCCGCCCGCAGCCCATGCACTCCCGCCGCCGACGAATGCTGTTGCCCTCTTCGGTCGGGCGCGAGTCGATGACCTTGCTCTCCGCGCAGTTGCAGTATTGACACCTCATGCCGTTCGCCTCCCTTGTGGCGCATCGTGATGTTTCGCTGCTATTATACCAGATTTGGTGGTTTCACGCAAGCCCTATCGTTATCATTTTATGCCTTTATGCAATCGCATTCGTCCATCCACGCCTTGTACTGCGCATCCGACGGCATCCGCCAGTCGCCGCGCGGAGACAGGGCAATGGAGCCGATTTTCACGCCGTCAGGCATACAGTTCCGCTTGAACTGCTGCGTCCAGAAGCGACAATAGAAATTTTTCAGCCATTTGAGGATGGTTTCGCAGCTGAAATCGTCCTCAAACGCAATGCAGCACAGGTCGAACACCTTTTTCGGCGGATATCCGAAGCGAATCGCATAGTAGAGGAAGAAGTCGTGCAGCGCGTACGGCCCGACAACATCCTCCGTCTGCTGGAGGATATTTCCCTTTTCATCCGGCGGCAGCAGCTCAGGGCTGATCGGTGTATCAAGGATGCTTTGCAGGCATTCGCGGCTGGATGAGAAGGCTTCGTTCTCCGCCGCCGTCTGAATCACCCAGCGCACCAGCGTTTTGGGCACGCCGCTGTTCACGCCGTACATGCTCATGTGGTCGGCGTTGTAAGTGCACCAGCCCAGCGCGATTTCGCTCAAATCGCCTGTGCCAAGGACAATTGCGCCGATTTTGTTCGCCACGTCCATCAGCACCTGCGTCCGCTCGCGCGCCTGACAATTCTCGTAGGTAACGGAGTGGTCGCTCTCGTCGTGCCCGATGTCGGCAAAATGCTGGCGAACCGCGTTGTGAATCGGGATTTCCCGCTGGCTGACCCCAAGGCTCGTCATCAAATCCAGCGCGTTGTGGTAGGTGCGGTCGGTTGTGCCGAAGCACGGCATGGTGATGCCGAGGATGTTCGTGCGCGGCAGATGGAGCATGTCCACCGCTTTGCACGCCGCCAGCAGCGCAAGCGTCGAATCCAATCCGCCGGAGATGCCAACGACGACCTTCCCGCCCGTGACGGACAAGCGACGCGCCAGCGCCGTCGCCTGCATCGCCAGAATCTGCGCGCACCGCAATTGCCGGGACGCCTTGTCCGACGGGATGAACGGGTGCTTGCTGACGTGGTAATCCGGCGTCACGTCGTCCGGCAGCAGCGCGTTTTCCATCGTTCGCAGGATATTCGGTGCCTGCTTCCACATGGCGCGCACCTGCGCCGCGCAGTCCGCGAAGCTGCTCTGCTTCATGCGGTCGGCGCGGATGCGGTCAATGTCAATATCCGCCGTCATCAGGTAATTGTCCGCGAGATACCCCTCGCTTTCCCGGATGACCGTGCCGCAGGAGGCAATCACGCTATGCCCGGAAAACACAAGGTCGGAGGACGATTCGCCCATGCCCGCCGAAACGTACACATACCCGCACTGGCAGCGCGCGCTCTGCTGGCTGATGAGCTGCTGGCGGTACTCGCGCTTGCTCAGCAGCTCGTTGCTTGCGGACAGGTTCAGGATGATTTCCGCGCCTTCAACGGACAGCATCGTGCTCGGCGGCAGCGGCGCCCACAAATCCTCGCACAGCTCGATGCCGAAGCGCACGCCGTCCTCCATTTCAAATATTGCCTGACGGCAGACATCCGTTTTCAGCTTCGGAATGGCGACCGATGCATCCCTGCGCGCATCCCCCGACTGAAACCAGCGCTTCTCATAGAATTCGCCGTTATTGGGCAGGAACGTTTTCGGCACAGCACTGATGATTTCGCCTTTGTGCAGCACCACCGCGCAGTTATACAGTGCGCCCTCAATTTCCAGCGGCGCACCGACGACCGCAAGGATTCCCTCCGGCATTTCCTCCTTTAGTGCGAGCAGCGCGTCCGTCACATCGTCCAGCAGCCGCCGCTGAAAAAACAAATCGCCGCAGGTATACCCCGTCAGGCTCAGCTCCGGGAAAGTCACGATGCTGACGTGTTTCTCCTTCGCTTCCCGCATCATCGCCAGATGGCGCTTCATGTTCTCCTTCACGTTCCCCAGCGCCAGCGACGGAACCGCCGCCCCCACGCGCACCAGTCCGCGCATATCTTGTCCTCCTTCACGGAATCTCTGACTTATTCGGCCACCATCTGGCAAATGCCTTTTCCGCCATCTGGTCACCTCATTGCGTCAGTTCTTCCTCAAAATACCAGCATTTTCACCCTTGGGCGGCCGTCCTCTACCTCCAGCATCGCCATCTGCTCCCGGCAGACCGCGCCCGGATTGACCAGCATCGGCACGCCCGTGACCATATCCGGCTCATGCGTATGGCCGTAGAAGGCAATGTCGCACTTTTCCTCCCGCGCCCGCTCATAGAGGAACGAGCGGGTCAGCTTGACGCGCTCCAAATGCCCATGCGTCAAGTACAGCCGCACCCCGCCGAAGTCCGTCACCCGGTAGTACGGGGCGTTCGGGCAGCAGAAGTCGTTGTTGCCGCGCACATCCAGCATCAGCGCATCCGGATCGCGGCGGCGGATGAAGTTTTCCGCTTGTGCGAAATCATCCACGCCGTCGCCCAGAAAGAAGTATCCGTCGATTTTCCCCGTCATCTTCCATGTTTCTTCCAGCATCCACCGCAGTTGGCTTTCCTCGCCGTGAATGTCGGACAGCACCAGTGCGCGCATCATTCGTGCAGCCCCTTCATAATCTCGAGCATCTTCTCGCACGCCCGCGCGCGATGGCTGATTTGGTTCTTCTCTTCCTCGGTCACTTCAGCGAAGGTCTTGTTCAGCGGCTCATAGAGGAACAGCGGATCATAGCCGAAGCCGCCCGTGCCGCGCTCTTCCTCCAGCAGCACGCCGGGGCAGGAGCCTTCCGCAATCAGCGTCTCCCTGCCCGGAATCTTGAGCGCCAGCGCGCAGATGAACGCGCAGGAGCGGTCAGTCTTGCCCTTCATGCGGCGCAGCAGCAGCGCATTGTTCGCCGCATCGCCGCTGCCCTCGCCCGCCATCATGGCGTAGCGCGCGCTGTACACGCCGGGGTCGCCGTCCAGCACCTCGACGGACAAGCCGCTATCGTCCGCAAGCGTCGGCAGTCCCGTCGCCGCGCTGACCGTCTCCGCCTTGATGGCCGCATTGCCAGCGAACGTCGTCGCCGTTTCCTCAATCGGCGCATTAAAACCTGCCGCCACCATCGATACAACGGTGTAGTAATCCCCGAAAATGTGCTGCAATTCGCGAATCTTATGCTGATTGGAGGACGCGACCACAAGCGTCGGTTTGGCGCTCAAATGCCGCTTGGATTCCGCCAGCGAATCCTTCTGCTTCTCCATCAGCGCACGGATACCCTTCGCGCCCATATCCAGCAGCGCATTCAGTTCCGCCTGCGTGAAGGAGCGTCCCTCTCCCGTGCCCTGCAGCTCAACAAACTCGCCCTTTTCGTTCATGACGATGTTCATATCCACCTGCGCGCGGCTGTCCTCTTCATAGCACAAGTCGACGCAGGGCGTATCATCCACCACGCCGACGGAAATTGCCGCGATTTGATGCGTAATCGGTGAGCGCAGGAGCTTGCCCTCGTCCAGCAGCTTGCTGACCGCGCACACGAGCGCCACCATTGCGCCGGTAATCGCCGCGGTGCGCGTTCCGCCGTCGGCCTGCAGCACATCGCAGTCCAGCGTGATGGTACGTTCGCCCAGCGCCGTCAAATCAACCGCCTGACGCAGGCTGCGTCCAATCAGCCGGGAAATCTCCACGCCGCGTCCGTCCCGCTTCACGCCGTCGCGCTGCTTGCGCCGTCCTGTCGAGGCGGGCAGCATGGCATATTCCGCTGTCACCCAGCCTTGCCCCTTTCCGCGCAGGAACGGCGGCACATTCTCCTCCACCGATGCAGTGCAGATAACCTTTGTATTGCCCGTGCAAATCAGGCACGAGCCATCCGCCGTGCGCACAAAGTCGGTTTCAATCGTCACAGGGCGCCCCACTTCCGGCGCCCTGCCATCGTTTCGTGTCAGCATATCTCATTTCCTCCGTTATTCTGTACTTTCTCTGCATTCATTCGACGCGCTGCGTGTTTTTCCTGCCGAAACTTCCGCGAAAATCGTTGATTCGGCATCAAAATTCGCGCTTTGGGCTTTTCTTTCGGCGCATTTTGTGGTATGCTTAGAGGCGCGAGTTTTTAGGTAACCCGGTATTCCTGCCGGCAAGTTTATTAGAAAGGACTTATTTCGTGGGTAGTTTCAGCAGCAAGTATCTCAAAGACATTTGGAATCTCCCCAACATCCTGACGATGCTCCGTCTCGTGCTGATTCCGGTTTTCGCAGGGTTATTTCTCGCCGGATATGAGAAGTGGGCGCTCGCCGTGTTTATCATTGCCAGCATCACCGATTATCTGGACGGGTATCTTGCACGCAAAAACAATCAGATTACCGCTTTCGGCAAGCTGATGGATCCCTTGGCGGACAAGCTGATGGTCTGCACCGCGCTGCTTGGGCAAGGGCTGTCCGGCGTGTTCCCGTGGCCTGCGATTCTCATCGTGATGACGAAGGAAGTTGTGATGATTATCGGCGGCATCTACATGCTGCAAAACGGCATTGTCGTCTACTCGAACATCTTGGGCAAAGCGGCGCAGTTTTCCTTTATCGCGGCGCTGATTCTCTCCTTCTGGCACAAGGAATTTGTCGCGGCGTCACTGCCGCTGGACAGAATCATCCTCTGGATTGCGGTTGCGCTGGCTTTGGTGGCGCTGGTGGATTACGCGCTTGACGCGGCGAAGAAGCTCAAGGCGCACAAGGCGGGGAAAGTCAGCTGATTCCCGCTTGGACGGGAAATCCCCTGCTAAAAAGCAACTATGTTTGAAAGACCGGCAATCTGGTCGCGCCCATTTGGCGCGACACAGCATGATTGGTTGGAAGAGCAGCTTGGGGGCGCGTCTGAGGACGCGCAAAGTTAGGGGCAGGGACGCTTCGCTGCCTGCACCTTTTGTTGGACGCGTTTGACATGCTGGTCGTCCGAGGAACAGTTGGGGCGTTGCCCCAAACCCCAGCAGGGACGCTGTCCCTGCACCCTGCAAGGGGCAGACGAAAAGGGACGAAGTCCCCCCTTGACCCTTTTTGGGCTGCCCGGCTTGGCTGCTTTACCCATCTTGGTGGGTGAAGCGGCTTTTTTATTTGCCCGTTCCATGCTCCGGGACGACGGCGTAAATCACCAAATCCTCATTCCCCTCACAGTAGGTCGCATGCCGATGTCCCTTCGGGCAATAGTGCGTCTGTCCGGCATGGACAATCTCTTCCCCATCATCCATCATAATCCGTGCCGTCCCCGACAGCACATACACAATCTCGCTGTTCGTCTCATGTGTATGCATCCCAATCGACGAACCGGGCGTAATCCGCGCCAGCATGATGCGGTTCAAATCGTCCGAATACATCCGCGTATACACCATGCCGTCGCCGCCCTTGAAGTTGTGAATCGGCGTTTCAGAAATATGCTGCAAATCAAGAATCATAGTTTTTCTCTCCTTTTTCAATCTTTCATCAGAAAAGCGCCTGCAAGCAGGTCAGCCGAACCGACTGCCTCCTTGCAGGCACTTTTTGCTGCACACCGGAACGGCAGTCATTCCAGCGCACATCGGATTCACTTAATCAATCTTCACGCCGTAGAGGAAACTCGTGCCCTTGCCGGTCGTGCCGATGACAAGCATGTTCTGGTAGACGGCGGGGGACGCTTCAATCGTGCCATTGAGCTGCAAGGTGTTGATGGTTTCACCCGTCAAGCCGTCCAGCAGCATGAGCACGCCATCGCTCGTCGCCTGAATAATCCATCCCTTGCCGTTCTCGTTGTAGACTGCGACAGGCGACGAGTAGCAGTAGCCGCCCAGTGACTTCGCCCAGACGACTTTGCCCGTCTGCTTGTTCAGCGCCACCAGCACGCCCTCCTGCGCCTTCGCGCCGCTGCCCAACAGCTTTTCACTGCCGGAAGCGGAAATGTAGGACAGCGTGTAGTACACCAAGTCGCCCAGCTGATATTGCCCGATGACGGGGGACGCCATCGCGCCCGCGGTGTAGTCCTTTTTCTTCGTCGCGTTCAGGGCAAGCGACCAATCCTCCGCGCCCGTCGTCGCGTCGTAGCGGCGGATGGTAACGTCGCCCTTGGAGCGGTTCAGCAGCGTGTTCGCCGTGTAGAGCCAGAGGCGTCCGTCGTCGTCAAAATCCAGCGCAACGGCAGACTTGACCGCGTCGCCCGTTTCGACTGCCCAGACGGTGGTCATCGTCGTCGTGTCAACGCAGCGCAGCACGCCCTCCACATCCGCATAGAACACATAGCTGCCGTACATCGCAATGGGTGCTTCCACCGCCGTGTAGGCATCCTTCTGTTTCTTCGTGCGGCTCTTCATCATCGTGATGGTCGGGCTGACTTTCAGGTTGCCGGATTCATCCGTCGGCGTTTCGTAGACCGTGTTCATATGCACGGTGTAGAGCATACCGTTCGTGCCGGCGGTGATGTATGTATCGCTGTTGCGGTCATAGAGCGCCGAGCCGTCGAACGCGCCAACATCGTTGTACGCGCGGTCTTTCTTGCTGCCGCCGTCCAGACCGTCGATGGTCAGGTTCTCCTTGTTCGTCAGCAGATCATAGAAGTGCTGACCGATGCTGCCCGTTTTGTTGGCGAGGAAGCGCGCGTACTGCCCGACGGACATCTGCGGATACGCCAGCGTGCTGAGGCTGGGCGTGGAGCGCATCGGATAACCGAGTTCAATCGGTTCGCGGGTCTTGCTGCCGTCTTCAAGGTCAAGGAAGTAGATTTTACCGTCCAAGCTGGCGGCGATAACTTCCTTCAGCGCGGTTTTATCGTTCTTGCCGTCCAGCAGGGGCATATCCTGGCGCACGCGGCGCGCCCACTGCTCAATCACGGGCTGATTCGCCCACGAGAAGCCGTAGTAGGTTCGGCTCTTGCCCTTCAGGCTGCCGGTTTCGACCGCCCACACCTGCGTCAGCTGCGTCGCGTCTTCCACTGTGCCGACGGCGGCGTTCTGGCGGAATGCCGTGCCGCGGTAGGTCAGCACACCGATTTTGCGCGTCGTGTACTCATCCTCTGCGGGCATGTCGATGATTTCCTTCTCGTCGCGGGTGTATTCCTTCACGGCGGTGCGGCTGTCATCCTGATAGACCACGGTGTCGGCAATCAGCGACGGATCAGCGCTTGCGTCCGCCGAGAAAGTCAGCACAGGGCGCGGGGTAGCGGTCGGTTCGGGGGTCGGCTCTTCGGTCGGCACTTCCGTGGGATCGGGTTCAGGCGTTTCCGTCGTTTCCTCTTCGGGCAGGATGATTTCTTCCGTTTTCTGCGGCGCGGGGGCCATCGTCGGGGTAACGGTCGGCACTTCCGTCGGCGCGAGCGTCACCAGCACGGGCGCCTGCGTCGGGGCTTCCGTCGGCATCTCCGTCGGGATTTCCGTCGGCACTGTGGTCGGCATCAGCGTCGGCGCTTCCGTCGGCGCTTCCGTCGAAATCGTCAGCGCCAAATTTTGCGTATTCTCCGCCATTGCAGGGCTGACCGTCGGTTCCGTGGTGGAATCGGCGGTCAGTTCGTGAGCATCCGGCTGAGCCGGATTGTTTGCGGCTGTGGAGAAATTCGTCGGCAGGTTGGAAATGGACGCAGGGCTATTGCCGCCCAGCGAAACCGTCTGCCGGAACCCGGTCGGAATCCACGCCTCATTGCTGAGCATTTCTGCCTCAATCACGCCGGAGTAAGCGTCAGCGGTCGTCAGCGTGAAAATCCAGACGACGGTGTTATCGGTGTTGGACTGGCTCATCAGCGTCACCGTGTCAAAGGGATTGCCGTTTTCATCCACCACGCGCACGTCCGTGACATTGTTGCTGGTGACGAGGTTGAAGGTAATCTGATACGGCGCGGTGGACGAGGTAATCGACGCAGTGAAGCTCGATGCCGTCGGTGCGACAGCCTGCGTCTGCGTGCGGCCGGTCAGCGGCGCGGTAATCGTGCGCTTCAGGTTGCCCAGGAAGCCGGTATTGCTGTCCGGAATCAGCAGAAGCCCCACCACGAGCAGACCAATCACCAGCACGATGGCAATCACCACCGCCAGCGCGCTCTTCTTGCCGCGCGGCGCTTCCTCTTCCACGTCCTCCTGCGGGCGCGCGAACTCGTTTTGCAAGTGATTTCGACGTGAGGACGCGCCTGCGTGCTCCATGTTCAGGTTCGTGCGCTGGCGGGCTTCCTCCTGCCGTTCCGCGGCGGATTTCACCTCGCCCATGCCGTCCAGCTTAACCGGGCGGCGGATGACATTCTGCGGTTGACGCATCGGCGGCAGGCTCGTGCGCGAGGCATCCGGGCGCGGCACACCGGGCGTCGGGATATTCGCACTCCGATTCTGCCCAAACGGCGCGTTGGGCTTTTCCGCGACCGGTGCGACCGGTGCGACCGGCGCGACCGGCTTCACCTGTTTCGTCTCCCCAGCCTCCGCATTGCGCTGGAAGGTGCTGCGAATCGGCGGCATCTTCTGCGTCGTGCCCGACACATCTTCCACGGCGGGCTTCGCCGTTTCCGTGTTCGTCACATTTGCCGCGTTCCCCTGCTGCTGGTACATATCTGCGCGGCGGCGGCGCGGCGTGGTCTTTTCTTCGGCAGCTGGCTGCTGCACGGATCTATCCTGATAATTATTCTGATCCAAAGCGTCTTTACTCCTTTGCTCCGTTAGTTGCGCTCAGGCATACCCCCATTATACCCTAAACGGCGGATAATCTCAACCCCTGAAAGCCTGTCAATTGTAAAAATTGCAAGCAAAAATCAGGATTGCACCCAGAAAAGCGTGGATTTTTCTTTTTCCGCGGTGTATAATGGGGGCACTGCTTTTCAACAAGGAGGATTTTGCGCATGGAGAAGCATCCCGTCGCGCTGATTCCGATTGCCACTTATGATCAAGCTGCGGTGGATACCGCTGTTTTGCAGGGCGTTGATTTGCTCGGCGGCATTGCCCGCTTTGTGCAGCCCGAAGAGCACATTCTGCTCAAGCCGAATCTGCTCTCCCGCGCCCTGCCGCAGAAGGCGATTACGACGCACCCGGCTGTCTTCTCCGCCGTCTGCCGCCTGCTGCGCGAAAGCGGCTATACGCATTTGTCTTACGGCGACAGCCCCGGCAACCCGACCACCTCGCCCGACAAGGCGGCGCAGGCATCCGGCATTGCGGAGGCCGCCAAGCGCTACGGCGTAGAAATGGCGGATTTCTTCTCCGGCAGTGTCGTTCCCTTCCCCAACGGACACACGGCAAAGTCGTTTTACCTCTGCAAGGGCGTGCAGGATGCCGACGCGATGATCAACATCTGCAAGATGAAAACGCACGCGCTGGAGCGTATCACGGGCGCGGTCAAGAACCTGTACGGCTGCATCACCGGGGTCAACAAGGCGGCTGGACACGCCGCGTACCCCGACAGCTGGGTTTTCGCGGATATGCTGACCGACCTGCACCGCTGCGTCCGCCCGCGCCTGCACATCATGGACGGCATCATCGCGATGGAAGGCAACGGCCCAACCTCCGGCACGCCGATTGCCATGAATGTGCTGCTCTTCTCCGCCGACCCCGTTGCGCTGGACACGGTGTACGCCGCGCTCATCCACCTCGACCCGGCGACTGTCCCCACCTGCGTGCGCGGCGCGAAGGGCGGCATCGGCGTGATGGACGAAGGGCTGATTGATGTGCTCACGCCGGACGGGGTGCTGACGGTATCGCAGGCGCGGGAAAAGTACGGCAATGCGCAGTTTGATGTGTTCCGCGGCACGATGAAGAAGGGCCTATTGCCGAAGCTGATGCCGCTGCTGCCGTTTTTGCAGCACCGCCCGAAGGTGGATTTGAAGAAGTGCATCGGCTGCGGGGTGTGTCAGGAGGCGTGCCCTGTGCCGGAGAAGGCGGTGCACAGCGGGCATGGGAAGAAAGCGAAATACGACTACAAGAAGTGTATTCGGTGCTATTGCTGTCAGGAGATGTGCCCGGCGAAGGCGATTTCGGTGTATCGCAGCCCTTTGAATAAATTGCTGGGTGGAAAATAAAAAGCCGCTTAACCCAAGGTGAAGGGAAAAGCGACCAAGTATGGCTGCAAAAAAGGGTCAAGGGGGGACTTCGTCCCTTTTCGTCTGCCCCTTGCGGGGTCAAGGGGCGGAGCTCCCTTGTGGGGTTTGGGGCAACGCCCCAACTGTTTTTCGTGCGCTCAACTCAAAGGGAACAGTCAACAAAGGCGCAGGCAGCGAAGCGTCCCTGCCAGTAACTAAGAAACCTTCCAAGTACAGTTCAAGTAACATGGGAGGCGACCGCCGAAGGAGTCCAGAGGGCGATCGGAAAGCCCTCTGGAACTATGCTAACGACCAGTTTGATAGAAAAATCAACTCTGGCTATTCAAAAAAGCTGACATTTTTCATTCTTGCAGGGGATTTCGCCTCTGCGGAGGCGACCAAAGGGCTTTCCGATCGCCCTTTGGAAACCTTCGGGTCGCCACTACCGGAGTTGACTTTTATCGGAGCAAGGGAACTCGCGCCTATGGAGGCAACAAATATAAATAGCGGGGTGTCAGGAGAATCAACCTCCCGGCACCCCGTTTTCTTATGCTTCCTTCTCCACCGTAATCTTCCCGTCCGTGACCTTCAGCCGCACGCGGTCGCCCAGCGCGATTTTGCCGCCCAGCAGCTCTTCGCTCAGCGTGTCCTCGACCGTGCGCTGAATCAGCCGGCGCAGCGGACGCGCGCCAAACTTCACGTCGTAGCCCTCGCGCGCCAGCTTCTCTACCACCTCGTCGTCCCACGTCAGGGCGATTGCGCGCTCCTTCAGGCGGCTTGCAACCTGCCCCAGCATCATGCCCGCAATCGCGCGGATTTCCACCTCCGTCAGCGGATGGAACACAATCAGTTCATCCACACGGTTGATGAATTCGGGGCGGAACACGTCCTTCACCGCTTTCATCACCGCGTCCTTCATGGCGTTGTAGTTCGTCGCGTCCGCCAGTGCCTTCGAGCCGAAGCCCATCGCGCGCCCTTCGCCGATGTCGTGTGCGCCCGCGTTCGAGGTCATGACGATAATCGTGTTCTTGAAGGACACCGTGCGCCCCGTGTTGTCGGTCAGGCGGCCGTCCTCCAGAATTTGCAGCAGGATGTTGAACACATCCGGGTGCGCCTTCTCCACCTCATCCAGCAGGACGACGGAATACGGCTTGCGGCGGACGGCTTCGGTCAGCTGACCGCCCTCCTCGTAGCCGACGTAGCCGGGCGGCGAACCGACAAGCCGCGAGGTCGTGTGCTTCTCCATATACTCGCTCATGTCCACGCGGATGACGGCGCTCTCGTCGCCAAACATCGCTTCGCCCAGCGCACGGCACAATTCGGTTTTGCCCACGCCCGTCGGGCCTAAGAAGATGAAGCTGCCAATCGGGCGCTTCGGGTCTTTCAGTCCGGCGCGGGCGCGGCGAATCGCGCGGGAAATTGCGCTGATGGCTTCGTCCTGCCCAATCACGCGCGCGTGCAGCACATCCTCCAAGTGGAGCAGACGTTCCTTCTCGCTCTGCGTCATTTTCGTGACCGGAATGCCTGTCCAGCCGGAGACAATCGCCGCCACGTCGTCCTCCGACACGGACAGCTCCACCTTCGGCTTGCCCTCGTTCCACGCTTCGCGCTTCTGGTCGATTTCGGCCTTCAGGCTGCGTTCCTCGTCGCGCAGGCGGGCGGCAGTTTCGTAGTCCTGATGCGCGATGGCTTCCTTCTTGTCCGCCAGCACTTTCTCCAGCGCCAGCTCCTGCTTGCGCACGTCCGGCGGCGCGGTGTACGCCTGAATGCGCACGCGCGAACACGCCTCGTCCATCAGGTCAATCGCCTTGTCGGGCAGATAGCGGTCGGCAATGTAGCGGTCGGAGAGGGTGACGGCGGCTTCGAGCGCCTCATCGGTGATGTGCAGCTGATGGTGCTTTTCGTACCGTTCGCGCAGACCATGCAGGATGGCGAGCGTCTCCTCGGTCGTCGGTTCACCGACATGCACAGGCTGAAAGCGACGCTCCAGCGCGGCATCCTTCTCGATGTGCTTGCGGTACTCGTCGAGCGTCGTCGCGCCGATGCACTGCAATTCGCCGCGCGCCAAAGCGGGTTTCAGGATATTCGCCGCGTCAAGCGACCCTTCCGCAGAACCCGCGCCGACGATGGTGTGCATTTCGTCGATGAACAGCAGTACGTCGCCCGCCTTTTGAATCTCGGACAGGACGTTCTTGAGCCGTTCCTCGAACTCGCCGCGGTATTTGCTGCCCGCGACCATACTGCCGATGTCCAGCGACACAACGCGCTTGCCCATCAGCATATCCGGCACATTACCCGCAACGATGCGCTGCGCAAGCCCCTCTACCACCGCGCTCTTGCCCACGCCCGGTTCGCCAATCAGCACGGGATTGTTCTTCGTGCGGCGAATCAGAATCTGAATCAGGCGGGTGATTTCGGTGTCGCGGCCGATGACGGGGTCAAGCTCGTCATTCTCGGCACAGCGGGTAAGGTCGCGGCCGTACTGCGCAAGGGCGCTCTGGTCATCCTTGCGGCGGGGCGGGGGCATCTGCGGCACTTGCTGGCGGTTATCGCCATTGCCATCGCCCATCGCGGCGAACGGCGGTGTGGGTGTTTCCGCCTTGCGCTGGCGGATGCGCGCCAGCAGTTCTTCGCGTGCTTCCGATGCATCCACGCCCCGGTGCGCCAGCAGCTCCGCCGCCTTGCAGTTCGGATTTGCCAGAATTCCCAGCCACATATGCTCCGTGCCGACGTACAGCTGCCCCAGACGGCGGCTCTCGATGATGCTGCCGTCCAGCACCCGGCGCGCGCGCGGCGTCATCTGCACCGGCCCATGCCCCGGATGCAAACTGACCTCATCGTCGATTTGGTCAAGCACCTGCTTCACGTCTTCCTTCTGGATATGGCGCGTCACGCTTTCCGGCGCTTCGCCCACGTCCAGCAGGCCATACAGGAAGTGCAGCGTGCCCACATACGGCTGCCCCTCCCTTGTCGCGCATTCCTGTGCCGTCATCAGCACCTGCTGTGCGCGCTTCGTAAACTGTCCGAATATTGCCATTCTCATCTCTCCTTCAGTACGAAAGGGAGGCGCCAGAGGCTCTGCCTCTGGACTCTGCCAAAGGGTCTTCGACCCTCTGGACTCTGCCAAAGGGTCTTCGACCCTCTGGACTCCCTTTCGCGCGATTGGGTTGGTGACATTTTCATGCTATTCTCGCGTGTTAATGCAGGGATTTCGCTCCTGCGGGAGCGACAAGGGGGCAATGAAAACAGACGAAGTCTGCGGTCGCCCTCTGGACTGCTTCGCCTGCACTCCTAAGTCAGTTGATTGTTAGCGCGGCTTTTTTAGTTAGTGTTCTATTTGTTCACCAAGCCACTGCATAAGTCAACCGCAAATAACCCCAAAAGTAGCGGCGCCGAAGGTTTCCAAAGGGCGATCGGAAAGCCCTTTGGTCACGCCCGCAGGCGTGATTCCCCCTGCAACACAATAAATCAAGTAGCTTTCAATCAGTCAACAAGCAAACAAGCCAAAGAATCATAAGGGAATTACTCCCCCAGCAATTCCCTTACCCGATCCGCTCTGGCAGCGTCCAGCGCCTGCCCCGACAGCGTTTCGCCCGCATAGATGCACAAGTGCGCATCCTGCGCCTGATCCAGCACCTCATCCACCTTCTGCACCGACAGCGGCAAAAGCCCCATCGTCGCCCCAAGGCGCAGATTGCTGTACATCTGGTAGAACTCGCCGCGCGGCAGAATCCGCGCATGGGTCAGGATGCCGAATGCGCGCTGCACCGCGTCCTCCGTCTCGATTTTCGCGGTCGTCAGCGCCTTTTCCTCCAGATTCTGCTCCATCATCGTCAGCCGCTGCCCGACGGCCTCTACCGTCGTTATCAGCTCCTGCTCCGTGCGGCCGAGCGTCACCTGATTGCTGATTTGGTAGATGTTGCCCAGTGCTTCGGCTCCCTCGCCGTACACACCGCGGATGTTCAAGCCGACTTTTGCCACCATCTGCCCGACGTTGCCCATCTGTTTGCTGCGGGTCAGCAGCGGCAGGTGCAGCAGGAGCGACGCGCGCATCCCTGTGCCGGCATTCGTCGGGAACGCGGTCAGGTAGCCAAGCTGCTGGTCGAACGCGAACTCGTTCTGCCGCGAAAGCGCGTCGTCGACGCAGAAACACGCCTGTGCCGCGCTGAGCAAATCATCCCCCGTGCGAACCGCCTGAATGCGCAGATGGTCATCCTCATTCATCATGATGCTGACGCTGCTGTCGCGCTTGACCAGCACGGCGGCAGTTTCCGGGCTGCGCAGCAGGTCGCGGCTGACGAGGTGACTTTCCTCCATCGCGCGACGGCTGACGTCGCTCATGTCGCGCAGGCGGAGCAGGTCGTACTGCTCCTCCAGTCCCGCTTGACGCAGTGCGCTAAGCGTGCGCAGGATGCAGGTTTCCGCCTGTTCCGGTTCGCTGGCGAGGTCAAAGGGCAAATCCGCATAATTTCGCGCCAGCCGAACGCGGGAGGACAGCACAATATCCGATTGCATCAGGCTTCCTCCTTCCCCAGCAGCGCGCGCAGGCGGTCGCGGATTTCCGCCGCGTGCTCATAATCCTCCGCATTGACCGCCAATTGCAGCTGACGCGTCAGCTCTTCCTGCTCATAGCGGCTGCGCTGGTCGGTCTCGGACTGCAGCGGCTTGCGCCCCGCGTGCTGTACGCGCCCATGAATTTGCAGCAGCATCGGGTGCAGCTGCGCCGCGAACGCCTGATAGCAGTCAGGGCAGCCGAGCCGCCCGGTCTTGATGAACTTGCTCAGCGTCATACGGCAGCGCGGGCAGGTGATGTCCGGCTGGTCGTCCGGCACTTTTTCGCCTTCTTCGGGCTGTTCGCCGCGGTTAATGGCGTTCAAAATCGCGCCGAGCAGCTTCTGCATGTTGCCGCTTGCGATGTTCATATTCATTTTCGCCATGCAGTCGGCGCACAAATGGCGCTGCGTCATGGCTTCTCCCATCATCACGGAGATGGTGTAGACGGCTTCATTCTGATGGCATTCTTCGCAAAGCATGTTGGAATGCTCCTTTCTGGGTTCTCAGGACTCGTCCGGCTGCGCAATGCAGCATAGCGCTGTGCAGCCGGGCTGGTTCCCCTACGGCATCGTCCGATTCTGCCGTGCAATGCTGGTCAGCATCGCCTTGAAGATGCGGGCGCGCTGTGCGTCCTTCATACTGTCGGGAATCGGGATGGCGAGCGCCTGTGCGCTCATGGCGGCGCGCATCAGGGCGGCTTCCTGCGCCGTGACGAGCTTCTGCTCCGTCAGCTGCTGCACAAGGCGCGACGCTTCCTCCTCCCCGATGGCGTCGCCGATGCGCTCGTTGATGAGGTACATCAGCTGCTGCGCGCCGCTCTGCACAATGCGGACGATGCGGATGTAGCCGCCGCCGCCGCGCCGGGATTCAATCAGGTATCCGTGGTCGGGGGAAAAGCGCGTCGCCAGCACATAATTGATTTGACTCGGCGCGCACCCGAAATATTCCGCCAGTTCGTTTCGCTTCAGTTCCACCTCCGGCTCATCTTCCGCCAGAAGTGTCTTGATAAAAGTCTCGATAGAGTCACTTAGTCGCATATCATTTCGCCTCGAATTCTGACTATCTTTGACCATTATCAGTATATCATATTCTCGCAAAAATGCAAGCGTTCCGCGCCTGTTTTCCTGAAATTTCAAGGATTGTTCACGATTTCGCCACATAAAAAGCGCGTTTTCCGCATACGCTGTCTCCGTGGAGGTGAACAGTTTTGTCCGAAAAACGCGATTTTCTGCAATCGAAGCCCACACCGCTTTTTCCCATCGATGGCGGCGAGTCGCTCTTCCCCGACACTGCCGTCAGTCCAACCGACTTCACCGGCGTGATGCCCGCGCCGATGAGTGCCCCCGGCGCGCAGGCGCTGACGGGGCTTATGACCATGCCGTGCCCGCTCTGCGCCACGCCGGAAGTCCCAAAGTGTCCGCCACCGCCTGATGAAAGTGCGCATCCTTCTGATGCACATAATTGACGGAGGAGACCACCCGCGTCCCGTCGTCCCAGACGATGCTGCCGCGCCCGTCCGCCTGCAGGCCGTAATCCGTCAGCGACTTTCCCGCTTCGGGCACAAGCACCGTCAGGCGGTTCATCACGCGGTTGCCAAGGAACAGCGTGAACACGCCCGTGCCAATGTCGATGGACATGTGCTGCCCGGTGAAGCCCGCCAAGCCAATCGCTTCGTCACTCTCGTAGGCGGGGATTTCGCTGAAATACTGTACCGGGTGCTTGACGTAGCACAGCGCGCCAAGATACTGCTGATACGTCCCGTCTGCGCGGCGGAAGCCCGTGCGGTTGCGCGCCATGACGCGAATCGCCTTTTTGCTGATGACCTGTTCGCGGAGAACGCCCTGCGCAAACTTCACCATGTCGCCCTGCGTGGAGAACAGCCCGGCGTGTCCCATGATTTCGGGATACAGCTTCGCCGCCTTCGGGTCATGCGGGATGCCCGGCTGCGCATCGGTGCGCAGGATGTGTTTCCCCTGCTCAATGCGGTGTTCGCCCCGGCAGGAGATGCAGTCCGCTTTGCGTTCTTCCGGCACATGCAGAAACGTTTCCGCCATTTCCAGCGGATGCAGGATGCAGCGGGTCAGTTCCGCGCCGTACTCGCTTTGCGCCGCGCCTTCAATCACGTCCCGGATGACCATGGCGTGGATGTCGGAATACGCACGCCCGCGGATTTCCCCTGGCTGCACCGCCCAGAGCTGCTGTTTCGCGGCTTCGGGCGTTTTTTGCGTGTCGATGCGCTCCGGGGTCGTCAGGCCGATTTCAAATCCCAGCACCTTTTCCACCGGCATGTCCGACAGATAGCGATACTGCGGCGCGTAGTCCGTCACCGGGCGGGTTAAATCCAGCTTGCCTTCTTCCCAGAGCCGCATGGTCAGCAGCCCCGTGAACAATTTCGTCAGGCTCGCCAAATCAAACAGCGTCCTGTCCGAAACCGGCGTTCCCTGCTCGTTGATAACGCCGCCGCACGCCTGAACACAAAGCCCCGCCCCTCCGCACGTCACGGACAGGCAGGGCAGAATCTCTGTTTCCTCGGTGAAATATCGAACCGTATCCTGCAAGGTCATTGTGTTTTACTCCAATCCGATGCGGGTGCACGCCACGCGCCCCTCCACCAAATCGCTCAGCCGATGGCGCGCATGACCGATAATGACCATCGTTCCCTGCCGGGCGGACTTGAGCGCGTATTCCAGCTTGGCTTTCGCGCCGTTCGCCCCCGCGCGGGACGCCCCGACGCAGCTTTCCTGCAGCTGGCGCACCTTCTCCTCCAGCTCTTCCATGCTTTTCGCCGTCACCTGCTCCACCAGCGTTTTGGGGTCGGCGGGGTCGCGGTAGATGCCCTCGGTGGAGGTCATCAGCACCAGCTTTTTCGCGTGGACGAGGTTTGCAATCACCGCCGCCGTTTCGTCGTTATCCACGCACTCTACCACTTGGTCGCCGTGGCTGCGGCGGATGGCTAATTCCATCTTGCGGTTCTCTTCGTCGCTGACGGGGTCGTTGTAATTGACAATCGGAATTGTTTTCTGCTGCGCCGCGCGAATCAGCAGCCGCCGGATATGTTCGCGCTTCTCCGGGTCGTTGAAGTGCGTGTGTTCCACCAGCAGCTGCCGCACGCCGTATTCCTGATGGATGAATTGCCGGTAGTTCTGCATCAGGATGCTCTGCCCCTGCGCGGCATAATCCGCCTTTATCTCGTCGTCGCTGCCGCAGAGTTCGCACCCGGTACGCTTCAGGTAGTCCAGCCGCCCGATTTCCGTCGCGCCGGACGTGACCCAAATCATACCGGGCTTGAGTTCCGCGCCCAGCCGGGAAAAGATGTTGTAGTCAATATCCTTGTCCTCTTTGCGAATCAGCGCCATCGAGCCGATTTTGCCGACAAGGTCAAACTGGTAGTCCATCATCGCTGCTTTTTCCCCCCAAAGTTTTGGGTTATTTCCGCTGCTTCAGCACGCTTTCGCCATCCACATAGGTGATGTGGAGTTCGCGCTTCCCCTGCTGCCAAATGCTCGAACAGGCCAGGTGCTTCTGCCCAATATGGCGGTCAAGCCAGCGAACCAGCCCCGGGTGACGCGCTTTCAGCCCCTTGTGTATGATGATATACTCTACGTTCTTCAAATTTCCCTCTTCCTGCAGGATAAACGAGCGCATCGGCGCGCTCATCATGCCGAAGATAACAGGAATCATCAGAACAATGCGATCGTATTTCGCAAAATCGACCTTATACAAGTCGATTTCCATTTTTCTTCTCGTCAGGGTGCAGTACAGGTAATGCAGATATTCCCGCGCCGTTCCTCGATACGCCATCGGCACGATTTCCAAACGCGACGTATTCTCCATTTCGTGTGCCAGTCTGCGCGCCGTAGCCGCGGTACGACCCGTTCGGGAGTAAAACACGATCAGTGTTTTCAATGCATTCACCTTTCATCATGGATGCCTGTACATCCGTTATAACTATTTCAGATTGAAAGTTTGCAGCTCATCTTCAGCCGGGAATAGTATCATGCGTAAATGTTGAACATGGTCGTGATGAGCTTCTGCAGCCCATACATGCCTGCCTGATAACCATGGCTGTTGTCCAGCGTCGCGTCCGCCGCCTTGCGGTAGAGTTCAATCCGCTCGTGGTACAGCCGTTCCACTTCACCCAGCCCCTTCTGTGCCAGCAATGGGCGGCGGTTGAGCTTGATGTCGCCCATAATTTCCTCCAGCGGACGATCCAGCAGCACAATCACGCCCGTGTTCCGCATGATTTCGCGGTTCACGTCGCGCAGCACCAAGCCGCCGCCGGTGGATACGATGCTTCCCTGCTCCCGCGACAGCTCAATGAGCATATTCGTTTCCGCGTTGCGGAACGCCTGCTCGCCATAGTGGGCGAAAATGTCGCTGGTGGAACAGCCGACAGACTGCTCAATGCGCTGGTCGGTGTCGATGAAGGGCAGACCAAGGTTGCTGGCGACACGGCGGCCCAAAGAGCTTTTGCCGCTGCCCGGCATCCCGATGATGTAGACGTGCCGATTAAGCATGGTTCGCCTCCCGAAGCAGCTTTTCCTGCTCCTGACGGCTGAGCGCCATCATCTCCCGGTACAGCGCCTGCACTGCCTCCACCAGTGATGCATCCGTCAGCATAGCCGCGCGGCTTTCCAGCACCTGCGCTTCGCGGCTGGCATCCAGCACAGGCTTCCTCTGCGCCAGCTTTGTCCGCGCCACTTCCCGGCAGAGCTTCATCCGCCGCTCGAACAGCTTTACCATCTCCCGGTCGATTTCATCCAACTCCTGCCGGATCTGTGCAAGTTCCCGCATTCTTTTGCCCATCCTTGCTGACAGCGCGCGCTGCCGTCTTGTGTTTCCTTGCTGCCATTATAGCGTATTCCGTCCATCTTGGCAAGCAAAATGCGCATTTTCCTGCATTATATCAAACAATGATAAGGGTTTATTGAATTTCGTGCGCATTTTTTCATCCGTTTTCCCAAGCTCTTGCAATTTGTTTCGTGTTTTGCTTACTTCGCGCAGTCCAGCGTGAACGCGAACGCCGCGCCCGCCTCGTCGCCGGTGTCCATCAGCGTAATCTTCTGCCCGTGCATTTCCATGATGCGCTGGCAGATGCTCAGTCCCAGCCCCGTGCCTTTGCCGGACGTGTGCGCCTTATCCGCCGTGTAGAAGCGCTCAAAGACGTGCGGGCGGTCTTCCGGCGAAATGCCCACGCCGTTGTCCTGCACGATGACGGTGCAGATGCCCTGATTCACGCGCACGCTCATGCGAATCACACCGCCGTCGGGCGTGAACTTAATGGCGTTGTCCAGCAGATTGACCGCAACCTGCTCGATGCGGCTTTCGTCCGCGTTGACCATGCAGGGTTCGGGGGCGAAGTCGCATTCCACGTCCATCTTCTTCGCCTCCAAGTCGCCTGTGCGGTGCAGCAGCACGCGCGAAAGCAGCTCGCAGATGTCGAAATTCGTCTTGTTCAGCGCCGCGTCGGCCTTCTCCAAGCGGGAGAGCTTGAGCAGGTCGCCGATGAGGTTCTTGAGGCGCGTTGTCTCGTCGGAGACAATCGTCAGGTACTGCGGATAGTCCTCCTGCCCGATCGTGCCGTCGCGCATTCCCTCGACGTAGCCGGAAATCGCCGTAATCGGGCTTCGCAGCTCGTGGGAGACGTTCGCAACGAACTCGCGGCGGCTCTCCTCCAATTGCGACAGCTTCTCCGCCATCGTGTTGAACGACGCGCTCAGTTCCGCGATTTCGGGGCAAGTCGCCTTGCCTTCCGGCGCGCGGACGGAGAAATTCCCCTCGGACATCGCCTTCGCCGCGCCGGACAGCACGCTGATTGGATGGAGTATCCGCCGCAGATACAGCAGCAGCGCCCCGCCCGCCAGAATGCAGAAACCCAGTACAACCCCCAGCACCGGCAGCAGCAGCGTCCCCGCGCGCACTTCAATTTCCTGCGCGGGGGTCTGGATGAACACCGCGCCGCGCACCAGCCCGCCCGACACGAACGGAACGCCGACGGTGAAGTACCAGTCGCCATCAACCTGACGGCGGATGCTGATTTCGTCGCCGCCGATGATGGTCAGCAGCGCTTCGTAGATATCCTTGCCGTTGAGCGTCTTGGCGAAATCGGGATTCTTCTCGTAGGTGACGGCCATGTTGTCCATCACCTGCCCGGAGCGGTCGACAATCGCGATATACGCGCCGTACTCGTCGTACACCTGCGCCGCCTTCCAGCGGAGGTGCTTGAGCGCCACGGTATTCTGCGCGCTGCCCGAAAACAGCGACGTGCCGAGCGTGTAGGTGCTGCTGCCGCCGGAATACAGGCTCGCCAGATACGCAATCTCGCGCGCCTCCGCCCGCAGGTTCTCCTGCCGAATTGCCGTCTGGCGGCTGGTGAGCGTATACAGCCCCAGCCCCGACAGCACGCTTGTCAGCAGCACAATTACCGCCACAACCACCGCCATAATCCGACCAAACATGATGTTTTCCGCCTCTTATTTTATAACCTCAAACTTGTACCCGCGCCCCCAGATGGTCTGGATGCGCCAGCCGTACTTTTCGCAGCCTACGAGCTTATCCCGCAGGCGCTTGACGTGCACATCCACCGTCCGGCTCTCGACTTCCACCTGAAAGCCCCACACTTGGTCAAGCAGCTGACCGCGCGTGAACAGCTGGTTGACGTGGCTGGCAAGGAAGTACAGCACTTCCAGTTCCTTCGGCGGCATCTCCAGCTTCTTGCCCTCGTAGAACACTTCGTAGCGGCTCAAACTGACCGTCAATCCGGGGAAGGACAGCGTATCGTCGTTGGATTCTTCCTCTTCCTCGGTCTGCCCCATCGTCCGGCGAAGCACTGCCTTGACGCGCGCCGCCATCTCCTTGCTGTCAAACGGCTTGGTGATGTAGTCGTCCGCGCCCAGTTCCAGCCCCAGCACCTTGTCGAACGTTTCGTCCCGCGCTGTGACCATAATAATCGGAATATTCGAGGACTTCCGCACGGCTTTAAGCACCTGCCAGCCGTCCATGCCGGGCATCATCACGTCCAGCAGCATCAAATCCGGCGGCATTTTGCGGAACTCGGTCATCGCGTCGTCCCCGCGTCCGACCGTCTTCACCTCATACCCCGCCTTCTCCAAATACAGCTGCTCCAATTTCGCAATATTCGGGTCATCATCGACCACGAGAATATACGGCTTCTCTTTCATTAAATACACCTCCACAAGGGGCTTCGCCCCTTGAACCCACCAAAGGGACTTCGTCCCTCTGGACTCCCATTCGCGCGATTGAGTTGGTGACTTCTTCATGCAATTTCCGCGTATTAAGCAGGGGTTTCGCGCCTGATGAAAAAATCCTCGCTTAGCAGGATTATTTCAGCGTCACAATCGTGACCCCGCTCTCCCCTTCCCCATAGACGCCCAGGCGGCAGCTCGCCACATGCATATGATGCTTCAAATGCTGCTGAATGCCGCTGCGCAAAACGCCCGTGCCTTTGCCGTGGATGATGCTCACTTCGCCCATCCCCGCCAGAATCGCCTGATCCAGATACTGGTCAACCGTCATAATCGCCTCATCGAGCGCCATGCCGCGCACGTCGCATTCCATCCGCACCGTGCGTTCCATCGCGCCGGTTTTCAGATGAACGCTCGTCGGCTGGGGCTTCGGCTTGTCCGGCTGCTTCACCAGACGAAGCTGGCTGATATTCACCTTCAGCTTCAGGATGCCCGCCTGCACCTCCACCTCGCCCTTGGCGTTGGCGGGGGCAAGCACCGTACCCTGACTGCCGATGGTGAGGATTTCCACCGTGTCGCCCTTGCGGACTTCCTTCGGCGGCAGCCCGGTATCCACCTTTTGCAGCAAGCCCTCGGACAGATTGTCCACGTTGTTCTCGATGCGGCGGCGAATCGCGTTCACCTGCGCGTCGGGGTTCTGCTGCTCCTTCTTCATGCGCTTCAAATCCGCAATGATGCTCTCGGATTCGCGGCGCGTCTGCTCCATGATGCGGCGCGCGTCCGCCTTGGCTTTCTTGATGGTGTTCTCGCGCTGGTCTTCCATCTGCTTGCGGAGCTTCTCGGCTTCGTCGCGCAGTTTGACCGTCTCAGCGCTCGCCTGACGCGCAATCTCGCGTTCGCGTTCCGCCACCTGCCGGTGATATTCCGCATTGGCGATAACGTCCTCAAAGCGCACGGAATCGCTGGACAGCAGCTTCTTCGCGTCGTCAATGAGGTTTTCCGGCAGACCCAGACGGCGGCTGATTTCAAAGGCGTTGGACTTGCCCGGCACGCCGATGGACAGGCGGTATGTCGGGCGCAGCGTCTCCACATCGAACTCGACAGAAGCGTTCTCCACGCCCTTGGTGGACAGTGCGAATGCCTTCAGTTCGCTGTAATGCGTCGTCGCCAGCGTCCGCACACGGATGTTCAGCAATCGCTGCAAAATCGCCTGTGCCAGTGCCGCGCCCTCAGTCGGGTCAGTACCCGCGCCCAGTTCGTCGAACAGCACCAGATCATCCGGCGTCACCTCGTGCATGATGGACACAATCGTCGTCATATGCCCGGAGAAGGTGGACAGGCTCTGCTCGATGGACTGCTCGTCGCCAATATCGGCGAACACCTGCTCAAATACCGCCAGCTCCGTCCCCAAATCCGCCGGGACTTGCAAGCCCGCCTGCGCCATCAGCGTCAGCAGACCAACCGTTTTCAGCGTAACCGTCTTGCCGCCCGTGTTCGGGCCGGTGATAATCAGCGACGTGAAGTCCTTGCCCATCCACAGGTTTGACGGCACAACCTTCTCCCGGTCAATCAGCGGATGACGCCCGCGGATGATGTTGATATACCCGTTCTGGTTGAGTTTAGGCGACACGGCGTTCATCTCGCGGGACAGCATCCCCTTGGCGAAGATGTAGTCCAGTTCCGCCAGCGTCTCCACCGTTTCGCGCAGCTGGTCGGCATACGGCGCGATTTCCGCCGACAGCGCCGCCAGAATCCGCTCAATCTCCTGTTTTTCCTTCGCCGCCCACGTTTTCAGCTCGTTGCCCATTTCCACCGCCGCCATCGGCTCGATGAACAGCGTCGCACCGGTGGACGACTGGTCATGCACCAGCCCCGGCACGCTGCCGCGGTACTCCGCCTTGACGGGCAGGCAGTAGCGGTCGTTGCGCATGGTGACAATCGGGTCTTGCAGGTACTTCTGGAACGCGGATGAGCGAATCATCTGATTCAGCTTTTCCTTAATGCGCTCGTTCGCCCCGCGCAGATGACGGCGGATGTCCATCAGTTCGTTCGACGCGCGGTCGGCGATTTCGTCCTCAGAGATAATCGCGTTGGTGATATCCTGCTCGACGTTGTGAAGCGTCGAGAGGCGCTGCGCCAGTTCCTTCAAAATCGGCGTGTTGTCGCGCTCGGTATCCAGCGCCTTCCGTGCCGCGCGGGCGGATTGCATCAGCGCCGCCACTTCCAGCAGCGCCTTTGGAGAGAGCGTCGCGCCCTTTTCCGCCAGCGTCAGGCTCGCGCGCACGTCCGAAAACGGCACAAGCGGCGACGCGCCCACATATTGCAGGATGACCGTCGCTTCCTCCGTCTCCGCCTGCATCCGCTGGATTTCGGTTATATTGCTGGACGGAACCAGCGCCTCGCAGCGCTCCCGCCCCATCTCCGTCATGGCCTTGCTCGCCAGACGGTCGCGGATTTTGGTAAATTCCAGCACCCGCAAGGTTCTTTCCTTCATCATCTGCGTGTTCCTCGTAAACAATTCACTCAACAGGACGATTCCAGTGATTGCTCGTCCCTTCCAATTCCCGCATTTCGCCATCCATGACGGCGCGCACGTCCGCCGCTTCCTGCGCGTTTTCCGTCGTCAGCACCATCATCGGCGCATAGCCCGCCTGACGCACCCGGCGGATGTTGTTCGTCGGCAGCGCGTTCATCAGCCGCACCAGACACCCCTCTGGCAGCCTTTGCCGCAGCAGCGGATAGACCGTTCCGCGCCGGTCGGTGAGCGTCTGCCCCGCCAGCGCATCCGGCGAATGCTGGTCGCACATCCGGCACGCCGCGTGCCCTTTCGTCAATCCCAGATACGTCCGCGCCGGGCAGTGGTGCAGCAGCATCAATTGCTCCCGCCCATACGCCGGAACGACCACGGGTGGATGATTCTGCATCAGCGTCCGCAGTTCCGCGCCGGACAGTTCGCTGCTCGCCGTCACGAATCGGCACCCCTGCTCCAGCAGAAACTGCACCGCGCGGCGATTCATCACCGGAATCCCGCTGCCCGCGCCCATCGGCACGTTCCATGTACGTCCCAGCTGCCCAACGCTGCCCAGCACAATGCCGCCGAGCTTCCCTGCGTTTCTCTGCACAAAAGCATCGAGCGCATCGAGCGTTTTTTCCTCGCACACGGTCGGCAATTGCAGCCACACGCCGTCCGGCATGTCCCGCAAGCCGCTTTCCAGCGCATCCGCCCGGAAATCTTCGGGATACCAGACCAGCAAATCCGCCGCGCCCTGCATCGCGTCCGCCTGTTCCCGCGTGCGGACAATCGCCATGCTCGGCGCATCCGGCGTATCGGGATAAATCAGGTCATCCGCGGGTTCTTCGCGCCCCGCTTTGCGCGTGAATGCCGCAATCCTTGCTTCCGCCAGCTGCTGGCAAGCCTCGCGCCGCAGCTGATTCAGCGCCGACACAGGCACGAACGCGCCCGCGGTCTGCACCGTCAGCGTCCGCAGAGAAAACGGCGTGTCGCTGAGTTTGCCCAGACTGCGCCGCGCGTCCTCTTCGCTCATGGCGCGGCTCTGCGCGGGGGCAACCGTGTCGCCCGTGACGGTGACACTGCTTTCGCCGTCGGTCATGGTGAGCGCAAGCGGCTTTCCGGGATATGCAATCAGCGCCATATCCGCCGGAATCGCGGGAATGGCAAGGCTTCGCGCCCATTGGAGCTGCTTTTCGCTGGTCAGGCGGTAGACCTCGTCACCCGCCTTGGTGCGGATGTCGGGCCGCAGGCGCACGACGGCGATTTGCCCCGCCTCGGTGTCATGCCCGGCATAAATCAGTTCGGCATCCCCCTGCGCGGTACGGATCTGCAAGCCGTCGCCGTCATCGAGATTGCGTTCCAATCGGACGCGCGCCATATTGCCCGCTGCGAACTCCACCCTGCCGATTTTCACGCCGCCGTGGCTGACGCGCGCCGGGTCAATCACGCCCGCGTCCTCCGCGCCCATAGCGTACCCGCGCATAAAGCCGCCGCGGGAGAAAATCTGCCGCAGTCCGGTCATTTCGGCTTCGTCCGCCTTGCGGAAATGCCCATTGTCCATCGCGTCGATGGCATTGCGGTAGCTGTTGGCAATCGTCGCGACGTATTCCGGGCGTTTGAGCCGCCCCTCCAGCTTGATGGACGCAACGCCCGCCTTGTTCAGCTCCGGCAGGTCGTCGCGCATACAAACGTCGCGCGGAGAGAGCCACGCCGCGGTCTTGCCGCGGTAGGTATACAGCAGGCGGCAAGGCTGAGCGCAGCGCCCGCGGTTGCCGCTTCGTCCGCCGACGACGGAGGAAAACAGGCACTCCCCGCTGACGGCGACGCACTGTGCGCCATGCCCGAACACTTCGATTTCGATGCCCTCTTTCGCGGCGAGGGCGATTTCGGCGGCGCTGCATTCGCGGGCAAGCACCGCGCGGGTCATGCCCTGATTGCGGCAGAAGCGGACGCCAGTCGCGTTGTGAATCGCCATCTGCGTGCTGGCGTGGATGGGCAAATCCGGGAAGCACCGCCGTGCCATCCGCAGCACGCCCAAATCCTGTACCAGCACCGCATCCACGCGGATTTCACTCAGCAGCCGCAGCACATCCACGACCCCCGCCAGCTCGCCGTCCTTAATCAGCGTATTGACGGTCACATGGACACGCACATGATGCAGATGGGCGAACCGCACGGCATCCCGCAGCTGCTGCACATCGAAATTGCCCGCGCCTGCCCGCGCCGAATACGCGGCATACCCCAGATACACCGCGTCCGCGCCCGCCGCCACCGCACTCCTGAGCGCATCCCAATTTCCCGCCGGTGCAAGATTCTCCATCCGATTCACAGTCCTTTCGCAAGGGGCTTTGCCCCTTGACCCCAGCAGGGCTCTGCCCTGCACCCGCGAAGGGTCTTCGACCCTCTCGACACCCATCTCGCGATTGAGTTGGTCACTTCTTCATACTATGCCCGCGTGTTTATCCACAGGATACCCACACTGTCCCCCGTATCCACAAGTTACGGCAAAGACCAGTAACAGGAGTGAGCGCCGCGAAGGTTTCCAAAGGGCGATCGCAAAGCCCTTTGGTCGCGCCCGCAGGCGCGAAATTCCTGCAACAATATAAAACGAGCAAAATATCCTATACCCTGCAATCGCAGCATTAAAAAGAGGCTTTTACCGCTTTTCCCGCAAAAGCGCCAGCTCCCGCCGCAAGCGGTTCACCTCGTCCTGCGCGCGCATCAAATCATCCGCCAGATTCAGCGCCGTCAGCACCGCCGCCGTGTTTGCCGGAATCCGCCCGGAACGCATCGTCTCCGTCATCTGCCGGTCAACATACGCCGCCACCCGGTTCAGATGCTCCGGCGAATCCGTCGAAACAAGGGCGTAGTCCTTCCCCGCCACCCGAACCGTCGTTTTCTGCTTCTCCATGTTTTCGCTCCTACGAAATACAGGCGCAGTCCGGCTGTCTCCGCCGCGTCTGCGCCTGCAACATTATACGATTCCCAAATGAGAATGCGCCAAGATGCGCAGGCAAATTGGGAAATCGTATTACATCTGCTCGAAAGGATAGGTCTGCCCGAAGGTCTCCACGCGGATGGACTTCATCACCTGCGGTTCAAGGGGCTTATCGCGCATGTCGCGCTTGACGCTGACAATCGCATCCGCCACGTCCATGCCTTCCAGCACCTTGCCGAACGCCGCATACTGGCCGTCCAGATGGGGGCTGTCCGAAGTCATGATGAAGAACTGGCTGCCGGCGGAATCAGGCATCATGCTGCGCGCCATCGACAGAACGCCGTAGGTGTGCTTGAGCGGGTTGTTCACGCCGTTCATGGCGAATTCACCCTTGATGTGATAGCCGGGGCCGCCGATGCCCGTGCCCTTGGGGTCGCCGCCCTGAATCATGAAGCCCGGAATGACACGGTGAAAAATCAGCCCGTCATAGAAGCCGCTGTTCGCCAGCGCAATAAAATTGCCGACGGACTGCGGCGCAGTTTCAGGGTAGAGTTCGCCCTTCATTTCGCGGCCATCCGCCATCGTAATAACAAAAGTAGGATTCTGTGCCATGTTCATAGCACTCCTTTCAGAACCAATTGTCCGCGCCCTTGCGGACTTTGTGGAAGATAGGGCAAAAGCGCCTATCACGCCTATTGTATCAGCAAATGCGCCAAATTGCAAGCCAAAAGGGGAATTTGCCGCCACCGAAACGTGCTTTTTGCCGTCAAAGTGGCATTTCCGGCAGGAAAAGTGCTTTTTTGCGCCCAATCATTTCCTCCACGCGGGCAATGTACTGCTCAATGTTGGATACGTTCGGCGCGCGGCCAATGTGTCCCTCTTCCGGATAAACGCGTTTGGAAATGCCGCCCGCGCCGAGGGCGAGGATGCGCGTCGTTTCTTCCATAATATCCACATTGTATTGACAGGCGTGACCCGGCAGCGCGTAGCCGACATTCTCCTGATTGCCCGCCATGTACTTCTGGCGGTAGAGATAGTAGGGCTTCATGCCCAATTGGTGCGCGGTGTCCAGCCCCAGCTGCACCATGCGGGAGGCGGTTTCGCCGTCCGGCAGGGGCGCGTTTTCCAGATGCAGGCGGCTGGAGCGCTTGATGGCGAGGGTATGCACCGTCAGGCTTTCCGGCTTCAAGCGGAGCGCGGCATCCATCGTGCGGGCAAAATCGTCGATGTTTTCACCCGGCAGACCGGCAATCACGTCCATGTTGATGTGGTGGATGTTCGCCGTCCGCGCCATCGCATACGCCTCCTCCACCTGCTGGGCGGTGTGCGCACGGCCGATGACGCGCAAGGTCTTGTCATTCATCGTCTGCGGATTGATGCTGATGCGCTGTACGCCCGCGCGCCGGATGGCTTCGAGTTTCGGCAGCGTCAGCGTGTCGGGACGACCCGCTTCCACCGTGTACTCCATTGCGCAGGGGAAGCACTGCATCATCTTCTCCAGCAGCCGCGGCAGCTGCTCCTCATTCAGCGATGTCGGCGTGCCGCCCCCGACGTAAACCGCGCGCAGCTTCTTCCCCGCGTCGCACAGGAGCTGCGCACAGGCATCCATCTCCCGGAACAGCGCTGTCAGGTAGGGCGCAACCAAATGCCCGTCGCCCAGTTCGCCGCTGGAAAAGGAGCAGTAGGTGCAGCGCGTTGTGCAGAACGGAATGCCGATGTACACGTCCATCCAGTCGTCGCCCGGCGGCGGAAGCTGCTGCTGCACGGATACGAGTTCCGCCAGCAGTGCCGCCTTCTCCGGCGCAACATCAAACTGGTGTACCAAATGTTCCTGCGCATCCGCCATCGACATGCCTTCGTTCAGCGCCTCATACATCAGGTGCGTCGGACGAATGCCCGTCATGCTCCCCCACGGCGGATGAATGCCTGTTTCCTTGCGCAGCAGGTCGTAGAGCGTCTGACGGCAGAGGCGGCGAAGCGCCCGGCGGCGGTGCAGCGCCTGAATCCGCGCATCCGCATCCGACGGAATGTCTGTCACGCCCTGCGCCGCCTGCGTTTTTCCATAGAAGCGGATGACGTACTGCCCGCCCTCGATAGCCGCCGCGAAATGATATTCCGGCGCATCCCACACACTGTCCGGTAGAGAGAACAGGCGCGTCATGTTCATCAAATCCGGCTCGATAGTCGTCAAGTCGTCCTGCAGGCCCTGCTGAATTTCGTTGCTCATTTTAGTCTCCATGTCCGGGGTAAATTTCCAGATTGCGCGCCATCGGCACCACCCGTGCCAGCGACGCTTGCATCTGCTCGCTGCTCCCCGTGGGCAAATCGGTTCGCCCGCAGCCGAAGCGGAAGAGTGTGTCGCCCGTGAACAGCTTGTCGCCAATTTGATAGCACACGCTGCCCGCCGTATGACCCGGCGTATGCAGCACGGTGAAAGTCAACCCCGCCGCCGTCACCGTATCGCCTTCGTGGACGAGTTTCGTCGCTTCCGGCGCGGTCACGGGAGCGCCCATCAGGAAGCTGGCGTTCTCCTGCGGATTGGAAAGCATCGGCGCGTCCTGTGCATGAATCACCAGTTCCGTTTCCGGGGTCATCAGTGCCCGAACCGCGCCGATATGGTCAAAATGCCCATGCGTGAGCAGAATCGCGGCAATCGTGCGCCCGTCCGCCGCTTTGCGGATGCGCTCCGGCTCGTCGCCGGGGTCAATCACCACGCAGTCAGTGCGCGCATCGTCCCAGAGGATGTAGCAGCACGTTCCAATCGCGCCGACGGTGACTTCCTTCATTTGCAGCATGGCTCTATCCTCCTGCGTCAGAATGCCTTGGTAGAATCCATCAAAATCGTCACAGGGCCGTCGTTGACGAGCGACACCTGCATATCCGCGCGGAAACGTCCGGTTTCGACGTGAATGCCCTGCGCGCGCCACGCCGCAACAAGCTGCTCATAGTGTTCATTGGCTTCTTCCGGGCGCGCCGCCGCGATAAAGCTGGGGCGGCGGCCGCCGCGGGCATCGCCATAGAGCGTGAACTGGCTGACGGCAAGAATCGCGCCGCCAACATCCTTGAGGGAGCGGTTCATTTTACCCGCTTCATCCTCGAAAATGCGGAGATTCGGCACTTTTTCTGCCATATAGTGGACGTCGTGGTCGGTATCGTCGGTGCTGACGCCAATAAGCACCATGAAGCCCTGCTGGATGGCGCCGATTTGCTCGCCGGCGACGCTGACGGAGGCTTGGGCAACTCGCTGAATAACACAACGCATAGGGGGTACTTCCTCGTTTCTTGGGCATTTTGATAAACACGCGGACACTGTATGCAGACGTACACAACTGAATCGCGCGAAAGGGAGTCCAGAGGGTCGAAGACCCTTTGGCGGAGTCCAGAGGCAGCGCCTCTGGTCACCCTTGTACTCTGAACACGTCGATGACGTCCGTCTTCCGCTGTAATAGCTTCACCAGCTTGTCCATCTGCTCGCGGGATTTCACTTCGAGGACGAAGCGGAAGGTCGCGATGCGGTTCTTTTCGTCCAGCTCGGTGTTGACCGTCTTAATCGGCACATTCGCGTCGCCGATGATGGTTGCCAGCTCAATCAGCAGGTTCGTGTGGTCGTAAGCGACAATCTTGATGGACACGCAGAAGCCCGTGCCCGTGTCGCCGTCTGCCCACGCCACCTGCACCCGGCGTTCCGCTTCGCCGCGCAGGACGTTCACGCAGTCCGCCTTGTGAATCGTCACGCCGCGCCCGCGGGTGATGAAGCCCACAATGTCGTCCCCCGGCACGGGCGAACAGCACTTGCCGAAGCGCACGGGGATGTCCATGTCCTCGTTTCCGGGCAGGATGATGCCGTGGTTCGCCTTGCCGGAGGCCTTGCGCTGCGGCTGATTTTCTTCTGTCAGCGCGAGCAGCTCTTCCGTCTTCGGGGCAGCCTGCGCCGTTTGCGTCCGCTGCTCATCCACCAGGCGCGACACAACGTACACCGACGCCATGCCGCCATAGCCGACCGCGCTGTAAATGTCGTTCAGCGCTGTAAAACCATACTTTTTGAGAATCGAATCATAATATTCCGGCTTAATCACATCCGGCGGATTCAGCCCGCGGCGGCGGCATTCGCGTTCCACCATCGCGCGGCCCGTCTCAATATTTTCCTCGCGGTACTCCTTTTTCAGGAACGCGCGGATTTTCGCCTGCGCCTGCGGGGTTTTGCAGATGCGCACCCAGTCCGCGCTCGGGCCTTTCGACGATGCGCTGGTGATGATTTCCACGCGGTCGCCCGTTTCCAGCGGCGTGTCCAGCGGCATGATGCGCCCATTGATTTTGCTGCCGACGCACTTATTGCCCACGGCGGAATGAATGCGGTAGGCGAAATCCAGCGGCGTCGCGCCCTTGGGCATACTGATGACGTCGCCCTTGGGGGTAAAGAGGAACACTTCCTCGGAGAAGAGGTCGGTTTTCAGGGTATCCAGGAATTCGCGGGAGTCGCGCGTGTCGCTCTGCCAGTCCAGAATCTGCCGCACCCAGTAGAGCTTGGAATCCAAGTCGTTCGCCGCGCCGCCGCCCTCTTTGTAGCGCCAGTGCGCTGCAATGCCGTATTCCGCGATGCGGTGCATCTCCCAGGTACGAATCTGCACCTCAAACGGAAACGGCATCTTGCGCCCGCCGACGACCGTTGTGTGCAGGGACTGATACATGTTCGCCTTCGGAACGGAAATGTAGTCCTTGAAGCGCCCCGGCATCTGGTTCCACAGCGTGTGGACAATGCCCAGCACGGCATAGCAGTCCGGCACGGAGTCCACCAGCACGCGAATCGCAATCAGGTCATAAATCTGGTCGAACGGTTTGTTTTGCAGCACCATCTTGCGGTAGATGCTGTAAAAGTGCTTCGGGCGGCCGTCAATCGTGTGGTGGATATGCTGCTCATCCAGCTTGGCGGACAACTCGTCGATGACCATGCGGATATTTTCTTCCCGCTCCGAGCGCTTCTGCCCAACCTTCTGCACCAGGTTCTCGTACCCAACCGGGTCGATGTAGCGCAGGGACAAGTCCTCCAGTTCCTGCTTGATGGCGTACACGCCCAGCCGGTGCGCAATCGGCGCATAGATGTCCAGCGTCTCGCGCGCAATCGCCACGCGCCGCTCTTCCTTCTGGAATTTCAGCGTCCGCATGTTGTGCAGACGGTCAGCCAGCTTAATCAGCACGACGCGGATGTCCTTGCCCATCGCCAGAATCATCTTGCGCAGCGATTCCGCCTGTGCTTCTTCCTTGTCGGCGAAATCGAGTTTATTCAGCTTCGTCACGCCATCCACCAGCATGGCGACTTCCTCGCCGAATTCCTGCCGAATGGTGTCCAGCGTGATGCCCTCGCAGTCCTCCACCGTGTCGTGCAGAAGCCCGGCGGCAATCGTCGGCGGGTCAAGGGACAATTCCACCAGAATGCTGGCGACGAAGCACGGATGGGTGAAATACGGCTCCCCGCTTTTGCGGTACTGATTCTTGTGCGCCTCCTGTGCGAATAAATAGGCTTTTTCTACCAGTTTGTACCCGTCGCCGGGATAATACTTTTGCACGCGCGCCAGCATCTGGCTCAGCGGCATGGCCTCATAAACGGTATAAGTCATATTTCATCCTCCTCCCCGAAAAAATGTCGTTCGGGTTACATCTGCGTTTCCGCAGCATAATGGGTTATCAAGTATTTCCGCAGCGGGCTGTCCGTCAGCGCAACCTTGTGCATCGGCAGCAGCGTCAGCTGATACGGGTCGAGCTTGAAGGAAACCAGCGCCACCTGCCCAAAGACGGTCAGTCCGGTCAGCACCTGCTCTTCCGTCATGCCGCAGTCCTGCGCCAAGGCGGATGCCGCCATCGTGCCGCCGCGCAGCAGCCGCCGATACAGCCCGCGCAGGGTATCCTCGGAGACGGTCATCGCCGACAATTGCATCCGCAGGTCATCCGGCGCGTCCGACAAGCACCACAGGCGCGCGTTCGGGCATTTCTGCCGGATAAGGTCCTTAAGCCCCGGCAGCGTTTCGCCGTCCAGCAGCACCACATCGCGCCAGTCATCCCGCAGCTTTTCCACATCCGGCGCGAACAGCACGGTGTTGAACGCGCGCGCGTCCCGCACCTGCCCCACATCCGTGTCGGCTTCGCCTCCGCTGAGGACGTCCTTCGCCCACGCGCTTTGATGGGCAATCATCAGCACGCCGCGTCCGAACCGCAGTTTCTCGCGCAGCTGATTCGTCCGCAGGGGCAGGATTTTCGCCTGCGCATCGCCTGATGATAAAGTGTTGTAATTCGACGCGAGGGCTGTCAATTCCTGCAAGAGCGCAGAGAAAATCATTTTCTCGTCCGGCCAGAGCAAACTGCCGCCCGTCTGCTTCATCGCGGCGACATTCAGCTGCACCGTCCGCTGTCCGCGGAATTCGTTCACTTCCGGCGAAAACAGCACGTCCACGCGCTCATAGCCGCGGTCTGCCAAATCCCCCTGCTGGAAGCCGATGCCGCCGCGCACGTTCGCGCCGTCGAGCAGCGTCAGCTTCAAGTGCGCCCCGCCCACGCCGACGCGCCGCGCCTCCTGCACATGCAGTCCGCGCGCCATCAGTACCGGGTTCGGGTTGCCGTAGCCAGTCGGCTGAAGCTGATTCAATTCGTCGATGAGCGCCATGTTCACCGCTTCCAGCGGCACTTCGAGTTCGTACTCCTTCTGCGGGATGTAGCACGTCAAGTCGCAGTTGTCGCCCTGCGGGATGACGCGGTTGAGCAGCCGCCGCAATTCCGGCACAAGCTCCGCGCGGATGGTCAGCCCCGCCGCCTGCGAATGTCCGCCGAAGCGCTCGAACAGCTGCCCGTGCCCTTCCGCCTGATACAGCGCCTTGCACGCCGTCAGCATCTGATGAATATCCACGCCGGGAATCGACCGGCACGAGCCGACGGCAAGGTCGCCGTGCTGACTTAACACAATCGTCGGGAAATGGTACTTTTCGCAGATGCGCCCTGCCGCAAGCCCAATCACGCCGTTGTTCCACTCCTGACCAAGGATGACAATCGCGAAATCCGTGCGGAAATTCACCTGCGCCGGAATCGCGGAAATCGCCTGTTCGACAATCTGCTTTTCCATCGCCTGACGCTCCTGATTCAGGCCGTTCAAGTGGGTGGCAATGGCAGTCGCTTCGGCTTCGTCCTTCGTCGTCAGGAGCTTGACGCACTGTTCGGCGGTTTCGAGCCGTCCGCCCGCGTTCAGTCTCGGCGCAAGGCGGAAGCCCAGATGCCCTGTATTGACGGGCTGGCTGACCTGCGCCAGCTCCATCAGTTTCTTCAATCCCGGACGCGCGCTTGTCCCCATGCGCATCATGCCTTCGCGGACGATGACGCGGTTTTCCTCCATCAGCGGCACAATATCCGCGACGGTCGCGAGGGCGGCGAGGTCAATCCGCTTTTCGACGCCGTCCATGCCCAGCAGCGCCTGCGTGATTTTGAGCGCGACGCCCGCGCCGCACAGCCGCTTGAACGCATACGGCTCAATCAGCGGATTCAGCACTGCATCGGCTTCGGGCAGCTTTTCCGCCAATTGGTGATGGTCAGTGACGATGACGGTCATGCCGCGCTTTTTCGCCAGCGCAACTTCATCGAGATTGGTAATGCCGCAGTCCACGGTCAGCAGCAGTCGGCTTTCCTTCGCGAGCAGCTCAATCGCGTCGGCATTCAGCCCATAGCCCTCTTCGTGGCGCGAGGGGATATACGGGCGGACGTGCTGTGCGCCGAGGTCGCGCAGGGTTTCGAGCATGATGCTTGTCGCGCAGATGCCGTCGACATCGTAGTCGCCGTAGATGGTGATGCCCCACTGCTCCCGGACGGCTTGGCGGATGATGGATACAGCCTTCTCCATGCCGGGCATGGTGGAGGGGTCAAGCAAATCGGTCAGGCGCGGATGCAGGAAGCGCTCTGCTTCCTCCGGGGTGTTGACGCCCCGATAGCGGAGGAGGCTCGACATGCGCAGGGGCAATGTCCCGATGCGTTCCTTGCTCTCGATGCCTTTCTTGGTGTATCTTAGCATAATTGTCCTTTTTCGCGGTTGGCAGAGTTGGTTTTGCTGCCATACTGGTCTTGAGCATAGTTCCAGAGGGCATGGAAACGGACGAAGTCCGCGGTCGCCCTCTGGACTCCTTCGCCTGCCCTTCGGATGTTACGGGTCTGTTATGTTAGTTATTTTAGTTAGTGGACAAACAGCACACAAACTAAAAACTTCCAATAAAAATCAACTAACATGGGTGCGAACCGAAGGTTTCCAAAGGGCGATCGGAAAGCCCTTTGGTCGCCTCCGCAGAGGCGAAATCCCCTGCGCAAGGAGAAAAACAAGTTATTCTCGCAAAATCAATTGCGGTCATTGCGCTTGGCAATGAGAATCAAGCGCAAGAGCGACAGCAAACTCGTCACCGCCGCCGCCACATACGTCAGCGCAGCGGCGCTCAGCACTTTCCGAACATTCCGCTCTTCCTCCGCGCCGGAAATGTACCCGCCTTCGGACAGCATCTGAATCGCGCGCTTGCTTGCGTCAAACTCCACCGGCAGCGTCACCAGCGCGAACACAGTCGATGCTGCGAACAAGCCGATGCCGATGTACACCAGCGGCTGCCACGCGAAAATCAAGCCGAGAATGAACATCGGCGTGGAGAGCGACGAGCAGATGTTCACCGCCGGAACGATGGCGGAGCGCAGGTTCAGCGGCGCGTAGTTCTCCAGCTTCTGCATGGCGTGGCCTGCCTCGTGCGCGGCGATGCCCATCGCGGCAATGCTGTTGCTGCTGTACACGCCGTCGGAGAGATTGAGAACTTCCTTCGACGGGTCGTAGTGGTCGGTCAGTTCGCCCGATACATGCCCGACGCGCACGCGGGTGTTGCCGTTGCGGCGGAGCAAATCCGCAACCATCTGACTCGCCGTCAGACCGCACTTGACGGGAATCCGGCTGCACTGCGCATAGGCGCTTTTCACCTTCGCCTGCGCGATCAGGCCGAGAATCAAACCGGGGATAATCAGCAGATACGTCCAGTCCCAATAATAATAGTAGGGCATTTTGTTCATTCCTTTCTGAAATTCACCGGAAAGCATTTTTCCCGGTTTTCTCTTATCCTATCACATCTGCCGCGCAAGTGCAAGCGGACAAAAACACCGAAAATGTTCAAATTGTGCGTTTTTCGTCCGCGAAAGTGGATTTTTTCGGATTCTGCCCGGAAAAGTCCGCTTGTTACATTGACGAAACGGGAAAGAAGCGGTATAATAAATGTATGTGTGCCCATGCGGAATGAATCATTCATGCAGGGGACAAATTTCGTTTTTCGGCAGAAGGGAGGAAGCGCGGTGAAGCATGTGGGACGTGCGGTCTTTTTTGCGTGCCTGACGGCGCTTCTGCTGCTGGGGATGCGGCAGCTTGTCGTCGCCCCGGAATCCGCTTCTGCGGAATCCTCCCCTGCCCCGCCCGGTATTCCGGCAGTGATGACGGCTGCTTTGCCTGCGCCGGAGAGCGCCGCGGCATCCGCATCCACCGCACAGGAGGCGCTGCACCGCCCTGCTGCCTTGCCAGCGCATCCCCCCATGCCGGTGCTGACCCGCGCGGATGGCTGCGGATGGCTCATCACCGGGCGAAGCTACGTCCGCACGGTGTACATCGCGTTCCATTTGGAGGGCAGCGCCGGATAGAGGGTGTCCGCTAACTGTCCACTTCCCCATGAAAAGAATGAAAGGAAGCATTCTCATGAAGAATACGAAGACGAAATCCATCGTCGCACTGGCCATCGTGCTGGTGCTGACCGTGGTCTTCGGCATCGTCGGCGTGACGGGCATGTCGTTCCAGGGCGGGCTGTGGAAGCTCCTGCCGTGGCTGCCGACGACCAACGCTGATGCTTGGCCGCAGGCCATTTCTCTGGGTCTTGACCTGCGCGGCGGCGTGTATGTGGAGTACAGCGCCGAAGCGCCCGAGGGCAACGACGCGAACTTCTCTGACCTGCTGGACGCGACCGTTTCCGCCATTCAGTCCCGTCTGACCGACAAGGGCTATGCCGAAAGCACCGTGCAGGTGCTGGGCACGAGCGGCATCCGCGTTGAAATCCCGGATGTGAGCGATCCGAGCGAAATCCTGAACCTGATCGGCGAACCCGCCCTCTTGGAGTTCAAGGATCCTGACGGCAACACCTTCATGACCGGCTCTGACGTCCGTCTGGCGCAGGCCGCCATGACGCAGGACGGTCAGTGGGCGATTTCCTTCCAACTGACCTCCGCGGGCACGAAGCTCTTTGCCGACATGACAAGCCAGAACATCGGCAAGACGCTGGGCATCTATCTGGACGGCGAGAAGCTGATGGCGCCCACCGTGCAGTCCGCCATCACCGGCGGCTCCGGTCAGATTACCGGCAACTTCACGATGGATCGTGCGCAGACCATCGCCGCGCAGATTCAGTCCGGCGCGCTGCCGCTGGTGCTGACGCAGCAGAAGGTTGATACCATGTCCGCCACGCTGGGCGATAATGCGCTGTCCACCTCCGTTTTCGCTGCCATCATCGGCATCGCGCTGGTCATGCTCATCATGATTGTCCGCTACCGCCTGAACGGCGTGGTCGCCTCCTGGGCGCTGTGCATTTACACAATCGTGCTGTTCTGGGTGCTGGCGGTTTTCCCCGGCATTCAGCTGACCCTGCCGGGCATTGCCGGTATCGTGCTGGGCATCGGCATGGCGGTGGACGCCAATGTCGTTATCTTCGAGCGCTTCAATGAGGAAGTCCGCGCGGGCCGCAGCCTGAAGGTTGCCCTCAAGACCGGCTTCCACAACGCGCTGAGCGCCATCATCGACGCGAACGTGACCACCATTATCGCCGCCATCGTGCTGATGATCTTCGGCACCGGCTCTGTGCAGGGCTTCGCCAAGACGCTGCTGCTGGGCGTTATCGTGTCCCTGTTCTCGGCGCTGCTGGTCACTCGCTTCCTGATGAAGCAGTTTATCCAGCTCAAGAACTGGAACGTGAGCGCTTTCACCTCCAGCGTTCAGTCTGCAAAGGAGGCCAAGTAATATGACAATCAAGAATTACTCCAAGCAGTGCCCGATGATTTCCGCCGGCATCATGGTGCTGGCGCTGCTGCTGAGCCTGTTCGGCATGGGCATCAACGTCGGCATTGACTTCTCCGGCGGCATGTCCATGCAGTACACCATGGGCGAAGCCGTCACGCAGTCCGACATCGAGGGTGTGCTCAACGGCATCGGTCTGAAGGACTACGCCGTGTCCGTGCAGGGCACAGGCAAGGATTCCATCAATATCCGCATCAAGGCGATTGACGAAGACGGCGTGCAGGGCGTGCAGGCTTCCATCACCGAAGCGCTGCAGGCGAAGTACCCGAACGCCGCCATCTACGGCGACGTGAACTACGTCGGCCCGGTTGCCGGTGCGACGCTGCTGCGCAACGCCTTCCTGTCTGTGCTGATTGCCGCGCTGTGCATGCTCATCTACATCGCCATCCGCTTCGACTTCAACTCCGGCGCGGCGGCGGTGCTGGGTCTGGTGCATGACGTGCTGATCATGCTGTCCTTCATGGTCATCCTGCGCTCCTTCGTGCAGATGAATTCTTCCTTCATCGCGGCGATGCTGACGATTGTTGGCTACTCCATCAACAACACCATCATCATCTTCGACCGCATCCGCGAGAACGCCCGCAAGATGCCGTCCTCCACGCCGCGCGTGGACGTCGTCAACCGCTCCATCAAGGAGTGCCTCGGCCGCACCATCAACACCACGCTGACCACGCTGGTGACGATCGTCTGCCTGTACATCTTCGGCGTTTCCTCCATCCGCGAGTTCGCCCTGCCCATCATCGTCGGCATCATCTCCGGCGTGTACAGCGCGAACATGATCAACGGCTACGTCTGGGCGTTCCTCGAAGAGAAGAAGCGCGCCAAGAAGGCCGCCAAGGCGTAATTTCTCCTACTTTACCCTCACTGGACGGTGCAGTTTCGGGCTGCACCGTCTTTTATTATGGAGATTTTCTCGTCCGCACAAGAAAAAGGGCTTGGAAAAGCATCATGCGCTCTTCCAAAGCCCTTTATTTATCTTGATATGCGCCCCGCATCAGCACGATGCCGCATACCCCTTCTCGTCCTTCATGATGTGCACAATCGTGCTGTTCGTGCTGCCCATGCCGACGCAGACCAGCTCGCCGAGGTGCGCAATCAGGCGGTCAAAGCTGTCATCCAGAATGCCGTCCTGCGCGTGGATGCCGCCGCCTTCCAGCGCCAGACACGCCGCTTCCACCGCAAGTCCCGCGCTCAGGGCGACCTTGCTCGCGCAGCCCTCCTTCGCGCCGTCGCAAATCATGCCGCTGACCGAGCCCAAGATATTCCGCGCAGCCTGCACCATCTCGCCTTCGCCGCCGCCCAGCAGGTACACGACCCCCAGCGACGCGCTCAAGCCTGACGCCACGCCGCACGCGCACACGCTCGACAGGGGGCCGATGAAGCTTTTGATGTACACGTTCGCCAGCGCCGCCAGCGCAATCGCACGCAGTTCCTTTTCCTCCGGGATGCTGAAATAGCGTGCCGCCGCATCCACCGTCAAAAAGAGCGTGATGCCCTGATTGCCGCTGCCCGTCGCGGTCATCACCGGCAGCGGAACACCGTGCATCCGCGCGTAGGACGCCGCGCCCGCCATCCGCTTCGCCGACGCGCAGAGGGACGGGTCATCCAGCGTGATTTTCGGCAGAACGCAGTGCGCCAGCTCATCCGACATCGCGCGGTCGTAGATGGTTCGGTTCATGGTCAGGGCGTCGCGGAGGAACGCCAATTTATCCAGCGCAACCGTGTCCGCAAAGGCGATAAATTCCGCCAGCGACCCGCAGTGCGCGCCGCCTTCCTCCACCGATTCCTGCTCGGCAGGCGCTTCGGTAAACGGCGCGTGTTCGACAAGGGCGATATGATCGTGCGCACCCACCGTGACCACACGAACCGCGTCGCAGTCCGTTCGCAAAATCGTTTCAATATACAATCCGCTCACGCCGTCGACGATTTCGACTTTCACGCAGCCGCGCAATGCCTTTGCTGCCGCCAGCTGCTCCGCCGTCACCGTGTGCAGCGCGTTCATGCCCGCGTCCGCGTCGCCCGCCGTGATGCCCAGCGCCACACACAAGTCCACGCCGCGCTCATCCGCGCCCGGAATACCCACGCCCATGGCGTTTTTGAACAGGTACGCATCCAGCCGCGCCGTCACCTGCGTGACAGTCCCCCGCGCCGCCTTGCGCGCCGTCGCCGCGTTGAGGGCAATTGCCGCCGGTTCCGTACAGCCGGTTGAGGGGGCAAGCGAAGCCCTGATCATCCGTAGACATTGCGTTTCATCCATCCGATAGTTCCTCTTTTCCACCCGGCGCGATGCCGGATTTGCTTTTTCCATGAACACAATTCGCCCTCAAACCGCGAAATTCCTGCCGAAAACCTTTCTTTTTGCAAAAATCGCCTATTTTGCTTGTGAAAAAAGCGTCATTCCCCCTTGCCAACCATCGTTGGGGTATTGTATAATAAAATATACGGCAGATGCTTCTTCTGCCATTTCGACCAAACGAATAAGGAGGAGAACCATGAAGAAGTTCCTTTCTCTCCTGCTGGCGCTGACGATGCTGCTGACGCTGTGCGGCGCTGCGAGTGCGGAGGCCGGCGTCTTTACGGGCGTGGGCGACAGCGAAATCGGTGGCAAGGGCGCCATCGAAGTGGCTGTGACCGTGGATGAAAACGGCGCAGTGACCGCCATCGAAGTGACCAAGAATGGCGACACCGCCGGCATTTCTGATCCGGCTGTGGCGCAGATTCCGGGTCTCATCGTCGAGCAGCAGACCGCGAACGTTGACGCGGTTGCGGGCGCAACCAAGACCTCCGATGCCATCATGGCGGCTGTGCTGGACGCTGTGACCAAGGCGGGTCTGGACACCGTGAAGTGGTCTACGAAGGTGGAGACTGTCGTCGAAAAGGCGGAGGACGTCACCATCGAGACGGAAATCGTGGTCATCGGCGGCGGCGGCGCTGGTCTGGCGGCGGCTGTGCAGGCGAATCAGCTCGGCTCCAAGGTGCTGGTGCTGGAAAAGATGGGCAAGGTCGGCGGCAATACCATCCTCGCTGGCGGCGCGCTGAATGCAGTCAACGACCGCTCTGAGCAGGCGATTGCCTACAACGACTCTGTCGAATGGCACTACACCCAGACGCTGTCTGGCGGTGACTATCAGGGCGACCCCCTGCTGGTGCACACGCTGGTGAGCAATGCGTGGGACGGCGTGCAGTGGCTGATGGATCTGGGCATGGAATTCCAGGACGAAACGGCTGGTCTGTTCACCGTGACCGGCGGTCTGTGGCCGCGCGCCCACAAGCCGGTTGAACCGCTGGGCACTGGCTTCTTCAAGACCTACATGAACTACATCGACAACCACGACAACGTGGACGTGATGCTGAACACCTGCGCGACCGAAATCCTTGTGGACGAAAACGGCAAGGCTTGCGGCGTCGTGGCGACGGGCGAAACGGGCAACACCGTGACCGTCAAGGCGTCCAAGGGCGTCGTTGTGGCGACGGGCGGCTTCGCGGCGAACGTCGAGCTGCGCAGCGCGTACAACACGCAGTGGGCGGATCTGGGCGACAGCATCAAGACCACCAACCACGCGGGCGCGACCGGCGACGGCATCAAGCTGATGCAGAAGCTGGGTGCTGACTTTGTGCAGATGGGCAACATTCAGCTGCTGCCGCTGGGCGACCCGGTGACTGGCTCCCTGTCCGGCAACATCGAGCATGACGTGGAAACCCGTATCTTCATCAACAAGGAAGGCAACCGCTTCGTCAATGAGGGCGGCCGCCGCGACGACATGACCAACGCCCTGTTCGCGCAGACCGATGCGTACATGTGGGTCGTCATGGACTCCGACACCTATCCCACGGGCGACGAACGCAACAACTTCGGCGAAACCGCGAACCAGCTGGTGGAAGCCGGCCGCGCGGTGAAGGCGGACACGCTGGAAGAACTTGCGGAAAAGATGAACGTTCCGGCGGACACGCTAATTGCGGCTGTCACGGAATTCAACCGTCACGCAGAAGGCGGCGACCTTGCGGGCACGCCGGACGAATTCGGCCGTACCCTCTACAAGACCCCCATCGACACCGCGCCCTTCTACGCGGCTGCCCGCGTTCCCACCGTGCATCACACGATGGGCGGCGTGCGCATCAACGTGAATGCGCAGGTGCTGGATGAAAACGGCAACGTGATTCCTGGTCTGTATGCTGCGGGCGAAGTGACCGGCGGCATCCACGGCGCGAACCGTCTGGGCGGCAACGCACTGACCGACACGGTCGTCTTCGGCCGCATCGCTGGCGAATCCGCTCACTACGAGAAGTAATTTCGCATCCCCAGAGGCTCGGAGGAAACTCCGAGTCTCTTTTTGGTTCTTCACGGAAAGTTTGGGGAGCAAACAAGGGCTTAGGCGAAGCGCCAAAAAGCTGCACGCGGAAGGAGCGTGAAAGCACGACCAACTCAATCGCGAAAAGGGGTCAAGGGACAGCGTCCCTTGTGGGGTTTGGGGCAATGCCCCAACTGTTGGTCGAGTGCTCACCTCAAAGGAAGAAGTCAACAAAAGGCGCAGGCAGCGAAGCGTCCCTGCCAGTAACTTTGCGCGTCCGCAGACGCGCTCCCCCAAGCTGCTCTTCCCCCAAGATTCCGTGATGAACCTCTTTTTTTGTGCATTTTCCCGCTTTTTCCATTGTAATTTCCTCAAAAACATGGTAAGATAACAGAAAAGCCATGAATCGAGGTAGAGTAAGGATGCGTTCCATTGTCAGCCGCTGTGCTGCCCTGCTGTCAGGCGCTTTCCTGCTGATGAACAGCGTTCCTGCTGCTTTTGCAGAAGAGCCAAACACAATTGTTCAGAAGGAGGCTCACACCATGCAGCCGTACCGTCAGATGCTCACAGAGCTTGCACCGGATGCTGTTTTTGCGCGGCAGGAGGGTGTTTCCTACCCGACGTTTCAGAAGTACACCTACTATTCACGCACAGCGCATCGGGATACCCCGGTCAACGTGCTGCTGCCGACGGATTACGATGAGCAGCGTACTTATCCCGTCCTGTACATTCTCCACGGCTACTGGGATACGCAGGACTGGATGGCGCGCGATGCAGTCGGACTGAATGTCATGCTGGGCAATCTCTGGGCATCCGGCGAGGCAGAAGAAATGATCGTCGTTCTCCCCTACATCTTCTGTGACCAGGAGCTTCGTTCCTGCACAGGCATGAACCTGCGCAATTCGCTTTGCTATGACAATTTCGTCAACGACCTGACGGCAGATTTGATGCCCTTTATCCAGCAGAATTTTGCCGCTGCGACGGGGCGCGAGCAGACCGCTATTACCGGCTTCTCCATGGGCGGGCGTGAGTCTCTGTTCATCGCCCTGACGCATCCAGAGTTGTTCGCGTGGGTAGGTGCAGTCGCACCAGCCCCCGGTTTGACACCGATTCCCGGCTCTGCTGATCATCCGGGGCAGCTTCAGGAATCGGAGCTGACCTTCGGAGACACAAAGCCGGAGCTGCTGCTCATCAGCGCTTCTCGCGCTGACGGTGTTGTTACGTCCGCACCTTCGGGCTATCGACAAGTTCTTCAGCTCAATGGCGAAGAGCTCGTTTGGCATCAGCTGACAAATACACAGCATGACCATACCAGCGTCAAGCCGCACTTGTACAACTTCTGTCGAATGATTTTCCACCGCGAATGACACGTTCCGTCGTAAAAACACCAGCAGTACAGTCATTCGCTTGCAATCAGCCGCATTTCGTCCTATAATAAAGGCGAAATCCACCAAAAGGAGTGTATGAGCAATGAGCAAGCAGAACATCGACTGGAGCAATCTCGGCTTCGGCTATATCAAGACGGATTATCGCTACGTTTGCCGCTACAAGGACGGTCAGTGGGACGAAGGCGGGCTGGAAACCGACGCAAACATCACCCTGAATGAGTGCGCCTGCGTCTTCCAGTATTGCCAGGCGTGCTTTGAGGGCATGAAGGCATACTACACCAAGGACGGGCATATCGTTTGCTTCCGCCCGGACATGAACGCCAAGCGCATGGCGGACAGCGCCGCGCGGCTGGAAATGCCGCCCTTCCCGGTGGACAAGTTCGTGGACGCGGTGAAGCAGGTCGTCGCGGCGAATGCGGATTTTGTGCCGCCGTATGGCACGGGCGCGAGCCTGTACATCCGCCCGTTCATGATTGGCACGAACAGCGTCATCGGCGTGAAGCCCGCGACGGAGTTTGAATTCCGCATTTTCTGCACGCCTGTCGGCCCGTACTTCAAGGGCGGCGCGAAGCCGATTGCCATCAAGGTAAGCGATTACGACCGCGCAGCCCCGCACGGCACGGGCAACATCAAGGCAGGTCTGAACTACGCCATGAGCCTCCACGCAATTATGGAAGCGCACCGCGAGGGCTTCGCGGAGAATATGTATCTTGACGCGGCAACCCGCACGAAGGTCGAGGAAACCGGCGGCGCGAACTTCATTTTCGTCACCAAGGACGGCAAGCTGGTCACGCCCAAGAGCGACTCCATCCTGCCCTCCGTCACCCGCCGCAGCCTGCTCGTCGTGGCGGAAAAGTACCTGCATATGCCGGTGGAAGAGCGCGAGGTGTATTTCTCGGAAGTGCCTGATTTCGCGGAATGCGGCCTGTGCGGCACGGCGGCGGTCATCAGCCCGGTCGGTCTGATTAACGACCACGGCAAGGAGATTCGCATTCCCTCCGGCATGGACGAAATGGGTCCCGTGCTGACGAAGCTGTACACGACCCTGCGCGGCATCCAACAGTGCGAAATCGAAGCGCCAGAAGGATGGATTCTCAAGATTCAGTAATTACATCATTAGGCAGAATGGGAAGTGCTTCATTCTGCCTTTTCATTATGAAAGGATGAAATTTTTGAGCAAATATTATGATATTGCTCTGGAAATGCTGAAACGTGCTGATTCACCATTAAACCACAAAGAAATCTGGCAGCATTTTCAGGCTTCAGAATTGTTTAATCCACAAGAAAACTATGGTCAAACACCTTGGGATTCGATTAGTGCTGCACTCTATACAGATTACAAAAAGGATGATACTCCTTTTGTCAAGTTTGACAATCCTGTACGGTGGTCACTCAAATCGCATGACGCTTCTTCTGCATCGTTCCCCACGGAGGAACCCTCTCGCCTTTCCTCATTGGAACATCACACAAAGTTTGTCGAACGTGACTTACACACATTGCTAACTGCTTTTGTGAAGCACAATCCTGATTTTCTGTGTGATACCAAGACCATTTATCACGAGTCTTCTTCTACCGCTTCTAAAGGAAGTAACAAATGGCTTCATCCGGATTTGGTCGGTTTCTATGCGCCATTCTACAATCACGATGATGATGTGTCTACTTTAATGCACAACTTTAACAGTTACACGCAACGGCTGTTTTCCTTCGAAATGAAGATTTCGGTAACAACACAAAATCTCAAAGAGTATTTTTTTCAAGCCGTTTCCAATTCCAGCTGGGCAAATTTCGGTTATCTGGTGGCTCTTGATTATGCCCCTGATTGTTATTCCGAAATGCTCCGCTTGAACCGCGCCTTCGGCATTGGCTTCATCAAATTGAAAGCTGCTGATGTCCTGCATAGCGAAGTCATTTATCGCGCAAGAGAAAGCCGTGAACTTGACTTGGAAACAATTGCCCGGCTAAAAAGCGCCAATCCCGACTTTGCTGCTTTTATTCGCAACGTCAATCTAATGATTAAAAACATGAATTTTGTAACAACCGCTGGTTTCAGTTTTGACCATGTCTGCACAGAAACAGAACTACGCGAATTTGTTGCAGCTCACCACATTGCGAATAAAACGTAACATTAAAACAGCCTGTGGACGAATTCCGCAGGCTGTTTTTGATTGCAATCAGAACAAGTCCAGCATGTTATCCAGATAGATTTCCTCCCGCACTTTCAGCTGGCATTCCGGCTTCGTCAGGTAGTACAGCAGAAATTCCAGCACCAGCGCGCTGCCTAACTCGCGCCCCTCAATCTTGAAGTTCTCAAAGCCCATCGGCAGGTACGTCTGCTGAATATCCGCCACCCCGATAAAGCCCGGATTCTCCATCGCCTTGGAGAAGCGGTAGCCGCCCGCTGCGTCCGGTGCGTGGCAGCGGTGCTCGTCGCCGTCTTCGCCGAGGTTCTTCCGGCTGACGGCTTCGTAGCACGCGCGGCGGTCGCGGCAGCCGAAATAGCAGCACTCGTTGCAGAGGAACTCCACCTTGTCCTTTTGCCCCTGCGGCAGGGCATTCAGCTTCTCCAGCGCGTGATTCAGGCGGAAATCCGGCACGACATAGCGGAATTCCGCTCGTTTCAGTTCCGCCTGCAAGTCGGGAAACGATGTCAGCACCTTCGTCGTTGAGGACACGAAATACAAGTTCGGATACGTTTTCTGCAAATAGCGCAGGAGCAAATCCGAATGGAGAATCACGCCGCCATTCCCGCCGTCGTTCAGCATCTGGCAGAGCGCATTGCAGCGCGCATCACGCAGATGCTCCGCGCGCAGGAGGGAGTTGCTGAACGTCAGGCGCGGCGAAATGCCGTAATCACGCATCAGCGCCAGCACATCCCGCGCGCTCGCCTCCCCCGACCCGACGCGCCCGCCGCCCCACAGGCAATCCGCCGGTGCGCCGTAAATCGAGCCGATGTCGCACCAATCATAGAAATATTCCGGATGGTTTCGGTAGAGCGGCAAAAACCGGCGGTACAGTTCGTAAAACTCGAACAGACCGGGCAGGTGATAGTGGGCGATTGTCATGTCAGCTGCCCTTCTTCCGCCGTCAGCAGCCAGTCTTTGCCCTGCCAATGCACTTGCATCTGCACCTTCTTCCATCCCTCCGGCAGGCGCGGATGCAGCGTCGGCTTGCCGTCCTCGAAGCGCAGACCCAAGAAGCCATAGAGCAGCACCATATACGCGCCGCCTGCCGCCGCCGGGTGCGTGCCGCCAATGTACACCAGCCCTGCCCACTGCTTGCCGCCGCCGACAATATCCGCCTCGGCGGATTTCAGGAACAGCGGATACGCTGCCGCCGGACGCCCGATTGCGCACGCGCACAGGGCGTACATGCACGCGGACAGACTGCTGCCATGCTCGGTTCGCGGCTCATAGTAATCATAATTCGCGGCGATGATGTCCGCCGGGTATTGCCCCAGCATGTACAGCAGGGCAATCACGTCCGCCTGCTTAATGACCTGCGTCTGCGCCGCCACGCCATACGCGCCGCCCCAGTATTCGCGCGGGTCAATCAGGCGGCTGCGCACCTCCGGCACGAGTACGTTTTCCAGCTTGAAGTAACCGTCGAACTGCTCAATCAGCCCGGTTTTCGGGTCAGGCGCTTGATGCTTCAAGTGCTTCGCGGCATCCGCAAAGTGCATCAGTTCCGCTTCGTCCGTCTCCGGCAGGTACTTCTGGCAGACCTCCACCGCGTAATTCAGCGTCATCCGCGCCATTTCGTTGGTGTAGGCGTTGTTTTTCACATGCTCGTGGTACTCGTCCGGGCCCATCACATCCAGCAAATCATAGGTGTCGCTGAGGATGCGCTTGGAAATCAGGCTCATATAGAACCGTGCGCATTCCAGCACGACGCGCGCGCCGCCGCTTTGCAGCAGCGAATCATCCCCCGTGTACTGCGTATATTTCCGCAGCCCATACACGACAGCGGCGCTGATGTGCACCTGCGTATCGCGGAAGAACGTGCGCATCGGTCGCCCCGTGAACACGTCGGTGACATTGTAGTCCGTGCAAGCGTCCTTGCCGCCCTCGACGCTCTCCCACGCATAGAACGCGCCCGCATAGCCGTAGGATTTCGCCTTGTCCAGCGCGCCCGGCAGCGTCTGCACGCGGTATTCCAGGCAGTGCCGCGCCACCTCCGGCATACACGCCAGATAGAAATCCAGCATGAACATCTCCGTATCCCAGAAAATCGCGCCCTTATACGTCTGCCCGGACAGCCCGCGCGCCGCCACCGACAGCGCCGCCCGATGCCGCGGCGCAATGCTCATCAAGTGGTACATCGAGTAATTGACCGCGAACTCCGCGCGCGCGTCGCCTTCAATCGTCACCCGCGCTTTCTGCCAGAGCGCCGCCCACGCCGCCCGCTGTTCTTCGCGCAAAGCATCATACGCCGGGGCATTTTCTGCCGCTTCAATGGCGGATGCTTCCGGTTCGTCGCCGTCGCTGGTGGTGTACACCGCGGCGACCTCATCCAGCTGCCACGGCTGACCCGCCCGAAGCGCGATTTGCGCCGTCCGAACGCCGCCGTGCGTGATTTCGCCGTCCGTGCAGCTGCACCGAAGCGCCGTGCAGACGCGCTGGTGATCATCCGTTTCGCCGGTCAGGGCGACGACGCCGTCCGATTCTGTCAGCGTCAGCGTCTCATAATGCGGGCCGTGGATGTCCCAGACGTTTTCGTCCACGCCGAACGCAATGGTGACGACGCTGTCATGTGTCGCCGTGATGGTCACGCGCTGTGCGAGCAAATGCACCCGCTCCATCGCGCAGAACCGTTCCTGCCGGATGGTGATTTCGCCCGCATCCGCCTTGAACGTGCTTTCGCGGGTGAACACGCCGTCGGCAATATCGAGCGCGAGGCGGTGCGATGTAAGCCGATCGGCATTTTCCGGCAGCGACACGCCTTTCACGGCGACATACAGCGGATTCGGGGCATTCAGCGGTTCTTCCCAGCCTTGCCCTTTTTGGTGGTGGATGCCCGCGAGGTTGACGGCGGTCATCTGCTGTACGCCCGCTTCGCCAATCGTCCCGCGAACGCCCATATACCCATTGCCCGTCAGGAAGCGGTTGCCGTTATCCGCGTCCTGCGCCGGGTCGAAGCCCGTTCGCTCAATCACCGTATTCATCCGTGTATTCCTCCTCATGTTCAAAACTTCCCTCCATGCGGTATTCATGGAGGGAAATTCGCGGCTGCACTGCGCTTTTCCTGCTACGGATTGCAGGTTTTCGGGTGCGGAAATTTCGGTTCTATGCATTTACCCTACATACTCCAGCAAGTCCGACAATTTCCCCAGATGATACGTTGCGCGCGCATCCTCCTTGGCGTCCCCCATGGCGGCGCAGGCAAACCCGCCCGCTTTCGCGGCTTCCACCCCTGCATGGGCATCCTCCACCACCACGCACTGCTCCGGCTTCAAGCCCAGCATCTCCGCCGCCTTCAAAAACACCTCCGGATTCGGCTTCGAGTGCGTGATGCAGTTTCCATCCGCCACCGCGTCGAAAAACCCATCCAGCCCCATCCGCTCCAGAATGAACGGCGTGTTCTTGCTCGACGAGCCAATCGCCAGCTTCAAGCCGCGTGCGCGCAAGGTATCCAGCGTGCGCTTCACGTCTCCGGACAAATCAGCGGGTGACATTTGGTTCAGCAACTGCCGATAGCGCGTGTTTTTCTCCTCCGCCATCGCGTTTTTCTCATCCTGCGAGTACGCCTTGTCGCTTTTTTCGAGGATGATGTTCAGGCTGTCCATGCGGCTGACCCCGCGCAAAAGGCCGTTGCGCTCGCGGTCAAAGGGGATGCCGAGCCGATCCGCGAGCGCCTTCCACGCGCGGTAGTGGTACTCGTCGGTCGAGCAGAGAACGCCATCCAAATCGAAGATAATGCCTTGATATTGCATCGTGATTTTCTCCTATCAGTAAACGCAGATTTCCGCTGCCTGCGCGCCGTCGGTGCGGGAGGCGGAATTCATTGTGAACACAACCTTGACAAAACTGGCTTCCACACTATCGAAATCAATGCGGATGCGATTGCCCGTCGCAGGGTCGAATTGGTACTGCGTGGCGGGTGCGACTTCGGTAAAATTCTCGCCGTCTTGGCTGACCAGAACGGTGATTTCCTGAATGCGCGCCTCCCAGATGGCGGATGGATTCAGGCAGACCGCGACGGTCGAGATGGTATGCGTTTCGCCCAGCACGATGAGCATTTCCGCCGGGAACCCTTTGCTTTCCCAGTAGGTATCGGTTTTGCCGTCGTTGACGTTTCGGCTGACGTACACGTCGGTATGCGCGCCGGAAATGACTTCCTTATTGAGCGCGAAATTCTCCGTTTCGGGGAGGGCGATGTACTGGTCAGCAGGGTCAGGGAAGCACGCCGGACGCTCCGCCTTGGTCTGGTCGGGCGCGGGGACAACGGTCACGATGGTGGGAATTTCTTCTTCCGCCTGCGTCAGAAGGGGCAGGCACGCCAGCGACAGGACGAGCATGGCGGATACGACAGAACGCATTTTCATGAGCGAAATTTCCTTTCTATAATGATGGTGGGTGTGGTGATGCGGGTGGTCGGTCGCGCCCATTTGGCGCGACAATGTGCAAGTGGTCGAAAGAGCAAGTTGGGGGCGCGTCTGAGGACGCGCGAAGTTACTGGCAGGGACGCTTCGCTGCCTGCGCCTTGTTGACTTGTCCTTTGGGATTGGTCGGACGTGGAACGGTTGGGGCGTTGCCCCAAACCCTACCAGAGGCGCTGCCTCTGGACTCCGCAAGGGGGATCCCCCCTTGACCCCTCCGCGCGATTGAGTTGGTCTCACTCCCTTAATTCTTCCGCGTGTTTATCCTTTTTTCCTTACTCCACCACAATTCCCTCACAATAATCATCATACCGCAGCTTCATCTGCTTCAAATTCGTCATCTTCTCCCCCAGAATCGTCACATTCCGCAAGGTCACATTCGTAATCCGATTATCCTCCCCATACCCCGATAATCTCGACGCCGGCACTTTCCCATCCGGCGTCCGCAGCACCGTCAGACCATCAATCAGCACATCATCAATCGACCCAAACTCATCCTTGACCGTCGACCACGCCGAATTTTGCAGCGTCATCTCAATCAATTCCTTATTATTGCCGTTATCACCCTGCATGAAGGCGTTTTCGACGACGATATTGCGGTAGACAATGGCGTGCACATACGCATCGTCGCTGTTATGGATGCTGATAACGGGCTTGTGGAAGTTGTACAGCACAGTGATGTTCTCAAACAGCACATCACTGATTTCGGGGTCAAGCGTCCAGCCCTTGTCGGTTTCGTAGCCGATTTCCATGGACTGGGCGAGGTCCGTCCATACCTGCATGTTGCGGAAGGTGATGCCCTTAGTGGAGCCGGAGTAGTTCTTGATGACAAGGCTGTCGTCCCATGTGCGGGCGAAGCTGTTCGTCACGGTGTGGTCGGTGCAGGACTGGAAGGTGAAGCCGTCGCCATTTTGACGGCCGGAAATGACCTTGACGTTATTGATTTCCACATGCTTGGAGGAGTAAGAATTGACATTCCAGCAGTTGGAATTGGCGACGATAATGCCGTCGATGGTGACATCCTTTGCGTGATTGAGATCAATCGGGACGCGCGCATACGAGCCGGGCTGATTCCACGCGTCGTAGTCGCTGCCGTCGATGATGCCGCGCCCGCAGATGCGGACGTTCTTGGCGTTATTGACGGAGATGATGGAATGCAGCACCGCGCCGCCGGAGATATAGAGCGTCTGCCCGTCTTCCAGCGCGATGGCGTCCATGACCCACTCGCCGGAGGGGATATAGTAGACGTTCGGGTCGTCGGGATCAGGGACGTCCGTTTCCAGTGGATTGGCGAAGATGTGCAGCGCCTTGTTGACGTTATCATTGAAGACAACGGTGTACTGCCCCGGCTCCGTAATCATGAAGGAAACTTTGCCGTCCTTGACTTCGGGCGTAATCCCCCACGACTGCGGAATGACGGCGGCGCTCTCCACTTTGTCCGGCAGACCGGGCATTTCAACCTCGATGCGCACTTTGCCCTCGAAGTCGAAATAGGTCATAGGCGTGGTCGTCGGCTGGGTGTTGGCGTTCCAGATGTGTTCGTGGTTGACCATCACCTCATAGACAAACAGGGCGTTGCCGTTCGCGGTAACTTTCGCCGTCGCGGAGGTCGTCATCGTCTTCGGGCCTTCGTAGAGGGTCAGCAGCGTCGGATTCTCTTCGGCAGTCGCGGGCATCATCCACGCGGTCAGCAGAAGCATCAGCACAAGCATCAGGATGGGGGTGGTTCTCTTCATCGTTCATGTCCTCCTTGTTCGCCGCGGCGTTTCCAGTGTGTGGAAATTGTCCGCATTTAGTTAAGCGCTAAACCCATGCCATGATTATAGCAGGAAATTTGGAAATGTGCAATGTGCCTGAAGATAAAAATTTTCAGAAAAAGCCTCTTTTCCCCTCTTGACATGTGGCAAATGGTATGTTATAATCATGTCAACGATAGGTTGAGCGTTAAACCTATCCACCCGTCAACATCATAAAGGAGGTATCCCCATGAAGAAGTTCCTTGCTTTCCTGCTTTCCCTGACGATGGTGTTCGCGATGGCAGCCGTTGCGTTCGCTGAAGGCGAAACCTACCTGTGGGACAACTTTGACGACCGTGACCCGAATGCCAAACCTGAGCTTGCGCCCAACGGCGTGCACCTCTGGTGGGACAACTGGGCGAACCTGCGCGCAAAGAATGAGGACGGCGCGTTGAAGCTCGACATGCGCCCCAAGGCGTATGACCCGGAAGACTACGACAGCGAAGACGACTACTACGCCCATGCCGCCGACTGGATGGCGAACTGGGGTGAAGCCGTTGACATGTGGGGTCTGGACGGCGTTTCCTACTGCAAATACCTGACCATCCGCATCAAGGGCGCGGAAGGCGGCGAAGAGAACAAGCTCATCATGGACTGGCATCCGGAAGACGCCAAGTTCTACGCGGCGCGCTTCTCTGACCTTGTGCTGGCGGACGGCACGCACCCGGTCATCACCACCGAATGGCAGGATCTCGTCATCGACCTCGAAGCGTCCGGCTTCCCGGGCATGACCAACGCCCTGCACATCCGTGCGTTCGCCAAGTGCGTCATCTACCTGGACGAAATCACCTTCTCTGAAGCCGTTGCGCCCATCGACGCTACCAGCTCCGAAACCATTCAGGCTGGTCTGACCGCGCCGGAAACCGGCAAGCCCGGCGACCTGCCGATTAAGGACTATCTGGCTGAACTGGAATAATTCCAAAACGTTCAAAAAAGGGGGGACAGTTTCGGCTGTCTCCCCCTTCTTTTACGGATTTTTTCCCAGAAACCGCTTGCGAACAACTTCAAAGACTGGTATACTTTTTATGATGCGCACGGACTTCGCGGACTTCGTCCGTTCTCTTTGATCCGCGCAGATTACCACGCCTAAAACACTGCATAAAATGGAGCATCGCATGGTCACACTCAAAGACATTGCCGCCGAAGCAGGCGTAAGCATTACAACCGTTTCCAACGTGGTGCATAACCGCAAAAGCCGCGTTTCCGAAAAGAAGGTTGCAAAAATCTGGGAGATTATCGAGCGCGAACACTACGTTCCCAGCATGTCCGCGCGCTCGCTGGCGAACGACCAGTCCGCCATCATCGCCATGGTCACTTACATCACGCCGCGCACCACCGGCAGCACCGTCAGCGACCCCTTCATGAGCAGCGTCGCCGCCAGCGTCGAGCAGCGCACCCGCGAAGCCGGCTACTACCTGATGCTGCGCTCCGCCGAAAGCGTCGCCGCGCTGGAAGGGCTGATTCACAGCTGGCGGCTCTCCGGGCTGATTATGACGGGGCTGTTTCAGGATTCGTTCTTCGATGCCGTAGCAAAGCTGGGCATTCCCGTCGTCCTCATCGACAGCTATGTGGACGACCCGAACATCTGCTGCGTCGGCTTGGAGGATGAAAAAGGCGGCTACCTCGCCACGAAGCACCTGCTGGAGAACGGCCACCGCGTGATTGCGTTCGCGTCGCCGCCGATTTCCCCCGCGGGCGTTATTGAACTGCGCCTGCAGGGCTATCGCCGCGCCTTGGCGGAATACGGCGTGCCGTACGACCCGGCGCTTGTCTTTACGCAGGAAATTTCCGTGCAGGAGGGCAAGAAGCTGGGGCATCAGCTCAGCACGCGTCCCGAAATCACGGGGATTTTCGCCTCGGCGGATATTCTGGCGGCGGGCATCATGTCCGGGCTGCATGAGTGCGGGGTAAGTGTGCCGCGCGATAAGTCGATTGTGGGCTTTGATGATCATTATATTTCGCAGCTGACGATTCCGGGGCTGACGACGATTCATCAGGATTCGGAGAAGAAAGGCACTTTGGCGACGGAGATGATTTTGGCACAGCTGCGGAAGGAAGAGATTGCGCAGAAGAAGGTTATTTTGCCGGTGCACCTTGTGGAAAGAGGCAGCGTGAGGAATATAAAGGAATAAGGAAAAAAAGGATAAAAACGCATCTTTCCTTCTATGTCGATTCCGTGATGAACCAATTCGGAAATAGCATCATACAAAATCATCGGCACAGCGTCAAATGAAAACTTGGCGCTGTGCCGACGCTGTTTAAAAGGGCGCATGCAGGTTCAGAAATGGCAAGTCATCAAGCAAAGTTCTCCTTCGCTCCACCGTTCAGAGACGCTGTCCTTTATCCCAGCGTGATGCTGACCGCGCCATCCGGGCTGACATTCAGTTTCATGCACAGCAAGTATCGCTTGTAAAACGCTTCCTTCTCCTTGTCCGTCATCATGATCCACGAGTTTTGCAGCGCCGTCTCCATCATCTCGCGAACGTTGAATGGTTTCGTGCTTTCTCCCGCCAGCTGCTGATTGATTTGCTCCTGAATTGCATTGATCAGCGTGCTGGTTTTGATGTTGTACGACGCCGCCGTGCAGAAGTCGTCAATGAAGCAGAACGGGATTTCATGCCGCGCCAAGGTGTCCATGATGGCCATGCCCGTTTTGCCCTTCTCCAGCATAACAAGGAAGCGGACGCTGTCCAGCTGGCGAATCATCGCCCAGTAGTCGCTGTCCGACGACACAAGGATGATCGCATCCACGCCGGAGGTATACACTTCGCGGCTTGTCCGCACCGCCAGCGCCATATCGCACTGCGATTTGTTCTGGTTCAGCCGCTCGACCTTAATATGTTCCAGCTCAAGGTTCGCTTTTTCATCCACCGCCGTAGAGAGCGTTCGGTCAACCAGCGTTTTCCATTGTGACGTTGTATACTCGCTGTCAAACAGAATCACCTTGGATATTTTGCCCAGCTGCTCGGTCGGGAGGCTGCTCAGCGCCGCCGCGAGCTTCACGGCATCCGAATTTTCGCAGTCCACCGCAATCAGGCATTTCTTGCATTGCTCCAGCAGCCTGCCCAGATTGCGCATCGTGTGGTTGCCCGCATCGCGCACCAGCGACAGGTTTTCAAAGCGGTCTTCGTGGCGCTCATAGAGAATCGTTACGAATTTTTCATCATTATAGAGGATATTGCCCTTGCTCTCCGGGCTTGTGGCAACAGCATCCCAGTTAATCCAGCAGTGGAACGGGTAGCGGCGGGTATCGCTTTTATAGTATTCCCCTGCTTTTTTGATACCATCTTTTTTCGTCCCGTTCGGCATCAGGAAAATGGGTTTCACATAGTCCCACTTCACCCATTCCGGGAAAAAGCGCGCCACTTGATTGATTCGGTTGCTGATTTCACAATTGATGCTGATAATGTATTCGTCAATATCCGGCTTTGCTTTGTAAATTCTGACGCCGTCCTGTTCCAGCTGCGCCACCGCTTCTGATGGAATGAGATTCGGCACGCTGCCGATATTGCGGAAACTCATGCGAAATTCATTCACAATGGCTGGATAATTGCGTTCCATCGCCGTGCGAATGCGGCACAGATTGCGGATAATGCGCGCCTCTTTGTGCGCGTCCAGTTCTTCGTAGCTTTTCAGCAGAAATGGCCTTGCATTTTCTTCGCCAAAGTTTTCTTTGTCGATGCCAATAAGGTACGCCATCGGCGACACCAGCGTGTACGTTGAATTCTGGAACTCATTGTAGATGATTTTTTTGTCAAGCGCCGATGGCTTTTGCTGATTTTCCGGATTCTCATCGTCTATTTTAAGTGCTTGAACGAGTTTTGATAAATCAGCGAGATTATTGGAGGTGATTGTTTTACGCGCTTTCGGCTGGGTTTTCGTTTTCTTTGCCATGTGGAAGACTCCTTTTTTGTATTTCTTTGTTCATTTCCATCATACCATTTTGGCGGCGGCATTGCAAGGGCAGCAGCGCACAAATATATTCCTGCTTTGCGCATTGTTTTTCCCGGAAGTGTTTGACAAAAACTGCTCGATAGTTTTATTTTTCTTGACAGCAGGTTATTATAGTGCTATACTATTATTAACATTAGATACACACAAATTGATTATGTCGGGAGGGCTTTCTGTATGGAATACGTCACCCACCTCCGCGAGGACGGCAGCTATCAGCCGCTCAAGGAGCATTTGGAAGGCACAGCGACGCGTTCTGCGAAATTTGCTGCTTCTTTTGGAGCGAGTTCTCACGCCGAAAGAACAGCCTTGCTGCACGATATCGGCAAGTACAGCCCCAACGGGCAGCGCCGCCAGCGTGACCCGGAACACACTGCCAAGGTGGATCACAGCACGGCAGGTGCGCGGGCGGCGGCAGATTTGGACGATATGCACGCGGCGTTTGCCATTGCGGGGCATCACGGCGGTCTGCCCGACTTGGGAACCCGTCTCAGCCTCGATGATGGCACATTGTGCGCACGGCTGAACAAAAAGCTGACCGGCGGCGACGATCCCTCCGCGTGGCGCAGTGAGATTTCTTTGCCAACAGGCGTTCAGCTCACACCGCCGTGGCTTCCACGGAATGATGTGCGCCTGACTGCCATGTACATCCGGATGCTGTTCTCCTGTCTGGTGGATGCTGATTTTCTGGATACGGAGCGCGCGCTCAGCAAGGAAGAAAAGCCGCGCGGCATCGGCGATTCCATGCCCGCGCTGCTGGAAAAGCTGCAAGCGCACGTTGCCAAATGGCTGGAAAAGCCCAAGTCCGACCTCTGCGCGCTGCGCAACGAGGTGCTGCGGCGCTGCCTGCGTGGCAGCGAAGATCCGCAGGGCTTGTACAGCCTGACCGTCCCCACGGGCGGCGGCAAAACGGTTTCGTCGCTTGCCTTTGCGCTCAGCCACGCGGTGAAGCATGACATGAAGCGCATCATCTACGTCATCCCCTACACCAGCATCATCGACCAAAATGCGAAGGTCTTTCGGGATATTCTGGGCGATGAGAACGTGGTGGAGCATCACAGTCAGGTGGATTTGCCCGATACGGATGCCGAAACGCCCGCTGCCCTCCGCAAGCGCCTTGCCTGCGAAAACTGGGATGCCCCCGTCATCGTCACGACCGCCGTGCAGTTCTTTGAATCCTTCTACGCCGCCAAGCCCGGCCGCTGCCGCAAACTCCACAACGTCGCCAACAGCGTGGTGATTTTCGACGAGGCGCAGACGCTGCCGATTTCGCTGATGCGCCCCTGCGTCTCGGTAATCGACCAGCTGGTGCAGCATTACGGCGTCACCGCCGTTCTCTGTACCGCGACGCAGCCCGAATTGCTGTCCATTTTCAGCGGCTTCACCGCGGGCACACGCATTCAAGAGCTTGTCCCCGACCCGGATGCGCTGTTCAGCAGCCTTCGCCGCGTCACCTTCCAGCAGGACGGGACGCTTTCGGACGAGGAATTAGCCGCGCGGATTCGTCAGGAAAATGCCGTGCTGTGCATCGTCAATTCCCGCAAACAGGCGCGCAGCCTGTACGAAGCCCTGCCGGAAGAGGGGCGTTTCCACCTCTCCACGCTGATGAACGCCATCGACCGTGAACGCACCATTGCCACAATTCGCGAACGCTTAGACAAGAAACAGTGCTGCCGCGTCATCTCCACCAGCCTGATTGAAGCGGGCGTTGACGTGGATTTTCCGACCGTATACCGCGAATTAGCCGGACTGGACAGCATTCTGCAAGCCGCCGGACGCTGCAATCGCGAGGGAAAGGAAGCGGCGCAGGACAGCATCGTCCACATCTACCAGACCGAACACGCGGTTCCACCCATCATGCGCCCAAACATTGAAAGCTGCCGCACAGTGCTGCGCCTGTATGCTGAGGACATCGGCAGCCGCAAAGCCATCCACGCGTATTTTTGCGATTTGCTTTTCAAGCGCGGCAGCGAGCAGCTGGACATCCCGCAAACGCTGTCCAGCGAAGCAAAATTTGCTTTCCGCGAAACCGCCGAGCATTTCCGTTTTATCGACACAGATACGGTAACGGTGTACATTCCGACACCTGAAAACAGCGAGGACATCAAAGCCCTGCGTGATGGGCACTATTCGCGTGAGCTTTTCCGCCGCCTGGGGCGCTGCGGCGTGAGTATCTACCGCCGCGAGTATCAGGCGTTGTGCAGCATCGGCGGCATCACGGAAATCACCGACGCGCACTGCGGCATTCTGAGCGATATCAAATTGTACACGCCGGAATGCGGCTTGCAGGTCAGCTGCACAAGCGGGCTGGGACTGTTCCCCTGATATCCATATACAATGGAAGAAACTGAAACGGGCGGCAAGCATTGCGCTCACCGCCCGCCCCGTTAGATAATTACCTAACACAGTATTTCAACCCACGGATAGAGACGTCTGATTGTGCGCTGTTTCTATCCGACCTTGGCATTTTATCATCTTTTTTCGGACGTGTCAAACTAAGTTTAATCGTTTCTTTTTTAATTGCCTAATACAATGAATCTTTTCTTGACATATGTGCCGTATCATGTTATACTGTTTTTGTCATCCGAAAGGAGATGAGATGCTGACGATACATCCATTCTTTCCTGTAAGCTGTCGCTGCCTGCATTGCAAGTATTGATTTAGATGAAAGTATGAGGAGGTGAACCAATGTCCATCAAAATGGAAGTGTGGGGCGACTACGCTTGCTTCACTCGACCGGAAATGAAAGTAGAACGCGTCAGCTATGACGTGCCAACCCCCAGTGCTGCCCGCGGAATGGTGGAAAGCGTATATTTTCATAATGGTCTTCGTTGGATAATAGACCGCATCTACGTCTGCAATCCCATCCGTTTCATCAACATTCGTCGTAACGAAGTAGCATCCAAAGTTTCCAAGAATAAGATTTTGAGTGAAGCCAACGGCAAAGCTCTTTCCTATATCAACCGCCGAAAAGAAACACAGCAGCGTGCCACCACCATGCTCCGCGACATACATTACGTCATTGAAGCACACTTCGAGATGACCGACCAAGCCAATCCGTCGGACAATCCCGGCAAGTTTCAGGACATCGTGAAGCGGCGGCTGCGCAATGGTCAGGCGTACATGCAGCCTTATCTTGGCTGTCGGGAATGCACGGCGCATTTCCGCCTTTGGGAAGGCGGCGACATTCCCACCATCGACGAAACGCGGGATTTGGGCTATATGCTTTACGATATGGACTATTCTGATTCCCAAAACATCCAGCCGATGTTCTTCCGGGCGCAGATGGTGCATGGTGTGATTGATTTGACAGACTGTGAGGTGGTGAAATGATTCTGCAATCGCTCGTGCGGTGCTATGATTCGCTCGCCGCACAGGGCAAATTGGAGCGTCCCGGCTGGTCGGTCGTCAAGGTGCAATGGGGCTTGTATCTGACTGCTGACGGGCAGGTGGAGTCGGTGGAAATGCTCGGCACAGCCAACGAGAAAGGCAAGCTGATTCCGCGCACAATGTTCCTGCCAACCCCCGCCAAACGTACCAGCGGTCACAAAGCAGCCAGTTTTTTGTGTGACAACGCCAAATACTTGCTCGGCATTACTAATGAGCCATACAGTGGTACAGGCAAGGATCCCCTCAAAGATGCTGAAATTTGTTTCCGCACAAGCGCCAAGAAGCATCATGCGCTGCTGGACGGCATATCCTGCCCGATGGCGCAGGCGATTCTCCGCTTCTTCGACACTTGGCAACCCGAACAGGCAATGCAATTTCCTGCCCTGTCGGATCATTTTGACGAGCTGTGCAAAAGTAGCAATTTAGTTTTCTGCATGACCGACGCATTCGGCGTGACCACGATGTCACAGGATATACCAGAAATTCAAGCAGTTTGGGACGAAGCTGCGAACAGCAGTACGGAAGATAATATCACGCGAGGACGTTGTCTGGTCACGGGCGAACTGGATACCATTGCGCGCCTGCACCCTGCTATCAAGGGGATAACTGGTGCACAGCCCTCTGGCGCATTACTTGTTTCCTTCAACAACAATTCCTTCGAATCCTACGGTCGAGAGGAAGCACAAGGCTTGAACGCCCCCATCGGAAATCGCGCCGCCTTTGCCTACGGCGAAGCGCTCAACTACATACTGCGCGTGAAGGACTACCACAGTCTGCTTGGGTCTACCACGCTCGTTTACTGGGCGGAAACGGCGCAATCAGCTTATAGCGACTGCTTTGCCGCCATGTTGGGAACAAATAACGACATGACGCAGAATATGCTGGACGGCATCATGAAAGCCATCCGCCTTGGGCAGGATATTCAGTGGAAGAATGTTCCGCTGAATTCCAGCGTTCCCTTCTACATTCTTGGATTGACACCGAATACGTCCCGCTTGTCGGTTCGTTTCTTCCTGCAAGGGACGTTCGGCGATTTTGCCGCGAATTTGGCGCGTCATCAGGAGCGCTTGAACATCATTCGCCCTTCCTATGACACGCGGGAAACACTTTCCGCTTATGCACTGCTTAAAGAAACCACTCGTAATTCCGATGACGATGATGCTGCAAAAAATGAAAGTGCGAAAAAGCACATGTCTAAAAGGAAGTCAGAAAATGACGGTGAAAAAAAGTCGCTGACTTTTTCAGACATTCTCATCAGGAATTTGCTTTGCGCGATTCTCAACAATACGCCCTACCCTGTCGCGCTGCTGACGCAAACCGAATTGCGCATCCACGCGGAACAGAAGATTAACCGCGGCAAGGCAGCGATTATAAAAGCATGGCTGCTGAAAAACGGCAGTAATCCGCAATACAAGGAGGTCATCGACGTGCAACTCAATGAGCAAACAACCTATGTGCCGTATGTGCTTGGGCGTCTTTTCGCTGTACTGGAAAAAGTACAGCAAGAAGCTTATGAAAGTGCTGGGCGCAAAATAAACCGTACCATTCGAGATCACTATTTTGGTTCTGCCTGCACAACGCCCGGTATCATTTTTCACATTTTAATTGACCGTATAAACAGATATTATCTTCCGAAAATTTCTTCCGAAGGTCTCCGAATTGTCCGCGACAGGCAGATAACCGAATTGATGGGCATGATTCATGAAAGCTATCCCGCGCGCCTGAACCTGCAGGATCAGGGCATTTTCCAGCTGGGCTACTATCACCAGAAGCAGAAGTTCTTCACGAAAAAGGAGGAAAACAGCAATGTCTGATGTGATTCGCAACCGGTATGATTTCGTGGTGCTGTTCGATGTGCAGAACGGCAATCCCAACGGCGACCCCGATGCCGGCAACATGCCCCGTACCGACCCGGAAACGGGTCTGGGGCTGGTGACGGACGTGTGCATAAAGCGCAAGATTCGCGACTATGTGGCAACCGTCAAGGAGGGCGACCCGCATTTCGGCATTTACATTCAGGATGGAATCACGCTGAATCGTCGTGACAGAGACGGCTTGGATGCCTGCGGCTGTGGCAATCTCACAGATGACGACCAAAAGAGCAAGAAAAAATTGAAATCGACCGACGAGAATATTGAAGTCAAGTTGCGCGACTACATGTGCAGCCACTACTACGACATTCGAACGTTCGGCGCAGTCATGACAACATTCGTCACAGCGAAGCTGAACTGCGGTCAGGTGCGCGGTCCGGTACAGCTGGGCTTTGCCCGCAGTATCGACCCCATCGTGCCACAGGAAATTACCATCACCCGCGTCGCCATCACCACGGAAAAGGATGCCGAAAAGAAGGATACGGAAATGGGGTGCAAGTACATCGTCCCGTACGGGCTGTACCGCGTGGAAGGGTTCGTATCCGCAAATCTGGCGCGCAAGACCACGGGCTTCAGCGAAGAAGACCTCGCCCTGCTGTGGGATGCCATCCTCAACATGTTTGAAAACGACCACTCTGCGGCGCGTGGCATGATGGCAGTGCGCAAGCTCATCATCTTCCGCCATGAGAAGGAACTGGGCAACGCCCCCGCGTGGAAGCTGTTTGAACGCGTGCGTGTAGCGCGTAAGGCGGATGTGACGGTTCCGCGCAGCTTTGCGGACTACGAATGGACGGTGGATGACGCGAATCTGCCGGACGGCGTCACCTGCGAAGTGAAGGGGTGACGCAGCAGGACGCGACCCTCTCCGCCTTGCAGCATTACGCCTACTGCCGCCGCCAATGGGGATTGATTTTTCTGGAGCAGCAGTGGGCAGAAAATGCGCACACGGCGGAGGGGCAAGTGTTCCATCAAACGGCGCATCACGGCCCGGAAGCGGAATTGCGCGGCAATACGCTGATTCTGCGCGGACTGCGGCTGGAATCCGCCCGCCTGCACCTGCACGGCGTCAGCGACGTGGTGGAGTTCCACCGCAGTCCCGACGGTGTTGCGCTGCACGGACGCGAAGGGCTGTGGCTGCCATACCCGGTAGAATACAAAAAAGGGTCAGACAAAACGCAGGATGCCGACGAGGTGCAGCTGTGCGCACAGGCGCTCTGCTTGGAGGAGATGCTCTGCTGCGCCATCCCGGAGGGCAGCTTGTTTTATGGCGAGTCCCGCCGACGGACGCGGGTTGCGCTGGATGAATCCCTCCGTGCGCGGACGTTGTCGCTTCTGGCGGAACTGCTGGAGAATCAGGCGCGCGGACATACGCCATCCGTTCGGGCGCACAAGGGCTGCAATGCCTGCTCGCTCAAGGATGTATGCGTTCCGCGGCTCAGCCGAACCGGCAGCGTCCGCGCCTACATGCACGCCCGTATTGCGGAGGATTCGCCATGAGAAAGATGCTGAATACGCTGTTCGTGACAACGGAAGATGCCTACTTGTCGCTGGAAAACGAGAATATCGTCGTCCATGTGGGCGAGGAAAAGCGCGCGCAGTATCCCCTGCTGATGCTGGAGGGCATTCTGACTTTCTCCTACAAAGGCGCAAGTCCAGCACTCATGGGTGCTTGCGCAGAGCGCGGTATTGGGCTGACGTTTCTGACGCCGCGCGGGCGATTTTTAGCGCGCGTCTGCGGCAGCGAGCGCGGCAATGTTCTGCTGCGCCGCGAGCAGTATCGGCGCGCCGACAGCCTATCCGCCAGCTGCCTGATTGCACGGAATTTCATCTTCGGCAAGGTATACAATCAGCGCTGGGTGCTGGAGCGTACCATCCGTGACCACGCCTTGCGCGTGAATGTGCAGGCACTCAAGGATGTTTCCGCCGCGTTAGATGCCAAGCTGCCGCAAATTGAATCAGCGGTTGATTTAGATGTGCTGCGCGGGCTGGAAGGCGACGCATCCGCCGATTATTTTTCGGTATTCGACGAAATGATACTGACTCAAAAGGCGGATTTCTTGCTGAACGGCCGCAATCGCCGCCCGCCGCAGGACAACATGAACGCCCTGCTCTCCTTCGCCTATGTGCTGCTCTCCAACGACTGCGCTGCCGCGCTGGAAAGCGTAGGGCTGGATGCCTACGTCGGCTTCATGCACCGCGACCGTCCGGGGCGCACGTCGCTCGCCCTTGACCTGATGGAAGAACTGCGCGCCCCGATGGCAGATCGCCTCTGCATCACGCTGGTGAACAACCGTGTGCTGCAGGACAAGCACTTCGACCGGCAGGAAAGCGGCGCCGTCTTCCTGAACGATGCCGGGCGCAAGCAGTTCTTGACCGCGTGGCAAAACCGCAAACGCGAAGAAATCACCCACCCGTTCCTGAAAGAAAAAATCATGTGGGGGCTTGTTCCCTATGTACAGGCGCTGCTGCTTGCGCGCACCCTCCGCGGCGACACAGACGGTTATCCCCCATTTCTCTGGAAATAACCCGAAAGCGAGGCGTTCCCGATGCTGGTTCTAATCACCTACGATGTTTCCACCGTCGATGCAGACGGCAAACGCCGCTTGCGGCAAGTTGCCAAGCGCTGCGTCGTCCACGGTCAGCGCGTGCAGAATTCCGTATTTGAGTGCTCTTTGGATGCCGCACAGTACAAGCTGCTTCAGGCGGAACTTCGGCAGCTGATTGACCCGGAAAAGGACAGTTTGCGCTTTTACAACCTCGGCAATCACTACGAAAGCCGGATTGAGCACATTGGCGTGAAGACGAGCTACGCCCCGGAAGGGCTGCTGATGCTGTAAGGGCGCGCCGCGCGAATCGCCCGTGCGAAGCGCAAGCCTCCAGCCTTTTGCAGGGAGGTTCGCACCGGATTTCACGGTTTTTCCGGCAAAATTACCGCATTTTCGGCTAAGCTGATTCTCAAAAGGACTGTTTTGTGGTATACTTTTTGTGCAAAGCCTATGATTCTGATCGACAGAATTGTTACTTTGCGCTGTCGCTCCCCGTGCGGGGAGCGTGGGTTGAAATCCCAGTGTTGATTTGGTATCCCTGCGAAAGGAACGTCGCTCCCCGTGCGGGGAGCGTGGGTTGAAATGGTTCGGCGGGACGGATGCCGTCGCCGTTGTCGAGTCGCTCCCCGTGCGGGGAGCGTGGGTTGAAATACCCAACCTATCACATGCAGCATTCCGGCATGTTCGGTCGCTCCCCGTGCGGGGAGCGTGGGTTGAAATGTCTTGCCCGTGCGCTTGGTACGACGGTCGAAGCCGTCGCTCCCCGTGCGGGGAGCGTGGGTTGAAATATCATGGGCTATCCGGTCATGCTTACCGATAAGGTCGCTCCCCGTGCGGGGAGCGTGGGTTGAAATTATGCCGATGCGTGACATTCGGACAAATATTGTCCGTCGCTCCCCGTGCGGGGAGCGTGGGTTGAAATTATAAATCTTTCCGTCAAGCATCCAGATTTCGCGTAGTCGCTCCCCGTGCGGGGAGCGTGGGTTGAAATGCGGAAAACGAAGATACCGAGCCAAAACCATCTGGTCGCTCCCCGTGCGGGGAGCGTGGGTTGAAATTGTACAATGCCTGTAAGATTTGAAATCTGCTTAAACGTCGCTCCCCGTGCGGGGAGCGTGGGTTGAAATCTCCCGTCAGAGCGTAATAATTCCGCGGTCATCGTGTCGCTCCCCGTGCGGGGAGCGTGGGTTGAAATAGCTGCGCGTCCGGCGCGACCATGTGCTGTACGAGTCGCTCCCCGTGCGGGGAGCGTGGGTTGAAATCTCCCGTCAGAGCGTAATAATTCCGCGGTCATCGTGTCGCTCCCCGTGCGGGGAGCGTGGGTTGAAATAGCTGCGCGTCCGGCGCGACCATGTGCTGTACGAGTCGCTCCCCGTGCGGGGAGCGTGGGTTGAAATGTTGGCTGCTCCTGTCGCTTGCGTTCGTCCCTCACAGTCGCTCCCCGTGCGGGGAGCGTGGGTTGAAATATCGAGATGAAGCGGCGGAAGGGCGGGACGGTATCGAGTCGCTCCCCGTGCGGGGAGCGTGGGTTGAAATCACTGGGCGGATGCGGAGAGCGCCACGAAACCGTGGGTCGCTCCCCGTGCGGGGAGCGTGGGTTGAAATCGCTTTATCGCCGTGCAATATCTCCGCGCTCAAACGTCGCTCCCCGTGCGGGGAGCGTGGGTTGAAATACTATATTGGCATCCTCCCACACTGTCCAATAATGTCGCTCCCCGTGCGGGGAGCGTGGGTTGAAATGGGGCTGACCGCGTGGCGAGGTACTCACGCACTGTGTCGCTCCCCGTGCGGGGAGCGTGGGTTGAAATTATATCACCTCGGAATGTAGGAAAATCGGAATCGGGTCGCTCCCCGTGCGGGGAGCGTGGGTTGAAATATTTACAGTTGACTTATTGTAACGTATCCGCATCCGTCGCTCCCCGTGCGGGGAGCGTGGGTTGAAATTTCCACGCTCTCACGGCTGCGGCTCTTGTTTTCCCGTCGCTCCCCGTGCGGGGAGCGTGGGTTGAAATTCTTTGCAAAAATCGCAAAAAAATGTGATTTGCCGTCGCTCCCCGTGCGGGGAGCGTGGGTTGAAATTGGTTTACGCCGGAACGGATACGCTTGCCGCGTGGGTCGCTCCCCGTGCGGGGAGCGTGGGTTGAAATCCATGCTTGTTATGCGGTGCATGGTGGACTGGCTCGTCGCTCCCCGTGCGGGGAGCGTGGGTTGAAATTGCGAGCGCGGATTGATAAGCTGCAAGCGGAGGCAGTCGCTCCCCGTGCGGGGAGCGTGGGTTGAAATGTTCGCATCCTGCACAGGCGTGCTGACAACCTCAGGTCGCTCCCCGTGCGGGGAGCGTGGGTTGAAATGAGGTTACGGTGTGTCCCTGCTTTACCTTTTGCGTCGCTCCCCGTGCGGGGAGCGTGGGTTGAAATCTCACCTCCATTTCCGCATAGGATATGACTGCATAGTCGCTCCCCGTGCGGGGAGCGTGGGTTGAAATGATTCGCGGAATGTCTGCATTGTAAAAGCGCATAAAGTCGCTCCCCGTGCGGGGAGCGTGGGTTGAAATACGTTGTCGATTTTCCGCTCGATATTGGCGAAGGTCGCTCCCCGTGCGGGGAGCGTGGGTTGAAATAGCACTATCAGCGGTATGAGTACGGCAAAGTCGGTCGCTCCCCGTGCGGGGAGCGTGGGTTGAAATTTAACAATCCGATTTCCATTTTTTTTTAACATTTTGTCGCTCCCCGTGCGGGGAGCGTGGGTTGAAATCCAAATGTTTTTGCAGGACTTTTTTATCGTCCGAGGTGTCGCTCCCCGTGCGGGGAGCGTGGGTTGAAATTTTCAGTTCTTCAAGCGCCCGCCGAATCACGTCGTCGCTCCCCGTGCGGGGAGCGTGGGTTGAAATGATCCATAAACGCGTTTTCTTGGTGTACGGATGTCCGTCGCTCCCCGTGCGGGGAGCGTGGGTTGAAATGGGCGGATAATTTCCGACAAAACATCCTCAGCAGTGTCGCTCCCCGTGCGGGGAGCGTGGGTTGAAATGAAAAAGCCAAAAGAGAAGGGAAGATTTAGGAATGTCGCTCCCCGTGCGGGGAGCGTGGGTTGAAATATTGCCATCAAGCTGTCGTCGGAGGGAAGAAGTATGTCGCTCCCCGTGCGGGGAGCGTGGGTTGAAATAAGCCCCAGATAGTGATGGTTATATCGGCTATATCGTCGCTCCCCGTGCGGGGAGCGTGGGTTGAAATAATTTACCGGGAGCGGAACGCGGATTGTTGCATGTCGCTCCCCGTGCGGGGAGCGTGGGTTGAAATAACGAAGCCGTCGAGGACGAAAAGAAAGCCCTCGAGTCGCTCCCCGTGCGGGGAGCGTGGGTTGAAATCCACCGAGAACTATTACGAGAGGAGTGACACGGAAGTCGCTCCCCGTGCGGGGAGCGTGGGTTGAAATTCGCCGGAATGTGCCTTGCGATGAAAGAAGAGTTCGTCGCTCCCCGTGCGGGGAGCGTGGGTTGAAATATCAACAAGGAGAGATGATGGTTGTGAAAGAATGTCGCTCCCCGTGCGGGGAGCGTGGGTTGAAATCAACGAGTACAGAGAACGGAGACCAAAGCAAAGCAGTCGCTCCCCGTGCGGGGAGCGTGGGTTGAAATGATAAGAAGGATGGCGTAACTTGCGGAATCGCAGAGTCGCTCCCCGTGCGGGGAGCGTGGGTTGAAATACATCATCCAGCACGCCATTGAGGGGAGCGAGAAGTCGCTCCCCGTGCGGGGAGCGTGGGTTGAAATTGTCAGCATATCAGACAGATTAGCAAGGCGAGAAAGTCGCTCCCCGTGCGGGGAGCGTGGGTTGAAATCTCCTATCATTTAAGCAGATTATCAATTGCCGTTGTCGCTCCCCGTGCGGGGAGCGTGGGTTGAAATGTGTTACTCATGATGAAGCCCTCCTAAATATTTGTGTCGCTCCCCGTGCGGGGAGCGTGGGTTGAAATCTTCGGAATTTTTGTGCCGACATACACGGATGCCTGTCGCTCCCCGTGCGGGGAGCGTGGGTTGAAATGTAGATATAAGGTTATATCGCTATCCATGTATCCCGGTCGCTCCCCGTGCGGGGAGCGTGGGTTGAAATTTGGATAAACCAGTATTACAAACCATGAGCGCGAAGTCGCTCCCCGTGCGGGGAGCGTGGGTTGAAATAAGGCGAGTTGTCTCAATGTCAAACGCCATCAGTCGCTCCCCGTGCGGGGAGCGTGGGTTGAAATAAAGACTGCGCGCCTCTGTATTAAAACCGTTTACGTCGCTCCCCGTGCGGGGAGCGTGGGTTGAAATTGCTCCGAATCTGTGTAATCTGCATCTTGAATCCGTCGCTCCCCGTGCGGGGAGCGTGGGTTGAAATCCTATTGCCATAATCAATGTATCATAATTTTTAGTCGCTCCCCGTGCGGGGAGCGTGGGTTGAAATAGCGTAGATGGCAAAACCGTCGCAACGGCGGTTGCGGTCGCTCCCCGTGCGGGGAGCGTGGGTTGAAATCCAAATGTTTTTGCAGGACTTTTTTATCGTCCGAGGGTCGCTCCCCGTGCGGGGAGCGTGGGTTGAAATATCACAGGGAAGCGAGCTGACGCAAATGGCTGAACGTGTCGCTCCCCGTGCGGGGAGCGTGGGTTGAAATCATGAAATCATGGTGGAAGTGCGCCTTGATTATAAACGTCGCTCCCCGTGCGGGGAGCGTGGGTTGAAATGGGTGTGTCGGAAAGAATGATAGCGGCATCGTCCGTCGCTCCCCGTGCGGGGAGCGTGGGTTGAAATATCGAGATGAAGCGGCGCAAGGGCGGGACGGTATCGTCGCTCCCCGTGCGGGGAGCGTGGGTTGAAATTTGTAAATCATATAATCCTCCATTCTCCGGGCGTGCGTCGCTCCCCGTGCGGGGAGCGTGGGTTGAAATATTGTCGGAAAGGAGAAGCAAAGCTGTGCCGACTAGTCGCTCCCCGTGCGGGGAGCGTGGGTTGAAATGCGAGGAGAGGGCGGAAGCCGGACGCGCTGGCGGTGTCGCTCCCCGTGCGGGGAGCGTGGGTTGAAATAGGATTTTTCGCAAGTTTTTTTGCAACTTTCTCGCGTCGCTCCCCGTGCGGGGAGCGTGGGTTGAAATGTCGACTACTGCATCAGTGATGCGGATACATGGCGGTCGCTCCCCGTGCGGGGAGCGTGGGTTGAAATGCGCTGTCGCCGCAATGCCACTTCGGCGCTTGTGCGTCGCTCCCCGTGCGGGGAGCGTGGGTTGAAATCTCCGGCGTGTTGACGCTGATGGAATGCAGTGCCGTCGCTCCCCGTGCGGGGAGCGTGGGTTGAAATACGCCCTGGATTGCCGTCTGCGTCTTGCAGCAGCGTCGCTCCCCGTGCGGGGAGCGTGGGTTGAAATACGTTGTCGATTTTCCGCTCGATATTGGCGAAGTCGTCGCTCCCCGCACGGGGAGCGACGCCATCTAGTCGCTCCCCGTGCGGGGAGCGTGGGTTGAAATGCACGCTTTATCGATATCTGATGCTTGCATACATCGTCGCTCCCCGTGCGGGGAGCGTGGGTTGAAATTTACTTTTCATGTATTCGTATTCGCTCCCCTCAATGTCGCTCCCCGTGCGGGGAGCGTGGGTTGAAATAGAAAATTTTTTGCTGTTTATTCCGACGCGAATAAAGTCGCTCCCCGTGCGGGGAGCGTGGGTTGAAATCCCTGCTTTAAGCCGTTCTTTATATCGCGCTCTTGGTCGCTCCCCGTGCGGGGAGCGTGGGTTGAAATCACATTGCGCGAATCTGCCGGATGCCTTCTTCTGTCGCTCCCCGTGCGGGGAGCGTGGGTTGAAATCTTTCAAGGTCCAGTGCGACCGCGGAATAATTATTGTCGCTCCCCGTGCGGGGAGCGTGGGTTGAAATTGTGCACGATGAGCATAACAGGTGTGACCCTGCGCGTCGCTCCCCGTGCGGGGAGCGTGGGTTGAAATCTATAATAAAAAGACAATTGCTATTCCCCCATTACGTCGCTCCCCGTGCGGGGAGCGTGGGTTGAAATTGTGCACGATGAGCATAACAGGTGTGACCCTGCGCAATCGTCGCTCCCCGTGCGGGGAGCGTGGGTTGAAATATATATTCATATTCGCTTCCTTCAATTCCTTTAAGTGTCGCTCCCCGTGCGGGGAGCGTGGGTTGAAATAAGATATAGTTGATGTATCACAGGAAGGGACTACCGTCGCTCCCCGTGCGGGGAGCGTGGGTTGAAATGTTTATGCCGATACGGATAGCTGTAAATATATAAGTCGCTCCCCGTGCGGGGAGCGTGGGTTGAAATGTTTATGCCGATACGGATAGCTGTAAATATATAAGTCGCTCCCCGTGCGGGGAGCGTGGGTTGAAATATCAAGTTATCCTGATGTAATGCTAAACCAGAAGTGTCGCTCCCCGTGCGGGGAGCGTGGGTTGAAATATCATGAGTAACACGAAGACTAACCAGAAGATTTCGTCGCTCCCCGTGCGGGGAGCGTGGGTTGAAATGCGGACAAAACTAAACTAACATGGTATGTACATGTCGCTCCCCGTGCGGGGAGCGTGGGTTGAAATGTGACGTAGGCGACACCATCAACAATGATTCCACGTCGCTCCCCGTGCGGGGAGCGTGGGTTGAAATGTGATGTAGGCGACGCCATCAACAATGATTCCACAGTCGCTCCCCGTGCGGGGAGCGTGGGTTGAAATAAGTACGCGCCCGTTGTCTTCAAGAGGATTTATGTCGCTCCCCGTGCGGGGAGCGTGGGTTGAAATACCGCCGCATTGCCGCTACCTTTGAGCATTTGGTCGTCGCTCCCCGTGCGGGGAGCGTGGGTTGAAATGCCTTGATCCACTTGCTGGTGTCCTCAATGTCATCGTCGCTCCCCGTGCGGGGAGCGTGGGTTGAAATTGCTGCTGCAACTGCTGCATCACCTGCTGTTGCTGTCGCTCCCCGTGCGGGGAGCGTGGGTTGAAATCATCACGGCTTCATATGCGCTGTATGCCTCGCGTCGCTCCCCGTGCGGGGAGCGTGGGTTGAAATTTTTCCTTGCTGCGATTTTTCCGTGAAGAACTCGTCGCTCCCCGTGCGGGGAGCGTGGGTTGAAATCTTGATGATGAGTTGAACCGGGCGCGTGCCGATGGTCGCTCCCCGTGCGGGGAGCGTGGGTTGAAATGTCCTTCTTCTGCTTGCGCGTCTTGGGCTTCCAGTCGCTCCCCGTGCGGGGAGCGTGGGTTGAAATGTCGACCAGCCAGCCGACTTCTGATCCAACAGAGTCGCTCCCCGTGCGGGGAGCGTGGGTTGAAATGACGTTGGACAAACGCCAGAAAAAGTGGTATCTTGTCGCTCCCCGTGCTGGGAGCGTGGGTTGAAATATGACGGTCGTCAACGGTCGCGTTTGCTACGCGGTGTCGCTCCCCGTGCGGGGAGCGTGGGTTGAAATAGCTACGGCGGCTCGAATAACGGGCAGGGCTATGTGTCGCTCCCCGTGCGGGGAGCGTGGGTTGAAATCATGTGCCGTTGGGACGTTTGACCTCGATGCCGGTCGCTCCCCGTGCGGGGAGCGTGGGTTGAAATTGGACGGAGCACAGCCGACCGCACCGGCGGAATTGCGTCGCTCCCCGTGCGGGGAGCGTGGGTTGAAATTCTCCGACGTGGCGAAAGCACTGCCTGCCAGCAAAGTCGCTCCCCGTGCGGGGAGCGTGGGTTGAAATAATCGCTGAACCGCTTCGTGGCGTCGAACAAGTCGTCGCTCCCCGTGCGGGGAGCGTGGGTTGAAATGTCCTTGATTCCAGCGACGGAGCTGGAATGCTACGTCGCTCCCCGTGCGGGGAGCGTGGGTTGAAATCGCAAACAATCAAAGGCGCAAAGCATCGCGCCCGTCGCTCCCCGTGCGGGGAGCGTGGGTTGAAATCTAAAGCTGGTTTGACGCTCAAAGATGTTAGAAGTCGCTCCCCGTGCGGGGAGCGTGGGTTGAAATATTGGAAATTTCTGATTTAACATCACATCGGGATAACGTCGCTCCCCGTGCGGGGAGCGTGGGTTGAAATGGCAATGTGGGCTATGTGTGGATGGAGAATACTGTCGCTCCCCGTGCGGGGAGCGTGGGTTGAAATATTCCCATCAGCGGAAACCGTCGCGCCCGGCTGGAGTCGCTCCCCGTGCGGGGAGCGTGGGTTGAAATAGTCCGAATCTGCCTTCTGGATTTCCTCCACGGTCGCGTCGCTCCCCGTGCGGGGAGCGTGGGTTGAAATGCTCGATATTGGCGAAGTCGGAGGTGAGAACGTAAGTCGCTCCCCGTGCGGGGAGCGTGGGTTGAAATTTTCCGACACACCCGAAAAAACGGCGCTCAATGCGTCGCTCCCCGTGCGGGGAGCGTGGGTTGAAATTACGCCGTCATCGACGTTGCGCGCGGTTGCGGCAGTCGCTCCCCGTGCGGGGAGCGTGGGTTGAAATAAATCAAGACGGGCGCACGCCCGGAAGGAGGACACCGTCGCTCCCCGTGCGGGGAGCGTGGGTTGAAATCGGGACGCGCAGGCTGGACGGCTGCCGCATCAACGGTCGCTCCCCGTGCGGGGAGCGTGGGTTGAAATGAGATGATGAATTCCGGGACGCGCAGGCTGGACGGTCGCTCCCCGTGCGGGGAGCGTGGGTTGAAATCTCCGTCCTCCGGCGGCTGGTGCGGCCTCTGGTGTCGCTCCCCGTGCGGGGAGCGTGGGTTGAAATCGTCATGGAGACGCAGGAGTTCCATGCGATGGCGGCGTCGCTCCCCGTGCGGGGAGCGTGGGTTGAAATGCGCTCATGTACGATGGCGCTGGCATTGATGTCTGTCGCTCCCCGTGCGGGGAGCGTGGGTTGAAATGCGTCGTGCTAATCTCGACGATACAATTAGTCGTGTCGCTCCCCGTGCGGGGAGCGTGGGTTGAAATTGTGCTGCCTGAGACGCGGCAAGCTGCAAGCCGAATCGCTCCCCGTGCGGGGAGCGTGGGTTGAAATCGACCATTCACGGCGTGAGCGAAAAACAAGTCGAAGTCGCTCCCCGTGCGGGGAGCGTGGGTTGAAATTCAAAGGTGCTTGCCCGAAGACCAGTCGTCATTTTGGTCGCTCCCCGTGCGGGGAGCGTGGGTTGAAATACAAAGTCTATGATAGATAAGCTGCTGCCGTCGCGTCGCTCCCCGTGCGGGGAGCGTGGGTTGAAATGCCAGAGCCTTGACAAATCCCCGTATAGATGGCGTCGCTCCCCGTGCGGGGAGCGTGGATTGAAATGACTGGTATACCGCCGTTTTGAGCAATTCCAGCGTCGCTCCCCGTGCGGGGAGCGTGGATTGAAATAGGAACGCGCGGTCTTTGAGTTCCACGCGATCCGTCGCTCCCCGTGCGGGGAGCGTGGATTGAAATTTCCACGCTTTTCAAAATGCCGTCTGCTCCCGTCGTCGCTCCCCGTGCGGGGAGCGTGGATTGAAATTGGAAGGGATTCGGAAGCTCTGCGAAGAGCTGGATGGTCGCTCCCCGTGCGGGGAGCGTGGATTGAAATTATCACAGCGAAGCGTGGAAGAAAGCGCGAAAAGCGTCGCTCCCCGTGCGGGGAGCGTGGATTGAAATTCTCGTCAATCGTGTGCGGCACGATCAGGTGGATGGTCGCTCCCCGTGCGGGGAGCGTGGATTGAAATATTCACGCCCGCCGCAAAGAACTGGGGCTAACCCTGTCGCTCCCCGTGCGGGGAGCGTGGATTGAAATCGCCAGCTCCGCCTGAATCAGTGGGTCACGTCCTGTCGCTCCCCGTGCGGGGAGCGTGGATTGAAATGTGAGGGCTTCCTCCTCCACGTCGGCATCCGCCAGGTCGCTCCCCGTGCGGGGAGCGTGGATTGAAATGATTTCAAATCCGCTACGCAACGCAAGATTCCGAACGTCGCTCCCCGTGCGGGGAGCGTGGATTGAAATAAACTGTCAACACTATTGAGAACGCTGTCGCACACGTCGCTCCCCGTGCGGGGAGCGTGGATTGAAATCCATTGCGAGGAAGGAGGCAGCAATGCGGTATAGTCGCTCCCCGTGCGGGGAGCGTGGATTGAAATGCCGGGTGGCGACGTGTTTGCTGGTGCGGAGCTGTGTCGCTCCCCGTGCGGGGAGCGTGGATTGAAATATGATGCGCTGACCATCGCGGGCGGCGACCCTGCGGGTCGCTCCCCGTGCGGGGAGCGTGGATTGAAATTTGTGTGTACAGCAAGACCGGAAGGCTCAACATAGTCGCTCCCCGTGCAGGGAGCGTGGATTGAAATTGCTTTCACACTCTGCATTTGTACATTTGTACCAGTCGCTCCCCGTGCAGGGAGCGTGGATTGAAATGGTCAGGTGTCCATCGGCGCGTACAAGCTGGGCGTCGCTCCCCGTGCAGGGAGCGTGGATTGAAATTTGACGAACTGGACGACGACAAGCTCGTGAAAAGTCGCTCCCCGTGCAGGGAGCGTGGATTGAAATCTCGGTTGTCTATACGCATGGGGAAGCGTTGCGTCGCTCCCCGTGCAGGGAGCGTGGATTGAAATGGGCTTGTACAATGGACAGGGGCAGATAAATATGTCGCTCCCCGTGCAGGGAGCGTGGATTGAAATGTCAAGCTGCTGCTTGAGCGTGTCGCGCTCCGTGTCGCTCCCCGTGCAGGGAGCGTGGATTGAAATATCTTCTCCGGGTATGCGCGTACTGCCATGTTTCGGTCGCTCCCCGTGCGGGGAGCGTGGATTGAAATATGGTGTTATCCTCCTCAAAATGTTTTTTGGTGTTGTCGCTCCCCGTGCGGGGAGCGTGGATTGAAATAATAAGGTCGTTGTCCCAGTTCGCAAGCACTTTTCGTCGCTCCCCGTGCGGGGAGCGTGGATTGAAATGCGGTCGTCCCGGAAATATGCTGCTGCTTGTCCTGTTGCTCCCCGTGCGGGGAGCGTGGATTGAAATCTTTTGTGTGCCGCCATAGCCCAGCTTGAGGTTGGTCGCTCCCCGTGCGGGGAGCGTGGATTGAAATGTCAGCACGTCCAGCTCATTGGCTTCCCGGAAGGGTGTCGCTCCCCGTGCGGGGAGCGTGGATTGAAATACCATCCGCTACCGCCGGAGCATCCGGCAGGAGCAGTCGCTCCCCGTGCGGGGAGCGTGGATTGAAATACCTTTAACGGGCGGCATTGCCGCCGGGACATGGTCGCTCCCCGTGCGGGGAGCGTGGATTGAAATCGTTTCCACCTGCTGCTTGTAGGCGTCGAACGCCTCGTCGCTCCCCGTGCGGGGAGCGTGGATTGAAATCATTTCTCGCACAACGCTCTCAAATTACGAAGCAGGTCGCTCCCCGTGCGAGGAGCGTGGATTGAAATTGGCATCGTTGGCACCAATAATGGTCGCGCTGCGTCGCTCCCCGTGCGGGGAGCGTGGATTGAAATGTGCATCAGGTCACGCACAAATCGCTCATAGGCAAGGTCGCTCCCCGTGCGGGGAGCGTGGATTGAAATGTGGCAGATCACGCAGACGCTTTGCAGGTTGTCGTCGCTCCCTGTGCGGGGAGCGTGGATTGAAATAGCATGCGCGAATTGCTTGCTTACGCAAAGCAAGCTGTCGCTCCCCGTGCGGGGAACGTGGATTGAAATGCGCTGTCCAAAAACTCAACATCCTGCGCGAAAACGTCGCTCCCCGTGCGGGGAGCGTGGATTGAAATACGTTTGTCTGACAGCCTCTTGCACTCGGAGACATGTCGCTCCCCGTGCGGGGAGCGTGGATTGAAATATCTTGCAATTTTCTTACAACCATCATCACTCCTTGGTCGCTCCCCGTGCGGGGAGCGTGGATTGAAATGCCGCAGAAGTCAAGCAAGTCCATGCCGGGACAAGTCGCTCCCCGTGCGGGGAGCGTGGATTGAAATTAAAGGGGAAGGAAAACCCTTAGGGCAAATCATCCAGCTTGTAAACGCCATCGGACAGCTCCTCCATCTGATCCACGAGCTTTCCGTCACGGTACACCTCAAAGACCGCGCCGCTCAGATGGTGGTCGGGATAGTCCTTATCCACCTTGGTCAGCTGAACGCTGCCGCGAATGAGCTTGTTGGTGATCTCGATCTCTACCCCAGCACCGTTCTGATCTACCTTCACGGTATAAGGCGTATCATCCATTACATAGCCCTCCGGTTCGGTGATTTCACGCACCACATACTCGCCATAAGGGATGTCCGCGAAGGAGAAGCTGCCGTCCTCTGCGGAAACGGTGGTCAGGATAGGCTCGGTGCCGTCTGTGAGGAACAGCCCGATGGTAGCTCCGGCCAGCGCCTTGCCGTCCTCATCCTTCTTCATGCCGTAGATCTCTCCGTAGATCATCTCGTTGGTAATGCTCTTTCCATCATTGACGGCAAGCTCCACAACGGGGATTTCCTGACCGGCATAGGCGAAGGTCACAGGGTACTTCTCATCGGAGAGCATATAGTGGCTGTCGGTGCTGATTTCTCTGACATAGTAGCTGCCGAAGGGGACATCGCTCTTGAGCACGGCTTTCCCGTTTTCGTCAAGGGACAGAATCTCAATCAGTCCGTCCGCAGGAATGACAGAGCCGTCTGCTGCGGTAAGCTCCTCGGCGGCATAGAAGCCGAAGGTCACGGCGGAAAGCTCGTTATTCATGCCGATACCGAACTGCTTGTTCTGCTCCAGTACCTTGGAAAGAGAAATCCGCGCCTTCTGTCTGTCATTGCAGAAGCTGGCAGCGGTTTCGGTGATCTCAATCTCCTGGCCGGCGTAGACAAGCTCTGCGGTATGGGCGTCCTTGTTAATGACCATCCCGTCGGGGGCTTTCATCTCGGTGATTTCGTATTTTCCCAGATACAGCGGCTTGCTCTCCGCCATGCCATCTGCGCCGGTGGTCTCCGTATCCACCACCTCGCCGGCACTACAGCGCAGCGTACCATCCGGGGTGTAGATGTCCGCCGCGGCCTTGATCTCATAGGTTGCTCCTGCAAGACCCTGCACCGTATAGACCGGCTGGTAGACTCCGTCCGCCGCCGTAACAGAGGCAAACACCTCGCCGGTTTTGGAAATCTTGATAATGCCCTTCTGCGCGTAATTGCCCAGCTTCACTGCAACGACCGTCACACCGCTTTCCTCGGTGGAATTCTCTTCGGCCACATCGAACTTGACCGCCTCATGACTGAGCACATAGCCGTAAGGTGCGGAAACCTCCTTGAGGGAGTAGCCCTTGCCAAACTCCAGCTTTTCCGGCATGATGAGCATGCCAGCATCATTGGTGTAGAAGGTGTCGATGGTGCTAACCTCCGGATAGGTAAAGGTCATTTCCACCTTGGAGCCATCCGGACAAAAGATTTGGAAACCTGCTCCCGCATAGGGAATGGTATTGCCGGTTTCTGCGTCCACCTTGATGACCTTAATGAAAGACTCGAAGTTGGCGTTGTTGATGAGGTAGCGGTAGGTCTCGCCGTTCTTAGCAATAAACACATCAAAGTCGCTCATCAGCTCACGGCCCTCCCAGCCGGAGATCTGATGGACGGTATACACGCCATAGGGCAGGTCCTTGCTCTGGGCAAAGCCGTTTTCATCGCAGGTCAGATAGTCCCGCTTCGTATCCTTTGCCGCTTCATAGCTGCCTGCGGCTTTCAGATAGACGGCGAATACTGCGCCCTCTTCGGGAGTTTCGATCTGCGTATCGCCGTTATCCGAGTGCTTGATGATGGCGATATTGCCCTTCTGCACCTGCTCGGTAACAGCCACGGCAGGTGCGGTGTTCAGCTCAACAGTGTAATTGGCCGCCTCTGCACCGACAGGATAAACGGTGCTGTCCAGCAGATAACCCTCGGAGGGGCTGATCTCACGAATTGTCCAGTCGTCGCCGCAGACATAATAGCCGGTGGTGAACTGGCCAGTTTCATCGGTGTAGTAGGTATCCACAAGCTGATTGCCCTTATAGATGCCGTAGGCGGCACCGGCAAGAGAAGCATCACCCTGCGCCGTTCTGGTTTCGCAGTCGCTCTTGGTGACGGTGACATTGAATTTCTTGAGGATGTTGGAAAAGCTCTTATTGGTTACACTGTTCCATTCCACTGCGGCACTCTGGCTGTTGGGAACCACATAGCGAATGGCGGTGTCCATCTCCTCCAGTGTGTAGCCGGTGCCGATGAGCACATCCTTGAAAGTCGCCACACTGTTTCATCGGTAACAGCAAATTCATCCACGGGCAGACCGCTGAGGGAGGTTCCCAAAAGGTGGAACTTCACACCCTGGTTCAGTCCGTCCTCGGAGGTCTTGGTCACGGTCAGATCACCGCGGCGGAGTACATTGTTGAAGGAAACCGTCGCCGTCTGTCCGGCGAGCACGGTAACGCGGTGGCTTTCCTGGGGCGCATACTTGTCATAACTCTGCTCAGTGACGGTATAAATGCCGGGCATCAGATTGTCGATGTGAATTTCACCGTTTCGGTCGGTGGTAACGGTCTGATTGACGCACTCACCGGTGATGGTGAAGGTAATGCCGTCCACCTTGCCGTCCTCGCTGGTCTTGATGATTTTAGCGCCTCCATAGCTGACCTTCAGCTTGACAAATGCCCTTACGGGGTCGCTGATGGAGGCCGTATAGGTGATGGTATCCTGAACGCCGCCGTTGGGACCGTACTTATAGTCCGTCCAAACAAGAACGCCGCAGCAGGAAGCGCTTCGAGTTGCGGAGATCGTCACATTGCCGCTGGGAGCCGTATCGGTGGTGATAGTGAGCGTGTTGCCCGACACGCTGAAATGAAAGCCCGTCTCACTGGCGGAGAAGGTAAACTGTGACAGCACGCGGTTGGTATCCGTGAGCTCGGCAATGTACTGACTGCCATCCCACGCAAGCTCAATCGTCTTTGCGCCGCCGCTGCTTCTGCTCATAAAGCTCGGGCAAACGGCATGGCTCTGCACGCTGTACTCGATGCTGTCGTAATAGTCCATGATTCGGCTATACAGCGGGTGATTGGGAGAAACCAGCGACAGGATCGCGTCATAGCCGCCGGTGCTCACATGGTCAAAGTCTGCATCGCGCTCGCCCACAACCGTTTCCCAAACGAGCAGCTGGGTAGCAAAGGCGTGGGCCAGCTTATCCGCATCGGAATCGTTCTGCGATCTCCAGGAGGTGGAAAGGTTGCCCTGATAGCCATACTGCATGATACGCCCCAGCAGCAGCTTAATGTCATCCGGCTCGATGGTGTTGTTGTACTGGCTGGGATAGTTATCCCAAAAATCCTCACCGAAGCCGTGGTAGGTATCGCCGACATTTCGGGAAAGGCCCGGCTCGATGCAGTGGCACACCTTCCCGTCAAAGGAATCCATGCAGTGTGGTGTAGTTGCTGGAGCCTGTTGCCCAGCCGTTCATATAGTTTTTCGCGGAGTGTCCCCATGCGTCCTCGGAGTAAATCTGAGCAGCGTCCCCGTCACGGGGGAAGGAAATCATATAGGACTCCGCTGTTTCGCTTGCGGCGAAGGCCGTGGTCGTGCCAAAACCCGCAATCACGGTGAATGCCATGAGGACTGCAAGCAGTCCCGACATTCCTCTTTTGAAAATCTTCTTCATTCGTTCTGTCCTCCTTCAAGGCATGAAAAAAGCACCGTGCTTCCACGATGCTCATTTCGGCGTATTGACTTGTTGATGCTTATGCCGACTCAAATGTTGATTTTCTCCCTCTGGTTCGGCTTTTCCTCGCTCATAATCGACTCGATGACCTCGTTATTCAGCTTTCCGTCCTGAGAGAACCGCTTCAGCTTAATGGCTTGGGCAAGGGACGGCGTGGCATCTGCGTAGGCGATTTGCTCCAGCAGGGCATTCTGCTCCTCCTTTTGCAGGTACGAAAGCTCCACCACCGGTCTGAACGCAATACGCCCCTCGTCAACCAAATCCAGAAGCTTCGGAATGAACTCGGTAAGGCGAATATAGCAGTATACTTGGGCTTGTCCATCACCGGTTTCTTCTTTCAAAAGAGATGCCGATTTCACTCCCCTTACAGTCAATCAGAATGTAGTCGTAGCTCTTTCTCATGCCGTCGATGGCATTCTTCAGAACATACTCGCGGCTCATGACATTGAACAGACCTGTTTCATACCGAAGAGCTCAATGTTCGAGGGAAGCAAATCCACACCTTCCTGGTGCCGGATAATTGCACCCTCCGCAAGCGGCTCATTATCAATGACCGACTGCATAAGGGAAGACAGCGACACTTCCAGCTCATCGGGGTTCTTTACGCCGAGGTTCACGGTTAAGCTGCCCTGCGGATCAGCATCCACCAACAGAACCCGTTTCCCAGAGCTTGCAAGTCCCACGCCGAGATTGACTGCGGTCGTCGTTTTGCCGACGCCGCCCTTCTGATTTGTGATGGCGATCACCTTACAGTTTTCCATGGGGTTTTCCTCCTTTCTCTTTATTTGAATCATTTCTGATCCCCGAAAGCCTCAAAATACCTTTTGGTGCTTTCGTCGCTGCATTTCATTTTTCCTCGAACCCAAAATGCAGAAAAGGAAATCAACAGGCGTTCGGCTGCTGACCGAACTCATAGGAATCTCACCTCTGCCGGGTACTCCGCCAGCCCCATAGGGAAGTATCATTGTCCCTGAATCGTTTCATCGCCTTATCCGTAGCAAGCGGATATTTCAGAATGGTTCGGAATCGCTACCAACCTTGCTTTCCGTGACAACCCTTATGGGCAGGAAGTTCGTGGCGCACCTTCATCCGGCTGGGGCTTTCGCCCCCGATCAGGAATGTACCTGTTGAATATGTATTCGATTGTCAAGGAACAGGTGAGAGGTTATTTGCCCCTCAAGTGGTAGATCACGGGAAAGGGCAAAAATTAAGCATCTGGAGAAATTTCTAAAAAATTTTTTCACGGTCTCCTCCTTCGAGCATTCATCATTGGAATATCAGAAAACAAAAAAGGCCCAGCTACCGCAATGGGTAACTGGGTCTCAACCATCCGTATATGGTATAAACGGGAATAAACTTCGCCAAAAGGATTCAAAGTAAAACAAAGATACCGGGAGGGAAAATTGTCTCTATAGATGCGCCTCGCAGAGCTCGGAATGGAGGGAGATTTCCCCTATGGTTAACCCATTAAAAATGGGATAGAGAGTATCAAATTTTCTCAAAAGGAAACAGCAGAATCAAAAAAGAAAAGCCCCGGAAACCGTTGAGTTTCCAGGGTTTTGGGGCATTTTGAAGTCTCGATCAGCGCTTGCTGAACTGGGGCGCGCGACGAGCAGCCTTCAGGCCGTATTGCGCGAGTTTTTGAGCTGTTTTTCCTTGATACTCCGGGCTTTTCCGGCTTTCCG
>ERZ826220.172-NODE-172-length-83377-cov-11.884532_pt1 | contig 83377 bp, 35 predicted proteins | sample MGYA00519927_ERZ826220 | MGnify/ENA primary metagenome ERZ826220 (study PRJEB31778, sample SAMEA3449225) | human gut metagenome | biome: human gut; feature: human-associated habitat; material: faeces | place: United Kingdom | collected 2010/2012 ... | reverse complement strand
AATTTATTTCTTAAGATATTACCTTTTTATATGTTGGAATTTTATAAAGAACTGAATTATTAAGAATTAAATCGTTGTTTAAAAATAAATTTAGACGTAATTATTGTGGACGCTATTAAATAATATCGATATTATTTTTTGCTAATTGTATATAGCTTTTTAAAATCTCGAAGTGCAAGTTTTAATATAACTTTAAACTCTAATAAAAAATGGGGGATTTTTTCGGTTTCAAATTTTTTTGATATCAAACACAAATAAAAAATTTCGTATAATATAAAATTAATTAGATCTAAAATAAATTTCATGATTAATAATATTCTTAGGTAATATCCTAAGTATTTATATTTAATCATGTTATACTACATTTTTCAATCTTTTTTCATCTTACTTTTTCGACAAATTCTGAAAAAACATACCTTATATTTCTCACAAAATATAAATTCTAAGACATTTAACCTTGTTGTATTGCAGGCTATTACTTCTTGCTAATATAAAAACCAAAAACGGGATTTTAAGTATTATCCCTTAAATCCCGTTTTCTGTATATGGTTGTAAATAGCTTAAGCCACGTATTAATAATTGCTCTTTTTCTGCTGTTTGTAATGAGTCAAAGCTCATGTTTATTGTGTACGTATCTGTTACAACTTTTGCTTCTTGACCATCTTGTATATCTATTACTTGATATTCGTCTTTTTCATAATTATATATTTCTATGCTTTGTTTATATCTTACTATTGCATATGATAATGGTGAGACTTCGTATGTTGTTCCATTAACTGTTATATTAGTTCTTTCTAAAAAGAAATATAAGTCTTGTCCATCATATAAAAATGCTTGGTCTAATTTTGTTTTGTTTGTTTCTACTGCTAAATTTGTTTCTAAATAAACATCACTATTTTCTTCTATAATATTTGAAAAATGGTTTATTCTGTACATCATCCCATTATTATGTGGAAATACTATTGCCATATCTTCTGGAAATATAACTTTATGTTCCTTTTCAGCATAATACACTGGTGTAGAGTCTAATGTTACTTTCTTATCTGTAGCTTTTAGCTCTGTAAGTCCCTCTTTCCTAGTAAATGTTAATTCCCCTTTGTATTCTACTTTTTGCCCAGAATACCACTGGAAAAAATTATGGCTTTCAGTTTTAGTACTGTTTAAATTTGAAATTATTATTGATACAATAATAATTATTACTATTAATGCAGAAACAATTGATACTGTAATTATTGTATTCTTTCTTCTTTTCTTCTTTTCTAATAATTCTTCTTCTTTTTCTAGTTGTTCTTTTCTTTTTTTGCTTTCTTCACTTTCTTCTGGTTCATTAATGATAATTTCTTCTTTATCATCAAATTTTTCTACTGTAGAAGTATCTTCATTAGAAATTTCCTCTTTTTCTTTTTTCTTCTTCCCTTTTAATTTTGCAATACTAGCTTCTAGTTTTGCATTATTTTCTTTCGTTTTTTTCTTTTGTTTCACAGAAATCTCGCCTTTCTCTACTTCCTCTGGCTCCATTTTTATTGTCGTTTTTTCCTCTGCATTCTCTTCTGGAATTTCTTCTGAATCACTTTTCTTAGTTGATTTTGCCAGCTTTGGCTTAACTTCTGCTTGCTCTTCTTTTGAATCCACTTTTTTAGTTTCTTCTTTCGCTAGTTTAGAATCTGTTTCTTTAGTTTCTTCTTTTTCTAATTTAGAATCTGTTTCTTTAGTTTCCTCATCGTCCAGTTTAGCATCTGCTTTCTTACTCTCTGTTGTCTTCTTCACTGTTGTCTTCTTCGCTGTTGTCTTCTTTGTTGTTGTTTTCTTTGTTGTCGCTTTCTTCTTCACTGTCGTCTTCTTTTCGTCTGCTTTCTTGGCTTTTGATTCCTTTGTATCTGTTTTGTTTTCCTTTGTTTCTTTCAAATCTATTTTCTCTTCTTTTATCTTTTGATTTTCTTTCTCTTCTTTCATCAACCGTTCTCCTTTTATGGTTTGTAATAATATCTTCAAAATTCTTTAAGAAGAAATATATTGCATATACTATTAAAAATATTATTAAACATATTTTTATTACAAGCACATATGGGTCATTACTTTCCTCTATCATATAGCTTGTTAGTATATTTATTAAGTATAGTGCAATAATTTGTGCTATTGTACTTACTATTTCTAAAATTGACTTCTTATAATTAAGTATTGCAAATACCATAGATGAAATAGCTATCATTAGTAAATATAATAATATATTTTTACTATATACACACGCGGTAAATATTACTAAAAATGTTCGTATAAGGATTGATATAATCATTATAATTTGCCTATTACTAAGTCCCATAAACATTCCACTTAATATTACACTCTTTTTGTGTATATTAAATTTTTTTGTTACTAAATACATTATAAAACTTAATAATAATATTATTCCTAAAAATATTGGCAATACCCAAGCAACTTTGCTTAATTCATAAAGTATTGTATCTAACATTTTATTCCTCTTTTATAAATAATTTAAATTCATTATGTTTTAACATATAATATCCTATTATATGTGTTAACTTAACAAAATTATCAACAGCAATTATTTCTACATCACCGTCTATTTCTCCAATTACTGGTAGGTAATCTTCCATAATACTTAAATTATATTTTTTACTTTTAACTTTTATTATGGAAACATTGTCATATGTTTTTAATCCTTTTTTTATGTTTAAAATTTTTACTTTCATTTTGGCAACTTGGCCAACTTTTTCATCTACTTTTTCATTATTCATGTAATGTACCTCTAAATAATAATTTACTTTCGTCTACATCATCATATTTTCCATTTAAGATATCTTCTACATCGCGAAGTGTATCTTCTATGTCTACCATAACCCCTTTTATTCCTGTATAGTTTTCTGAAACAAACATTGGTTGTGTAAAATAATTTCTTAATTTTCTAGAACGATAGAATATCATTCTATCTTCTTCAGATAGTTCATCTATACCTAGAACTGCAATTATTTCTTCTAGTTCTTCGTATCTAGATAAATATCTTAATGTTTCTTGTACTAAATCATAATGTTTTTGACCTACAACTTCGCTGTCGACAGCTTTACTTGTAGTTTTAAATACATTTATTGCTGGGTAAATACCCTTTTCTGCAACTTTACGGTCAAGAACTACTTGCCCGTCCATATGTGTTGTAACAGCTTGAACAGCTTCATCTGTTATATCATCTGCTGGTATATATATTGCTTGGAATGATGTTATAGATCCTTTCTCTGTAGAATTTATTCTTTCTTCTACATCTGTTACATCTGACACCATTGTTGTAGGATATCCATTTTCTATTGGAACTCTCTTCATTTCTGTTGATATTTCAGATTTTGCTTGAATAAAACGATATATGTTATCTATAAACACTAATACGTCTTGATTCTTTTCATCTCTTAAGTACTCTGCAAGTGTTAACCCACTATATACAGCTTTAGAACGTGAACATGGATTTTCACCCATTTGTCCAAATACCATAGACATTTTATCTAGTAAGTCTGATTCTTGCATTTCTTCTATTAATTCTTGTCCTTCACGAGAACGTTCACCAACACCTATAAATACAGCATTAGATTTTAATCTTTTGTAAACATTGTTTATAATTTCTTTTATTAAAACTGTTTTTCCAACTCCAGCTCCACCTAAAAGACCCATTTTAAAACCTTTTTGAAGTGGTGCAAAAAAGTCTAATGCTTTTATTCCTGTCCATAATGGCTCATTATTTATATTTATTTCCTTAAAAGAAAGTTTTCTGTCATATACATTTCTTGTTTTTACAGTTTTTAATTCTTTATGGTTTATTACTTCTCCATATGGATTAAATACTTTTCCTAACATTGCATCTGAATACTCTATTTGTAGTCCACCTTCTTGTAAGGCTACAGCTCCACCTTTTTTTAGTCCTATAACTCTTTCAAAAGGTACTGTAGATGCTATATTATTATCTATTTGAACAACTTCAAATTTTCTTATACCTTCTTCATCTTCATATGTTAATATGTCATTAATTTTAACATTATCGCTAAATAATAATATTTTAACATTAAGTTCGGAAATACCAATTATTCTTCCTATTATTTCCTTTTCTTTTGTCATTATATCTACACCTTCCTACTATTCTTCTTTAAAATTTAAATTTGTAAAGTTTTCTAAGACTTTTTTAAAGTTCTTATTTTTTATAACTTTTCTTTCTTTTCTTAAATTAGCTTCTTCTATTTCATCTAATTTCTTTAAAGATTCTTTTGTTATGGTTTGTCTCATAATATTTTCTGAAGCAAAACTATTTTCTGTTGCAATTTTTATTTCATAAGATAAATATAGTACAATTATATTTCTTAATATACTGTTTATATCTCCTTCTATTGCAAAGTCTTCTAAATGTTGCTTCTTACTTTGTATTTCCTCTTCTTTTATATTTTCTATTGGAAGTATTTTCTTTTTTCTTAACTCTATTTTGCTTATGTTATAATAATGATTATAGATGATATTTACTTCACTATATTTTGCATTTAATATTGCATCATACAAAATATCTTCAATCTCCCCTATCTTATTTGGATACTCATCTTTTGTCATTGATAAAATTACATTTTGTTTTTCGTTTGTAATTTTCTTTCCTATAACAATTTTATCTACATTTGCATCTGCTTTTGCTAAGTCATTTACATTTGTATTAAAGTTTCCACAAAATCCTAAGTCATTTCCAATATATACATTTAAAGGTTTATCTTCTTTATTTAATTTTAAAATTTTCTTGTCTAATATTAAATTTCTGTTGTTTAGTATATTGTCTGCAAAGTCTGTAATTTCTCTTTCATATTCAAAATACTTTTCAGCATTTTTTCTTGCAGTATCTACTCTAAGTAAAGAATGAAAATTCATTACTTTTACTACATTTCTTATTTTCATTTAGCATCCTCACCTAACATTTTGAATCTTTCTTTTATTTCTTCTTGTGATAATGGAGAGAATTTATTTTGTCTTAAGGATTGTTCTATTTCTTTTCCTATTTTCATTTTCTCTCTTAATTCTTGGCTCATTTCATCCATATTGGCAAGTTCATACACTTCTTTTGTTTCTAAGTAACTTAAAAGTTTAAGTCTTACACTAGAGCCTAATTTTTTCATTTCATTTGTTTGTACTGCTCCTCCTAATCTTGAAACAGATACACCATAATTTATTGCTGGTTTTTGACCTTTTTTAAATTGTTTTTCAGATAATACAATTTGTCCATCTGTTATAGATATAATGTTTGTAGAAATATAATCTGTTATATCTCCACCTTTTGTTTCTACTATTGGAAGAATTGTTATAGATCCACCACATTTGTGTTGACATCCTTTTTCTAATAATCTTGAATGTAAGAAGAATATGTCTGCTGGATATGCCTCTCTTCCTGGTGCTTTGTTAGATATTAAGCTTATTTCTCTATAGCTTTCTGCATGCCTTTTTAAATCGTCAATTACAACTACTACATCTTTCTTTTGCATCATGTATTCTTCTGCAATTGATAATCCTACATATGGTATTAAGCTTTGTACTGTAGTTTTATCATCATTTGTTGCTGCTACTATCATTGTATATGATAATGCATTTCTTCTTAATAGTTCATTATATATTGTTTTTATTTCTTTTTTAGTTTTACCAACTGCTATATAAATACATATAATATCATTTTTGTTAGACTTTTCTTTCATTATTTTTCCTTGGTTTACTATAGTATCTAAAGCAATTTGGGTTTTTCCTGTTTTTTTATCACCTATTATTAATTGTCTTTGACCTCTACCTATTGGGTATATTAAGTCAATTCCAGCAATTCCTGTCATCATAGGTCTATTTACAGGTGTTCTGTCCATTATAGGTACTGTTGGTTTTTCTATATCTATATATTTAAATTTTTCGAATGCTCTTCCTGTTAATAAATCTATCCCGAATAAATCTGTAACTCTACCTAGAGCTTCTTCTGCAAAAATTGCTCTAAATCTTTCCCCTGTTGTATTTACTGTATCACCAATTTTTATTGGTTCATCTTCTTTTACAACAGCTACTATTACAGAGTTCTCCTTTATTTCGTTAACATATCCCATTCCTTTTCCTCTTATTATTACTTTTTCATAATAAGTAACATTTTCAAGTCCAGATACTTCTATAATATAGTCCTTTAGCCTAATTACTTTTCCTGTATCAAATACATTTTTTTCTTCTTTAATTTTCTTTAATTTGTTTTCTACAAGATTGCTAATATGCTCGCCCATTTTTTCTCCTTTTCTTTATATACTTTGAAGCTTTTGGATGTCTTTTTTAGTTCATTTTTTGTAAACTTTTAAGGACATCCATAAAGTTCACTTTATATACTATAGTCATATAGTTTGTCTTTGTATTCTATAATAATACCTTTTGACATATTTTTAAATAATTTTGTCTTTATTTTTGAACTTAAGTAATCATAGTTCTTACTTTCTCTTCCTACATATACATATATTGTAGGAGATATTTTGTCCATTCTTTCGTTTATTTTATCTAACATTTCTAAAACATTAAAATTCTTTATTGTTTCTATTATTGGTTCTACATATTCTTTATTTTCACTATTTAATACACTTTCTACCAAAATTAATTGTTCTTCTGGTGTTAATGTTAATGATTCGTATATAGCATTTTGTGTAAATAATTCTTTAAATGCTGATAATTCTTTATACTCTTTATCTTCATCATTTTCATGTGTCTTTATAAAGTCTTTTATAATTTTTTCACTATCTACTTCAAATTCTTTGTTTAAATTTTTGTAATTTTTAAAGAATCCAGATTCTCTAAATTCTGGAGTTGGAATGTCATATACAATTTTTTCATCTGGTTTTGTATATACTGGTATTTCGACAATTTCTCCATTTTCTCCATTTTCTTTAGCTTCATTTAAACGTTTTATTTGTTCAGATAATATTTCTATTTCCTTTTCTTTTTCAGCTATTATATAGTCAAAATCTTGTAATTTATCTAAAAAATATTTTTTAGTACTACTGTTTATTCTTTTTACTAGGTTTTTAAACATAAAGAATGTAAATATAAACATTATTAAGACTATTATAACTGCTGGTATTATTAATTCCATAATCTTTCACCTACTATACTGTTAAAGGATTGTAAAATAATAGTAAAAATACAAATGCAAATAGTAGTAATAAGAATATTGCAACTACTATTAATATTGTCATTACTGAATGTACAATATCACTTTTTGTTTCTGGGTTTCTACCTACTGCTTCTGCAACTTTTGACCCTAATATTCCTATTCCTAAACCTAGTCCTAAGAATGTTAAACCTATCATCCATCCAATGCTACTCATTGTTGCTACTAAAACTTGTTCCATTGTTTTTCACCTTCCTTTTAATAATTTCTATATTTTGCTTGAATATTTGTGCTTACTGGTGTTCCATCATGTGATGTTCCTTCTACTTGTAAAACTATTTCGCTTCCATAATTTTCAAATGTAAGTACATTTGACCAACCATTTTGCTTTACAGCTTCTGTTAAGTTTACAACTAAATCACTTTCTTTCATTCCATCTACATATAATGCAACTTTAGCATAGTCAAATGCATAGTTTTGGTCTAATTTTAAATTAAAATAAACCTTTTGTTTTCCTGCTAATACTTTTGTTATGTCTAATTTTGCATTTATTCTTGTAGTTCTTACAGATAACACATCTTCTATTTGATCTTCTATTTCGTTATCTGCTGTTATTTGTTTATATCCAAGTGTTATTTTATATTCTGTATTTGGCTCTAAATCTGTTAGCCTATATGTTGTAGCATTTTTATCTAATGCTATCATGTTTTCATATCCAACAGCTTCTACAAATGCATATACTGTTTGGTATTTATGCTCTGGATCTTGTACTGCATATTCTATATCTATATAAGATGATGTGGCTATTGCTCCTCTTAAAGATACACTCTTTGATAATGGTGTTTTATTTGTGTTAGAATTTGTTATTCCTCCACTTTGTCCTCCACCTTGTACATTACTTCCTGAATTAGAATTGTTGTTTTGATTATTTTGTGTATTTTGGTTTCCTACTGCTGTACCTTCTCCATTTTGTATATTGCTATTTTGGTTTCCATTGTTGTTATTATTTTGCTCATGTCCTACTTTATCTTTTGAATCTTCTTTGTCTTCATTTGTATCTTCTTCTGGTTCTTTTTCTTTGTATTCATTAGAACTTCCTATTATTTTCTTTAAGTCAATCTCGTTACTTCCTACTATTAGCTTTTCGTTTGCAATGTCAAACTTATAAGAACTTGTAGTAAGAACTATTGGATTTATTGTTTTTGCATAAATTTGGTTATTTAGTATTAATGTATTTCCAGATTTATCTATTATTACATATAAATACTTTGATGTACTTATACTTCCAGATTCGTTTCTTATAGAATCGCTTATTAACAAATATTGTCTGTCTGCAATTTTATAAAATTGATCTCCAGAGTTATTTTTTATTTCTGTATCTTTTACATATTTTTCTACTTGTCCATCAAATAATACTTTAAATACTTCACCGTAAAGTGTTACTTTAGATTTTGTTTCGTTAAAGCTTACAACTTTTTTGTTTAGCTTATATGTACTTTTAGAATTATTTAATGTTAAGTAATAATTTCCATCCCATTTTTTGTTTATGGTTGCTTCTTCTTCTGTTTTTATTGGCACATAATCACTATCATATAATGTTATATTACTTTCTATTTTATATTGTTCTGGTTCATGTTTTAAGGCTAATCGTAGACTTGTAATTAATAATATGATTATTGTGATTATTATAATTGCAAAAAGTGCAAATCTTTTTTTATTTCCTGCTGCTAAAGCTCTCAAATTATTCACCCCTATTTTTTATTCTTAAGGAGGAATACCTCCTCCTTAAGTTTATTGTAACCTGTTTATCCGTTTACAAAAATATGCTCTATTCTGGCTGTGTCTACAATTTCACCATTTCTTATGAATTGCATTTCTACATAATATTTACCTTGTGTAGGTAAATTTTTATTTAATGTAAAACTATAATATGTGTCTTTATCTACTTGTGACTGTATTTCTCTTGGTACAAAATCTTCTATATCACTTTGGTTATATCCACTTGTATTATAAATTGAATATCTTATTTGGTCTATTTGGTCTATTTTGTAACTATTGTAGAATAATAAATCTATTTTATTTGGTTCTGTTTGATTATTTGTTGATGTTACATTTCCTACAGAAATACCACTTTCATTTACTGGTTCTACTGTACGTGTATTTGAAGAATCATGTATATATGGTTCTTTACCATCGTTTGGATAGTCTAAGTCCATGTTTACTTCTATTGTATATTTCTGGTCTCTTGCTATATTCTTTAGTTCAAATACATTATTTGCATCATCTGTACTATATTCACCTTTATATTCTTCTGGTGTAATATCTTCACGGTTTTGATCATATATTTTTATAGTGTATTTATCTCCTACTACTATTCTGTCATTATCATACATTGTAACTTTAAATCTTATTCTATTTCCAATATCTGTTGTCCCATCATCATTTACTGTGTCTAGACGATATCCATCTATACCTACTAATGGTGAACTTAATGGTGATAAATAAAATTCTGCTTCTTTTGTTCCTAAGTCAATTTCTTTTTGTTCTTCACCATTTGTTATTACTGCAATTGGTGTTATAAATATTTTATATCTTGTTCCGAAAGTAAATATACTTCCTGGGTTTACATCTACAAATTCTTCCATTATTGCTTTTGGAAGGTCATCATCAAATTCTGCAACTTTTTCTTCATATGCACCTGTATCTGGATTTTGTCTATAAATTATGTGTCTTAATTTTTGAAATCCTAATACTTTATCTAGTGTATATGATACTTTTAAATCTTTATCTGCATAACTATTAGGGCTGTATTCTACTTTTATATTTTCTATATTTACATTTGCAAGTGTAGAGAAATAATAAAGTTTTCCTACTGTATCAAAATCTACATCATATAAGTATTTTTCTATAAATTCTTCTGCTTCACCTTTGTTGTTGTTTCGTATTTCTGCTCTAAATTTTAAGTAATAATATGTTTTTGGTTCTAAGCCATCTATTGTTATTTGCTTTTTAAAGTCTGCCAGAGGTATTGATACTTCTTTTATTTTTTCACTATTGTTTAAGTTTTCATCTGTTTTCCACAATTCTACAATTATGCTATTGTTTTTTATTTCCACTTTATTGTCTGGAATTATTTTTGCATTAACTTTAACTCTGTCTAACTCCTCTGTTATGTCTAATTCACTTGTACTACCTTGTTTTAGCAAGCTTATTCCTGGTATCATTAAGTTAAATTTAATTAAATTGCTTCCTTCTGCGGCTATTGCTGTTAGTCCTATTTCTTTTTGTAATACTACATCATTTTGATATGTATATCCTTTTTCTGAATAGCTTAACTCTAAGTTTGAATTTTTGTTATCTATAGGGTTTACTAAATTAAATGTTGTACCTTTTTCTGAGCTAATTCCATTAGTTCTATTATACATATTTTCACTTATAGTTGTTGTTGGAACTACGTTTCCTTCTTTATTTATAGCATAATAGTTTATATCCTCTCCAGATTTATAAGCTTTTTGATATGCTACATAGTCACTTTCTAAATCATAACCTGTGATTCCTGTATCATAATATGCTTCTACATCTACTTTTGTTTCTTCATCTAATAAATCTGAAATGTCATTAAAGCTTACTGTTAACATATTATTTCTTATTGTTTTTAAGTCTTTTTCTATTTTTATTGTTTGTGTTTTTGTATCTGTAAATGTTGCTTTAACTGCAACTATTTTAGAAAGCTTTTCTGGATCGCCAGAAATTGTTATGTTTACACTGTTTTCTTCAAGTTCTATCCTATATTTTAAGTCTTGTATATCTCTTTTTCCTTCAAAGTATTGGTAAGCTAAACCTATGTCTACTGCTTCACCTGTTTTAGATATCCTTTGCTTTGTTCTTATTTCAAAATTTCCTGCAACTAAATTTTCAAATGATACTTCTTCAAATAGCTCTCCAGTATTTGGATTTATTGATTTTGTATCTTTCTTTATCGTTGTATTTATATATGCTGTTAGTTCATCTTTTTCTAGTGCATTATCTATGTCTAAAGATTTATATTTAAATTTAAATGCTTTGTCTGTAGATATTGAAGGATACATTATAATTCTTGGTTGTTGCTTATTTGGTTCTACTTCTTCAGATTTTAATGTTACATTATCACTTGGAAGTGGCCATTCGGTTTCTCCTTCACCATCATGGTTTAAATCTAACATCATTTTATATGTAAAATAATATTTATTTCCTCTTCTTGCTTCATCTACATCTTGAACATTATATTTTGTACCATCACCTACATTAAAGATTGCTGGTGGAATAACTCCATCTTCTCCTATTTCTATCTCTTGTGTTCCTACTATTTCATTTGTTGTAGAATCATACATATTGTATATAATCTTTACAGCATAGTTTTGGTTGTTATCATATTTTGCTTGTGCTTTATATCCTACTATTGTCTCTGCATTTAGTTCAGTTCTTGGTGAATCTACATCACGATTTCTAATAGGAGTTACAGTTATAGCTTTTTCTGGATCTGTTGGTAAGTCTGGAATAAATCCATTTGTTGTTACTACATAGTAGTCATATCCTAGTCCTTCTACTAATGGTATTTTATTTCCACCTGCATATGTATAGTCATATGCGTTTAGTACTTGTATTGTGTATTTTTGGTCTTTAAAGTCTTTATTCTCTGCTCCAAAAAATTCTGGTGTTATGGCTTTTACTTCGTCATAATACTCTTCTTTTATCTTACTTTTATAAGGTTCTTGAGCATATTCATCTTTTATTTTTACTGTTCTTATAGCTGTTCCTGGCATCGTTACAGTTCCATCACCATTTTGTATAGGTTGACCTGCATATATTCTAAATTCTAAATTTGAAAGAACATTTGCTTCTAGGTCTTGTAATGTTGGATCATCTGGGTTTACTGTATCTATACTTCCTGCATTTTCATCGTTTGCTTTTTTTAGATTAAATTTAATGTTAAATGTATTTTTAGTATCACTACTGTCTTGTATAAATGAACCCATTAATGCATCTGGTGTTAGTGTTTGTATTACTGCTCCCCCTATATAGCATTCGTCTATTGGATCATTATCGTCTTTTAAATCTACTGTTGTAAATATTCTAAATTTATATGTTTCATTACTTCTTAAGTCATTTATATCTATTGGTATAGTTAATCCACCTTGATATGAAAATTGTTTTGTATAACCTGTAGAATCCGTATATGTTATTAACATTTTATTTGCGTCATCTGTTTTTATTGTGTTATTTGGATCTTCTATTATTAGTTTTCCTTGAATTCTTTCGAATGTTATTGTTTCTTTTTCGAATCTAACTGTTGGGAATTCTACACCATCCATTTTCATAACATTACTAAATTCACTTTCGTATTCTACTATTTTTTCGTTGTCATTAAATATTGCTACTACTTTAAATGCATATGGTACACCTCTTGATAGTATTTTTTCGTCTACTTTTACTGTTATTGCTTCTTTACTTGGTATTTCTCTTGTGTACACTGGTGCTTCATCTAAATCATTTCTTGTGTCATATATTTCGTATCTGTATCCTTCTATACCATTATCTTGGTCTACAACATTTTTTATACTTAATCTAAATGTAGATTCTCTTTTGTCTATTTCATATTCTGGTCCCACTATTTGTGGTTTATTTTTTAATGTTCTAAATACCTTTTCTTGTGAAAATCCATTAGATATAATTTGACCATTATATAGTACATTAGATAATTTTATTGTATAGTCTGTGTTTGATGAAAGCGATATAAATTCTGCTGTCTCACCTGCTTGTGTTCCATTTCCTACTTCTACTGTTTGTTCTACTGTTCCATTTGGTGAGATTAATGACATTTCTGCACCTTTTACTTTAGAATCTGGATCTACTGATACTTTAAATTTTAAAGAGTTATTAGTGAATACATCTTTTTCGTATCTTATTCCAACACTTTTTGTTCTAAATATTTTATACACAAAGTTTTTAGTATATGTTATACCATCTACATCATATGCTGATTCTATTACTAATGTATAATCTGTTTCTGGTGATAGTGTTGAAACTGCGATATCTATATTATATGTTCCTAATGCTTCTTCTTTTGCATATACGTTTTTACCTGTTGCATTATCTAATATTTTTATATATGGTTCTCTTACAAGTCTTGCTTCATCATCTTGTATTGTAATTTGTGCATTTAAACTTATAGAGTCTACATCAAAACTTTCTACTTTAAATACAGGTGCTACTAATTCTGGTAAATCTTCTACTTCTTCTTCTATAATTCCTCCAGAACCTCCTGTTGTTCCTTCTCCTGCATTTCCACCTTGAACATTATCTTCTCCATTTGCTCCTGTTTGTGAATTTTCTCCGTTTTGTGTGTTTTGTCCATTCATATTTCCATTTTGTGCATTTGGATTATTTTCTGAATCCTCATCTTTATCTAAATCTTCTGTTCCTATTTCATTTTGCATAGATTCATCTATTTCGTTATTTTTGTATTTATCTTCTTTTGTTTCTTCTACTATTTCTACATTATCGTCTGAATCTATTACCATATTTGCAAGATTCATTTTTGTTTCGCCATTTTTGTTTACCGCTTTACTTTGTAAGTTTATTTCTATATTATCTGGCATTTTTATATTAACTTTACTAGATATTGTTTGATATATTAGCTCTTGATTATATAATTTTATTATTTGATTATCTAAATATTCTAATTCTATATAGCCATTAATTTCTTTTGTTGTTCCATCGTCAAATGTTACTGTCATGGCATTTCCAGCTATTAAATATTTAGTATCTGATATTTTCCAGATTAAGTTTTTAAATTGTAGTTTATTATTTAGGTGATTAATATAGTAATTTTCGCCCTGTTTTTTAACTATTTGATTTGCAGCTATACTGTAATATGTTATTGGGTCTTGTTCTATATTAGCTAAGTTAATTAGAACACCTTTTTGCAAACTACTTATAGCCCCATTATTATAATGAATAAAGTTATCCTTTGTTGTATAAACTTCATCACCACTGGTATCTTTAAAAATAACTTTCTGGTTATTCTTTATTTTATATTCTTCATTTGCATTAAAGTAATACTTATCAATTTTTTGAGTCTGCCCACTTGCACTTTGCAATATATAACCAGGTTCTTCAAAATTTTTCATATTCTCTTTTTGTATATTGTAAACATTATAAAATAATAATCCTGCTAGAATTACTCCAATGCTTACTATAAAAAATACATATTTTTTCATAGTTATGTCCTCTCCCATTTAATTTGTTCTATCAAAAAAATGTTATCACATAAAAAATCTCTTTTCAATATATATACTTTTCCATTTATTTACTTTAAAAAATTATTACTTCTATCCTACTACGGAAGGTTATTTTGGCGTTTTTTGTTTTCTTATTTTTTTATATATTAAATTATTATGACATTTTTAAATTTCGAATCGAGATTCGGGGACGTTCCTGGGATTCGGGGACGTTCCTTAAAATCCCGGTTTTAGTAATTTTATTACTATAAGTGTTTTTTTCAAGCTAAAGCGCCAAAAAATGAACTTTGAATGATATCTTCAAAGTTCATTTTGCTTAATTATTATTTCTTTTTTATTCTTTCATTTTTTTCCTTAAGTATTACTCTAAAGTCCTATTTTCTCTTTTGTTTCTTAGTTAGAACTACTGCATATCTTAAAGTTACTGTTTCTAATCCTATTAGTCCAACTAACACTAGTAATAACATTATAGGTATTTCTGCTCCTGTTTCCACACTTATGATTACATTTGCTTTTGATGTATTATCCTTATCATTGTTATCCACAAATCCTGGTACATTTCCTGTTTCTACTAATTTTACTTCATTAGCCTTTTCTCCCATATTTTCTCCAGTTTGTTCCCAGTTTAATAATACTGTATATTCTTTTGTTTCTCCAGCTCCTATTTCTGGTATTACCTTTATTAGTTTTCCTTCTTTTTCTTCCCAAGTTCCATCATTATTTGCAATTTTCATGCCTTCTGGGATATTTTCTTCTATTACCGCTGTTCCTGCTATTTCTCCTGTGTTCATTACCTTTATTTTGTATTCTACTTGTACACTTGTTTCTTCTGTTTTCTTTCTGTAAATTTCTACTTTTTCTAATTTTCCATTTGATATTTCTCTTCTCTCTCCATTAACTACTATTCCTGTTATTTGCTTTTCTACTCCTACATTAAATGTTCTAGCTTGATAATAGTAATATACATCTATTGTGTTATTTACTACCTTCTCACCTTTTTCATTTTCTACTATTTCTACTTTCATTTTTCCTTCTGCATTTTGTGGTAGTTCTGTTGCTATTAATGTGTAATATTCAAATTCTTTTGCTGTTGTTGTGTAATCATCGTCTTTTTGACCTTCTATTATTACTAAGGCTTGTTGTAGCTCACCTGTTTCTTGGTTTTTCTCTTCTAGTTCTTTTCCTGTTGCCTTTTCTACATAGTGTACAACGACTTTTGCTGGTTGATTATAGTAATAATTTACTACTATTTTTTCTTCTGTCATTGTTCCTTTTGCGTTTTCTGGTAACTTACTATTTCCTTCTTCATCCTTTTCTACTAATTTGTAGCTTAAGAAATCTTTTGCTTTTATGTCATATTCGTCACCTACATGACCTTCATGAAGTATTGGTTCTTCTATGTCTTTGTTTGTTTTAATATCTATATGGTGTTCCACTACTCCTGCTGACTTTCTTGCATAATAGTATGTTACTATTGTTTTATTATTTGTTATTGTTCCAGTTTCGTCTGTTTCCACTACCATTGTTCCTTCTTTGTTACCTTCTACTTTTACTAGGTCGTACCCTTCAAAAGATTTTTCTTCGGTAGTGTATTTATCACCTTCATGTTTTGTGTTATCCACAATTTGTTCTGTTAATGGTTTATTGGTTAATACATCTAAATAATTTACTTCTAACACTGCTTTCTTTATGTAGTAATAATTTACTGTAACTAACTCTTCTCCCATAATTCCTGTTGCATTTTCTGGAAGTTTTGTTTCTACTACATCATATCCTTCAAATACTTTACTTGGTATATTATATTCTTTGCCTATTTGAATATTGTGTACCTTTGTTTCTAATACTTTTCCAGTTATTTCGTCTATATGGTTTTCTACTAATCCTGAATATACTGGTTCATAATAGTAAATTAGTGTTTGCTCTTCTTTGCTTAAATTAATTGTTGTCTTTTCTGGGCTTTCTACTAATCTATACCCTAAGAAGTTCTTTGCATTTGTTACAAATTCATCTCCAACTAGTCCTTCTTTTACTGTTGGTTCTTCTAGGTCTTTCACTATTTCCCCTGTTTCTGGGTTTCTTTCTACATATCTTACTGTTGCTTTTGTATTTTGTAGATAATAGTATGTTACTACTGTGTCTTGTAGAGTCATTGTTCCTTCTGTGTTTTTGCTATCTTCTACTAATGTATACATTTTTCCATTATGCTCGATTGTTTCTTTGCTATGATTTGTGTTTGTATTGTATTTTTCGTCTACATATCCATTTATCTCTGCTCTATTTTCTAGAACTTGGTTGTTAGTATCGTCTGTATCTTCATCTTTTTCTAAGTAATTTATTATTACTTTTGCTGGTTTTAATTTGTAATAATATATTACTTCTTGTGGTTTGTCTGCATTATATTTTTCTAGTGTTCCTGTAGCATTTCCTGGTAATTTTTCTGCCACAAGTTCATATTTTTCATTTATGTTTTTTGCAGATTCTGTTTTATATTTGTCGCTCACTTTTCCTTCTATTACTACATCGTCTACTGTTTTACCAGTTGTGTCTGGTACTTTTGTTGTTGTAATACTTCCGTCTGTGTTCATTATGTAATGATGTACTGTTACTTTTCCATATTTATTTGTGTTTGTTATTATCTTATCTGTAATTACATTATCATAGTATCTTAAATCTCCTTCTGTGTTTTCTTCCTCTGTTAATGTGTAAACTATTTCTTTGTTATTTACATCATACTTTGGTAAGTTTTCGAATATGTCGTTCCATTTATTTGGATTTGCTTGGTCCTGTGTTGTTCTACTTCCTGCTGTTCCTGGTTTTGCCATTTCTTTTACATATTCGCTTCCATCACTTCCAGTTAATTTAAATACTACTCTTGTTGGTCTTTGGTTTAATTTATTGCTGTCATCTTCCCATACTTTGCTTACTGGTATATTTATTGTAAATCCTGTTGTAGTTGTATGGTTTGCTGTTACATCTTCACTTGTTCTTGTTGGTGTTTCATATTCTATATGTCCTGTTACAGTATTTTTTACACTTGTTACATCTTTATTTATTCCTGTATATACAACTTTTATTGTTTTATTTACTGTTACTTCCTTTGTTTCTGTTAATTGTATATTTTCTACAGGTACTTCCCATGTAATAGTATTATTTTCTGCACTATATATTCCACCTGCCAAATCAGACTTTGCTTTATCTATTGTATATGGCAATTTGTCTACTAAAACAACTTTTGCATTACCTTTGTAGTCTGAAATTCTTGCTGCATATGCTATGTTATATGTTATTTCTTGGTCTAAGCTTTCTATTTTTGCTGTTCCTGTTTTTGTTATATTTTGTTCTGCTTTTGGTTCTACATATGTATGTTCTGGCTCTTCTGAAACTTTTTTATCGCTTCCATTTTGATTTATATATGCTGTATTTTTTATTTTTGTTCCATCTGCTAATTTATTTACTGTTACTTTAAATTCTAGAACTTTCTCTTGTCCAATTCCAACTGTTAAATTAATTCCATTTGCTAAGTCTTTTGCTGTTTTGCCTTCGCTCGCAACTTCATCTATTTTTATACTTCCTTCTACAAATGTTGTTCCTGTTGGTACAGTATCTTTTACAATTACACTACCTTCTCTTGTTCCATCATTTCTTACTTTTATTTTGTATGTTATTTCGTCGCCTTCTAAAACTTTATTTCCACTTGATGGTGTACTTTCTTTATGAGCTAAAATATTTGGTTTTGTTACATTTGTTGTTACTTTATTTGTTAATTCATTATCTATTGTTGCTTGGTTTTCTAATACCTTGCTAAATACATCATTTGCTAATGTATCTACTATTCCTGCAAATTTTACATCTACAGTTCCTTTTGCCGGAACTTCTACTGGTATTCCATTTTTTAAGTTTTGCTCTGTATATACTGTTCCTAAATTTCCTACTTGTATTAATGTATTTTTGTCAAATGTTAATCCTGCTGGTAATGTATCTCTTAATGTTACTGTTTTTGCTAAGTTTCCTTCATTCTTTATTCTTACTGTATATGTTACTTTTTCTCCTTCTATTGCTTCTTGCTTATCTACCAATTTTTCGCTACTAATTATTGCTTTATATATTGTACTTTCTTGGTTTCCTGTTACTTCTTCACTTGTCTTTTCAGATGTTAATAACTTGATATTTCCACTTACATTGTTAACTACTTTTTCTTGGTTCATGTCTAATCCTACATATACTACTTTAAATGTTTTTGTTACTTCAACAGTTCCACCATTTACAACAGCTTTTGTTTCTGTTGTACTAGTGCTATCACTTGCAGCAACGCCTCCATCTGCAAAACTATTTATATTTTGTACATTTTCTTTCCATGTAATAGTTCGTGCATTTGCATCATATATTCCACCTGCTAAATCAGACTTTGCTTCATCTATTGCATATGGCAATGTATCTATTATTGTTACTTCTGCATTTCCTATGTAATCCACTACATTTGTTCTATATGTTACTGTATAGTTCATTTCTTGGTTTGTTATTGTTATTCTATCTGTTCCTGTTTTGTTTATTACTTGATTTGTTATACTTGGTGTTTTTAATCTGTAGTAATATGTTACAACTATCTGATCCTCTGTCATTGTTCCATTTTTATTTGCTGGCTCTGCTACTAGTTCATAATTTTGTTGTATATCTGTCGCTACTTGTGTTGTATATTTCTCTCCTACTTCTCCATCTATTGTTACATCTCTACTTAATTTTTCCGTTGTATTTTCCTTGTAGTGATGTACTAAGACACTCGTCTTTACATCTTTAAATGTTACTACAATTTCTTTATTTTCTTGCATATTTGTAAATTTGTTTAATATTACGGTATGATTTTGTTCTTCTACAAATTCTATATCTTTTCCATTTACTGTTATTTTATCTACTCTATATCCTTCATTTGGAGTTATTATTATGTCTTTTACACTATTTTCTCCTTTGTCTACACTCTCATATGGTGTTTTTCCTTCTCCTGAAATGTTTCCTCCTATTCCTTCTACTTTTGTTGTTATATTGTATTGTATCTTTCTTATTCCTGCATTTACATTTTCTTCTATTATATCCGGTGAACTTATTGTATTTAGCTTTGTTATCTCATCTGTTTGCTTACTTAATTGATTAAATTTACTATTTATTTCTCTATTTGTTCCTATTTCTTTTTCTGTTAATTCATGTAAATTATCTATTTCTACTTCTACTTTGTATGTTCCTTTTGCTAAGTTTGCAAATTCATACTCTCCTTGTTCATTCGTCGTTGTCCTAGTCATTTCCGAATTATTAGAATTATTTAATAATTTAACAGTTGTCCCTTCTAAATATTTCTCGCTAGAATCTATTACACCATTTCTATTACTATCTTCCCATATTTTTCCTTTTATAGCTCTACTTACTACTTGTACTTTTATATTGGTTGATGTCATTACTTCAGAAATTTTATTTGTTTGTGCTGTTACATTATTTATGTATATATCTTTATTTGTATTTCCTTGTGGTTTTAAAGTTAATTTAATATCTACATTGTTCTTTCCATTTACAGCTCCTTTTACTGCAATTGCTTTTACCTCTTCCCCTATATAGCCTGCTGTTACTTCTTTCCACATTGGGCTTTTTCCTATATTTTCATCTTTTGCTGTTATATTTTTTACAACCTCATCTGTTGTAGTATATATTTTTAATCCTGTTTGCCCTGTAAGTTCTATATTTTCTAAGACATACATTCCATTGTATTTAGTTCCTCTTCCATCTCCATTATATGGTAATATATCTAATAGCTGAAATTCATTTACCGGTTCTTCTGTATTATTTTTGTATGAAATACTATATTCTACATTTTCTCCTTTTTCTATTATTGTTTTTTCTGTTTCTTTATATAATCTGTGGCTTGCTAAATTTATTATATTTATTGTTTCACTTGATGTTCTATCCTTTATTTTACTATTACCTATTTTACTTATTCCATCTTCGCCTATAACCTCCGAAATTATAAATTTCGTTGTATATTGCACTCCATTTTGTGTTTCGTTATTTATATTTGCTTCAAACATTATAGGTTCTATTTTCTCTCCAGATTTACAATTATATATATTCCATGTTAATTTCGAACTTCCATCTGTATTTATTTCAATATTAGGTTCACTGTATGCTATTTCTCCTCTTTTACTACTTCCACTTACATATGTTAATCCTTGTGGTAATTTAACTTCTGCTTTTAATGTTACATTTTCTATTTGTGTACTTATATTAGCATTTCTATCTATTACTGGTTGAACTTTATATGTTGCTACATTTTCGTTTTTACCTAGATCATAATTTACTTTTTCTTTATTATTTTCTATTGCTTGTATATTTCCATGTAGCTTTGCTCCTGTAACTAGCACTGTATTTCCATAATTATTTCCACCACTATGCGTTCCTGGAACTATATTGCCATTTTCATCATATTCTGTTTTTATATATTGTTTATTTCCGGAATCCCATGTAGACTTTGGATATTTATTTTCTGGATGTAATACAGAATATTTATTTCTGTCTAACTTATCTATCCATACTTGGGTTCTTTGCGTTATTCCATAAGTTTTTCCTATATTAGCACTATCTTTTATTTTTAATTTTATACTTAAACAATTATTATCACCTGTAAATCTAGATATATATCCAGAAATTGTTTCTACATATGCACCTATACAAATTTTATCTTTAGGTATGTCTTCTATATTGTCATATATATCCATATCTTCTATATTTCCATTATTCATTTCTTGTTGATTTTCCCAATTAGTTCCATCTTTTTTTGTTGCATACCATAATCTAAAAGTTGGATTTCCTTTCATATACTCTATTCTGTACTTACTTCCATCTGAATAATACGCTGGTTCAAAACCTTCACCATCAAATTTTATAAACCTATTAGCTGTATATATATCATAATCATTAGTTAATTCCATACAAAATTTAGTATTAATTGTGCAAGTTTCTCCTAAAGTTGCAGTACAGTCTCCTCCTGAATATGTTGTTGATGCAAGGTTTCCACTTTGGTTAAACACATAAATACTATGAGCGTATGAACCTGAATTATATAATATATGTTGTACCTTCTGGCTGTCATCTGAATTTTTCATTTGACTAGTTATCTTTTCATTAGTAATAGAAGTCATATTAATATTGTTATCTGAAACTGTTAAATAATAGTTTCTATTTTCTATTGTGCTTTCTGGATTATCTGGTACAAATACTTGCATATATCCTACACTAAATGTACCTATATTTTCAGTATATATTTTACTTCTATCTCTTTCTGTTATTGCACTATGCCACGCACTATTATAATATGGAAATATTCCATTTATTTGATAATTATTAACTTTTATTTTTAGCTTACTATCCTCTTGTTCTATTTTAATATCGCCAGAATTATATGTAGAATAATTAGCATTTTTAAACTTTCCTAAAGGTCTATTTGAATCATAAATATATTTTGAACTATAATTAAGGTATTTTCTATTAGGAATATTTCCATAATCTGTATCCCAATCATGTACTCCATATTGCCACAAAATTGGTGTACACTCATTTGTTATATCTTCTAATTCTTCGCTTTCAAATTTACTTCTTTCTAATTTTAAATTTATATCAAAACTTATTTCTCCTTTTGGGTATTCAATTCCTTTTAAGCCTTTTGATTCATTTTCATTATATAGTTGTACAGCAAATGTATAACCATACATTCTGCCTTCTTTTTCACTTTCTCCATAGTCTACAGTACTTTTACTAGCTAACACACTATTTCTATATAGCTGAATATTATATTTTCCCTTTGCACTTACAATTGTTTTATTTCCTAGCAAGCTTACTTTCTCATTTTCGTTATTTCCTTCTAAGTTAAATTTAAAACTTGGTTCTATTTCTGTTCTATTTCCTGCTCCTTCTATTTTTAATACAAATACTAATGTTTGTTTTCCTGGAATAGTCGTTTCCTCATTAGACATACTATATTTTCCTGTTAATTGTCTTCCATCTTCACTTATACTTCCATTTTCTAGCCATCTCATGCTATCTAAATCCCATTTCATTACATTTGCACAATTTTCTGGTAATACTGCTTCTACATTTATAACTCCACCTTTTAAACTTATATCTGTAATACCTTTTTTTAATGACATTGTTAAATCAACAGTATATGTAATTTGATCAAAAGATCTTACAATATTATTATCTTCTGAGCTATCATTCCCAGGTTCATCATCAGTATCCCAAGGTCCTGTTCCTGTTTTTGTTTTAATTACTTGTGCTGAAGAAATATATGCTTTATCTCCATTTATTATTTTTTCAGCATTATACTCATTTAATTTTTTTCCTGTATCACTATTTACTTCTCTATTATTCATAAAAATAAGTGCAAAAAGTCCTAGTAAGATTATTCCTACTAGTATTCCCACGCTTATTATAAGTTTCTTTTTGTTTTCTCTAAATATCCCGTGTGTGTGTGTGTGTGTGTGTGTGTACAGCGCCAAGGCTTTGCTGTCTTACTTTTTTCTTATTATTTTGGCTTTTCATTTTCATACACCTACTTATTCCATAATATCTTATTATTATAATAATACTTTTTCTTAGAATATAAGTAAATAGAGCCTTACTTCCAGTTACTGGAGTAAAGCTCTATCTCTTTACGGGTGCTTTTTTTCGTCATTTTATATTATTTTTTAGTGACATTAGCCTTTCAACATAAATTTCCTCTTTTTTCCGCTTTTCATAGATCCATATGTAGATTAAAATGATTTTTAAATAATACACATAGTATTTAAGCAATATTTCTATTTTAAGAAACATTGCTCTTTTACTTATTTTTCTAGATTTCTAAGAATTTCGTTTATTTCTTCTTCTGACAATGTAAACTCTGTGTTTACAAATCCTATCTCTGGTCTAATACCATCTTTATTATGAAAATCTGAACCTGCTGTTACAAATAAATTATGTTCTTTAGCAAATTCATTCCATTTTTCTGTTTCATCGAATTTCTTATCATTTCTATCTGCATATAAATAGTTTGCTTCTAATCCATCAGGATTCATATCATTAATTATCTCTTCTATTTCTTTATCTGTAAGGTTATCTTCGTGTACATATGCTACCGGATGTGCTAATACTACCTTTCCTTTTGCCTTTCTTATTATTTCTGCTGCTTCCTTTGGTGTTACACTTTCCTTTCTTACATAAGCTGGGCAATTTTCGTTCATAATAGTTTCTATAAATTCACCTTTATTTGGAATATGTCCAAATTCTTCTAACAGCTTTTCTTTGTTTTGTGGGTTAGTTGTTGCATCTAATGCAATATGTGCTTTTGTAACTGCATCTATTTTATCTAGTTCTTCTACATTTATATAATATCCTATTTCTTTTAATTTTTTCGCAACATTATGTAAGTAGTCATGTCTAGCATTTCTTATCTTATTTAATCTTTCTCTAAATTGCTCATTATCCAAATCGAATTTATATCCTAATACATGTACTCCTGCTTTTTTTGCTTTTGTAGATATTTCTACTGCATTAATAAGTTTTATGTTTTTGCTTTTAGCATATTCAAATAATTCGTCTGTATATGCCTCTATTGTGTCATGATCTGCAATTGCAATTACAGATACTCCATTTTTATATGCTTCATCTATTATTTCTTTTGGCTCTAACACTCCATCTGAAACTGTTGAGTGTATGTGTAAATCTATTATTTTATTAACGTTCATCATAGTCTTCTCCTTCATCTATTTTATATTTTATGGTCTCACTCTCATCGCTTTCTTCTTTGTTTTTACTTATTTGTATTTTCCAATCTGCTACTCTTTTTAAGAAAATTCTTTCTAACTCGTATGATTGGAATCTTCTAAAATTAGCCGGAGTTGCTGATTGCATAAGAAATTCGAATAATTCTTCTGGCGTATTTTCCTCTATTACTTTTGATCTACTTGCTTTTAAAGTTTCTTCTAAATTTTGTGGAAAATTAAAAGCTGTAAAAGCAGAAAGATAATCATAAATAAAGTTATACGCTTCGTCGTCATATTGCCATTCTTTTCTAAAAGATTTTGGTCTTATAGGCAAATAAGGTTTTCTTCCAAATTTCTTAGCTTCTTTTAATTCTTTTGGAACTTGCTCTATTAATTTTATCATTGCAGATTCTTCCATTATATGCGTATCTATTGGTAAGAATGTTCTTGGGAATTTGCCATCTTTTAAAGTAGTAGCTATTTCTGCAACTTCATCTAGCGATTTCAATGGGTCTACATCTGATGTTCTCATATTATATTTCTCTAACAACTTTGTTAACTCTTCTTGTGCCACCTCTACTTTACCGTCTTTGCACACTATCCACATATCTAAGTCTGGCAACCTATTTATCAACTTTCTCGGCTTTAATGAATCTAGCATATTAGGACACGGTTTACATACAGTTTTAAGGTCTGGCATTGTTGCATAATTTCTCTTTAGGCATTCCTTACATTCCCATATTGACTTTTGCACTGGCTCACCATCTTTTACTAATTGTCTATTATATCTAACTTGCTCTGATATAATTGGTATATCTCCTTTTAAGTCTTTATCTAATACATAGAATGGATATCCTGTTCCAAATGAACCTCTATTTACAGATACAGCAGATGCAATTGTATTAAATGCTTCTATATTCCATATTAAGAATTTTCTTTTTAAATCTGTATTTGTTTTTTCGAAAGTTGTTGAAGCTACTTCAACTTGATTCACCATTTCTTTTACAGTTTTTTTATCTTCCATATCATTCCCTCATTTCTACTTTATGGTAACTAATATAATATCATAAAACTTTTATTTTTGCAATCAAAACCTTTACTTTATTAGCATTAGCTTAATGAAAAATCGACTTCGCCATATGTGCATTTCTCTTTGTTAATATGAACAGCCCCTTGCTAAATATTTTTCCTATACAAAAAAGCAAATGCTTTCTTCGAATAAATCCTCATTATTAAACTTTCTTATCTAATAATTTAAATTTATTTTACTAAAAACATTCGCTTTTTATCTTTTTATTAATTATGTCCCGATTATTAATTATAAAACATACTTCTTAATTATAAAGATTCCTCCACCTAATGCTACTATTACTAATGCTGTTATTCCTAAGTATAATTTTGTATCTCCTAGTGTTATTGTAAGCATTACTGGTGCATCATCTATATCATCTTCGTTTTCTTTAAAGTTGTCTGGTACAGAATCTATATCTGGTGTATGGCTATCGTTATAATCTTGGCTTATTTCTGCTATATTTGTTTTTAACCCCATATTATCTTGGTTATTTATCCACGTTAATATTATTGGTACAGAGCTACTTTCTCCTGGCATTAATAATGTGTTTTCTAGTTTTTTTGTTGCAACTCTTTCTTTTCCATTTAGCTCTTCTCTTCTATACCAATCTGGATTATCTTCTTCTACAAACTTTAACCCTTCTGGTATATAGTCTGTTATTTCTTTTGCATATCCAGCTATTTCACCCTCATTTGTTACTTTTATTTGGAATTCAAATTTTACTGTTACTTTATTTATATCTCTTCTTCCTAAGTCAACTTTTACTGGTGGCTCTGGAGCTTCATCTCCTGTATGTCCTGTTTCTTGTACTGTTTGCTTTCCATCCTCATCTATTATAATTGCTTTGCTTACCCATTTTTTAAGGCTTAAGTCAAAGTATTTTACTTTTACAAATTCTTTATCTAGGTCATCTTCTTTGTTCCATTCATTGTTGTTGTTTGGTGTAGAATCTATATCATCTATTGGATCACCAGAACTGTCACTGTCGTCTTTTATTTCTGCTGTATTTACTAGTATTCTGTCTGAAGTATTTGGTTCTGTTACTTCAAATGCAATTTTTACATCTCTATAGTCTGGATTGTTTTCTGTTAATCCCTTTTCTGGATCATATGCTTTAAGCAAATTGTCTCCATCATTTTTTTCTTGTTCTTTAGATAAATAATCTGTTACTACACTTTGTCCGTCTTCTGATTCTTGCCATCTATATTCCCTATTTATTGGGTTATTGGCTAAGAATTTTAAACCTGCTGGAATATCGTCTTTTATTTCTTTTGCGTATCCATCTAATAATCCTTCATTATATACTCTTATTGTATATGTTACTACATTGCTATTTTCTACTTCTACTGGATCTTTTGTATGGTCATATTTAATGTTTCCATCTTCACCCATACTTAATGATGGTACTCTATTTGTTATTTCTTGGTCATTTACTCCTGTTATAAATTTTCTTAGGCTTAAGTCAAAATATACTACTCTTACTTTTTCGAAGTCATCATCGTCTTCTTGTCCTGGTAGATATTCATTATTAATTTCGCTATCTTTATATGTTGGTAACCCATCATCACTAGGTACTTGAACATTTCCTGTTTCAGAATCTCTATCTATTACGTCATTTCCATCTGCATCTTTAGATTCTGTTATTTCTGCTAAATTTGTTAGCTTTTTACCAAACTCTGCTGTATCTTTTATTTTACAAGCAATTTTTACATCTTTGTATGATAATGTTGTTCCATCAAATCCTTTTAGTAAATTCTTTCTTGAAGTATTTTCTTTTTCTTTAGATAAATAATCTGTTGTAACTGTTCTACCATCTTCTGCTAATTGCCATTCATATGTTTTATTTGTTTCATGGTCTGGTAAAAATTCTAGTTCTGCTGGTAATTTATCTTGTATTTTATTTGCATATCCATCTATTGATCCTTCATTATATACTCTTATTGTATATTCTACAACATCTCCTCTTTTCATGTCTAATGGTTTCTTTGGATGGTTATATTCTGCTGTTGTAGCTGTTGCATTTGCAAGTTTTGTAGTATCTACAGATGGTGTTCTTCCTATTAATGTTGTTCCATTTTTTCCAGATATGAATTTTCTTAAAGATAAGTCAAATTCTTGTATTATAACTTTTTCGAAGTCATCATCGTCTTCTTGTCCTGGTATGTATGTTTTTCCTGAATTTATTTCTTCATCTTTATATGTTGGTAATTCTGTATCTCCTGGTAATGCAAAATTTCCATTTGGAGCAGAATCTCTATCTGTTGCTGGATTTCCTTTACTATCTGTTTCTGCTGTAATTTGAGCTAAATTTGTAATTTTCTTTAATGCTTCTGTTGAATTTTTAACTTTACATTTTACTTTTACTTCTTTATACTGTAATGTTGTACCATTATATGCTTTTATTAAATTATTAGCATTTTGGTCTTTATTTGCTGCTTCTGTTGAATATGCAAGTTTGTTTGTTTTTATTATTCTGTTATTACTTGCATCTATCTTCCAACCATAACCTGCGTTAAAGTCTGTTTCTTTTGGATATTTTTCCATATCATTTATAAATTCTAATTCTGGTGGTAAATAATCTGTTATTTCTCCAACATAACCATCTAGCTCACCTTCGTTATATACTCTTATTGTATATGTTACTACATCTCCTGGTTTTACTGCTACTGGCTTTTTGTTGTGATTGTAAGTTGCTGTTGTAACTTTTGTTCCATCTATCATTTTGTTTAAATTCGAAATATCTGCTGTTGGCTCTCTATTTATTTCTTTTCCGTTTACTTCAGAAATAAATTTTCTTAAAGCTAGGTCAAATTCTCTTTTTGCAACTCCAACTTCTTTTTTACCAGCTAGTGGCATATCTTGTTTTTCTACAGCAACTAATGGTTGTACAGTATCTGGATTTTGTGTTGTTGTCCAGAATCCTTTTGATGTTACCCTATATGAACCTGTGTAGCTAAATTCTATTTTTGTTATATCATCTATTTCAGATGATGGAATGTTAATATAAAAGCTTTGTCCTATTAAATCTTTTATTGTTTTTCCTTCTTCTACTGGTTCTTTGTTTGAATTTAATAATGTATATTTACCATTTAAATTTGTTCCGTTTTGGTCTGTAAATTTAGTTTCTAACTCAAATGGTATATCATTGTTTTTGTTTATTTTATATGGTCCTACTATATAATTGCTTCCATCTAGCTCTACAACTGGATTAACTTCTTCTGCTAATGTTATTGGTTCTGTTATTTTTCCATTATTGTTTTTATAATATGCTATGTTTTCATCTTTTTTAGCATTGCTTACTATGTATTGGTATAATTTTTCCATTGCATCTGCTCTTGTTTGGTTAACATCTGCAATTGTTGTATAAGAACCTACACCTTTTTCTGCTATTGCTACTTCTTGGAATGATGGTTCTCCTGCAAAGTCTACATGGTATATGTCTGGATTTTCATTTGATTTTGTATTTGTAAAATACCATAACGCCATTTGTTGTACTACATCTATATCATCATCTGTTAGTTCTCTTTTTAAAGAATCATTCATTTGAGTTGCATTTAATAAAGCTTCTCTATCTTTTGCAGCTTGCTCTTTCTTCTTAGCTTGTACTTCTACAGAATCTCCTGCTTTTGCATAATATGGTATATATGCATGGTCTAAAATCCACATAGCAGAATAGTAGTAATTTTCATTTTCGAAAATAGCTGGTACTAAGCTTGCTTTATCTGCAAAATCTAACATTTTATCATATGTTTGTTTAAAAGTATTTGGCGTTGCTGTATAAAATCCTCTTTCTGCTTTTAGACAATATATTGTATTATCAAAATTCATTGTAGTTCCATCATTTTCGTATACAATAACCTTCCAAACCTTTTTATTTCCATTATTTATTCTATATCCATATTGTTTTCCATTTGTTTCTCTTCTATATTCACTTAGTCCAAATGTTACCGGATTTGTAGCTGCAAATGCTTCTGTTCCTAAGCATATAGCTAACATAATTGTTACAGCTATTACAGCTATTTTCTTAAAAAGTTTCATAGTTTTTTTACCATCCTTTTTTCCCCATAATATACTAACTGTATTTTACTATATTATAAATAATAGTCAATAGTAAAAAATAGCAGTTATTATGACTTAATTATATGCTCCTTCACCCTGCCTACGGATATGGTTTTTGCTATATATAGCAGAGTTTAAAAATTTACATTACAATTATATTACATTTTCGCTATCTTTTCAAGACAAAGGATTTGCAACAGAGATTTCAGACAGGGATTTTGGGGACGGTCCTTAAAATCCCTGTTTTAGGATTTGGAAGTTGGTTCTTAAACTATCTCTTGTGTTCTCCGTATTCCATTTTTTGTGGGAGTGAAGGTGTGATATTCCTTAACATCTCAATATGCAAAAGCTTCATCCTGTTTTTAATGTAAATATATATTACTTAAAGGCAAAAAATATAGCATTTCATTAATTTTGAAATGCTATATTTTTTAATATTTTCATCTCTTTTCTAGAGTCTTTTAAATATTATTTTTTTATTACGCTTTGCTTTAGCCTTAATAGCTTTAAATATAAGTTGTTCAAAGTACTTAGTACTCATTATTTTACATTAGCTAAATTTTCAATTAATTATAACTACTATTCCAAATATAAAAGCAAGTCTGTTCTTATAATTTACGCCAGATAATCTTGAATTTTCCATAAACAAATAAAATCCCCAAAACAATCTGAAATTTTCAATAAAGGCAATATATTCCCCCTGCCTAACTGGGAGGTAAAAAGAGAAAAACCTCGATGCACAAATACTAAACATCGAGGTTTTTATTTAATTCAATAGGGATTTCAAGGACCGCCTCTAAATACCTCTAAAGGGATTATAAAACATATTTCTTGATTGCCCAAATTCCACTTGTTAACATTGCGATAACTATAAATCCTAATCCTATATATATTTGTGCGTCTCCTAGTCTTATTGTTAACATTACTGGTGCGTCGTCTATATCGTCTTCACCGTTTTCAAAGTTGTCTGGTGTAGAGTCTATATCTGGTGTATGGCTGTCATTATAGTCTTTGCTTATTTCTGCTATGTTTGTTTTTAGCCCCATATTATTTGGATCATTTATCCATGTTAATAATATAGAAATTGTTGCATTTTCTCCTGGTTGTAATAAAGTATTTTCTAGTTGTTTTGTTCCAACTCTTTCTTTTCCATTTAATGGTTCTCTTGGATACCATAATGGATTATCTTCTTGTATGAATTTTAGTCCTTCTGGTATATAATCTGTTACTTCTTTTGCGTAACCTGCAATTTCACCTTCATTTGTAATTTTTATTTTAAATTCAAATTTTACTGTTACTTTATTTATGTCTTGTCTTCCTAGGTCTACTTTTGCTGGTGGTTCTGGGTTTTCGTCACCTGTATGTCCTGTTTCTATTACTGTTTGTGAACCATCTTCGTTTGTTACTATTGCTTTACTTACCCATTTTTTAAGGCTTAAGTCGAAATATTTAACTTTTATAAATTCTTTATCTAAATCGTCTTCTTTGTTCCATTCATTATTATTACCTGGAATAGAGTCTTTATCTTCTACTGGATCATTATTGTCATCTCTGTCATCTGTAATCTCTGCTGTATTTACAATAATTCTGTCAGATGTATTTGGCTCTGTTACTTTAAATGCAATTTTTAAATCTCTATAATCTGGATTTTTGTCTGTTATTCCAGCTTCTTTATCAAATGCTTTTATTAAATTTGCACCTTCTGTTTTTTCTTGTTCTTTTGATAAATAATCTGTTTCTATACTTTTTTTATCTTCTGATTGTACCCATCTATATTCTTTGTTTATTTCATTTTCTGGTAAAAATTCTAAACCTTCTGGAACATCATCTGCAACTTTATTTGCATAACCTGCAATTTCACCTTCATTAAATATTCTTAGTGTATATGTTACTATGTTTCCATTTTCCACTTCTACTGGGTCTTTTGTGTGGTCATATTTAATATTTCCATCTTCACCCATACTTAATTCTGGAATTCTGTTTGTTACTTCGTTGTCATTTACTGCTGTTATAAATTTTCTTAATGCTAGATCGAATATTTTCTTTTTATTTTTTACGGTTACTTTTATTGTTCCATCTTCTAATTTCACATCTACAAATTCTTCTATATCTTGTGTTAGAATTTTTATGTCAGAAATTTTATATTTTTGACCTTCTAATACTTTTGTTATTTCGATTTTTAGTGTGTCAAATAATTTGTTGTAATGCTCTGGAGCTTCTATTTCTTCTATTGTTATAATTTCTTTTCCTTCTTGTGTTATAGCAATATCTTCTATATTTAATTTTCCTTTTTCATCTGTTATTAGCTCTTGGCTCTTTCCATCTTCAAATGTTGCTTTAAATTTAGCTCCTTTTAATGGTTTCTCTGTTTCTTCGTCAACTTTTATTAATTCTACATTGTAACTTCCATTTGCTGGTTTTAATACTAATTTTTCAAAGTCATCATCATCTTCTTGACCTTTGTAATAATAATCTTTGTCATCTAATTCTTCTTTGTTATTAGCACCAATATAGTTTTCCATATTGTCTTTATTTGCATCTGGATGTCTTGCTGGAACAGAATCTCTATCTGCATTGTCTTGGTCTGTTATTGTAATTTGTGATTCTGCATCATATTCTTCTAAAATCCATGCTACATTTGTTAAGATTTGTTCTTTATTACTTGATACAGCTGTTACTGTACATTCTATTTGTATTGTTTCTGAATCTAAAGTTTTGCCATCATATGCTTTTAAGTTATCTGTATTTTGACCTCTTACTAATTTTAATGTGTTGTCTGCTTCAGAATATGCTTCTAGTTCGAAGTTTCCAGATATTATTTTGTTAAATTTTAATCCTGTTGGTAGTTGGTCTACTACTTTTGTTGCTCTACCATCTTTGTTTCCTTCATTATATATTGTCATGTTATATATTACTTTATCCCCTGTTTTTACTACAAGTGGATCTTTTCTATGTTTATATGTTGCTGTTGTACCATTTTCTAATGAAGTTTTGTCTATATTTGGAATTCTTGTATCTGTAACATTTTTATCATTTATTTTTGTTATGTATTTTCTTAGTGCTAAGTCAAAATATTTTGCTTTGTTTTCTACTGTTACTGTTATTGTATTTCCTGTTAAATTTATGCTTGCACCTTCTTGGTTATTTTCTATTATCGCATTTGAAATTGTGTATGTATTGTTTTTAAATTCTTTTGTAACTTTTACTGTTATTGGTGAAGTTATAATTTTTTCATACCCTTCTGGTGCTTTTGTTTCTTCTATTGTTATTGTGTCTGTTCCTGCTTGTGTTATATTTATTGGTCCAATATTTATTTCACCATTTGCACTTGTTGTTTCTGTTACTGTTCCGTTAGGACTTACAATTTTAAATGTTGCTCCTTGTAATTTTTTACTTACATTTCCTTGTTCTACTTTTACAAGTTTTAAATTATATGCACCTTGTTTTGGAAAAGTTGCTTCTTCTTCTCCATTAAATGATTTTTGTGTTCTATCTATTTCTACTATTGGTTGTACTGTACTATCTCCTGCTTTTGTCCAATATGTTGCTTGAGTTAATGTATAATTTCCACTTATTGCAACTCTTACATTTGTTATATTTTCAGAATTTACTGTATTTATTGGAATGCTTAAATAAAAATTACTTCCTATTAATTGCTCTAATGTTTTATTTGTTTCACTTTTATTTGCATCTAAAACTTTGTATTTTCCATCTAAACTTTGACCGCTTTGGTTTGTTACCTCAAAATTAATTGTATATGGTGTGTCATTATTTTTATTTACTTTAAAAGGTCCTACTATATAGTCGTTTCCTTTTGCTTCTACTGTTGCTGTTGTATCTTCCATTGTAATTGGTGATGAATTACTATTAGAACTTTCTCCTGCTTTCTTTGCATTTTCTACAAAATATACAAATAATTTATCCATATTATCATATCTTGTAGTATTTGTATCTTCTATAGCTATGTATTCACCTGCTACACCATTAGTTTTTGCTGATAATAAAACTGTTTGGAATGATGCTTCTCCTGCCATGTCTTTATGATATGTTGGGTCATCATAGTTTGTAAAATACCATATTGCTAATTGTTGTACAACATCTATGTCATCATCTGTTAATTCATGATTTCCTGTAATTCCTGCATTTTGTAATAATACAGTTTTATCTGTAGTTGCTGTTTCTGCATTTGGTATATATGCATGGTTTAGTATCCATACTATTTGGTTATAATATTGTGATGGTACTGGCAATGTAGGCATACTATTTCTGTTCATAAAATCGTATGATAAATCATATGTTTCTTTAAATTTACCTGGTTCAGACGTAAAGAAACCTTGTTCTGCCTTTAGACAATATAATGTTTTGTCATAATTTATTGCGCTACCAGAATATGTTACTATTTTCCAAACATATTTGTCGCTTACTTTATAACCATATTGTGTATTACCAATTGGCTTTCTATATTCTTGCAAACCAAATTCTTGCGAAGCTGCTTGCACACTTCCTGTTAATAGTGATATTAGCAGAATTGTTATTCCCATTATTAATAGGGTTAATTTTTTATTTAATATTTTCATACCCACCAATCCTTCTATTTTTTCTAGCATATATTATATCGTGTTTTGCTCGAAAAATCAATTGGTTTTGCTATTATTACAAGATTTTATGTAGATTTTAATCTACTATTTTAAATTCCGAAAAAACACCAACTAAATCTTGTTACGCAAAAAGCGCACCTAAGATTTTCTAACAACTGTAAATTTAAAGAAAATCTTTGTGCGCCATATTTTGTAATATATTTGTTTTATTCTGCTACTTCTTCTTCAGAATCTTCTTGACCTTCTACATGAATTTTTAAAGATTTATATCTTTCCATTCCTGTTCCAGCTGGTATTAATTTACCTATCATAACATTTTCTTTTAGACCAATAAGTTCGTCTGTTTTACCTTTTATTGCAGCTTCTGTTAATACTCTTGTTGTCTCTTGGAATGATGCTGCAGATAAGAAACTTTCTGTTGCAAGTGATGCTTTTGTTATTCCAAGTAATACACGTTTTGCTGTTGCAGGTCTCTTTCCTTCTGCTATTGCTCTTTCATTTACTTCTTCTAAGTCATATACATTTACTAAAGAACCTGGGAATAATTCTGTATCTCCGTTATCTTCTATTCTAACTTTCTTAATCATTTGTCTTCCGATAACTTCGATATGTTTATCGTTTATATCAACACCTTGGTTTCTATAAACTTTTTGTACTTCTTGTACAAGGTAAGTATATACTCCCTCTGCTCCTTTTACTTTTAATATGTCATTTGGATTTAGTGAACCTGTTGTTATTGGATCTCCCGCTTCTATTTCGTCTCCATCCATAACTTTTAGTTTAGCACCAAATGGTATTGTATATGTTTTTGAGTCATCATTAGAAGTAACGATAACTTCTTTCTTTTTCTTGTCTTCTACTACTCTTACTTTTCCAGAGATTTCTGCCATAATAGCAAGACCCTTTGGTTTTCTAGCTTCGAATAGTTCCTCAACTCTAGGAAGACCTTGAGTGATATCTGCAACACCTGCAACACCACCAGAGTGGATAGTTCTCATAGTAAGCTGTGTACCAGGCTCACCAATTGATTGTGCTGCAATAACACCTACTGCTTCTCCTATATTTACTAAATCTTTTCTAGCAAGACCCATACCATAACATTTACGACATACACCTTGTTTTGATCTACATCCTAGAACTGAACGTACTTTTACTCTTTCAATTCCTGCTGCTACAATTTTGCTTGCTATTTTTTCTGTTATCATTGTATTTGTATCTACTAAAAGTTCTCCTGTTGCTGGATCTTTTAAGTCTTCTATTACAAATCTTCCTAATAATCTTTCTTGTAATGGCTCAATTATTTGGTTTCCTTCTTTTATGTCATATAAAACAATTCCGTCATGGCTTCCACAGTCTTCTTCTCTTACAATAATGTCTTGAGATACATCAACTAATCTTCTTGTTAAATATCCTGAATCGGCTGTTCTTAAAGCTGTATCTGAAAGTCCTTTTCTAGCACCATGTGCAGAAATAAAGTACTCTAAAGCGTCTAGACCTTCAGCAAATGATGATTTAATAGGAATTTCTACTGCTCTACCTGTAGTACTTGCCATAAGACCTCTCATACCTGCGATTTGTCTTAATTGGTTCATATTACCACGGGCTCCAGATTGAACCATCATGAATATTGGGTTTAAGTCATCAAAGTTTTCTTTCATGGCTTCTGTAACTTCATTTGTTGCTTTATCCCATACGTTAATAACAGCATTGTATCTTTCTTCGTCTGTTATTAAACCACGTTTAAATTGTTTTCTTATTTGTTCTACTTGTTCACCAGATTTTGCTAATATATCAGCTTTAGCTGCTGGTACCTTAACATCTGCTGCAGAGAATGTAACACCTGCAAGTGTAGAATATTTAAATCCTGTTGCTTTAATATAATCTAATACTTCAGCAGATTTAGAAAGTCCATGTACATTTATACATCTATTTACTATATCTCCTAAGTTTTTCTTTATAACTGGGAAGTTTATTTCTAAGTCAAATTCATGTTCTGGATCTGTTCTATCTACATATCCTAAATCTTGTGGTATTCCTTCATTATAAATAATTCTACCTACTGTTGTTTCTACTTTCTTAGTTTTTACTTCTCCATCTATTTCTTTGCTAAATCTTACAAATACTTTTGCGTGTATTCCTACATCATGGTTTTCGTAAGCCATTATAGCTTCATCTTTGTCTTTAAAGTACATACCTTCACCTTTTTCGCCATCTAAGGCCATTGTTAGGTAATAACTTCCAAGAACCATATCTAGTGTTGGTACTGTAACTGGTTTACCATCTTGTGGTTTTAATAAGTTGTTTACAGATAACATTAAGAATCTTGCTTCTGCTTGTGCTTCTGGTGATAATGGTAAGTGAATAGCCATTTGGTCACCGTCGAAGTCAGCATTAAATGGTGTACAAACTAATGGATGTAGTTTTATTGCTCTACCTTCTACTAGAACTGGTTCGAATGCTTGTATACCTAGTCTATGTAGTGTAGGCGCACGGTTTAACATTACTGGATGGTCTTTTATAACATCTTCTAATATTTCCCATACTTCTGGGCTTAATTTTTCTACCATTCTTTTTGCATTTTTAATATTATGTGCAATTCCTCTTCCTACTAATTCTTTCATAACAAACGGTTTAAATAGTTCTACCGCCATTTCTTTTGGAAGTCCACATTGGTAAATTTTTAATTCTGGACCTACAACTATAACAGAACGTCCAGAGTAGTCAACTCTTTTTCCTAATAAGTTTTGACGGAATCTACCTTGTTTTCCTTTTAATAGGTCTGACAATGATTTTAATGGTCTATTACCAGCTCCTGTTACTGGTCTTCCACGTCTTCCATTATCTATTAATGCATCTACAGATTCTTGTAACATTCTTTTTTCATTTCTTACAATTATTTCTGGTGCACCTAATTCTAATAATCTTTTTAATCTGTTATTTCTGTTTATAACTCTTCTGTATAAGTCATTTAAATCAGATGTTGCAAATCTACCACCATCTAATTGAACCATTGGTCTTAAGTCTGGTGGAATTACAGGTACAACATTCATAACCATCCATTCTGGTCTGTTTCCAGATAATCTAAATGCTTCTACTGTATCTAATCTTTTTACTAGTTTTACTCTTTTTTGTTCACTAGCTTTTGCAATTTCTTTCTTTAATGAAGCAGATAATTTTTCTAAATCTACTTTTTCTAATAATTTTCTTAATGCTCCTGCACCCATTTCTGCTTTAAAAGAATCTCTACCATATTTTTCTACAGCTTCATGATATTCTCTTTCATTTAAAACTTGTGCTTCCATTAATCCAGATGTTCCTTTATCTGTTACTACATATGATGCAAAATATATAACTCTTTCAAGATTTCTTGGAGAAATATCTAGCATTAATGCTATTCTGCTAGGTATTCCTTTAAAAAACCATATGTGTGCAATAGGTGCTGCAAGTTCTATGTGTCCCATTCTTTCACGTCTAACTTTAGATTTTGTAACTTCTACACCACATCTATCACAAACGATTCCTTTATATCTAACTCTTTTATATTTACCACAATGACATTCCCAATCTTTTGTTGGTCCAAATATTCTTTCACAGAATAAACCATCTTTTTCTGGTTTTAATGTTCTGTAGTTTATTGTTTCTGGTTTTTTAACTTCACCTTTTGACCATTCTCTTATTTTCTCGTCAGAAGCTAAACCAATTTTTATTTTATCAAAGACTTCTAATTCGTCCATTTTTTGCCCCCTTGACTTTATTTTTTAGTTTCGCAAAACTATTTTTAATTGCCCTACCCAAATATTAAATTTGGGTAGCAATTTTTTTAATCTAAATCTTCATCTTCATCAAGATTGTCTTTTGCTAAGTCACCATATAGGCCTTCATCATCTAGAAGTTCATCATTTACAAATAGTTCGTCACTATCATCATCTTTGTCTACGTCGATTTCTTCTTCGTCGGCTTCTATATAAGAATCTTCTATTTCACTTTCATTTAGAACTAAATCTTCTTTTTTCTTTGCTTCGTTGTAATCTATTCCTTCATCTATATCTTCTTTTAGCTCTACTTCTTTATTATCTTTTGTATATAATCTCATGTCTAATCCTAATGATTGTAGTTCTTTCATTAATACCTTAAATGTTTCTGGAATTCCTGGTTCTGGAATATTTTCACCTTTAACAATTGCTTCATAAGTTTTAACTCTTCCTACTACATCATCAGATTTTACTGTTAACATTTCTTGTAATGTATGTGCTGCACCATATGCTTCTAGTGCCCAAACCTCCATCTCTCCAAAACGTTGTCCACCAAATTGTGCTTTACCTCCTAGTGGTTGTTGTGTAACTAAAGAGTATGGTCCAGTTGAACGAGCATGTATTTTGTCATCTACTAAGTGGTGTAATTTAAGCATATACATTACTCCTACTGTAATTGGTTCAGCAAATGGATCTCCTGTTCTACCATCATAAAGAATTGTTTTACCATCTGGTGTATTTCCAGATTTAGTTAGTAATTCTTCTATTTCTTCTGATGTTGCACCATCAAATACTGGTGTTGCTACATTCCATCCTAATTCTTTTGCTGCTAGTCCTAAATGTACTTCTAAAACTTGACCTAAGTTCATACGAGAAGGAACACCTAATGGGTTTAATAGAATGTCTACTGGTGTACCATCTGGCATAAATGGCATATCTTCTTCTGGTAAAATTCTAGATATTGTACCTTTGTTACCATGACGTCCAGCCATTTTATCTCCAACTGATATCTTTCTTTTTGTTGCTATATAACATCTTATTATTTGGTTAACACCTGGTCCTAATTCGTCTGAATTATCTCTTGTAAATATTTTTACATCTACAATTGTTCCAGCCTCACCATGTGGTACTTTAAGAGATGTATCTCTAACTTCACGAGCTTTTTCTCCAAATATTGCACGAAGTAATCTTTCTTCTGCTGTTAGTTCTGTTTCTCCTTTTGGAGTAACTTTACCTACTAAAATATCTCCCGGTCTTACTTCTGCACCAATTCTTATAATACCATTTTCGTCTAAGTCTTTTAAGCTGTCTTCACCAACATTTGGTATATCTCTTGTTATTTCTTCTGGTCCTAATTTTGTATCACGACATTCACAATCGTATTCTTCTATATGAATTGATGTAAATACGTCTTCTTTTACTAATCTTTCATTTAAAAGTATAGCATCTTCGTAGTTGTAACCTTCCCATGTAGAGAATGCTACTAATACGTTTCTACCTAAAGCCATTTCACCGTTTTTTGTTGCTGGTCCATCTGCTATACTATCACCTTTTTTAACTCTTTCACCTGCAACAACTATTGGTCTTTGGTTTATACAAGTTCCACCATTTGTTCTTTTAAACTTATTTAATTTATGTGTTTTTGTTTTTCCGTTGTCATATTTAACTGTAATAGCTTCACCTGTAACTTTTTGGATAACACCATCATCTTCAGCTAGAATTAATATTCCAGAGTCTTTTGCTGCTCTATATTCCATACCTGTTCCTACTATTGGAGCTTCTGGATTTATTAATGGAACAGCTTGACGTTGCATGTTCGCACCCATAAGAGCACGTTTTGCATCATCGTGTTCTAAGAATGGTATCATAGCTGCACCAATTGATACTAATTGTTTTGGTGAAACATCCATTCCTGTTACCATTTCTCTGTCTACTTCTATAATATCGTTTCTATATCTAACTTTAACTCTCTTATTTACAAAAGTTCCATCTTCATTTAATGGTTCTTCTGCTTCTGCAATGTAGTTACCATCTTCTACATCTGCACTCATGTATTCTACTTTGTCTGTAACTTTATGTGTTTCTTGGTCTACTATTTTATATGGTGTTTCTATGAATCCATATTCATTTATTTGTGCAAATGATGAAAGGGCAGATATAAGACCTATGTTTGGTCCTTCTGGAGATTCTATTGGACATAGTCTACCATAATGTGTATAGTGAATATCACGAACTTCGAATCCTGCTCTTTCTCTTGAAAGTCCTCCAGGTCCTAATGCCGAAATTCTTCTTTTATGTGTTAATTCTGATAATGGATTTGTTTGGTCCATGAATTGTGATAATTGTGAACTACCAAAGAATTCTCTTATAGCTGAAGTTATTGGTTTTGTATTAATTAATGTTTGTGGTGTTATTACATCTAAATCTTGAATTGTCATTCTTTCACGAACAACTCTTTCTAATCTTGTTAAACCAATTCTAAATTGATTTTGTAATAATTCACCAACACAACGTATACGTCTATTTCCTAAATGGTCTATATCATCTATTTCTCCTAGTTTATGGTCTAGGTTTAATAAATAGTTAATAGAAGCTAATATATCTTCTGTTGTAACATGTTTTGGAACTAGTTCTTCATATCTTTGTTTTATTACTTCGTGTAAGTCTTTTTCGTCTGTATTATCTATAATACTTCTTAATACTTCATAATTTACCATCTCTCTAAAATGTAAGTCTGAAATATCTACATTTGTTACGAAATCATGAATATTTACTGTTCCATTACCTATTATTTTAATAGGTTTATCTTCTACTTTTACTTCTACTACATTTATACCAGAATTTTGAATTTCTTCTGCTATATCTTTAGATATAACTTCTCCTGCTTCTACAAATAATTCTCCAGTTTCTGGGTTTATTATGTCTGCATATGCTATTTTTCCTTCAATTCTTGTTGCTAAATTTAATTTTTTATTGTATTTATATCTTCCTACTTTTGACAAGTCATATCTTCTTGCATCGAAGAATAAACCATTAAACAAGTTTTTAGCAGCATCTACTGTTGGAAGTTCTCCCGGTCTTAATTTTTTGTAAATTTCGATTAATGCTTCGTCTTGTGTTTTTATTGGGTCTTTTTCTAATGTTACTCTTAGTTTTTCTTCATTCCCAAAGAAATCAAGTATTTGTTCATCTGTTGCTAAGCCTAATGCTCTTAATAGTGTTGTTACTGGAATTTTTCTAGTTCTGTCTACACGTGCATAGAAAACATCATTACTATCTGTTTCATATTCTATCCATGCTCCTCTTATTGGCATTACTGTTGATGTAAATAGTTTCTTTCCTGTTTTATCGTAAGTAAAACCATAATAACATCCTGGTGAACGAACTAATTGGCTTACTACAACTCTTTCTGCACCATTAATAATAAATGTTCCACTATCTGTCATTAAAGGGAAATCTCCTAAATAGATTTCTTGTTCTTTAATTTCTCCTGTTTCACGATTTATTAATCTTACTTTTACATGTAAACGTGTAGAATATGTAGCATCTCTTTCTTTCGCTTCTTCTAATGAATATTTTGTCTTTTCTTCCATGTAGTAATCAAAAAACTCTAGAACTAAATTTCCTGAATAGTCGATAATTGGTGAAATGTCTTGTAATACTTCTCCCAATCCTTCTTCGACAAACCACTCGTAAGAATCTCTTTGCACTTTAATTAAGTTTGGCATTTCTATAAAGTCTCCAACTTTTGCAAAGTCTTTTCTTGAGCTTTTTTCATGCTTAATTTCTTTTAACAACTAAATCACCTCTAAAACAAAATGTAAGCAGTTTGAAAAAATTATATATGAATATTGAAAAGTCCTTCTTGTTATTAAAATTTTATATTAATTTCCAAATTCCTGCTTTATAAATTTTTACATTAATATATCCTTTTAAAACAATTCCTCTTTTCAATTAATATAACCGTTTTTAGGCAACAAAAAGGCATGCTGGCAATCGCCTATTTTTCTTTTGCCAACCTACCTTGTTTTAAAATTACTTTTTCTTAATTTTTTTAATTATTTTTATCACCTTTTTAAGCGTTTAAATATCTTTTGTATCATAACATGTTTTTGCCTATTTTGTCAACAAATTCCAGCAAATTTATATGAATATTTTTATAAAAAAAGCTACCCATTACGTTTGTAATTTTATTTCCCTTATGTTATACTACAAAAAAATAAATGATGATCGAATTTTTTCATTTCGATTTCGTAGTTTAAATTGGTATATCCAATAATTTTTATAATTTAAGGTGATTAAAAATGCAAGATAATAATACAAAAGACAATAATAGCCCAAGAAATTTGTCTGAAGCTTTCGAGGAATTAAAAAAAGCAAGAAATTCTAATAAATCTAACGTAAATACAAATACAAAACCTAAAGAAAATATTATGAATGCAACACATTCCAAAGAAGATGTTGTACAAAAATCTGACAAAATACATAAGAAAAAATCAGGAATAAAAATAAAAAAGGTTAAAGAAAAAAATAAATCTTCAATTAAAAATAAAAAAGAAAAATCTAGTGCTCATATTAGTAAAAAGAAAACAACCAAGTTAAAAACTAAGGAAAAACCTTTTAAAGATACTCTTAAGTATAAATTTGACACTTTAAAAAGCAATAAAACTAAATTTAGGCAATTTATTATTTTATCTATTATTTACTTAGTTGTTATAATTGGATTAATTATCTTTATCGTATCTTACATTTCTAATAAAAACAAACAAGAAAATCCTTATGGTAATTTTAATACATACGAAAAAAATACAAATCCATTTAATATAAGCCAAATACTTATAGATAATTCTAATTCGAGTAAAACTAAGGAAAAAACATATAGGGATAAAGAAATACCTTATTCTACTAAATATATAAAAAATGATTCTTTGCCAAAAAACGAAAAAATTGTTAAACAAGCTGGTGTCCTTGGTTTAGAGCGTGTTAATATTATAAGAACTTATGAGGGAACAGATTTAATTGATGAATCTACTTCTAGTATAGATATTTTAAAAGCTCCTATAGAAGAAATTGTAGAAGTTGGTACTTCAGATTTCTTAGTAAATTATAATGTACATTTAGGAGATACAATGTATATTATCTCTACAGTATCTTTAATGGATTCTATTAACAATGGTTCAGAAATATGCAAAATAACTAGGTATATGGATGTCATTCTTTTAGAAGTCCTTGGTGATTGGTGTAAAGTTTCTTTTGATGGTCAAGAAGGATATGTTCCATCATCTGCATTAACTTCACAATCTACAACACCTGGTATAGTTTCACAAAATAAGGTACAAAGAATTGTTTCTAAACTTAACTTTAATATGGCATTAAATGTTAAGAGTGGCTTATCTTTAGAAGATTACAAACGTATATTAGCTAATGAACCAAGAGATGTAAATAAAGTAATATACAGTAATGCTGAAGCATTTTATAATGCTGAACAAAAATATAATGTTAACGGACTTTTACTAGTTGCCATGGCAATTCACGAAAGTGGTTGGGGAACATCTGCAATTTCTTTAGATAAAAGAAACTTATTTGGGTATGGTGCTTATGATAACGATGCTTACAATTCTGCGTATACTTTTGATACTTATGCAGAAGGTATTGAATTCGTTGCAAAAATACTTGCTAAAGCATATTTAAATCCTGCTGGAATGACAATGTCAGATGGTGATACAACAACTGGAAGATTCTATTCTAGTCCAACACTTACAGGAATTAATATAAGATACTCTACAGACCCTAATTGGTGTACAAAAGTATTTTCATATATGACATATTTTTACGATAAATTATAGTTTTATCATTACTGAAAAGGAGATTCAAATGAAAAATTTATTTAAGAAGAAAGACTTTGTTGCTTTGTTAATATTAATTATTATATTAATAAGTTTACTTCCTTTCTATATCTTTAAAATTAGAGATATTATATGTAGGAATAATTTTGCAAATTACTCATATGAAACATATAGCAATTATATTAGTCCAATTTTCTCTATTGAAAAAATTGTTTACTATAGCAATGCTTTTGTAACAGATAATAGTAAAGATAATAATTTTCAAGATATAAATATTGGTCAATATACCGATATTGCAATATATATTAATAACACTAATAAATCTGACGATTTAACGGATGAAAATACAATTTCTGAATTATATATAGATAATATAAAAGTTAGTACAAATTCTGATAAAGGTACACAAAGTTTAAGTTATAAAAATCCTTATTATTTTGCTACATATAAGGGATTACAAGAACCTGTTAATAATAGAATAGACTTTTCTATTATTAACAGTAATAAAGATAATAAGGAAAGTGCCTACAATACTCCAGCTTTTTACCAAGATTGCTCTAACCCAATAAGTTTAGGATATATAAACAAAGATATTGTAACAAACTTTAAAATGCAAAATACAGATATAATTTCTTTAAACGGAACAATCTTACCAAAAGCTAACATAACTTTAGATGATCTGTCTTTTAATATGAATTTTACAATACATATTAAAAATAATAAAAATGAAGAATTTATATGTACTATAGATAGACCTGTTTTAAGTGGTGAATTTAGTTCACAAATTTTTAATGGTCATATTGCTACACAATATTCACCAGATCCAGGAACTTATCATTTTATTAAAATTTCTTAATGTATAAAAATCACCTATTAATGAATAAACATGAATAGGTGATTTTTTTGAGAAAATTAAAATTATTTATTATAAATGGCTTGGTTTTAAGTATTATAGCTATATTCTTACAATTTATAGGACTTTCTTTTGGAGTTTATATTTCTAACAAAATTGGGCATGAAGCTGTTGGGTTGTACCAACTTTTAATGTCTACTTATTCTTTTGGAATTACTCTTGCACTTTCTGGTATTAATCTTGCTTGTGTTAGAATTGTTTCTGAAGAAATAGCAAAAAACAATTTTTCTAATTTAAAATTTGTTGTAAAAAAATGTTTATTATATAGTATTGGTTTTGGTGTTTTAGCTTTTTTACTTTTTATTGCTTTTGCAAATTACATTTCTACTTACATACTACATGAAAAAATATCTTCTCTTACAATATGTATAATGGCTATATCTTTTCCTTTTGCCTCTATTTGTTCTTGCCTTAGTGGATATTTTTCTGCTGTAAGGCATATAATAAAAAGTGCTGTTATACAAATTGCAGAACAATTATTTAAAATTTTACTTATAACTTATATGCTTAACAGATTATTTAATTTTTCTATTAATTCTGCTTGTTGTTTAATTGTTCTTGGAAGTTCTATTGCTGAAGGAATTACTTGTTTATTAATGTTTATTGCTTATATTAGAGATAGAAAAAAATTATGTTTAAAAAGTATACCTACTTCAAATACTTCTAGCAACATTACAAAAAGAATCTTTAAAATTTCTATGCCAATTTCTTCTGCAACATATATAAAATCTGGTCTTGCAACTTTAAAGCAAATAATTATACCTTTAAAGTTAGAATTATCTGGATTAAGTTGTAGCAATGCTTTAGCAAGCTATGGTATGATTAATGGTATGGTTTTTCCTATTATACTTTTCCCAAGTATTTTTTTAAGTTCTTTTAGTAGTTTACTAATACCTGAATTTTCTTCTTTTAATGTACGTGGAAAAAATGATACTATACAAAATTCGATATCTAGAATTTTAAAATATACAATGTTTTTCTCCTTTTTTGTTATTGGAATATTTCTTTGTTTTTCTGAAGAATTAAGTATTTTAATTTATAATAACAAAGACATTTCTAAGTATATACAATTATTAGCCCCTGTAATAATATTTATGTACTTAGATAGTATTGTTGATGGAATTTTAAAAGGGTTAGATAAACAAGTTAGTGTTATGATTATAAATATTATAGATTTGGTAAGTAGCATTTTATTGATATCTTTTTTAGTACCCCTTTATGGAATTTTTGGGTATTTAATAGTTATATTTATAAGTGAAATTTTAAACTGTGTTTTAAGTATTGCAGTTTTAATTAATGTTTCTAATATTAGTTTTAATCTAAAGCTATGGATTATAAAGCCTCTTACTGCCTTGTTTTTTAGCTTAATTATAACTATTCTTCTAAAGATACATTCAAATGCTATCTTTCCATTACTTGTAAATATATTAATTTATAGTATTTTTTACATATTATTTAGTTTAATTTTAAAAATTATTACTAAAAATGAATTTAAAGATTTTCTATAAGAACTAATAATTCATCTTCTGTTATTAGTTCTTTTTTTAATAATTCTTCTGTTACTATATAATGTATTTTTATTTGTATATTTTTTTCTTCGCTACATATTTCCATTATATCATGATGCTCTTCTTTGCTGTATGATTCTATGTTTATTTCATCTAATAAATTCATATTAGCTTTTTTATTTAGCATGCAAAAATATGCCCAATATTGGTATCCTACTTTATTGGCATCTTCTTTACTACAAATTGTGGCTATAAGCACATCTTCATTTATATTAATATTTATACCATTAAATATTGGGTTGTTTTCTATTAATTCAATATTACTTATCTCTTTAAAGCTTTTTTCTAGTTTTGTATTTATTAAATTAATTGTTTCTTTCGTGTTATTATTTATATTTTCCTTTAATTTTTCTAATTTAGTATTCACAATTAATTCTTCTCCTTTCCAGGCTGTTATGTTAATATTAAAACACATTTAGCAAATTTTTACAAGAATAAAATATCGATATTATTCGTCATCTTTCGACATTATCCCTCATTATCTTTTCCTTAGAGTTAAATTTAACGTATTAGTGTTATTACCTCTTTTATACTCCACTTTTACGATTTCTCCTGGTGTTTTTGTATAAATATATTCTTTAATATCATTCATAGTATATATTAGTTTATCATCTATTTTTAATATTATATCACCTTTTATTAATCCACTTTCAAATGAAGGACTACTAATTTCTACATTTTCTATATATACTCCACTAGACAATTTTAAATTTTTATCTATATATGGAATAATGTTTTTATCATATCCAGAAATTCCTATATATGGCTCTTCAAAATTACCTGTAAGTTCAAATTTTTCTATTATTGGCTTAATAACATTTACTGGAACTGCAAATCCCATTCCTTCTGCTGTTTCTATTTTTAATGAATTTATTCCTATAACTTCTCCATTCAAATTTATTAGTGGGCCTCCACTATTTCCTGGATTTATTGTTGCATCTGTTTGTATTAAATCTGTCATTAGTATTTCTTTATTATTTTCTGTAAACTTTATAGTTCGCGACTTAGCACTTATTATTCCTGAGGTTACTGTCCTTTCAAATTCGTATCCTATTGGATTTCCAATTGCATATACTGGTTCTCCTGCTTTTACACTATTTGAATCTCCCAAGTTTACTGTTTTTAACCCTGTTAAGTTTACTTTTACAATACTTAAGTCTAATGTTGCATCTGCCCAAACAACTTTGGCGTCATATGTGCTACCATTTTCTAACGTTACATAGCAATTACTATATTTATCTCCAGAAACATGCCTATTGGTAACTATGTAACCATTTTGAGCTACAATAACACCTGTTCCTAGTCCTAATTTTTCTATACCATCTTCTGCAAATATACTACTTCCCATTTCTTTTATTTTTGATATTCCTACAACACTATAATTTACTTCTTCTATGAGTTCTTCTATTGTTTGTTCTTTACTTACCTCTGTTACTGTTTCCTTATTAGTTCTTTCTATTTTTACATTTTCATTACTATTTTTTACATCTATCCTAAAATATAATCTTGCCAATGAAACTATTAAAATTATACTTATTATTGTTATAAATGTTATAAAAGATTTTTTTCCTATATTTTTTGTTTTTCGTTTTATTCTTTTGTATTTTTGCATAAAAAACCTCCTTTGGAAAACCTTTCTTATTACTTTATGTTTTCCAAAAGGATTTTTTTAATACATTATTTTGTCTTTTCTAATTTATTTATTTCTTGATATCTTTTTACTTTATGTGTTGTTGTTTTATCTAGTGGTTCTTTTGTAACTACTATTTCTTTTATATGTTTATATGCTGGTAATTCTTTATTTATTTCTTTTATACATTTCCAAATTTCTTGTTTTATTTCTTCTTCTGTCTTTTCTCCTAATTCTTTTGTTACTAATTCTTTATTATATACAACTTTAGCGCATATTAATGTATCTGTTACATTTTTTTCTCTTGCATATATTAGGCTTTCTTCTACATAATTAATTTTGTTTATTAAAAATTCTAATTCTTGTGGATATATATTTTTTCCATTTCTAAGTACTATAACATCACTTTTTCTACCTGTTACAAATAAAAATCCATCTTTATCTATGTAACCATAATCACCTGTATAGAACCAACCTTTTTTTAACACTTTCTTGGTTGCTTCTTTATTTTCGTAATAACCTAGCATAATACTTGGACCTTTTGCTACAATTTCACCTATACCATTTTTATCTTTATCTGCAATTTTTACTTCTAAATTGCATAAAGGTAGCCCTACTGAACCTGGTCTTTTTCTTTCATCTGTTTCTGCTGCAATTACTGGTGATGTTTCTGTTAATCCATATCCTTGTACTAATTCTATTCCAAGTGAGTTATACCCTTCTATTGTTTCTTTATTCATTGGTGCAGCACCATATAATACAACTCTTAAATATTCGTCAAATTGTTTTAAAACAGGCTTAAATAAAATCTTTCTTGCATCTATATGGTGTTTTAGTAAAAAGTTTGAAACTTTTTGAAACTTTTTAATTAAACTTGCTTTTCCACTATCTTCTATTCCTTTTTGAATTTTTTTGTACATTGTTTCTAACACCAATGGCACTGCGACAAATACACTAACTTGAAATTCTTTTAAATTATCTGCAATATGTCTTAGTCCCTCACAAAATGCAATTGTAGCACCACTATATGTACCATATAAAAATGTTATTGTACATTCGAATGTATGATGAATTGGTAAAAATGAAAGTAATGTATCTGTTTTATACAGTTTTACATGTTTAGCTATAGCACTTATATTAGAGCAAATATTATTTTGTGATAACATTACTGCTTTAGGCTCACTTGTAGTACCAGATGTAAATAACATTATATACATTTCGTTATTATCTATGTTTACTTTATTATATTTTTTCTTGTTTGACTTTAATATTTTTCTACCACTTTCTATAAAGTCTTTAAATTGCACTACATTTTCTTCTTTTTTGCCTTCCATGCAAATTTTATATTTTATGTTTAATCCTTCTTTTATTGCACTTTCTATGGCTTCAGTATATTTTTCTTCATATACTACTACATCTGCTTCACTTCTTTTTAGTAATTTTTTTATTTCTACATTTGTTAAAGCTTTATCTAGTGGTATAATTACTTTTCCAGCGCATTCCACACCTAAATATGTAACACACCATTCATATCTATTATCTCCTATAACAGCAATTCTTTTTGCGTTACTTGCAATAATAGCTTCAGACATAGACTTAATATCTTCTGCAAATTTTGAGTATGTAATTTCTTTTATTTCCCCATTTTTCTTATATTTAAATGCTACTTTAGCTTTAAATTGCTCATACTTTTTAACTAATTCTCTAAAATTTTTTATTGGCTTTCTCTCGATATCATCTTTAGGTTGTTTGCTCATAACTTTCCCTACTTTCTTTCGTTTTTTCCATTTTATAACAAATGGTAAAATTGTTCAATATTTTTATTGCTTTTTAATTTTTTTAAGTATATAATTTCGTAAAGATTTAAAGGTGATGTTTATGAATGATTTAAAATTATTTAATTTAACAATTCCACAAAAGGCAATTTTTTTATCAGAACAATATTCTTCTGGTACTAATTTAAATTCTATTGGTGGAAATATAATTATAGAAGAAAAAGTAGATTTAGATTTGCTAGAAAAAGCATTAAACATTTTTGTTAAAAATAATGACGCACTTAGAATAAGAATTCATATGGAAGATTCTATACCTATGCAATACATAGTGCCATATGAACCTTTTTATTTAAAGCGCGTTTTTTTAAAGGATAAACAAGATTTAGATAAGTTAACTTCTGAAACTGTAGCTTGTCCTTTCAATTTTTTTGACTCTTCTTTATTTAATTTTACTCTTTTCAAATTTGAAGATGGAACTGGCGGACTAACTTTATCTTTCCATCACATAATTTCCGACGCTTGGTCTATAAGTTTATTTGTAGATGGTATAATTAAAATTTATTCCAATTTATTAAATAATACCACTATAAATGAAAATGAAAATAACTCTTATTTAGATTTTGTTAAAAGCGAACAGGATTATTTTAATACTTCTAGGTTTAAAAAAGACAAAGAATTTTGGAATTCCTTTTTTTCATCTGAACCAGAACATATTATAATCTCAAACAAAAAAGAAAAAAATATAACAACTACTGCCAAGAGAAAATCTTTTTTATTAGACAAAGAACTATACAAAAAAATAACTTCTCTTTGCAAAGAAGCTAATTGTTCATTATTTACTTTTTTTATGGCTATATATTCTTTATATTTAGCTAGAATTAATAATAGTAATTTTTCTACAATAGGAACTCCAATTTTAAACAGAACAAATGTTAAAGAAAAATCTACTTGTGGCATTTTTACGGGTACACAACCATTTTGTTTAAATATTGACTATAATATGTCTTTTAACGATTTTTTAAAAAATGTTATGTGTAGTCAAATAAAATTTTTTAGACATCAAAAATACCCATATTCTACTTTATTAGAAGATTTAAAAAATATGTATAATATTTCTTATAATTTATATGATTTGGCATTTTCTTATCAAAATGCTAGAGCGAATGCTACTATATCTAATATTAAATTCCATACTAATTGGTTTTTTAATGATAATTGTTCAGATTCTCTTCAAATTCATTTTTATGATATGGATGATACAGGTATAATTAATATTTATTATGATTATAAAATTTCTAAATTTTCTGAAGAAGAAATAAATACACTTCATAATAGAATACTTAATATGGCTATGCAAGTAATAAGTAATCCTTCTATTATATTAGAAGATATTAATATTATAAGTAATAAAGAAGAGCAATTTATAAAAAATATATCTAGTAATTCTAACATTTCTCATCCTAGAAATATTGGAATTCACGATTTAATAAGTGAAATTGCAAAAAAATACCCTAATAATACAGCTGTTACTTTTAATAATGAGCATATTACTTACGAAAATTTAGATATTTATAGTACTAAAATTGCTAATAATCTTATTGCAAATGGTGTAAAAAAAGGAGATATAGTCGCTATTTTACTTAAAAATAAGGATATTAACCTTATTGCAAGTATACTTGGTATTTTAAAAACTGGATCTGCTTTTTTAGCCATTTACCCTAACTATCCTAAAGAAAGAATAGAGTATATTTTGCAAAATAGTAATAGTAAGCTATTAATTACAGAAGATTATTTTGACAATTTAAATATTAATTATCCTAAATTATATATTAATAACTTGCAAAATTATAATGAAAATTTTGTATTTCCAAAAGTAGCACCAGACGATAATGCCTACATCATATATACTTCTGGCTCTACTGGTAAACCAAAGGGTACTATTCAGTCACATAATAATATTATAAATTTTGTTTATACTTTAAATTATTTTTTTGATAACACAACATCATATAATGATAATTTTTTATCTGTTACTAATATATGCTTTGATGTTAGTATGGCTGAAATTTTTACTGCACTTGCTTTTGGAGCAAATTTGCATTTATACAAAGACTTAAATAATAGTAGTATCGCAGAGCTTGCGGAATATATTTACTCTAATAATATTACATTTTCATATTTCCCACCTTCTATGTTACATTCTATATATGAAGAACTAGCTAAATATTCTAACTTATCATTAAACAAAATTTTAGTTGGAGTAGAACCCATTAAAGCTTGTACTTTATCTAATTTTTATACTTTAAATAGTAATATGAAAATTGTAAATGGATATGGTCCTTCAGAAACTACTATTTGTTGTACTATGTACAAATTTAATAATACTTTACCAAAAGATAGTATAGTTCCTATTGGTTTTCCTGTTGGTAATTCTAAAATTTTAATTTTAGACAAGTTAAAAAAATATGTTCCTATAGGAAAAGTTGGTGAAATATATGTTCAAGGTGAATGCGTTGGTAATGGTTATTTAAATAATCCTGAAAAAACCAAACTTGCTTTTGACTTAAAAAATAGAATATATAAAACTGGTGATTCTGCTAAGTGGCTTCCAGATGGCACAATCATGTTTGTTGGAAGAAATGATAATCAAGTAAAATATAGAGGTTATAGAATAGACCTAGGTGAAATTGAAAGTACTATAAAAAATATTTCTGGTGTTAAAAACTGTACTGTTATTTTTAACAAAGAAGATTCTACAACCCCAACATTAATTGCTTTTGTTATTATGGATTCTTCTATAATAGACCAAGAAACTTTTAGAAATATACTAATAAAAAAGCTTCCACATTATATGATTCCAAATCAATTTGAATTTTTAACAGAATTTCCTTTAAATACTAATGGTAAAATTGATAGAAAAAAATTACTATCTTTTGCAAAAAATAATGAAAATGAAATTTATGAACCACCAAGAAATAATTTAGAAAAAATTTTATGTTCTATATGGGAAAAGGTTTTAGGAAAACATAAAATTGGTATTAAAGATAATTTCTTTTCATTAGGAGGAGATTCTTTAGATTCTATTAAAGTTACTGTAGAAGCTTCTGAATATGGTATAAATCTTTCTGCACAAGATTTTTATAGGTATCCTACAATTAGACTATTAGAAAAATATGCTATTAATTCTAATAATTTAATTGTAGAAGATAAAAATTCTTACACATATGAAGGATTTAAAATAGAAAAAAGTGAACCTATTTCTTTAAGTGGGGATATATTATTAACTGGTGCTACTGGATTTTTAGGATCACATTTGCTTTACGAATTACTTACAAAAACTTCTTATAACATATATTGTTTAGTTAGAGGTAATTCTTTAGAAGATTCAATTACTAGATTAAGAGGAAGATTAAATTACTACTTTAATGATAGCTTAAATTCTTATTTTGGAAATAGACTTATTGTTATTAATGGTGATTTTACTAAAGAACGCCTTGGGCTTTCTTATAGTTTATATAATAGTTTGTGTAAAAATATTATATGTATAATTAACTCTGCTGCTACTGTTAAACATTTAGGTGATTATTCTCATTTTGAAAAAACAAATGTATTAAGTGTAAAAAATTTAATTGATGTTTGCAAAGATATTAAAGATTGCCAATTAGTACATATCTCTACACTTTCTGTTTCTGGAAGTACTGCTAAAAGCGGTTCTTATACATTTACTGAAAAAGATTTGTTTATTAACCAAAATATTGATGATAATATTTATATAAAAACAAAGTTTGAAGCTGAAAAATTACTTTTAGCAGAGCAAGAAAAGGGACTTCCTATAACTATATTCCGTTTAGGCAACATTACTTGGAGAACTTATGATGGAGTCTTTCAATACGATTCAAATGAAAATTTATTTTTTAGTTTTATAAATCTTATTTTGAAAACAAAGAAAGTTCCTAGTAATTTAAAAAATATGATGTTTAATATAAGCCCTGTAGATGAATGTGCTAATTTAATTATTTCTATCTTACAAAATTATAATAAATATAATGTATACCATATTTACAATCAAAATGAATTAGCACTTGAAACTATTGTTACTTTACTAAATAGATTAGATTTTAATATACAATTTACTAAAGATAATTCTTTTGGAGGATTAAAGAATATATCTAAAGAAGAGCTTAATTTATCTTCTTATTTACAAAAAATTTTAAATAGCAACCACGTAAGCAGTAATATAAAGGTATCTAGTCCTTATACTACTAATATTTTAAAACAAATGAATTTTAATTGGTCTAACATAAATACTAATTATTTTAAACACGGATTGGAGGAAAATTTAAAATGAAAAAAACATTAGATAAAAACTGGACAAAATTAATTTTAGTTTATAATGTCGTTTTCGTTGCTGTTTCACTATTCTTTTATAAATTAGTACCAACATTTTTGTGTTATCCACCAAATTCTTTGGATAACGAGTTTCAGCTTTTTATAAATGGTCTTACATATACACAGCAATATATAATGATTGTACTATGTAGTTTATTAACAGAAAATATAATATTAATACATAGTTTGAGAAAAGCTAATAAATTAAAAAATGAATTATTACATACTTCTAAAAAGAATATGACTAAACTATATTATAAACTGTCTAAAACAATATCTAGAATACCTAACTTAATATATGTAATACAAATAGCAGTACCTGTTCTTATGATTGCTGTAACTTTTAGTTTATTACAAGGAGAATTATTTATTACTTTAAAGGTTTGTTTGTTATTTTTATCTATGCTTACATTAATAGCAAGCATTTCTTATATATTTTCTAAAAAAACTTTTCAAAATATTTTAGTAGATATATATAATGATGTTTCTGGCTATTCAAATATAGATAGTAACTTTAATAAATATGTAAAAAGGTCTAGCATAAAAAATGTAATATTCCTTGTAACTATACCAATGTTCATAGTTACTGCTATATTAGTTGCTTTATCTGGTTATTCTTCTATTATTCGAGAAACGGGTAATTTGACTTATGATTTATATAATCAGGAATTGCAATCTATAGATATTCCTACTAGTACTAATGAAGACGTAAAAGAACTTTTAAATAATAAACTACTAAATATAAATTATATAAAACCAACAATAGATTCATATTTTATAGTTGACCCTTCTGGAAATATAACTACTTCTAATTCTGAAGAATTGTCTATATTCTTTACCACATATATGCAAGACTTATCTTCTACTCTTCCAGAAAAGAATAGAACTTATGACTTTTATGGTGATGATTCACAAGGTGTTTTTAGAAAAGTTAGCATTAATGGCGAATCTTGGACAATTGGTATACGTTATAATCTAGTTTCTAATACTATTTTAATTGGATTATTGTCTATATTTTCTGTATTGTTTATAGTTAATATAATTTTATTAAGATATTTTGCAAATTATATAGCAAATGAAATAAATAGAGTTTCTGCTGCACTTTTAAAAATTGTTGAAAAAAATAATACTAATACAACACTTCCTGTTGTTTCCAATGATGAAATTGGTGACCTAGTAAATGCTTTTAACGAAATTCAAACCTTAACTAAAACTAATATAAATAAAATTCATAATAATCAAAATATGCTTATAGAAAGAGAACGTTTAGCTTCTTTAGGGCAATTAATTGGTGGTATTGCTCATAATTTAAAAACTCCTATAATGTCTATTGCTGGAGCTTCTGAAGGTCTTTCGGACTTAATTAAAGAATATGATTCTTCTATTGGAGATAGTGATATAACTGAAAAGGATCACCATGATATTGCCAAAGACATGACAACTTGGGTAGACAAAATTCGAACTTATACAGAATATATGTCAGATGTAATAACTGCTGTAAAAGGTCAAGCTGTTAATTTTGCATCTACAAATAATATTCATTTTTATATGGATGAATTATTAAAAAATATTAATATTTTAATGAAACACGAATTAAAAAATGCACTAGTTACACTTAATGTAACTAATAATGTTCCTTCTAATATATATATTAATGGGGATATAAATTGTTTGGTTCAAGTAATAAATAATATGATTACTAATGCCATCCAATCATATAATAATGTACCAAATAAAACTATAGATTTAATATTAAATGTTAAGGATAATAATTTAATAATACAAATTAAAGATTATGGTCCAGGAATTTCTAAAGAAGTACAAGAAAAATTATTTAAGGAAATGATTACAACAAAAGGTAAAAATGGAACAGGCTTAGGATTATTCGTATCTTATTCAACTATAAAAGCTCATTTTAATGGTAGCATTTTATGTGATTCTAGTAAAAGTGGAACTACATTTTCTATTGTCATACCATTAAATAAAAAGGAATATAATAAAAAAGAAAATAATTAATTATATTAGTATAGCAAATTCTCCTAATAGGAGAATTTTTTTATTATAAATTTTTTTACATTTTTTTGTATTTTTTTGACATTTTTCTTGCTTTTATAATTAATTATTTATATAATCCATTTATTAGGAGGCCTGTTATTATGAGAAAAAACCAAGTTACAACAAAAAACGCTAACTTTAAAGTAATTGCAGTAGATGATGAGCAAGGGATCTTAGATTCATTATCTATATTTATGAAAAGGTCTGGCTACGATTTTGTTGGTATAACAGATCCAATTGAAGCTATAGATAAAGTAAAGACTGAACATTTCGATTTGATGATATTAGATTTTATTATGGATCCAATTCATGGTGACAAAGTTGTAGAAGAAATTAGAAAATTTAACAAAGATTTATATATTCTTCTATTAACTGGGCACAAAGATTTGGCTCCACCTTTAGAAACTATTCATCAACTTGATATTCAAGGTTATTGTGAAAAAAGCGACAAGTTTGACCAATTATTATTATTAATAGAGTCAGCACTAAAATCTGTAAATCAGATGAAAATTATAAGTAAAATGAACGACAATTTAAAAAATTCCTATATGGATAGTATTGAAATATTACGCCACACTGTCGAAGCAAAAGATCCTTATACTAAAGGACATTCGGACAGAGTTTCACAATATGCAGTTTTACTTGGCAAAAAACTTAATTTACCAGAAGAAGATATCGAAAAGTTAAAAATTGGTGGTCTTTTTCATGATATAGGAAAAATTGGTATTCCAGACAGTATCCTTCTAAAAGAGTCTAAGTTAACAGATGAGGAATACACTAAAATTAAAGATCATCCTTTAATTGGCTATAATATGTTAGCACATGCCGAAATGTTTAAGCATATTATAGACATTATTAAATATCATCATGAAAGATTTGATGGTAGCGGATATCCCCAAAAGTTAGAAGGTACAAATATTCCTTATCTTGCGCGAATAACTTCTGTTGTAGACAGTTTTGATGCAATGACCTCTAAAAGAAGTTATAGGGATTCTTTACCAATGGACGTTGTAAAATCTGAAATATTAAAAAATCTTGGTACACAGTTTGACCCAGAAATAGGTATAGCTTTCCTAGATATTTTAGATAATGATTTTAATTCCATTAAACAAATACAAGAAAAGTACTAACATTTTTTGTATTTAATATAATTATTTTAAGGAGGGGATTTTAAAATGGTTTTAACTGCTTCAGAAGCAAGAAAACAAGCTAGAGAATCTTTAAGAGGAAAATGGAGTATGGTTATTTTAGCATTTTTGCTTTATACAATTTATAGTACTTTAGTTTCTTTTCTAAGTATGATTCCATTTATAGGAATGTTATTCTCAATTGCTGGAATTATCTTTTTACTTCCATTCGCATACGGACTTCTTATGAGTATGATGAAATTAAAAAGAGGAGAATCTATAAATTGCTATGATTTCTTTATCTTAGGATGGCAAAATTTTGGTAGATCTTGGCGTCTTACAGGTAGATTCTTGTTAAAAATGATTCTACCAATTGTATTAATACTTGTTGGTGTAATCTTTGCTATAGCATCTCTTACAGCTAGCTTTATTGGTGGTATTGGAACAGGTTCTTCTGATATTTTCGCTGCTGGAAGTGCTTTATCATTAGTTGGTAGTATAGTAGCTATAGCTGGATATGTATTTGCAGCTATTTACACATTTAAATATGCTTTAAGTGCATATATTGCAATAGACAATCCAACTATGAGTCCACTTGATTGTGTAAACAAAAGTGCAGAACTTATGAATGGAAATAAAGGTCGTTTATTCTGCTTAATGTTTTCATTCATTGGATGGTACTTATTGTCTGCAGTATTAACTATGATACCATTCGTTGGTGTTATCATACCATTTGTAACATCAATTGTATTAGCACCATATGTTCAAATGGCATGCTTAGCATTCTATGAAAACAGAGTAGGAATAGACACTTCAGCAACATATGCAGACGGATCTGTTGCTACATCAAACGAAATAGCAGAACAATCTGGTTCTACAGATGTAAAAGCTGAAATAGTAGATATACCTAACACAGAGGACAAATAAAACAAATCGGGATTAAGATTTTCTCCAAATTGGATGACATTTCTTAAAATCCCGATTTTATTTTATATTAAAAAGATTTCTTAAAAATAAAGAGTCTATTAGAAATTCTAATAAACTCTTTATTTTTTGTATAAAACTTTATCCTATCTTCATTGAGAGTTTTACTTTTTGTCTTTCCTTATCTATTCCAATAACTTTTACTTTTACTATATCTCCAACAGAAACTATGTCTGATGGGTTCTTAACAAATTTTTCACTAAGTTCTGATATGTGGACAAGTCCATCGTGTTTTACACCAATATCCACAAATGCTCCAAAATCTATTACGTTTCTAACTGTTCCAGTTAAAATCATTCCTTCTTTTAAGTCTTCGAATTTTAGTACATCTTGCCTTAATATTGGTTTTGGCATATCTTCCCTAGGATCTCTTCCTGGTTTAGATAATTCTTCTATTATATCTTTTAAAGTCATTTCGCCAATGTTTAATTCTTTAGATGTCTTTTCTAAGTTTAGACTACTTAATTTTTTTCTAATTTCTAATATTTTTTCTTTATCTTTTAAGTCCTCTATTTTATATCCTAATGTTTGTAATAAGTTCTCTGCTGTTTCATAACTTTCTGGATGTACAGATGTATTTTCTAATGGATTCTTTCCATCTGGAATTCTAATAAAACCTGCACATTGCTCGAATGCTACTTTTCCTAATTTAGGTACTTTAAGTAGTTCTTTTCTTGTTGTTATTTTACCATTTTCATCTCTATACTTAACAATATTTTTAGCAATTGTTTTATTTATTCCAGAAACATAAGAAAGAAGTGATGGTGTTGCAGTATTTACATCTACTCCTACTTTGTTAACACTATCTTCCACTACTCCTGCTAGGATTTCTTCCAATTTCTTTTGGTTTACATCATGTTGATATTGACCAACACCTATAGATTTTGGATCTATTTTAACAAATTCTGCAAGTGGATCTTGTAATCTTCTTGCTATAGAAATAGCTCCTCTTATAGAAACATTTATATCTGGATATTCTTCTGTTGCAAGTTTAGAAGCTGAATAAACAGACGCTCCTGCTTCACTTACTATTGTATACAAAACTTCATGATCACATTTTTTTATCATTTCAGAAACAAATAATTCAGATTCTCTAGAAGCTGTTCCATTTCCAATTGCAATCATATTAACATTATTCTTATTAATTAGTTTTACTAATTCTTTTTCTGCACCTTCTACGTCATTTTGTGGCTCTGTTGGGTATACTGTTGTAATATCTAGTACTTTACCAGTTTCATCTATTATGGCTATTTTACAGCCTGTTCTATATGCTGGGTCAAATCCCATAACGGTAATTCCTTTTATAGGAGCTCCTAACAATAATTGTTTTGCATTTTTTCCAAATACTTTTATTGCTTGTTCTTCTGCTTTTTCTGTTAAATCTGACCTTATTTCTCTGTCTATAGATGGCTCTATTAATCTTTTGAAACTATCTTGAATAGTTTCTTTTAGATAGTCTGTAAACTGTGTTTTACCTTTTATTATATCTTCTTCTATTTTTTCTAAAATATTTTCTTCTTCTTTTTCTATTTTTACTTTTAGGAACTCTTCTTTTTCCCCTCTGTTTATTGCTAGTATTCTATGGCTTGGTAGTTTATTTACATTTTCGTTAAAGTCATAATACATTTCGTATGCAGATTTTTCTTCTGGTTTTGTAGCAATTGTTTTTATAATTCCTTTAGAATATATAATTTGCTTTATTAATTTTCTGTATTCTGGGTTATCAGATATCATTTCTGCAATTATATCTAAAGCTCCTTGAATTGCTTCTTCGGAAGTTTTTACTTCTTTTTCTTCGTTTATATATTCTTCTGCTAATTTTATAATGTCTGTTTTCTCTTCTTGTTTTAAAATTATTTCTGCAAGAGGTTCTAGTCCTTTTGCCTTTGCAACAGTTGCTCTTGTTTTTTTCTTTTGCTTATATGGTCTATAAATGTCTTCTACTTCTGCAAGTGTAATTGCATTTTCTAAATCTTTTGTAATTTCTTCTGTTAGCTTACCTTGTTCATTTATAGAATTTGTAACTTCTTCTTTTCTTTTTTCTAAATTTCTTAAGTAATTTAGTCTTTCGCCAAAAGTTCTTAATATTTCATCTGAAAGACCTCCTGTTACTTCTTTTCTATATCTTGCTATAAAAGGAATTGTATTACCTTCATCTATTAATTTTATAGTATTTTCTACTTGTGTAGGCTTTATATTTAATTCTTCTGCTATAATTTTTATAATTTTATCCATTTTATCTCCCTTCAGGCTAAGATTAAAGCGGGATTTTAAGGGTCATCCCCATCCCGCCTTTTAGCCTGGTTTTATTCTAATCCTAAGTATTCATTATAAGTACATTCTTTATCTATAACTGTTCCATCTTTCTTTATATCTATAATACGATTTGCTACTGTTTGCATTAATTGATGGTCGTGTGATGCAAATATCATATTTCCTTTAAATCTTTCCATTCCCTCGTTTAAAGCTGTAATGCTTTCCATATCTAAATGGTTTGTAGGTTCATCAAATATTAAAAAGTTTGCTCCTGATAACATTAACTTAGATAGTACACATCTTACTTTTTCTCCTCCTGATAAAACCTCTACATTTTTTAGCGCTTCGTCGCCAGAAAATAGCATTCTTCCTAGGAAGCTTCTTACATATGTTTCGTCTGGGTCTTTAGAATATTGTCTTAACCAGTCTGTTATGTTTAAGTCTTGCGTAAATAAGTAACTATTGTCTTTTGGGAAATAAGCATTCGTTATTGTAGTTCCAAAAGATATTTCTCCTTCATCTGGTTCCATTTCTCCTGCTAGTATTTGGAATAGTACTGTTCTTGCATTTTCGTTATCTGCTAATATTGCAATTTTATTATCTGCTTTTACTGTAAAAGATACATTGTCTAATACTTTTTCGCCTTCTACTGTTTTACTTATATTTTTAACTGTTAGAATATCTTTTCCTGGTTCTCTGTCTGCTTTAAAGTCTATATATGGATATCTTCTATTTGATGGTTTAATTTCGTCTAATTGAATTTTTTCTAATGATTTTTTTCTTGATGTTGCTTGTTTTGACTTAGAAGCATTTGCACTAAAACGTGCGATAAAGTCTTGTAACTCTTTTATTTTCTCTTCCTTCTTCTTATTTGCATCTTTCATTTGTTTTAATGCAAGTTGGCTAGATTCATACCAGAAGTCGTAGTTACCTGGATATACTTTTATTTTTCCAAAATCTACATCTGCTATATGTGTACATACCTTATTTAAGAAATATCTATCATGAGATACCACAATTACAGTATTTTCGAAGTTTATTAAAAACTCTTCTAACCATTGGATTGTTTTTAAGTCTAAGTCGTTTGTAGGTTCGTCTAGTAATAAAATGTCTGGATTTCCAAATAAACTTTGTGCAAGTAATACTTTTACTTTTTCTCTGTCTTCAAGTTCTTTCATTTGTTTATAATGATTTTCTGGAGATATTCCTAAATCATTTAATAATGTTGCTGCATTTGTTTCTGCATTCCAGCCATCTAATTCTGCAAATCTTTCTTCTAATTTTGCAGCCTTCATACCATCTTCTTCTGAAAAATCTTCTTTTGCATAAATTTCTTCTTTTTCTTTCATAATGCTATATAATTCTTGATTTCCCATTATAACAGCATCTAGTACCATTTCTTCGTCATATGCAAAGTGGTCTTGTTTTAATATAGATATTCTTTCACCTTTATCTATACTTACATCCCCTTTGCTTGGTTCTAGCTCTCCAGAAAGAACTTTTAAAAATGTAGATTTTCCTGCTCCATTTGCACCTATTATTCCGTAGCAGTTTCCTTTTCCAAATTTAATGTTTACGTCTTCAAACAATATTCTTTTTCCAAAACGTACTGTTACGCCATTTACAGCTAACATGTCTTTTCCTCCTTATTTTTATTAATTTAACATATCTTTTTTCTTTAGCCACAATATAGAAAGGATTGTAAGTAATGTTGCTATAAATATCATTATCCAAAAACCAAATACACTTCCCTCAAAAGGTAGCTTTACATTCATTCCCCAAAAACTTGCTATCATTGTTGGTACTGCAATTATTATAGTAATAGAAGTTAAGGTTTTCATAACACCATTTAAGTTATTAGATATTATAGAAGCATATGCATCCATTGTTCCATTTAGAATGTCACTATATACTTTACTCATTTCTATAGCTTGTTTGTTTTCTATTATGGCATCTTCTAATATGTCTTCATCTTCATCATATAATTTTATGTTTTTTATCTTTAGTGTTCTTTCCATAACTGCTTCATTTGACCTTAGTGATGTTGTTATATATACCAAAGATTTCTCTAAGCTTAACAGTTTTAATAACTCTCTATTTTTCATAGAATTTTTTAGTACATTTTCTGCTATTTCTGTTTCTTTATTAATCTTTTTTAAGTAGTCTAAATATTCTGATGAATTGTTGTACATCATTTGTAAAATAAATCTACTTTTTTTGTATGTACAAAAGCTTTTTACTTTATTTTGTTCAAATTTCTTTATTAAGCTACATTCTCTTAGTGTTACTGTTATAAAGAAATCATCTCTTACTACAATCATACCTATTGGCATTGTTGCATACATATACCCACCTGTGCTTAATTTTTCTGTAACTGGTATGTCGATAATAAATAAGATTGTATCATCTTCATCTTCTACGTCGATTCTGGCTTTTTCTTCGTTATCTAGAGCGTATCTTATAAAGTCTTCTTTTATATTTACATTTTGGCAAACTTCTTTTATTTCATCTTCCGAAGGATCTACCATATGTATCCATGTTCCCCTATTATATGTATCTACTCTTTCTAATTTATTTGTTTCGATGTCTGTATTATATAGTTTTATCATATTATAAATCCCCCTGCCTTTCTTTTTAGCAACCATAATTTTGTGCTTGTACTTTTATAGCATCAAATTTTATGTTACTTTAAAATAGGAGCTTTACTTCTAAAGCTCCTATTCAACTCCTATTATTAAGTTTACATATTTTTTATTTTTTTGTCAAGTTCTTACTATAAAACTTTCTTCTTTATCACTATAATTCCTGTAATTAGGATAATTAAACTTCCTATTATTACTAGTATTAAAGTTATTTGCTTATCTTTTCCAAATGGTACAACAAATGTTAAGATTTCAGATCTTGCTGTATCTATTTCTTCTATATTTCTAAGAGTACTTGGATACGTATTTCCTGGTATTTCTATTATTTCTTTATTTGTAGTATCTTTATAATATGGTCTTCTACCATTGTCTATATTTAGTCTTATAATTTCTGCTATATTTTGTATTTCTTCTTTATCTGATGTATCTTCTGGCCTTGCAATAACTCTTGTAAATGTTAATATATCTCTTAACTCTAAATAATCAGTTGGTCCCAAATTACGTTTTGCTAAATTTAAATTCGTTTCTAAAATTTCGTCTAGTTTTTGTTTTGCTTCATCGAACGCTCCTGGTTCTAATAAAGTTCCCTTATAGCTACTTGGAAGATTTTTAGATTCCACTTTACTTGCAAGTACATTCCATAAATTATTGTTTCCTCCTACATCCATTGTAGTTTCTCTTCCGCCTATACTTGTAGTTATCTTTCCATCTTCTTTTGTTAGTTTAGCATCATATTGTAAGATATTTGGTACATATTCTATAATTCCTGTAGTTTCTATTCTGTTTAATGTATTCTTATCTTTTACAATTCCTGTTGTATAATATGATTTTTCGTTGTAATCTAGTTCACTATTATTTATTATTTTTAGAAGATATTTTACGTTTACATTAGATCCATATAATAGGTTTTCATCTACTGTTCCTTGTATTAACCCTTGTGAACTTAAGTGATAATCTCTATCATATTTATTGTTTACCCATGTTAAATTTGGGGCTTTTTGGTTTGTGTCAAATATTGTTGTTCCATCTGTTGATGTTAGTTTAACATTTGATACTTCTTTATTTAGTATAACTTCTGTTCTAGGTCTTTCTATTATTCCTAAATCGACATTTTGTACTTTATATGGAGTTGTTTCTTCTTTTAAGTATTCTATTTCCATAGACATTTCTGCTGTATTTGCCACCATATAAGTTTTTTCTGCTAATGTACTTAGTAAGTCTGGGTTATTTGTATTGCTTGAATTTAATACTTGTGCAATATCGTATTTATAATCTTTACTATATTCATTAACTTCTTGTCTTCTTCCTTCGTAATCATCTACTGCATCATTCTCACGAGGCTGTGTATTTTTATACCAATACATATCTTTATAATTACTTTCTTCATAAAGTGTAGACTTATAATCTTGTCCTGTGTACATTTCATTGTTATTTTGAGGGCTTACTAAGCATTCATAATCACCATAAGTAAATTTAATTAAATAATCTCCTGGTATAAATCCAGCCAATGTATAACTTCCATCTGAATTTGTTCTTATTTCTATTTTATTTAGCTTGTCTACATCTTCATTATTTTGGCAAAGTAATTCTACTTTTACTTTATTTACTTTGTTTTCACCATTTTGGTAAATACCATCACCAATTCTTTCATTATTATTTAGTTTTGCTTGTAATGGTGCATCTTCAAATACTACCCCAGACATTGTTCTTGCCACATCATCTCTTATTAGTCTTAAACCTGGTGCCACATCTGCATCATCTTCAAAAACTTCTCTACTACGTTTTGTCTTTTCTTCCCCACTTAAATTTTGATAAGCCAGTGTTTTTGATTGTGTAACAAAGTTTTGAACATTTGAACTTGTTGGGTTCATATTATCTGGTGTTGAGTCTATGTCTATTAAACCTGCATTTTCTCCTGCATTAGATAATAGTCTTCCTTCTGTATCTCTTCTTTCGTTTGTATATGTGTTTCTATATCCTGCTATTTCTGCATAGTTCTCTTCTAGTGTTTCACCTTTTTGTAAAACTTCTCTTAATGTATCATTTGATACTTTATATTTTAAGAATATCCATTTTTTATCTGTTATGCCTGTATTAGCTAAATCGGTTGTATGCATTTTCTTATATGTCTTTCCACTTCCTGATACATTTCCAGATTGTGTCCAGTTTATTTTTCTACCATTTTCGTCATATGAGTCTACAAGTTCATATGATGGGTCTGCGAAGTCATTTAAGTCTAATACATATCCTGTAAGTTTTCCTACTGACTGATTTTTTATTTGTATCTTATATGTTACATATACTTGCAATTTATCTTTTGCATTATCATCTTGTGATTTATACTGTAAATCACTCTTTCTTAATTTTCTTTCATAGTCTGGAACATCTGTACCTCTTATATTTACTTCTAGGTCTTCTCCATTTCCATTATATTGGTATGTATGTTCTTTTTCGTTTATTTGTACATCAACTTTTACTAAATCTTTTCTTAAGTTCATGTCAAAAATATCTCTTTCCATAATACCTAAATTAATGTTGTCTAGTTCTTCTTTTGTATTGTTTTTGCCATAATTTTTCTTGTTGTTTGGTCCATTAGATCCTGTATATGCATATATAATGAACTGTGGATTTTCTGTATCATTTCTATTTGGTACTTTGTGGCTTGAATTTACTGGTGTAAATTTACTATTAAATGCTCTTCTTTCATTTATTCCTTCTGTTGCATAAGACCTTAACTTTATTGATGCTGATGTTTCATTATATGTTGTACATTCATATATTTGTCCATTATATTTAAACCTAATATAATACTCATATGCTTTAGAATAATGTTTAAACTTATAATTTCCACTTGAATCTGTATATGTTGTTGCTAGTTCTTGGTTATTATCTGCTCTATATAGTTTTACTTCTATTCCTTTTACTAATGTATCTCCACTATCGTAATAACCGTTTGGTGGATCATTACCTTTTCCTACTTTATAGTCTAAAAAGACCTTTCCCCCCAGATCTATATAACTTTCATTATACACATACATATTTGCATCATCATCTAGGTCCACACGCATATTTGTAAGATCTGTAAATTTCTTTCCATTAATTGTCGCATAACCTTTTATTTCGAAGTTATATGGTACATATACTTCTTTTATTACATAGTCTCCTATTAATACTTCGTCTAATCTTAAACGTCCAGAGCTATCTGTTGTTCCAGAATATGCTAATTTGCCATCACTCCATAGTTCGTATTTTGCACCTGGTACTCCAACATTTGGCAAATATTTATCTCTTTTATATATATTTAGTTCTATTATTCCTAGTGCACCAGGTAATTTTACACTGTCATATGTCATACTGCTATCTTCATCTGTTTGATAATGCTCTAATATTTGACAATTCTCAGGAGTATAGCATTTCCATCGTCCATGATATCCACTTGTACTAGTACAGTATAGTACATATCTATACCTAGCTCTTCGTGTAACAGTGCCTTCTACATTTACAGTTACACTATTAACTTTTTTTACTCCTGCTGCTTTTTTTATGTATATATAAAATGTTCCGCCATTTGTAATATTACCTACACGATAATTTCCGCTAGAGCCATTATTTCCTAAAGTAACAGAACCCTTATCTGTATTTATAGTAACTCCTGATACACTTCCAGTATATCTTACACTATATGGTCCTACCTTATATGTAGTAGCATTTTCTTTACTCCATTTTACAGTTCTAGTATTAGAAGTAATACTGGCTGGCGTTCCAACTGTTCCTATCGTATATTGTTCTTCTCTATGCGAAACTTTATAGTAATGACTCCCACCCTCAGCACATAATGCTTTTTGTCCTTGTTGTGTACAGTTATATGGTTGGTTATTATCATGTTCTATTAAATTTGTATATAAAATATTTATACCCGATTGGCCTACTGTTAGGTGTGGACTTTCAGACATTGCAGATACTTCGTTTGCAGAAAATATTAAATAATATACTAGTAATGCAAATATACAAATGAGAAATTTCTTTATTACCTTCATACTATTCCTCCTTTCCCTTAAGATTTATTTATATTTCTTTATTATAAAAATCCCTACTCCTATAATAGCTAATAAAGCTATCATTGCTGTAATATTTAAAACTATTCTACCTGTACTTGTTCCTATTATTAACTGTGCATTAGATTTATTGTTTTCTTCGTTAGTATCTGTAGAAGAATTTTCATTAGAAGCTTTAAATAAAGCTATATTATTTGTTATTCCTAAATTGTCATTTGTTAATTTTTTAGTTAGTATTAACTCTAATTCCTTAGATTGTCCAACTTCTAATTCATTTATTGTTGAATTATATACTTTTCCACTTTCCTCATACCAACTTTGGTTTAAGGCTTTCTCAAATTCTAAGTCGCTTGGTAATTCATCAATTACTTGTTCTATATATCCTTTTGTTTCTCCGTTGTTTGTAACTTTTATTTTATATGTTACATATACTTTAGTTCCTACTAAATTTTTAGCTGAAACTTCTAATTTTCCTAATTTAGTTCCTTCTTTGTACTTATGCTCTTTTTCTGTTCCTTTACTCTCTACTGTTTTTACTGTATCTATTGTTTTTTCTATTCCTATATCAAAATTTCCTAATTTTACCAATCCCATATTTATAGCTGTTACATTACTATCTTTTATTTCTATTATATCTGTCATTCCTACAAATTCTTTATTTCCATCTATTGTAGCCTGTCCAGATATTGCTTTAGAATTTACTAAGTCGCTTACACCTGCTTGTTTATAATTAGTTATTTTGTAAATATTACTGTCATATCTAAAAACAACAATATATCTTCCTGGTTTTAATCCACTTAATGTATAACCATTTTTTCCAGATATTGCTTTTACTTCTGCACCATTTAAATCTTTTACAACTTCTGATGTATCACTATTTACTATTAAAATTTCTAAGCCTTCCATATGTGTTTCTTTTGCATCCATTGCACCATTTTCGTTCGCATCTTCCCAAATTGTACCACTAATGCTATATGTATTTTCTTCTGGATTCTCTGGATCTACTGGTTTATTTGTATCTTCTTTTTTCGCATAATGTTTTATTTCATTTGATGTATTACTTATAATGGCTTCTCCATAAACATTAGCTATATTTGATATTGTTGTATCTTGTTCTATTTTTTGTACTGTTGTGTTTATTGTTATATTAATTGTTTTACCAGGTGGCAACATTGTCGGAATTGTAAGTTCATTTGTTTCTTTATCATATTTTGGTCTTGATTTACTTGTATCTGTTCCTGTTTGGTCTCCCTCTGGCTTTTCTATTACACTTAAATCCATTTCTATAAGATTTTCTTTATATTCTCTGTTTTCAAAATCATATATATATTGATTATACTTTAATGTTTCTCCTATAACTTCTTTAGGTAATCTATCTATTACATAAATTTGTGAATCTACTTTATCACTTTTATTTGTAATTTTAATGTTATATGTTATATTATCCCATTCTTTTACTTCTTTTCCTTCTGTTGGAGAACTTTTTTCTATTATTACTTCTGCACCTTCTAATATATTTTTAGAAATATTTGATCTATATGTTTCATTGTTTACAAATGTATTTGCAGTAATATTAATAGAATTATTAATATCTTTTAATTCTGTTATTTCTGCTAAGAACTCTAATTGTGCCATTTGACCTTGTCCTAAAGTCTTTATTGTACAAGTTATTAAATTATCTTCATTTAGTTTGACTTCTAAATTTTTATCACCTTCTTGCCAAATTCCCCCAATACCGTTTTCTATTGCTTTAGTTTCTGTTACTATTATTTCCTTTGGAATTTGCATTGTTACTGTTAAATCTTTTAGGTCTTTATTAGTTTTATTCTCTATTCTTAAATTATATGTAAAATTATTTTCTTCTACTACAGTTGTTCTTTTCATAAAAGATAGTTCTGTTTTTAGTTCTGCTTTTTGTATTATGCTATTAATTTTATAATTAGATTGTTCTTTATTATTTATTAATAAAGCTATATTAGAACTTATTGTTTTAGTTTCTTCTCCTTCTGGTAAATCTTTTACTCTTACTTCATATTCTACTGTTTTAGATTCACCTTTATTTAAAGTTCCTATTTCTAATAATTCTTCTGTTTTTTCTGGAATTTCTTTATATACACCAATATAGTCTCCAGCTGTAGAATCTCCTCCTCCATCTCCGTATGGTATTTCATTTTTTTCTACATATACTGTGTTTTCTGCTATTGGGCTTTTAATAGAAATATTGTCTACTTTACTATTACTATTATTTGTTACTTTTATCTCATAATTTATTATTTCTTGCTCATGTATTTTAGAATTATCTTTAATTTCTAATTCTCCTACATGTGCTTGTACATTCATGGTTATTCCAGTTTCTTCAGCCTTTTCAGCGTTCATAACATTTGGTGTTTCAAATCCTATTATTTGTGTTGCTTCCATATCTTGATCATTTACACTATATTTTATTGTATATGTAGAATAACTTTTCTGATTTGCTTGTAATTCTGCTGGAATTTCTATATTATATGAAAACTTCATTTCTTTACCTTCTGCTATAGGAGCATCTGGTACTATTTTAAAGCTTTTTATATTCGTAAATTCGCTTATATTTTCTTTCCAAGATTCACTATTTTCTTGTGGTTCTTCTTCCTCAGAATAATATATTTTTCCTGTAATTTCATTTACTTTTAGCACTTCTTTTAAAGCTGTATTAAAAGTACTACCTAATTCTGTTCCATTTACTGTTTTATTGTTTGCAAACGGTATTTTTCCAAATATTACTATGTTCTTAATATCTGTTTTGTAATTATTTACTATTTCACTTTCTATTGTAGCAACCTTAGCATTTTCTGCTACATTTAATTGCCCTGTAACCATGTTTTCATCTAATGCTATTTTATGTTCGTTTCCATTATAACCACTTAATGTACTAATAGTTATTAGTCCTGATTTTGCAACCATATCAACTGGTATTTCTAAACTTTCTTTTCCTTGCATTGCATATTCTGTATTTTTAGCAAGTTCATTTGAATATTTCATTTTTAAGTTAGTAGTTTGTGTTGATACTGTATTTTTTAGCTTTATTACAGCTGGAATTATTATCTTAGTTCCTTCTTGTATTCCTAGTTTATAATTTGTTTCTTCTCCTGATAATTTTAGAACTAGTACTCTATTATTTTCTTCTAAACGTGCATATTCCAATTTAAGTTCTGTATTATATACTAAAGAAACTTCACCTATTGTTATACTTTCTATTTCTTCTGGTAATGCAATTCTTATTTCTGGATTTTTAAATAAATCATATGAATTATTATTTGTTACTAAATTTAATGTAAAGTTAACATTGTTATCTATAAATGGCATCCAACCAGTATTATCCATTTGTAAATCCACTTTTGTATATGTTTCTTCTAACTTTAAGCTTCCTTTATATTCACTATTTATATTTATTCTCTCATTTATTGCGTCAAATTCCTTTAGTTGTTTTATAGAATATGTTAATTTAGCATTTATTGCTTTAGTATTTCTTAATTCTAAGTTTCCTTCTGTTTGTGGCGTACTTATCTCGATACGTATATTTGGTTGATTTTCCTTGTATATTATTTCTAATTCGCCTTTGTTATTTTTGTTAGTATTTTTATTTATACTTGCTATTAGACTATTGTTTACATCATAAATGTTTATAAAACCTTCTGTTCCTAAAATTTTATTAAATTGTTCTTCTTTTATTGCAAGTGACTTATAATATATTTCATTTGTTGTAGTCTCTTTTTCATTATCTACAAAATTTGCATTTAATGTATTTAAATTGATTATTTTATTTGCATCCTTGTTGTTTACACTTAATTTATAATTAACATCATAAATAGTTTCATTAAAATTATCATATAAAAATCCCTTATTTATTTGTGCATTGCTATAAACTTCTGCTGTTACGTTATCTCCTAGAGAATTCTTTAAATCATATTCTTTATTATATTCTTTTATATTTGTATCTTCGGCTTGATAAAATTTTGTTTCTAATTTGCAATATGTATTTACTTTTACATTTTGTTTTAATAATTCTTCGAAGTTTTGATTATAAATATATGTTATTACATATTCATCTACTGCATCATAAAAAGCAATATTTCCATTTTCATCTGCTTTGTTATCTACATTAATTTCTAAATTTCCTGTAGCTTTATCATATTTATAATTATCTTTTGAAAACTTAGTTCCATACACATCTCCATTTGTAGCTTGTGTGCTATTTGCCACAACTCTTATATCTTCTGGTAATGTGTCATGTATTTTTGGAACACTCACATATAATTTTGTTTCTTGTATTGGATTTTTTCTTTCTACTTCTTTTATATTTATTTTTTCTTGTAGCAAAGTTTTATTATCATTTGGTATAAAATTAGTTATGTTAGATGTTAAATTAATTTCTGTATTTAAATTCCATTTAAGTCTAACTAATATTTCTTTTTCTACTTTTTGTTCTTTTCCATTATCTGAAACAAATGTACCTGAAAATACAACTTTTGTTTCTTTGTTTAAATAGTTTAAATTAATTACATCTTTTTTATCCATTACTATTGGTATAGAAATCTTTTGATTATTATTAATTTCTTTTAATCTTAATACATTATTTTCTATGTTCTCTATTACTTTGCTATTGTTATTTTTTAAAGAGAAGTTTGGATCATTTAGCGCAATAGTTGCGTTTTTTAAATATCCGTTTTTTATATTAAGTTCAAAATTTATTTCACTTATATTTTCATCTGTTATTTCAATTTCGTGGATATTTTTACCATCTTTTATAAAATAAGTATCAAAATTGACATACTTATTGTTTGTGGCATTATTTTGGCTTTCTAAATTTCTTGAATCTGCCAAAATGTTAGATGGTATTAAGCAAATCTCGCTAATAATTATTACTAATACAATTAATAATGCAATAAATTTACTATCTTTTTTTGCAATAATTTCTTTAGACATTAATTTATACCTCCTTATACAGTATTTTATGTTCTGTCTTTATCCTAATACTGCAATTGTCAATTCCCTCTTATTCTACTTGGTATATTATATTTTCTGCCTAAAAAAAAGTAAATAGAGCATAGCCTTTGTATATTAACGCTATGCTCTATCCCTTTACGGATATTCATTTTGCCTTTTTATATTTTTTTTGTATTACATTTTACTATGGTAAATATTTTGCTGGATCTACTCTTTGTGAACCATTAATTCTCATTTCAAAATGTAAATGAGCTCCTCCTTTTGGATTACTTGCACTTGGTCTTGGGTTTACATTTCCTGTATTTCCTACTGTCATTATTTGCTGTCCTTGTTTTACTTTTTGTCCTTCTCTTACTAATCTGCTTCCTGGTTTTCCATGAGCATATAGAGTAATGTTTCCATCATCGTGTAAAATTGCTACATATTCACCATAACTTCTATAGCTTCCTATTACATTTCCATTTAAATCATAATTTGGAATACTTCCTGTTAATGTTTCAGAAATTACTACTGTTCCGCTTTTTGTTGCAACTACAGGCTTACCATAATTTCCTCCGAAGTCAGCTCCACCATGACCTGAATAGCCATAAAAACCACATGTTATATTAGCTTTACTTAGTCCAGGAATTGGACATATGTATCCTTTAGCACTTGTGTTTCCTGAATTGCTACCATTTCCAGAGTTGTCACCGTTTCCTGGCTTAGGATTTTTATTTGCATTAGCAATTTCTTCAAGTCTTTTATCTATAGCTGCTTTATCTTTTTCAAATTGTGCTAAATCTGCTTGTAAATCTTTTGCTTCGCCTTCTAGTTGATTTATGTATTTTTGCTTTTCTTGTTTTGTTTCGTTTAATTCTTGTGTTTTTATTTTCTTTTCATTTTTTAAACTTTCTACTTGTGCTTTATCATTTTCTAATGATTTCTTTGTATCTTCTATTTCTTTTTGTTCTTTTTGTATTTGTTCTAATAAGTCTAAATCATATGAAGCAAGTTCAGATATTAAGTAATAGTTAGAAATAAATTCTGTTAAATTTGTAGAAGATAGAAGTACATCTAAGTATGTTACTGTTCCATGTTCATAAATTGTTATTAAACGTTCATCTAACAAATTTGAATTTTTCTCATATTCTTTTTTTTGTTCTTCTAGTTTCTTTTCGTTCTCTGATATATTAGAGTTTAGTGTGTCTAATTTATCATTTAATGAATCTATAGAACCTTGGTATTCATCTATTTTACTCTGAATATTATCTACTTGTTTTTCTGTATCTGTTTTTGTTTCTTTTACATCATTTAGTTGTTCTTTTGTTTTGTTTATCTTATCTTGTAAATCTTTTGAATCTTGTGATGAAACTCCTAAAGTTATATTGGTCATAACCATTACTGCTACTATTATAATAGCCAATATCCTTTTAATCATTTGTTTCATAATCATTTCTCCTTTATAAGTATTAATTTAAACTTTCTTTTAAAATTGCAACTAATAACTCATTTTCTTGTATCTTAAATTTTTTTCCTTTATAATTGTATTCTTCTCCTGTTTTATATACTAAGTAGCCTGTATTCATTAATTTTTGTGATATTAAGCTTAAAAATGTTATAGAGTCTTCTTCTGATAAGTTTAGTTTCATTCTAACTTCATAAAATGAAAATTTTATTATTTCTCTGTTTTCTGATATCTTCGCATTTAAATAGCTATCTACAAATTCTAATGTCATATACAATACTCCTTTTAGTTTTTTGTATAATATCACATTTTTTAATTATTGTAAATGATATTAAATAATTCTACTATATAATAGAATTACTTAATATATATTACTTAAAAATGCAATAATATAGAAAAATAGTTTTTATTTTATAGTAGAATTGCTTAATATATAAAATTCTTCTTGCGTTGCTCTATACTTCTTTTCTCTTTTTTCTAATGTATCATCATAATTTTCAGAATCTTTTTCATTTATGTTCATAACTGGACTACCATAGTATGTCCATTTTCTTCCATCTAATTTATTTGGTATTAATTCTTTTACCATCATTGCTGTTGGGAATATATCCTTTTCAATACATATGTTATACTTTTTGCAACTTTTAAAACCGCTACTTACATAATTACTTGGATATAATTTTTTTATTAAGTTTATCTAGCGATAAATTCTTTTCTTAAGTATTTTAATTTTACAAAAATATTTTATCCCAATAAAAAAATTATTAAAATATCTCTCGATAATTATAGCATATATATTTAATAAACAACAAGTAAAAATAGACCTAGTATTTTAATAATACCAGGTCTATTCACACACTTAATTTAATTTTTTTAAACTTTTGAAAGTTTTAATTTTATTCTAAATTCTACATTTCCTTTTTCTTACAGGGATTTTTAGGTCCGTCCCCAAATCCCTATTAGGATTATTAGTACTCCTATTATGCTTAGTGCTATCCATACTATTCCCATTTTCGTATTTTTAGCTTCTACTTCGCTTGCATAATATTTGTTTAAATTATTTGCTTCTATTTTTTCGTTTTCGCTTATCACCTCCTGCTTGCTTGTGTCTAATAGCTCTTCTTCTTGGTAAATTTGGTAATCATCTTTTTCCGCATTGTATATACTTATATATTTTTGCTCTTTTAAAGAGTTATTAGTTTCTTCGTTTTCTATATTGTCTGTACCTGTGCTATCTTCTGGTTTATTTACATTGCTGTTTTGCAGTTGTATTGCTTCTTCTACTGGTGTTTCTGCTAGTTTATTTTCTAGTTTTAATGTTTCGTCATATTTGTTTTTCATTTCTATATTTATTTTATCTTGGGTTGTTTTTTCTCCTATTTCTGCAAATTGTTCTTTTATATATTTAAATAATTCTTTTGAATCTTCGGCTTTTTCTGCTTTTTTATTTTCTTCTATTATCTCTCCTGTTTGGTAATTGAATTTTATTGTATCTCCGTTTTTATATGTTATTTCTAATTCATATGCTTCTTCCTTTTCATTTTTTGAAAGATCTACTATATTCATATTGTTACTAGTTAAATTTTCTACAAAATCTTCTGAATCCAGGTTATTCCCTATACTTACAATTTCCTTGTTCACGAAGTTCTCTGGGTAATTTATTGTTTCTTTTAAATCATACAATCTTCCGTCTGAGCCTAGTACTGTTTCGTATTCTTTTCCATTGTAAGAGTCTATAATAAAATTATTTTCTACAAGTTTAATTTCAGAATCCCCAAAATCCATCATAATTGGTAAAGCATACAACTTCCCATTTTTTACATATAATCTCACACCTTCTCTTATTACTTTACTTCCATCTTCTGCAATTATTTCAGAATATGTTTCATATGTTTTTATTGTTTTGCCATTATAGTTAATTGTATATTCTGGTCTTTCAGTTTTAATAGTTTCAGTTTCTTTATCTTCTGGAGTTTCTTCACCTTCAGTTGCTTCTAAAATTGGATCTTCTGGAATGTTAATTCCGTCTTGCATTTGTAATATATTACCACTTTTTAATATTGGGTATTTGTTTTTGCTTAATATTTCATAATCGTAGTAATTCGCCCATTTTAATTTATTTTTATATGTATCTTCTTGTTTTAAGTCTTGTTCTACTAAATAGCTTGCAATAGGTATATATTTTTCATTTTCAGCTGTTGGATAATTTCCATTTACTTTAGAAAATTTGTAATAATAATTATCTATGAATTTTGTATTTTCTTTAGGCATATTACCTACTCCCAAAGATATTGTGTTTGTGTTTTCACTTATCAAGTTACCCTCTGTATAATTTGAATAGTATCTTTTTACTCCATCTGCATCATATATTTCTTTAGCCATCTCACCAACAATACCACCAACATATTCTTTAGACTGTATAGTTCCATTTGCATAATAACTTCTTGTAATTGTTGTTACATTAGTTAAGTTATCCATCTTGCTATTGTCTAGATATCCTAAAATACCTCCTGCTGAGTGCTCTGTTGCGAAAACCTCAGAGTCTGTGTAATTGCTTCCCATATTTCCAGCATCCATATGCCCCGAAATTCCTCCTACATAAGAATAACCTTCTATATAACTATTTATTGCATAACAATAATTTAATTGTTCATTATCGCCAGTTATTCCCCCTACATACATTCCTTTAGAGATTATTTGGCTATTATTAATAGTAGAATTTAGAGTATTATTTGTATAACCTGCAATTCCACCCACATACATACTATCTGTATAATTTCCTTCTATCAAACAATTAATAACAACAGAATTTTGATTTGTTCCAGTGCCATTTCCTGCAATTCCACCTATATATTTCTTTCCTTGTATTTTTGAATTTTCTACTTTTACACCGTTTTCTATTAAGTTCCATGATTGGTCACCAACAGCTCCACCAACATGGCTAATTCCTGTTACATCACAATTATTTATATATATATTATTTCCTTTATTTAAACCTTTTCCTGAAGCTCCTCCTACATATGAATTTCCTGCAATTGTTGAATTACTAATAGTTATATCACGTAATATTTGATATTCTACGAATTCAGCAGCAATTACGCCTGAAATCCCCCCTACATAGTTCTTTTTTGCATTTATATTAATATTATCTGCTGTTATATCTGATATCTTTGTGTTTAAAGATTTTCCTAATAAACCTCCGACATTCTCTTTTCCAGCATTAATATTAATATCGTTTAATTGTACATTGCTTAATTCTCCTAAATATGATCTACCAATCATTCCTACGTTTTGTAAATTATTTCCATTATCTATAATTTCTACATTTGTAAAGTTAACATTTCTTATTATTCCACTATTAATTCCTATTATACCAATAGAATCTCTAAAATTAACTGTGGTATTATTAATTATTTTTATGTTTTCAAAATTTATGTTTTCCATTTTTGTATTTAATGTACTTATTAATCCAAAATTATTTGAATTTCCTACATTTAAATTCAAATTTTTTATAGTATGCATGTTTCCTTCTGTTATTAGTCTTCCTATTTTTAAATTGTAATTTATATTATTTTTTCCATTAAAATCTAAATCTGTAAGCAGTCTATAGTTCTCGCCACTTTCTTTATCTATATTTTGCCAATCTTCATATTTTGTTATTTCTTTATAAAATATTTCTTCTATTAAGTAATAAGCTTTTTCTTTTATTTCTTCTCCATCTTTTAAATACATAATTTCTTTAATCTGATAATTATCATAATATTTTGTTGGTACACCTATTAAGTCTATATAAGTTATCCCATTGTTATTACGTTTTTCTAAAACTTGTACATTCATATTTTCTATTTCTAATTTGGTTATTTCTAAATTATGCGGATTTGTTATTTCTACTCTTATTTTTAGGCTATTACTATCTTCTCGCAATGTATCTACACTTTTTATGTCTAATTCTTTATTTTCTATATATATTGGCTCTTGATTTGGCAATATATTATTTTTTTCTTTATTTTTCAATAAAGGTAATTTATTATTTAAATCACTATAATTATAATTATCATCCCAGTTTAATATTTTAATATAAGTATTTATGTCCTCTAATTTTTCTTTAGTTAAAACATTTCTATATCCTTCTACTTTTCTTCCATTAATTTTATTTTTAGAGTATATATAGTTATTTTCTCCATTTTTTTCTGTTCCACATATTGCACTTATATATTCAGTTTGTTTTTTATTTACAATATCTCCAATATATATATTATTATACAATACAAGTGAACTATCTGTCGTTTTTCCTATTAGACCGCCTACATAACTACTATCTGCTATTATATTTACATTTGCTATAGCATTTTCCATATTTACCATGCCGTGTCCACTTATTCCACCTACATTATCTAAGTTTGTAGTTATATTTCCACTTACTAATACATTCCTTATTTTGTCTATTGCATTCTCACAGTATCCTATTAGTCCTCCAATTTTAGTATCTTTACTATCACATTTAGCTTGAATATTTATATTATTCATATATACATTATTTATATTTATCTGCCCATTTCCAATTAGACCTCCTATGTATAATACATTTGCATTTCCATATGATTCTATATTTAAATTTTTGTATGTAACATTTTCAATACTTCCCCCTCGTGCTTCTGCTATAAGCCCTCCTACATAAGTATCATTTCCATTATGTTTTATATTTACACCATCAATGTTTAAGTTTTCTATTGTTATTCTATCTGCTTTTTGTATTATTCCTGCATTATAACTTAATTCTGCATTATAATTTTTAATGTTAAGATCTCGTAATACAGTTCTACGGTTTGTTGTTGTAAATAATGGATATCCAGATGATTTAGTTATATACATATTTTGTATTGTATGCCCCGTACCATCTAATATTCCATAAAATTGTATTCCTGCATATTGTTTTGGATCTGCATTTTTAAAATCTAAATTAGTCATTAGTTTGAAATTTTCACTATTTTTTTTCTTTATTTCATACCAATCTTCTATGGTATATATTTCATTATATAAGTCTATATTAATAAGTACTTCTCCTTCTTTGTACTCTTTTGTATATTCTAAATTAAATGCTCCTTTAGTCGTAAAACTTAGTATAGAATAGGTAGATAAATATTGGATTGGATTACTTAAATTTACTATTACTTCACTTTTTCCATTTGCATATTCTTGACTTTCTATTGTGCAATCTATATTCTTTACTTTTATTTCTTTTACTTCTTCACCACTTGGGTTGTACATACTTATTTTTACTTTTGCTGTATTATTTGTATTTTCCAAGGTTTCTGCAAATAATATTTCTGGCAAATCAGCATCTGTCATTTCTGGAAGTGCGATATAATCTTGTCTCGGCATACAATCATTTAATTTAATCCATGGATAATATCCCATTTCGATTAACTCATCTACTTCCCAGTTATTTGAACTGTTTAAAATATTATTTTGGAAGCTTTTATCCCATAACGCTTTATTAGTTATTTTTTTATCAGTTTTCCCGATAAATTCTATATCATTTATGTAATAGCTGTTCTCCACTTTACCATAACCTGCATATGTATTAGGACTATACGTTTTATTATATATATTTCCTATTCCAACTGTATAAATATTTTCTACAGTCCCTTTGTCATTATTATTAACTACTAATGAAACTGGTTTATTATCAAAATTATTTTCTGATTCATAATTAACCAATGAATATATGTTTCTTATAGTTCCTTGTGCATTATGTACCGCTAGTATTCCTGAGGCATTAGTGGACTCTGGACGAAGTATTTTTATGTTTTCTCCATAAATATAACCGTTTTCTATTGTTCCCTTATTTGCTTCTATTATTCTAGCTGCATGTTTTGAATATATTTGTTCTTTATAATTTATAACAAAATTGGTTATTGTACCATAGTTGCTACTTCCAAGTAACGTTATAAATACATTATCCTTTTTTATACTTTTTTCTACACTTACATATATATTAGAAATAGTACCATAGTTTGCACTAAAAAGACCATACATATTACTTGGAAGAGTATTTATAAAATACAATTTTAGTACTATATTTTCTAAGATTCCTTTTTCTCCAATTAATCCAAATAAAGTATTATCTCCACCTCCATTAGCTACTTTTTTCAGTATGTTTTTCCCATTAAAATTTATGCTTCCTTGAAATTTGATACCTGCGCTTGTCTTAAATCCAAGAGGAGTACTAGGATTTCTAAAGTCCAAATCATTTAATACGATATAATTTCCTTCTGGTTGAATTTCTTTGTATTCCTCTACAGTACTAATTCCTAAGATTTCACCATTTTTTGTGTTAAATTCGAATATTGATATAACGTAATCTCTTAGCCTTATTTTTACTGCTAATTCTAGTTTATAATCATGTCCTTCCTTTATATTCAACTCTTTTTCTACATTTTCGAGCTTATTGCTTTCTGGAAAATCCTCATATTTTTTTGTATCTATTAATTTTCCATCTTCGTATATTTTTATGTAATAGTCATTTGTAATTATTTCATCCCTTTTATCTTCTAAATTTACTAATACCTTACTTTCTACATTATATTTATATTCTTCATAATTTGTCTTTGTATTTCCTAGTTCTATTTGTAAATCTTTTATATATGCCTTTCCATCTTTATTAGTTGCATTCATTGAAACCCAAAAGCCTACATAACCTGTATCATTTACTACTAGTGTTTTCTTATATTCTTTATAACTATCTTTCTCAATATTTTTAATTTCTTCTAATTTCTGTCCTCTTATTTTACTGTTTTGTATATATGCTCGTATACCTTCATCTTTTTTTATCTTAAATGATATAGTTATTTCTTTTCCTATGTATTCACGTAAATCATATACATAGCTTTGATTACTATTTATTGTCCCTACACCTAGCATTACTGTATTAGTTTCTTTATCATAGCTTTTATCATAATATCCACCAGTTCCAACAAATGGTGTATACCACTTAATTTTAGAATCTGGGTCCACTAAATTCTTGCCCGTTGTTTTCTTTAACATACTTTTTAAATCTATCTTTCCTGTAATTCCTTCTTCTGTTAATATATCTATTTCTTTTAATAAATAGTTTCTTTTGTATGTTGCGTCTGTATGACCTTCATTATATTCATCTGCAAAGAATTTTAATGTGTATGTTTTATTTTCTTCTAGTTTATTATATGTTTTTCTTAGCCAGTCTTTATTTGTTTTTACTTCACTTGTTTCAACTAAAGTATTCTTTTCGTCTCTTAATTCCATTCGTACTTTATTGTTTAAAATTGCATTATCTTTATCTTCTATTCTTACATCTAAGTCTATTAAATCTTTCGTTACAAATTTATTTTGTATTTCTACTTTTGCTGGCGCTTTTACTGTTGTAAAGCTTTGGTAATTATATGTTACTGGTGCACTTTCTTCTTTTGTTCCTGGTTTTACTTTACTTGTTATTTTTATTTCGTATGTTGTGTTAGATACTAAGTTTTCATATGTTTTCTCTAACTTTTGTCCTGCCTTTAATGTTTGAAGTTCTTCATCTTGTATTTCTGTTGTTTTTGCTTCTTTTCCTGTATTTTTATTTATTAATTCTACTTTTATAGAATTTAATATTTGTATTAATCTTTTATCTGTTCTTTCTTCATCTATTTCATATGATAATGTTGCTTTATCTGTTGTTATATCTTTCCCCTCTACTTTTAGTTCTACAGAACCTAGTGTTGATAAAGGTTGTGTTGCAAATACTAAATCTCCTATTTCTACTTGTTTCTGCACTCCTTTGTTGTCATTTAAATCATAGTTTGCATATATTTTTAGGTTATAGTATTGGTTAGAATCTAAATCATCTAATTTTATTTCTTTTTGGTTTTGTGACAATCTTTCTTCTTTTTCTATTTCTCCATTTGGTTTTCTTACTATATATTTGTAGTTTTCCAAATCTACATTGTCTTTATTAGCTAATTTTATTCCTAATGTTACACTTACAATATCTTGCTCTTTTATTTTTATTGTTACTTTTGGCTCTTGCTTTGATGTTCTTGTTTTTCCTTTATTGTTTTCTACTTTTAATTCTTTGCCTTTTTTGTCATAGAATTTTAACTCATATTCTATTTTTTCATTAGACTTTAGCCCTTCCGAACTTTCTATTGTTATTTCTTTTCCTTGGATTAAATCGTTTAATTCTTTATTCTTTAATACTGTTTTTATACTTCCTGTTTTTAATTCTACTGTATCTATTCCTTTTATTACTTCATTGTGTAAGTCTGATGTTATTTTTACATTTTTTATTTGAATTTTATTATTATATATTTCTCCTTCTTCTTTCGCTAATTCTATTATTCCTAATGCTTCATATCCTTTTGTTTTGACTGTTCCTTTAAAGAATGTATTTTCTATTTTTTTGTCTTCTTCATTTTTGTATATATATTTTCCTATTATTTCGTATTCTGTATCTGCGTCTAATCCTGTTACTATTATTTCGCCAGCTTGTGTATATGTTCTTCTTAAATATATTTTTCCATCTTTATATATTTCAAATGTTGGAGCTTCTATTATTCTTGCTGTTGGATCTTTTATTGTTAATGTGCTTTTTGCTGAATATACCTCTGCTGTAAATTCTTCTGCTGTTACTTCTGGTTTTATGTATTTGTTTTCTTGGTTACCTTGCTCGTTGTTTTCTTGTTCTAGTTCTTGTTGTGGTTCTTCTTGCTTGTTCTCGCTTGGTGTTGTTTCGTTTTCTTTCTTATCTTCTTTTTCTTCCTTATTTTCTTCTTGTTCTTTTGCAGTTGTGTCTTCTTTTTGTATTTCTTCTTGTGCATTTTCTACATCATTTTTCGCATTTCCTATTATTCCTAAGCGTGTTAATAACTCTTCGTAATTGTATTGGTTATCCACTTTTTGAGCATTATTACTTAAGCTATTTTGTTCATTTTTTCTATATTTTTTATTATTACCTGAGAATTATAATCCACATCGTTTATTTTATTAAACAATAAAATATCATCTGCTAAGCTATAGTATTTTATCTCGTTTTCTTCAAATACTATTAAACTATTTGCTGGTATTGTATATTCATTCGCTGTTGTATTTATTTTTATCTCTTTTAAATTTATATATATTCCTTCTTCTGTGTTTGCAAATATATATTCTTTATTATCTGCTCTTTCTAAACTATTCCCATTATATATTTTTCCATCTGTTATGCTTATGTTTGGATATCCTGATATCTTTTCGAAGTCTTTACTTATTAGTATTATATCTTGACTTAAATTGTATATTGTATTTTTATCGTTTATATATATTGGGTAATTTAAGTCTATTTCCATTTTTTCTTTATTCCCTATAAAATATGTTCCTAATTTTTTAAATATTGTTCCTTGTTCTTCTATTTTTGCTAAGTCTATATTTTTTTCCGTATTATCACTTGAATCGCTATTTTGTGTATCACTTTTTTCAGTATTTTTAGAAGCTCCAAGTAAATTTTCTGTTATCTCTTTTCCTTTTATTGCATAGCCTTCATATTTAAAATTCATTATTGGACTATATTTTAAAAATATGAAATATATTAAACTTATTACTGTTATTATTACTACTAAACCTATTATTAAAAATTGTGGCTTTATTTCTAAATTGCTAAATTTCGCTTTTATGTCTTTACTTATTTTTTTCTTACTTTTGCTATTCTCTAAGTTATTTACATTATTAGTATTTCTTTTATCTCTATTATTTTTACCAAATTCAAATCTTTTCATTATGCTACACCTCCTTGTATTTCTAATTTATTTAATAATTTCAAGTTGGTGTAATTGCCAAAAAATTCTTTACAATCTGCATAATCTAGTTGTTGTAAAAACACTTTTTCTAAAAGAATTTTTAAACAACAAGCAAAACAGGCTATATCTAGCACTACATTTTTTCCTAAATATAGTACTACACATAACCTGCTTTTCACGCCAAATAGAGTAGCCTCGTTTGCTACCCTTTTTATTTTTCTAAACGTACTTG